>Ga0207688_10000425_pt1 | contig 19863 bp, 19 predicted proteins | sample KBSMiscanthusM4_FD_184296 | JGI IMG/M metagenome (GOLD analysis project Ga0207688, IMG submission 184296) | Miscanthus rhizosphere microbial communities from Kellogg Biological Station, Michigan, USA - M4 (SPAdes) (version 2) | ecosystem: Host-associated > Plants > Roots > Rhizosphere ...
GGCGCACGTGTGCGGCGCATGCGGGCACACCGGGTTGTCCCACGACGCGATCGCACAACGGTTCTGTCGGGCGAGCCGCGATCGCGCTCTGGATCGTGTCTGCGTCTGCCCGATTCGTGCAGGCAGCACGGTCCGGCGATCCGGGGCGCCCATGTACGGGCGCGGTCGACCCAGCCGAACGTAAGGTCAGTCCCCTGCGTCTTGCCCGGGTCCCCGGCGCGGAGCATGCTGGTGCTGGATTCAGCTCACTCTCACGAGGTCTGGATCAAGGGGCGGCTCGCGGGGAGTTTGGTTCCCGCGCTCCGCCCCGCTTACCGTGGCTCCTCGGCCGCATGCCCATCTTGGCCTTGGTGAGCCTCCGGTGACCGCCGAGGTGCCGGTTGCGGGTCGCCCGCCTGCCACCGCCGTCTCGGCGGTCGCCACCCGGTCGAGCGCCGATGTGTTGAGCGACAGGCGCTCCCGGGTGACTTCTCCATCGCCCTCGCTGCCCTGGCAGTTGGCGTACCTGGTGATGATCGAGCTTGCCGCCACCTGCGTCGCCGCGCCGCCCACCTCGGCCGTGCGCAGGCCGGCTTTGCGGATTCGCCTGGTCACCGCGGAGATCGCCGCGCACGGAAGGCGCAGTCGCAGACGGCGGACGCGCCGTTCCGCCGATACCACCGAGCCTTGGTCCGGTCGGTGCGGACGGGCACTTCGCGGCTTCTTCCGGGACGTTAGCCCCTGCCCACGCCGACGCGTAGGGGCACAGGCTTGCACTATGAACACGACCATTGTCGTCATCATCATCGTTCTCGTTGTGCTGGCGGTGGCGGCCATGGCGGTGCGCATCATCAAGCAGTACGAGAAGGGGGTGCTGTTCCGGTTCGGTCGGGTGCAAGGCGCTCGGGAGCCAGGGCTGCGCCTGATCGTCCCGATCGTCGACGTGCTGCACCGCGTGTCGATGCGGATCGTCACGATGCCGATCCAGTCGCAGGGGATCATCACCCGCGACAACGTGAGCGTGGACGTCTCCGCCGTCGCCTACTTCCGGATCGTGGACGCGGTGAAGTCGGTGGTCGCGATCGAGAACGTCTACGTCGCGATCGACCAGATCGCCCAGACCACGCTGCGGAAGGTGGTCGGGCAGCACACGCTGGACGAGACGCTGTCGGAGACGGATCGGATCAACAAGGACATCCGCGAGATCCTGGACGTGGCCACGCTCGACTGGGGTGTGGAGGTGACGCTGGTGGAGCTGAAGGACATCCAGCTGCCCGAGAGCATGAAGCGGGCGATGGCGCGGCAGGCCGAGGCGGAGCGCGAGAAGCGCGCCAAGATCATTAATGCCGAGGGTGAGTCGTTGGCGGCGGCCGCGTTGGGTACGGCGTCGGACATCATGATGGAGCACCCGCTCGCCTTGCAGCTGCGCAACCTGCAGAGTCTGGTGGAGATCGGGGTGGACAAGAACACGACCGTTGTGTTCCCGGCCCCGCTGATGAGCACGATCGGTGAGCTGGGGGCTTTCCTGGCCCGCGAGACCGCCGCCGCCAAGGCCCCCGTCGGTCTGCCGTCCCCGGTCGCCGTCACGAACGGCACGCCTGCCACATCGGGGCGGACGTCGTGACCGCCCCGCGCCACGGTGACCGGCCGGACCGGGTGACCGACGGCATGCAGCCACGAACAGTGCTCGTCGGCGTCGACGGGTCCTCGAGCGCGATGCGGGCCGTGCGCTGGGGGGCCGCTGAGGCCGCCCGCCGGAAGGCACCGCTGCGGCTCGTCCTCGCGTTCGCCTGGCCGCGTGAGGCCCTGCGCAGGTCCGGGGGTCAGGAGGAGACGCATCGCGATGTCCTGTTGACCGCGGCCCGCGAGCAGCTCGACCTCGCCGCCGCGGCCGCCGTGCGGGACGAGCCGGGCTTGGACGTGCAGCAGCAACTCATAGTCGGGTCCCCGATCCCGGTGCTCGCGCACGAGGCTCGGCGCGCGCAGCTGCTCGTGCTCGGCGACCGCGGTCTCGGCCAGGTCGAGGCGCTGTTGGTCGGGTCGGTGGCCGGGGCGCTCGCGCCGCAAGGACCCTGCCCGGTCGTCGTCGTTCGCGGGGATGGACAACCGTCTGCGTCGTTGCCGGTGGTCGTGGGGGTGGACGGGCACAGCGACGACGCCATCGCGTTCGCGTTCGAGGCCGCCGCGGCGCGGCGGGTGTCGGTGGTGGCGGTGCACAGCTGGTGGCAGCCGGTGTTCGAGCCCGAGATGGCGGGGGTGCTGTTCGACCGGGAGGCCATCCAGGCCGAGGAGGAGCGGGTACTCGCCCAGCGGTTGGCCGGGTGGGCGGAGAAGTACCCAGGGATGTTCGTCGAGCGTCGCGTGATCGCCGACAGCCCGGCCCGCGGCCTGCTCGAACAGGCACGCGCGGCGCAGCTGGTCGTCGTGGGGTCCCGGGGTCGGGGGGCTTTCGCTTCGATGGTCCTCGGATCGGTCGGGAACGTCCTGCTGCACCGCTCGCCGTGCCCCGTCGCCGTGGTACGGCCCGAAACCGCTCAGTGACCACCGCGACCGAGGCAGGGCCGAAGGTCCCGGGACAAAGGGCGGTTCGGACGGAGCGCGTCGCGATGATGGGGACCAGGCTCAGTCGGTGACCGTCGACGAGCGTCTGACCAACGACACACCGACGACGGAGGCGGATCTGGCCTTGGTCGACGCCTATTGGCGGGCGGCGAACTACCTGTCGGTGGGGCAGATCTACCTGATGGACAACCCGCTGCTGACCGAGCCGTTGCGGCCCGAGCACGTGAAGCCGCGGCTGCTGGGGCACTGGGGCACCACGCCGGGGCTCAACCTGCTCTACGCGCACCTCAACCGGGTGATCGTCGGCCGCGACCTGGACGCGATCTACGTGGTCGGGCCGGGCCACGGCGGCCCGGGGATCGTGGCCAACGCTTATCTGGAGGGCACTTACAGCGAGGTGTACCCGCAGATCGGGCGGGACGTGGATGGCTTGCGCAGGTTGTTCCGGCAGTTCTCCTTCCCCGGCGGGATCCCCAGTCACGTGGCGCCGGAGACACCGGGGTCGATCCACGAGGGCGGCGAACTGGGGTATGCGCTGGTGCACGCCTACGGAGCCGCGTTCGACAACCCCGACCTCGTGGTGGCCTGTGTGATCGGCGACGGCGAGGCCGAAACCGGGCCGCTCGCCGCGAGCTGGCACTCCAACAAGTTCCTCGACCCCGCCCGCGACGGCGTGGTGCTGCCGATCCTGCACCTCAACGGCTACAAGATCGCCAACCCGACTGTTCTCGCCCGGATACCCGAGCCCGAGCTCGTCGCGCTGCTGCAGGGCTACGGGCACCGCCCGATACTCGTGTCCGGCGACGACCCGGTGCTCGTGCACCGCGCATTGGCCGCCGCGATGGACGACGCGTTCGACGACATCGCCGCAATCCAGGCCCGCGCCCGCGCCGGTACCCAGGTCGGGCGTCCGATCTGGCCGATGATCGTGCTGCGCACCCCCAAGGGCTGGACCGGCCCCGCGGTCGTCGACGGACTGCAGGTCGAAGGCACCTGGCGGGCGCACCAGGTGCCCCTTTCGGAGGTCCGCACCAACGCAGGCCACCGCGCGCAGCTCGAAGAGTGGATGCGCAGCTACGAGCCAGAGAAGCTGTTCACCGCCGACGGCGCGCTCCGCGCCGACCTGGCCGCGCTGGCTCCGACCGGTGATCGTCGGATGAGCGCGAACCCGCACGCCAACGGCGGCACGCTGCTTCAGGACCTGCTGCTGCCGGAGTTCCGCGACTACGCCGTCGACGTCCCCCACCCGGGCGCCGGGTCCAGTTCGGCCACGCACGCGGCGGGGGAGTACCTCCGCGAGGTGGTGCGCGCCAACCCCCGCACGTTCCGCGTCATGGGTCCCGACGAGACCGCGTCCAACCGGTTGACGGCGCTGTTCGACGCGACCGACCGCACCTGGAACGCCGAGACCATCGCCGGTGACGACCACCTCGCCCCGGACGGCCGGGTGATGGAGGTGCTCTCCGAGCACCTGTGCCAGGGCTGGCTGGAGGGCTACCTGCTCACCGGGCGGCACGGCCTGTTCAACTGCTACGAGGCGTTCATCCACATCGTCGACTCGATGGTCAACCAGCACGCCAAATGGCTGAAGGTGACCCGCGGCATCCCGTGGCGGCGGCCGATCGCGTCGCTCAACTACATCCTGTCGAGCCACGTCTGGCGCCAGGACAACAACGGGTTCTCCCACCAGGACCCCGGCTTCATCGATCACGTGGCGAACAAGAAGGCGGAGATCGTGCGGATCTACCTGCCGCCGGACGCCAACACGTTGCTCTCGACCGTCGACCATTGTCTGCGCAGCCGCGACTACATCAACGTCGTCGTCGCAGGCAAGCAGCCCGCGCTGAACTACCTGTCGATGGACGACGCCGTTCTGCATTGCACCAGGGGCTTGGGGATCTGGGACTGGGCGGGCACCGACGGCGACGAGCTACCCGACGTCGTGATGGCGTGCGCGGGCGACATCCCGACGTTGGAGACCCTCGCCGCCGTCGCGATCCTGCGCGAGCGGCTGCCCGAGCTGCGCATCCGCGTGGTCAACGTCGTGGACCTGATGCGTCTCGAGCCCGACACCGAGCACCCACACGGCCTGCCCGACGCCCAGTTCGACGCTCTGTTCACCACCGACCGGCCGGTGATCTTCGCCTACCACGGCTACCCGGCGATGATCCATCGGCTCACCTACCGGCGGACCAACCACCCCAACATCCACGTCCGGGGTTACCAGGAGGAGGGCACCACGACGACCCCGTTCGACATGGTCATGATGAACGATCTCGACCGCTTCCACCTGGTCACCGACGTCATCGACCGGGTCCCGTCGCTGCGGGGCCGGATGGCGCGCCTGCGCCAGGAAATGGTCGACGCCCGCGTCAGGGCGCGCGCCTACACCCGGGCCCACGGCGAGGACGCACCCGAGATCTCCGGCTGGACCTGGCCCCACGAGGGGCCGTAGGCGCGTGCGTGTCCTCGTCGTCAACGCGGGCTCGAGCTCGCTGAAGGTCGACATCATCGAGGACGGCGAGGCGGTGGAATCCCGCGACGGCCTGCCTGCCGTCGCGCCGATGGTGGACGCCGTCGGGCACCGCATCGTGCATGGCGGGCCGGACCTCGTCGAGGCCGTGGTGATCGACGCTGACATCGAGCGGCGGTTGCGCGAGCTGGTCGACCTGGCGCCGCTGCACCAGCCGAAGTCGCTGCACGGCATGGAGGCGGCCCGGCGGCTGCTGCCCGACGTACCGCACGTCGCGTGCTTCGACACGGCATTTCACGCGACGCTGCCGCCCGAGGCCTACACCTACGCGCTGCCGCGACAGTGGCGTGAGCGCCGGGGTGTGCGCCGCTACGGCTTCCACGGGCTTTCCCACGCGTGGGCCGCTCGGCGAGCCGCTGAGATGGCGCCGGGCACCCACCGTGTGGTCACCTGTCACCTCGGGGCGGGAGCGTCACTCGCCGCCGTGCTCGACGGGCGCAGCGTCGACACCACCATGGGTTTCACACCGCTCGACGGGCTCGTCATGGCGACGCGCAGCGGGTCGGTCGATCCCGGGCTGATCACGTGGCTCGAGGAGCACGAGGGCCTGGCCCCACACGAGGTCGCCGACGCGCTGGAACACCGCTCCGGGCTGCTCGGGTTGGCGGGCACGGCCGACATGCGGGAGGTGCTCGCGCGCGACGACGCCGCCGCGAAGCTGGCCCTCGACGTCTACGTGCACCGTCTCGCGGGCAGCGTCGCCGCGATGACCGCCAGCCTGGGCGGGCTCGACGTGCTCGTGTTCACCGGGGGTGTGGGGGAGCGGGCGGCCGAGGTGCGGCGGCGGGCCGCGGCCCGACTCGCCCATCTCGGGGTGCGGATCGACGACCAGCTCAACAGCGTCGCCGAACCGGATGCCGACATCAGCGCTCACGATGCCGACGACCACGACGGAGTCCGTGTCCTGGTCGTCGCCTCCCGCGAGGACCTTCAGATCGCCGCCGACGTCGAGCGCGTCCTGGTCCCAGGTAGCAGGTCGTGACGCCAACCCCCGGTCGCGACGGCGACCCGGTCGGTGACTCACGACGATCGGCACGCCAACTCGGGTCGTAGGGCCCTGCCGCCCGGTAGTTCCGACGCGCACGCTCAGGAAATGCCCTCGGAGACAGCACCAGCCTCGATCGGCGCGCACCGGGACGTCCTCTGGAACGCCGCGGCAGGGCTCGACCCCGGCCGGGCAACGTCGGAGATCGAGGCCGCGATCGGTAGGGCCCTGCGCCGCAACACCCGACTGCGCGGCCACCACATCACCGTCACGGCCGGTGCCGACGGTCTGGTCACCCTCACGGGAGCCGTGCCGACCCAGGACTTGCGTCGGGAGGTCGAGCTCTCGTGCTGGACGGTGCCGGGCGTGCGGACCTTGCACGACGATCTGGCCGTCGGCCGATCCGCCATGGCACGGAACACCTCATGAGAGATGCCGGCTCATCTCGATGCTGACCGGCGCGGTGATCACCGTGGCCGGGCTGGCGGTGATCCCGAGCCTCGCGAGGGCCGTGGGGGCCTCGTCATGACGTCTCCTGGTGCTCGGGCGGATCGAGCCGGACCCCGCTGCAGGGGGATTCTCCGGGCCGGGCTGCTGCCCTATGCCCTGTCCGGGGCACTCGTCGTCGCCGCCACGACATCCGCGTCGTTCAGCTTCTTCCTGCCGTCGGTGCTCACCGGCGCTGCGGTCGGCAACGGGAACCTGCGGGGCACCGCGCTGGTCGTGCTCCTGATCGGGGTCCCGACGCTGGTCACGGCGATGGTCGCGACCTCGCGCGGCGCGACACGCTGGCTGGTGGGGTGGCTGGGCACGCTGGGATACCTGCTCTACCAGGCCGTCCTGTTCTGCTTCGCCACGCCGCTCAACAGCCTGTTCCTGTGCTACGTCGCCTACCTCGGGCTCGCCGTGTGGAGCATCGTGACACTCTTGCTCGCAGTCGATCTGCGCGTGTTCGGCTCGCAGGTGTCGGCGCGTATGCCCGCCCGGTTCGTCGCCGGATTCGCGCTCGCGCTAGCCGCGATCAACGCCGCCGCGTGGCTCGCCGCGATCATCCCGGCACTGCTGCAGTCGCGCCCCGAATCGTTGATGAAGGGTACGGGACTGCTGACCAACCCCGTCTACGTGCAGGACCTGGCGATCTGGCTGCCGCTGCTCGCGACCTCCGCGGTGGCGTGCAGGCGCCGTCGGTCGTGGGGGCTGCTCGTCACCGGGGCGATGCTCGCGATGTTCACCCTCGAGGGCATCGGCGTTGCCACCGACCAGTGGTTCGGTTCCCGGGCCGATCCGTTCTCGCCCGCGGCGTCGATGACGATGGTGCCTGCGTTCGCCGCGGTCGCCGTCGTCACCGGGACGGTGCTCGCCCTCCACCTGCACGGCATCGACCGACGTGGTGACGTGTCGACCACCGCACCTGTGCCCGACGCCGTGTCCGGCTCATGAGCGGCGCCGGACGCGTCGAGCGGGCGAGTTCCAACGATCTCGTGGATCTGATGTGCGATGTCACCGGCACGTCGATGCAGGTGGCCGCCGTCCTCGTGTTCCAGCCCCTGTCGCCGCTCGACATCGCCGTCGTGCGCCAGGTGATCGCGGCGCGGATCGCGGCCGTGCCGCGGCTGGTGGACGCCTCGTTCGGATGCGGCCGTCCGTTCTGGATCGACGATCCCGACTTCGCTATCGACGATCATGTGCGGCCGATCGCGTGCGCTGCACCCGGCGACAGCAGGCGTTGGTAGACGGGAACCTGCAGCCGGGTGGCCTGCGTGCGGAGGTCGATGCCCTGCAGCTGCGGATACAGGACCGAGAACGTGTCGAGGACCGAGGGCAGGGCCCTGACCGGCCGAGACCGGCCCGCGGGGCAGCAGGAGCGCCGTCGTTACCCCTTCGCGGTACCGGCCGCGACGCCCATCCCGAATGCCGAACTACGGCCTTGCGGTCGGGAGCGGCGCGCGCCGGCGCAGCGCGCCGAGCAGCACGAGCGCGATGCCGGCCGCGATGCTGATGCCTGCGCCGAGGTACAGGCCGGTCCACACCCAGCGCAGGCCCGGTGCGGTCGCACCGGCGGACAGGTCGGCGACGACGGGCCTGCTGCCGTCGGCGTTCATCACTGCGGCGGCCCACCGACCCTCGGTCGCGGTCCAGTTCAGCTGCTGGGGGCCAGCTCCGGCCGCCGTGGCGACCCAGAACGACTGCTGGGCAGGCGGGGTGGCGGGTGCCCCGCCCGGGAGGCGTTGCTGGTCGGCGGGTCCGCCTGCGCGGAGCCCGACGAGGCGTTCGCGGTCAACAGTGGCGAGGTAACTCTCGACGGCGTCCGCCGGGCCGATCCCGACGAACACCCCGCCACCGGTCCCGGAGCCGGTGGCGTGGACCCGGACGTCGCCCAGGTGTTGTCTGGCTTCACGACGAACGTCCGTCCGGCCATCCCAGGTTCAGCAGAGCTGAAGGGCCCGTCCTCGGCGGCTTCCGGCACCACCGGGGCGCCGCCATCTGCGACTACCGTCGGCTCGTCCGGTACTCGGCGCCGGGCTCCTCGGGCGCTTGTTCACTAGTTGAGCAGCGCCACGATGTCGTCGAGGGACCGACGTGGCGTCAGCGGCAGCTCCTCTGCGCCTGCCGCCGCCCACCCGATCCTCAGCAGGATCTGCGGGTGGGCGCGGTGGACTGTCGCCACGCGGCTTCGGATGAACTCACGGGTGTCGTCGACCTCCAGCGGCTGGGTCAGCGGGCTGCTCGCCAGCCCGTGCCTGGTCGCGGTGAGCAGGATGGCGCTGGTCGCCTCGCCTGCGCGGAGCCAGTCCATGGCGTTGTCGGTCGGGGTGGTGAGAAGCAGCACGGTGGCGTTTTCGGGTTCCCCCGTTGGCGGCGGCTGCGCCAGGTTCGGCCGGGCGTAGTCGCGTAGTGGCATCTGGCCGGGGGCGCGGAGCGGTACCGGCGCACTGGCGGCCGGAACACCGTCGTCGGACTCGGTGCCGCGGCCGCTCCACGCGGCGATCTCGGCGGCGTAGGCCGGGTCCGCCGTCTGCTGTTCGGCGGCGGTCGTGATGGCCCGGAACACCTTCCAGCGCAGAGCAGGCTCGGTGATCGCCTCGAGCCCTACGCCGTAGACGTGCGCCAGCTCGAGCATCTCGCCGATCAGCTCCGCGGGTACCGGCCATGAGCTGAATCGGCGGCGGTCGGTGCGACGGCGCGGGATCGCCGCGGCGAGATCGTTCTGGCCGCCGGTGGCGGTGTGCGGGAACGGCTGCACGGTGGCAAGGTGGCCGGGCCGAGCCGGATCGGGCATTCGCCGCACGCGCGCGTCCCAGCCGAGGCTCGCCAGCGCGACGAGAAGGTGGTTGAGCGCCGCTCCACAGCTGATCAGCAGATCGCGGCCGTGCGGGTCGGTCGCTGGGACCTGCCGCGAGCCGTCCGCGTACAGGTGCACTGTCCCCGGCCCGACCAGCCATCGCCACGGCTGGCAGTTGTGCACCGACGGCGCTCGGACGGCCAGCCGCAGCGCCGTCGCCACCGCCTCGTCCGAGCCGATGCCAGCCACAGCGAACACCTCCTGGTCATGCTCTGGTTGACGCCAGCGCGGTATGTCCGTGGGATCGTCGTCAGTCGTATGGCGGCCGATTGCGCATCTCGACCTTCGCGGGTCGCACGGCCAGGTGCTCGGGGTCGGTGACGATCGTGCCGTCGAGCCACACCCAGCCGCGCTTCAGATGGGCTCGTGCTCGCTGCTGCGAGATCCCGGCCTCAAGCAGTCGGTCCAGAACCGTCTGCGGGCGGGCGGTCGTCGCGTCTTTCGTGATGCTCATCCACTGCCTCCTCGGCGTCGAGATCATCATCGCGTGGCGGCAGTTGCGTCGACAGTGGTCGAAGGTCCTGACACGTGGGGTAGGACGGTCCTCCCAGCTGCGTCGGTGCGCGGCCAAGGACACAGGCGAGGTCTTGGTGCGGTGCGGCAGGCAGCTTGGTGGCATCGATAGCGGGCCGGCCCATCCACAGCACGAGCTGCGGATGCTCCGGGATGCCCAACCAGGCGCGGCTATGGGCTCAAGATGGGTTCCGGCGGCCGGTCCGGCCGCGACATGGCGGGTCTTGGCGCCAGCAGCACCGCGCACGGTGCGTGCTCGATGGCGGAGGCAGCAATGAGCCCGACTCGGCCGACGGATCCTGTCCGGGGGCCGCCGAGGACCAGCAGGTCGGCGTCGAGCAGCTCGCCGACGATCTCGTGGGGCCACGCCCGTATCAGTTTGACCTCGACGGCCGTGTCGGCTCCCGTGCTTGCGGTCAGGGTGCGAGCTTGCTCGAGGAGGTCGCGACCGTGGCGCAGCGCCTCGGCCAGGCCGACGGTGCGTTCGCCGAATGACAGCGGCACGCCGTGCAGCACGGTGAGCTTCCCGCCCAGATGCGTGGCGGCGTTGAGGGCGTCGACGAGCGCGGAGGCATCGTCGGGCAGGTCGCGCAGGGCAACCGCGACCCGAGGGCGGCGTGCCGCAGGTGGGTCCGCCCGGGGGATGAGCACGCTGTCGCCCGCGGTGGCGGCGGCCGCGACCGCGTCGGCGGGGCGGGCGGCCACGGATCGCCGACTGCGGTCGCACCAGCGCCTGACCCAGGTGGGCACGGTGGTCCCGGCGACGACGAGCCCACGGGGGCGCCTGGCGGTGCGGCGGACCGGTGGTGGTGCGGGAGCTGTCACAGCCGTCTCACCACAGCTGGGAGCGGTCGTGCGGGACGGCGGCGAGCACGGCCGGGACGGTGCTGCGGTGGTCGGCCGAAAGAGACCGGGGCCTGCTGATCACCAGTCGTCGGAGAACCGGCGGCGTGCTCGGCCTGACTGCGCTCGTCCCACAACGACACGGTGCCGGTCAACGGGAGTCACTCCGTGTCCGCAGCCGAGTCCATCACCATGGCCATCACCGTTGCCGGGACCCAGCCCGTGGTGTCGATGTCGTTGACCCGGGCCCGGTCCAGGAGGTCAAGCAGCCGTGCCGCATGCCGGTGGACCTGGGAGGGCTGCGCTTCCAGATGGGCGAGTTCTAGCTGCTGTCGGGCGGACATGACCGACTCGCGCAAGGCAGTCTCGAACACCGGCTTCACCAGATCCTCTCGGGTAGCTCCATGGTGCTCGGTCGCGGCCGTTCCGAGTCAGGGGCCGAACGTCCTGACTGCGGCGCCTTTGGACCTCTGGTCGTGGCCACGCCACCTGCGCGCTGATTTCAACCAGCGGCCAAGGCGTCCAGAACGGCAAGGTCGGAGTGCCGAGCCCGGCCGGCCGGGTGCCCGGGAAAGCGCGCGCGTGCAGGACCAGGCTCGGGTGGTCGGTGAGCCGGCCATCCACCACGGCGAGGGCTTCGACGTCCTGGACACGCAGCGGAGACCAACGACCTCTGACGTAGGGCCGTACGCCGCTGCCGTACCCCCTCCAGGGGGAGGAGCGTTGTCCCGGTTCCGCCATCTGCCCTGTTGACGGCACGCCAACCACGAGAATGCGGAGGTACCGATGCTGGCCACGGACGTGATGAGCAGGAACGTGGTGTCCGTTCGACCGGACATGCCCGCGCGCGCCGCCGCTGCACTGCTCGTTGTGCACGGATTCACGAGCGCGCCGGTGGTCACGGCGGAGGGGGTGTTGCGTGGGATCGTGACCGAGGCCGATCTGATGCGGGGTCAGCCCTTGTCCGACCTGGAGCACGCCGACACAACGCCGGACACCACCGCCGGTGAGGCCATGACGCCGAATCCGAGGACGATGCGGCCCATCGACGACCTGTCCGGCATCGTTGCCGTCATGCTCGACGACGGACTCCGGTCGGTGCCGATCGTCGAGGACGGACGGTTGGTCGGCATCATCAGCCGCCGCGACATCCTGCGCTGCGTCGCGCGCCGCGAACTGGTGCCGCACACCGCCTCCCCGTTCGTCGCACCGTAGCGACGGTGCGCGGGGGCGTCCGGGTTCGGGTGGCCGTCACCCCACGGTCCCGGTCCAGGGACGTCCAACGGCGGGGAGATGGCGACCAAAGGCCCCTGCCCTGCGGCAGCAGCACGACTCATGGTGTGAACACCCCACGCGCCGTCGGCGTCGAGGGATCGCACCTCTGATCGTGAAGGAACCGTGAGTCCGTTGGTCGACATCGCAGGAGACCGCCCCGCCGTCGTGGACACCACCACCGGCCCGGCCGAGGTGCAGGTCCGCCAAGCCACCCGCTACCTGCTCGCAGGCATCCGTATCGCACTGGGCTGGGTGTTCCTCTGGGCCTTCCTCGACAAACTCTTCGGGCTCGGCCACGAAACGACCGCGGCCAAGTCCTGGCTGAACGGGGGGAGTCCCACGAAGGGCTTCCTCGGGTCGTCGAAGGGTCCGTTCGCGGACTTCTTCCACTCCATCGCAGGCAACGGCGTCGTCGACGTGCTGTTCATGGCTGCGATGCTGGCCCTCGGGGTGGCGCTGATACTCGGCATCGGGATGCGCATCGCCGCCGCCGTCGGGGCGCTGGTCACGGTCCTGATGTGGGCCGCCGTGCTGCCGCCTGCCAACAACCCGTTCATGGACGACCACCTCGTCTATGCGGGCGTGCTGGTCGCGCTGGCCGGGCTGAGCGCCGGGAACACCCTCGGCCTCGGCCGGATCTGGACGGCCACGCCGCTGGTGCGGCGCGCACCCTGGCTCGCCTGATCACCCTGGGAGGGGTCCTTCGGCACTGGCCCGCTCGGGCCTGCCCGTGCAGGGTGCCAGACATGGATGTGACCGGGTTGTCCCCTGACATCGACGCCGGGCAGCTCGTCGGCGGCCGGTCCGAACGTCTCGCGGGCCGGTGGTCGGCGTGGTTCGTCGTCGCCATCAGCGTCGCGTACGCGGCGATCATGGTGGCAGGCTTTTGGTCGCTCGGAAACCTGAGCGACCCGCTGCCCGACCCCTATCTCGCGGTCGCCGAGCTGCTGATCCTGCTGATGGCACCGGTCATGGTTGTGCTGATGGCGTCCGTGCACGCCTGCGCTCCGGTCCACCTCCGGATGTTCAGCATGATCGCGTTCGGCTGGATGCTGGTGGCAGCCTGCTTGACGATGACGGTGCACGTGGTCGAGCTGGTGGTCGCGCGTCGGGTCGACCCCGGTGCGGTCCCCGGCTTCGCGCGGCTGTTCGACTTCGCGTGGCCGTCGATGCTGTACGCCGTCGATGTCGTGGCGTGGGACCTGCTGCTGGGCCTGTCGCTGCTGTTCGCGGCGTTCGTGTTCACCGGGCGCCGCTACCGGGGCATCCGTTGGGGTCTGCTGGCGAGCGCGGGCCTGTGTCTCGTCGGACTCGTCGGGCCTGCGACCGGTGTGTTGGCGTGGCGGGGCATCGGGATCGTCGGCTATGTCGTGGTCTTCCCCGTCACCTGCGTCGCGCTGGGCCGTGCGCTCTCGCCTGCCGTCAACGTCGCACCGCCCGGCGTTTCGGCGCGGGACGAGCTCGCGGCGCACCGGTCGTGACGGCGGCCGAGCCGGTCAGGACCCGACGGGTGGCCTGGGGCGCCCGCACGGTGCTGCCCGAGTGGCGACGGCACGCTGCCGGGCGAGCGCGGACGGCGCTCTTCGACCCGACGATGGTCGAGGACCTCACCGCGCCTGCGCGGCGGTGGCTGCGCCACGCCATCGCTCCCGGCACCCCGCTGGCGGCGGCGACGGAGCTGACGATGTACCTCGGGCTGCCGCCGTTCGGGGTCACCGTCGAGGCCGAGCGAACCTTCGACGGCATCACTTTCCCCTCAAGGGTGCGGGCGGGCTGGTGGTGGGGAACGACCGGCAGGAAGAGAACGAGTTCTTCCGGGCCGAGATCACCGGCGCCGAGCGTCCCGCCCGTCCGGGGCGACGGCGGTCGGACACCGGTCGACCTGACGGTCCGGTACCGGGCGATCCCGAATACCGGACCGCCGCCCCTAACAGGTCCTGGGCATCGGCGAGCACCTATCCCTGGATCCGGCTGGTGTGGCCGGCCCATTCCTTCTCGCGGAGCTCGAACTTCTGGGTTTTCCCGGTGGACGTCCGCGGGAGTTCGTCGACGAACGCGATGGCGCCGGGCACCTTGAAGCGGGCGATGTGGGTCTTCAGGTAGCCGATCAGCTCGGCCTCGTCGACCTGGGCGCCTGCCGTGCGGATGACGAAGGCCTTCGGCCGCTCGCCCCACTTCTCGTCCGGAACGCCGATGACGGCGGCCTCGGACACGGCGGGGTGCATCTCGATCGCGTGCTCGATCTCGACGGTCGAGATGTTCTCGCCGCCGGAGATGATGATGTCCTTGGCGCGGTCGCGTAGCTCGACGTAGCCGTCGGAGTGCTGCACGCCGAGGTCTCCGGAGTGCAGCCAGCCGCCGCGGAAGGCGGTCTGCGTGGCTTCGGGATCGTCAAAGTAACCCATCATGACGCCGTTGCCGCGCATCACGATCTCGCCCATCGTGCGGCCGTCGCGCGGGACGTCCTGCATCCTCTCGTCGACCACCCGGATCGGGTCCGCGTGCAGCATCGAGACACCCTGGCGGGCCTGGCGGCGTGCCTGGTCGGCCGGTGGCAGCGTCGACCAGCCGGGCTGCCACTCGTTGAGGGCGTAGGGACCGTAGGTCTCGGTCATGCCGTAGACGTGCACGATCCGCGCTCCCAGCTCGCGCATCCGGATGATCACCGATGGGCTCGGAGGAGCGCCGGCCACGGTCGCGACCAGCTCCCGGCCGAGCGGGTGCGCCTGCGGGGCACCGGCGATCAGGGTCAGTACTGTCGGCGCGCCATCGAGATGGGTCACCCGCTCGTCGTCGAGGAGTTGCCAGATCACGTCGGCACGCACCGCCCGCAGGCACACGTGCGTGGCACCGATCGCCGTGACCGCCCACGGTGTGCACCACCCGTTGCAGTGGAACATCGGCAGCGTCCACAGGTAGACGCTCTCCGGGTCCAGCCGCTGGTGGATGATCTCGCCCAGCGCGTTGAGGTGTGCGCCGCGGTGGGAGTACATCACACCCTTGGGCGTGCCGGTCGTTCCCGAGGTGTAGTTGATGGAGACGAGGCCCTGCTCGTCGTCGACCGTCCACGGCAGCGGCTCATCCGAGCCGCGTTTCAGGAACTCGTCGTAGGAGACGTGCGCGAGCGCGGCGGCATCAGGAGGGGCCGGGCCGAGGGGGTCGCTGACGGCCACGACCAGCGCGACGCTCCGCAACCCGTCCAGCACCGAGGCCAGCGCGGGAAGGTACTCCGTGTCGACCACCAACAGCGTCGCTCCGGAGTGGTCGCAGATGTGGCGGACCTCCTCCGCGGAGAGCCGGGTGTTGACCGGCACCAGCACCGCGCCTGCCAGTGGCACGCCGAAGTGGGCCACCAGCATCTCGGGGATGTTCGGGCACATGTAGGCGACGCGGTCGCCGCGCTGCACCCCGGCGGCGCGCAGGGCGTGGGCGAGTCGGGTCGCCTCGGCGGCGAGCTCGCTGTAGCTCGTGCGCCGGTCCCCGTACGCGATCGCGGTCTTGTCCGAGAAGACATCCGCGGCGCGCGCGAGAAAGCTCAGTGGGGTCAGTGACGTGAACGAGTCGGCTGGCATGAACGGCACCTCCGGTGCGTCGTGACGAGCGGCACCAGGGGCCGGTCGTGCACATCCGGCCGCGTGGACCTGGACGCTCCGTCGCGGAACTCCACGATCGCCGGTTCGGCGCCCTGCGCGGCAGAGGCCAAGGACCCCTCCCGGGCCACCGAGGTCCCGTCGTCGACGGAGCGGAGCTCGCTGCTGATCAGGTGGTTGTGGGTTCGCCCATGAGGAGGTCCTCGACACGGCGGTGTGGGGGCGCGGGCACGGGCCATCCGTGCCCGATGCGCAGGACCGCCTGAGGCGGGCGGGTGCCGCCGATCAGCCTGCGCAGCTCCTCGCGGGTGTCGGGCACCTCGACCACGTGCGAGAGGAACGACGTGGCGAGCCCGGCCACCGTCGCGGTCAGCAGGACCCGCTGCAGTGCCTGTCCCACCCGCAGCTCCGCGGACGGGCCGCTGAGGTGCGAGCTCAACACGGCGATCACGGGCTCGGTTTCGAAGTCCTTGCCGGGTAACCGGTCCGTTCCCGTGCCCGCCGTGAAGTCGCGCAGCACCCAGCCGTCCTGCGGTTCGGGCCGGGCGCCCGCGGCGCTGGCAGGCACCCCGTCGCGGCGATCCGGCGTCGCAGCGGTCCAGGCGCCGAGCTCGGCACGGAACGCCGGGTCGGCGGCCTGCTCACGATGCGCGCGGGCCGCGATCGTGCGTAGCGCCGACCGCTGCTCGGGGTCCAGCACGACGTGCAGCCAGGCCCCCTCGTCGAGCGCGGCGCGGCGCAGGGCTTGCAAAGACGGCGTGTCGACGGGGGCATCGGTGAAGGGATGGCGGTTGGTCCGCCGCGATGCGACCGCACGCAGGAGATCCTGCTGTTCGGGGGTCGGGTCCTTCCTGCCGCCGTGCCGGACGATCGCGAGAAGGCCAGGTCGGGCCTGGTCCGGCAGGATCGTGACGATCGGCCGGATGCCGTGGCCGTGCAGGCCCAACTTCAGGTTGAACAAGGCCGCTCCACACGCGATCCGCAGTTCGCGGCCGTCGGGGTCGGCGACGACCAGGCTCCGGCGGGGATCGGCGTGCAGCTCGACCGTTCGCGGCGTCACGTGGAACTGCCACGGCTGGCTGTTGTGCAGCGACGGCGCCCGGCCTGCCGTCGCCAGCAGCGCCTCGATCTCTCGGGACGTCAGCCCGAACGCGGCGGGGATCCGCGTCGGGTCTCGTGTCCCTGTTGGTCCTTGCATCACCTGCATCCCTCCGCTCGCCGATAGACCTATCGATCGGTTGACTCTGTTCCCCCGCACGTGGTGCGGACTACGGGCGAACGACCCTTTCCCGCGGACAACGGGCATCCGCGCACACGGACACCTCCCCGCTGTTGTGGACGCACCACGACCGTGACACCGTTGACGTGTTCGTCCGGACCCTTGCGAACGCTGAGCAGCACAGGGGGTCGGCTTGTCGGAAGACGTTCATCACAAGCCGCCGTCGCGGCCGATGTCGGACGTGCAGTCGGGCCTCCGGCTCGACGAGCTGCTGCGCGAAGTGCAGCAGCGTCTTGCCGAGGTCGTGGCGACCCGTGGCCGCATGCAGGGACTGCTCGACGCCGTCCTGGCCGTCGCCGACGGGGTGGAGCTGGACACCACGCTCCAGCGCATCGCGCAGGCCGCGGTGAACCTCGTTGACGCCCGGTTCGGAGCGCTCGGCGTCCTCGCCCCGGACGGCAGCATCTCGCGGTTCATCTACGTCGGCCTGGACGAGGCGACACGGGCGAGGATGGGCGCGTTGCCCGAGGGGAAGGGCCTGTTGGGCCAGGTCATCCTCGGTGGGCAACCGCTGCGGCTGTCAGATCTCGGCGAGCACGAGGCGTCGGTCGGGTTCCCTCCACACCACCCGCCGATGCGCACCTTCCTCGGGGTGCCGGTCCGGGTCCGTGACGCCGTGTTCGGCAACCTCTACCTCACCGAGAAGAACGGGGGCGGGGCGTTCACCGCAGACGACGAGGTGGTCGTGGCCGCGCTCGCCACCGCGGCAGGCATCGCCGTGCACAATGCGGACCTCTTCGAACAGGGGCGGCTGCGCCAGCAGTGGTTGGAGGCCTCCGCGGAGATCCGCAACGAGCTACTCGCGGGCGCCAGCGAGGAGGACGCGCTGGGGCTGATCGCCCAGCGCGCGCAGGAGCTGACCCGGTCGGACGCCACGGTCATCGCGCTGTGCTCCGGCGAACCGGACGCGGGGTTCACCGTGCGCGCGCATTGCGGTGCGGAGGAGCCCGGATTGGCGGGTTCGGTGCTTGACCTGCACGATCCGCTGGTGCAGGAGGTGGTCAACGGGCGGGTCGGCGTCGTCGCAGAGTTGCCGGGCGGGCTGCTGGCGCGCGTCGGTGTCGAGCTTCCGTCCTACGGCCCGACGGTTGCCGCGCCCGTGCTTTCGCAGGGGAAGGTGATCGGGCTGCTGGTCGCGCTCCGCACCCGCGGGGCGGACGCCTTCCGGCCCGGCGATGTCCCACTGCTGGCGTCCTTCGCGGAGCAGGTCACGCTCGCGCTGGAGCTGGGGGAGAAGAACCGGGCGGCGCGGCAGCTGGACGTCTTCGCCGATCGCGATCGGATCGCGCGGGATCTGCACGATCAGGTCATCCAGCGGCTGTTCGCCACCGGCCTGCAGCTCCAAAGCGTGCTGCGGCGCAGCTCCGACCCCGACACGCAGGGGCGCGTACGGCAGGCGGTGGAGGATCTCGACGAGACCGTCCGGGAGATCCGCACCGCCATCTTCGACCTGCACGCCACGGGTGTGGACGAGGCGACGAGCCTGCGCCGCCTCCTGCTGGACACCGCGGCCGAGGCGGCCCGGGGCTGCGGGCTGGTGCCGTCGGTGCGGTTGGCGGGCGCGATCGACACGCTGGTGCCGCGGCAGATCGGCGTGCACGCACTGGCGGTTGTGCGGGAGGCGGTGAGCAACGCGGTGCGCCACTCCGGTGCCGAGCGCGTCATCGTCACGGTGGAGGCGGACGACGACCTGCTCATCGACATCGTGGACGACGGCGTCGGGATCGATCCGACCGTGGCGCGCAGCGGGTTGCGCAACCTGGATGAGCGGGCGCAGGAGTGCGGTGGCGAGCTGGTCGTCCGGAGCGAGCCGCGCGGTGGCACGCGGCTGAGCTGGCGGGTGCCTTTGGGGTGAGCCCTCAGCGGTCGGTGTGTTTCAGCTCGGTGGCGTAGACGGCAGCCTCGGTGCGGCGGGCGAAGCCGAGCTTGTGCAACAGCGAGGACACGTAGTTCTTGACGGTCTTCTCGGCCAGAAACATCTCGGCGCCGATCTGGCGGTTGGTGAGCCCGTCGGCGATGAGCCCGAGGATGCGCTGTTCCTGCGGGCTGAGCGACTCGTGCCGCGGGTCGGACGGCTCGCTGCCCTTGCGCAGCCGCTCCAGCACGAGGGCGGTGGCCCGCGGATCGAGCAGTGATCCGCCCGCGGCGACGGTGCGAACGGCGCCCACGAGGTCGACGCCCGCAACCTGCTTCATCAGGTAGCCGGACGCCCCGGCGATGATCGCGCCGAAGAGGGCCTCGTCGTCGAGGTAGGAGGTGAGCATCAGGCACGCGGGCGGCGGGATGACGGCGGATCGCACGTCCCGGCACACCGAGACGCCCTCTCCGTCGGGCAGCCGGACGTCGAGGACGGCAACGTCGGGGAGCAGGACCGGGATGCGGGCCATCGCCTGGGCCGCGGTGCCCGCCTCGCCGACGACCTCGATGTCCTTCTCGGTCTCGAGCAGCTGGGCGATGCCACGCCGCACGATCTCGTGGTCGTCGAGGAGGAACACGGAGATGGTCATCGGGCTCGGCTCCTCGGGGTCGTAGCCATCGTAGTCCGCCGAGGACGACCGGTTCTCGACAAGAGGGCCCGGACGCGTTGCCGAACGGCGCTGGGACCGTGTCGGTCTGACCGCGATGAAGCGCGACTCCGCCCGACCTGATCAGCACGGCTCGGGCCACACGGCCCCAACCGTTGAAGCATTGACGCGGAACACGCCGGGGGTCGAAGGCGCGAGATGTGCCGGAAGCGATGCTTCCGGCGCGTGGGCCTGGTCGGAACGGGGGCGTTCCGTCCGCGACGGCGTCGGCGAGCCACGACGTGATCTCCGGACACCACGTGCATCGGTGCATCCCGGTGGAGCTCGCCGTCCGACATCTTGCGGTCCGGCTCAGCGACGGCCCGTCGACGTCCATGCCCGCAGTCACGCAGTTAGGCGTTCAAGCCCTTCCCGAACATCAACAACGGCCTGGCCT
>Ga0207688_10000427_pt1 | contig 19816 bp, 28 predicted proteins | sample KBSMiscanthusM4_FD_184296 | JGI IMG/M metagenome (GOLD analysis project Ga0207688, IMG submission 184296) | Miscanthus rhizosphere microbial communities from Kellogg Biological Station, Michigan, USA - M4 (SPAdes) (version 2) | ecosystem: Host-associated > Plants > Roots > Rhizosphere ...
ATCCTCGGCAGCTCGCGCGTAATACGTTAGGTCAGTTCCCAATTCATGTTCCTGGCGAACGTCCTCGCGTCGTCGGACAGTGTGCCCAGTTCGTGACACCGCTGAACGTAGCCCTGCAACATCACCAGGAAGTTCATCGGGTTGTACGCGTCCTCTTCGTAGCTCCACTTGTCGTCGCCCGCGTACTCGAGCACGGTGATCACCGGCGCCCCATGGACGCTGCCGTCGCGGGGGTCCTTCATCGTGTTGATGTTCTTGAAGATGACCCAGCCCTTGTCGGAGTCGATCGAGTACCACTCAACCGGGTAAAACCGGCATCTCGCTGCCGGGAAAGGTGTTCATCGTCGAAACAATCCACTCGCGGATGTTTTCGCGGCCTTCCATGTTGCCCAGGGCGTGCTCGACGTACTTCGCATCTTCGGTGAAGTGATCGGCGTATCCGGACCAGTCCCACGTCTTGCCGACCTCGATCACCGCTCGCTGATAATTCTGGAACGCCTCCTCGAGTTCCTCGCGTGACCATCTACTCGTGGAAGACCCCATCGGAAGTACTCCTTCTCGCTGCTGAAACTAGAACCTGTTCTACCAGCCCGATTGGCGCGGCGGAGCGGTTTCAGGACACCGTCAAGGTGCGCACCCGCGGCCAGATCTCGTCCCACGACTGCCGTTGCCCCGTCAGCAAATACGCGTGCATGTCGTCGCCGACGTCACCGACCGTACGCACATCGGCGAAGTACGTGCGCAGCGCGCCGGGATCGCGTCCGACGTAGAGCACCGTGTCATCGCCGGCCGGCGGCGGCGGGAAGTACCCGTAGCTGCGGTTCGTGCTGTACGCCTCGGGCTGCTGGTAGCGCTTGGAATAGCCGTCGACATATGCGGTGACGATGTAGGACTCGCCGAACACCACGGTCCGCTCGCCCCGCTCGGTCGGCAACGCATAGTAGGCGGTGGCGGCGCGTTGTGCGATCCGCTCGCCGACGTCGGGGCGCGCGATCGACACCGACAGGATCAGCACGGCGGCGGCCGACGCCACGCTCAGCCCGTAGCCAAGCCATATCAGCCAGCGCCGCCGGCTCGGGGCGGTTTCTCGGCGCCGCTGCAGCCGGAGCGCGCCGGCCGCCGCCAACGGCACGTACAACCCGGCGAGGTAGTAGGGGCGCCCCGCGGTGGCCACGAACACCACGTTGCGGCCAACCGTGCCGCTGTTGCCACACCAGTGTCGGCGCCACGAGCGCAGCGGCGATAACGGTTGCCGCCCACAGCATCGGCCGGCGCACCAGCGCCCGCGGACCCACCACTGCCACCGCCAGCGCCAGCACAACGCACAGCAAGAGAACCTGGAACTTCGTCAGGGCGGCGACGTCCACGACAACACCGAGCGCGAGCAGCAGGCGGTCGTCACGCAGCCGGACCCACCGGACCAGCAGCCAGATCACAAGCAGCCACTGGACCGGTTCGAGGGTGTAGGGCGTCAACCAGTGTCCGAGCAGCGTCGTCCACACACCCGTCGCCTGCGCCGCGGCGGTCAATCCCTGTGCGCGCCGGTCGCAGCCGAGTTCGCGGGCGATGAGGGCGGCAACGACGACCGCACAGGCGGTGGCCAGACGGCGGGTACACGCAGCGCGATCAGCGAACCGGGTGCGACCGCATCCATCAGCGCGGCCAGCGCAGGCACAAGGGGCGGCTGATCAGCCGATCCCCAATCGAGGTGATATCGGCCGATGGCCAACATGTACACCTCGTCGAACCAGTAGCTGCCACCGAATGCGCTTGCTATGCAATGCAATACGGCGGTCACCGCCGCGATCGGGAGAACCGCAGCTGCGGCGAACGGTGAAATGCGCTGACCGGCGGCCGTCTCGTTTGCGCTCTGGTCACGCGCGTCCACGTTACTGTCGAGGCCATGGCCCTCGGTATCGACGCGCAGGTGCTGGCGGAGCTCGCTCCGTTGTTGGAGGCCATCGGTGAAACCGAAGCGCCACCGATCGGCGACGTCGAGACCCGCCGGGTCGGCGGCCACAGGATGGTCGACCACGTCGCATCCATGTGGGCTCCAGTCGTCGGCGTGGAAGTCGACAGGTACACGCTGATGACCGCGGACGGCGCCACATTGGACCTCTACTGGTACCACACGCCGGACCGTCAGCCGGGCAGCGCGGTGCTGTATCTGCACGGCGGTGGCATGATCTTCGGCCTCGAGCATGTCGGCCGCGTCTACGACCTGGCGGTGCGGGATTACGTCGCCACATCAGGCGTGCCGATGCTGGTGGTGGACTACCGGATCGCCCCCGAACATCCTCATCCCACCCCGGTTGAGGACTGTTACGCGGCACTTCGGTGGCTCGCCGACAACGCCGCAACGCTCGGGGCGGATCCCGCCCGCATAGGTGTGATGGGCGACAGCGCGGGGGGCGGCTTGGCGGCGGGAGTGTGCCTGCTGGCACGTGACCGTGGCGGGCCGCCAGTCGCCCAGCAGCTGTTGGTCTACCCGATGCTCGACGACCGCATTCACCCGCCGGACCCGGAGCTGCTGCCGTTCTTGACGTGGACATACGACGACAACGTCACCGGCTGGGCGGCGCTACTCGGCGACAGCGCGGGCACCGACACGGTACCGCCCTACGCCGCGCCGGCCCGCGCCAGGGACCTGGCCGGGCTACCGGACACCTATCTCGACGTCGGCGACCTCGACATCTTCCGTGACGAGGACATCACCTATGCGCAACGGCTGGCGGACGCGGGCGTACCGACCGAGCTGCACCTGCACCCGGGATGCCCGCACGCGTTCGAGGCGCTGGCCCGCAAGGCGGATGTTTCGCGGCGAGCAATCAGCGATCGACTGCGCCGCCTGCGCACCCTCTAGCCACCGCAAAATCCTGACGCACCAACGACATCCGTTTGGTAATGACACCGCCTCGATGGCCGATATCCGGCTAGGAGCAGCCGTATGTGTTGTCTCCGACTTAGGGAATGAATAGCGGCGGCCCAGCGTCGGATTTGGGCGTCGGGGCCGCGAGTAGGAGTTAATTCACGATGAGGCTGTCGAAATTTGTGTCCGCAGCCATGATCGCCGGTGCCCTCGGCTTCGGGGCTTTCGGGCCTGGTGGCGCTGTCGCGTCCGCCGACCCGGTTGCGCCCGCACCGCTGAAGCCGGGGCATGGCAACGACGATTTCTGCCCGCCCTGGTGCGGCGGCGGAAACGGCCACGGCAACGGTAACGGGCCGGACTGGAAGCACTGGGATGGCGACAAGGGTCCATGGTGGGCCGGCAACCACCACGAATGGTGGGACGACCGCAACGGCCCGCCGCCGTGGGGCTGGGGCCCGCCGCCGGCGTATCAGTGGACCGGTGGCCCGCCGCATCCGTTCAACTACTGGGGATACGACGTCAATCCGGTCTGGAACGACGGCTTCGGGCAGTGGGGGATATGGCTGTTCGGCCTCTGGATCCCGGTCTTCGGCATCGGCGTTCAGTAACTGATACGGTCACGCACCCTCGGGCGTTTCAACAACTGCTTTGATGCGCTCGAGGGTCGTGCGCATGTCACGGATGTTGCGCCGCCGGCGCAGCTGGCCGCCCAACACCGAGAACAGCTTCGTGAAGGTGCTGTCGGGCATCCGGAACGACTCGGTCACGTCCGTGCCGCCGTCAACCGGCGCCAGCCGGTAGTGCCAGGTGTTGGCGGGCGTGTCACCGACCAGCACGTCGAAGCCGAACTCGCGGCCGGGCTCGCAGGCAGTGACCCGGCAGGTGGTCCAGTACACCGGGCCGATCTCGTTGCGTTTCACGTGTCCGCGGAACCGCGCGCCCAGCGCGGGCCCGGTCGCCCCGTCGAGCCATTCGGCCTCGAACACCTCCGGCGAGAACCTGCCGGTGTTGCGAACGTCGGCGATGAGATTCCAGATCTTGTCGGCCGGCGCCGACATGGATACTGTCGCGGAACCTTGCATGGCTACCCCTCTTTCGTTTCTGGCGCACGACGGTCAACGCGGCATCTGCGGACCGAGCGAGTAGATGTGGTCCGGCGTCAGCTCTTTGGTGATAGCGGTCGCCACCGTGGTGCTTGGCTCGCTGCCCTGATATTCGATGTCCGTGTTGATCAGGATGACCAACGTGGTCTGCTTCTGCGGCAGATAGACCGCAACGGTTTGATAGCCGGGCAAGCTGCCGTTGTGTCCAATCCATCCGCCGAGGTTGAAGATGCCCAACCCGTATCCGTCCTGCGGCGGCATTCCGGGTGACCCCACTGTCTGCAACCGCTGCTCTTGCATCTGCGGCGTGAGTAACTTTCCGGTGGCCAGCGCGGGCGCCCAGACGCGCATGTCGTCGAGGGTCGAAATCATCGCCCCTGCCGCCCATCCCCACGACGGGTTCCAGTCGGTGGCGGTGGCCTCCTTGCCATCGGCCGTCTGCACGGTGTAACCCTGCGCGTGCGGATCGGGGAACGCGTTGGTGGTCGGAAAACTCGTGTGGCTCATGCCCAACGGAGCCAGTATGTGATCCTGAATGTAGGAGTGCAGCGGTTGTCCGCTGACCTTCTGCACCACGAGACCGAGCAAAACCGTGTTGGTGTTGCAGTATTCGAATCCTTCGCCGGGTGGAAATTGGTTCGGCTGCACGAACGCGTCGTCCAGCAATTCGCGCGGAGTGAACGTTCGCCGCGGATCGGCGAACAGTGCATGCTGGAAGGCCGGTGAAGCGCTGTAGTTGAAAAGCCCACTCTGCATCCTCGCGAGCTGGCGCAGCGTGATTTTCGCCCCCAGCGGCACCCCGTCGACGAACTCTGCGATCGGATCGTCGAGACTGAGCTTGCCTTGATCGGCCAGTTGCAGGACAGCCGTGACCGTGAAAGTCTTTGTCACGCTGCCGATTCGACTGTAGAAGTCGGCCTTCATCGGTGCACGAGTGTTCTTGTCGGCCACTCCGAACGCGCGGACGTAGTCGCCGTCGGGACCCCAGATACCGATGATCGCTCCCGGGACACCCGCCGCCGTCATCGCGTGGTTGACGGCGGCGTCGAGCCGCTGCGCGAGGGCATCGCTCATTGGTTTTGCGGTCTCCGACGAGGCAACGGAACTGGTGGCCGACGATTGAGGCGGCGTCGACTTGTCTGCGCAGCCCGAGGTCGCCAGCAGCACCGCCGTCACGGCCGGGACGATCATCCGTGTAGTCATCGCGAGCTAGATTATTCGCAAGCAGCCCGCGGGCGAACCCCATTTCGCGTTAACTCTCAGACGTGCCCAACTGGAGCGGCCGCGACTACGCCGACGTCAGCAGCCTCCAACGGGCGGTGACGACCGAGGCGGTGAAGGCACTGCGATTCGGGCCGGACGACCGGGTGCTCGATGTCGGTTGCGGTGACGGCTACTTGACCCGCGCGGTGGCCGAGAAGGTGCCCGGCGGTTGCGCGGTCGGGGTCGACGCGTCATCGAGGATGATCGAGACCGCACACGGCGACGGCGCGGCGACGGATTCGGGACCCTGGTTCGTGGTGGCCGATGCCCGCCGGCTGCCGTTCGCCGAATTTTTCGACGCAGTGTTGTCGTTCAACGCACTGCACTGGGTTCCCGAGCAGCGGCAGGCGCTTGGTCAGATAGCCACGGTGCTGCGCCCCGGCGGACGCGCGCTGATCCAGGTGGTCTGTGCGGGGCCGCGCACCAGCATCGAGGCGACAACCATGACGGTATGTCAAAGCCCGCGGTGGGCAAGGTGGTTCGACGGATTCTCGGCGCCGTACGTGCACGTAGACCCGGCCGCCTACGGCGGACTGGCCGCGTCGGCTGGCCTGACGCTTGACGACGTCACCTTCAGCGATCGCGAGTGGGATTTCGGCTCACGGCAGGCGTTCATCCGATGGTGCGCGGTGGGGTCCACGGCGTGGACCGGTCGACTGCCTGAACAGGATCGCGCCGAGTTCGTCGCCGACCAGGTGCAGGCGTACGAGCCGATTGCCGGGCGCGAGGGGCTGTTCCGGTTCACCCAGATGCGGGCACTCCTGCATCGCTAGCGCTCGGCGGACTCGTCCTCCGGCAGGTCGTGCCTGACCACGCGCACCTCGCCGTGCGCCAGGCATGCCGCATAGCCGTGGTGCTTGCCGTAAAGCTCCCACGCGGTGCGCCGCTCGTCGCTGTGCACATGGATCTCGTGGCCATCGGAGAACCGCAGATGCAGGCTGCCGTCTTCATCCCAACTCGCATGGGTGCAGGTGGAACCCGCGAAGTCGAACAGCGCACGCTCTTCGTCCCGCGTGGCCTTCGGATCGATGAGCACCGCCTCTTCGTCGTCGCGGTCCGTCGCCGGAAGCGTCAGATGGAACGGCACCGTGATGACGAGTTCGTTGTCGTCGAGGTTGAGCACCAGACCGCCGCGGAACCTGATGCGCTGGACGACGCATCCCCGGATCCACGGTTCGCTCATTTTCCCACTCTGGCCCGTCGGGCAACGGCGCACAAGGCCCACAACGGGAGTTTCCGTAGCATCGTCGAAGGGGCCAGGAGGTGGACGTGAAGATTCGGTTCGGCATCGGGCTCGGTGCGGATACCGGCCCGGAGCAACTGGCGAGCATCGTCGACCATCTGGAGGCGACCGGTGTCGATTCGCTGTGGTTCTCCGAGTTGGTGTACTCGAAGGCGGTCGATCCGTTCGTCGGAATGGCGTACGCACTGGCCCGAACGACAAATCTGAAGGTCGGCACGTCGGTGGCGGTACTTCCCGGCCGACATCCCGTGCTGGTGGCGAAACAGCTGGCGTCGCTGGCCGGTCTTGCGCCCAAGCGGGTGCTCCCGGTGTTCGGCCTGCGGTCAGCGATTCCCGCGGAACGCGAGATCTTCGTGGTGCCCGACGGGGAGCGAGCCGCAGTCTTCGATGAATCGCTGCAGCTGCTGAGATCGGTTCTGGAACAACAAGATGTCGCGTTCGCGGGGGATTATTTCGCGGTCAGTGCCGCCGATGTCGAACCGCGACCGGCCAAACCGCTCGACATCTGGCTCGGCGGATCCGCGCCGGCGGCGTTCCGCCGCATCGGCCAGCTCGGCGACGGGTGGCTCGGCAGCTTCCTCACCCCAGAGGAAGCGCGCGGTGGTCGCGAACAGATCCAGCGGGCGGCTGCACAAGCGGACCGCGAAATCGAAGCCGATCATTTCGGGATCAACCTCGCGGTCGGCGACGGCGACATGCCGGACGGACTGATTGCCGCGGTCAAGCGGCGCAGGCCCGATGTCGATCCCGCCGACCTCATCGCCGCCGACTGGTCGCAACTGCACCGTCGGCTCGACGCATATCTGGCGGCGGGTTTGACCAAGTTCGTGATCCGACCCGCCCAGCAGGCGAACATCGACGATTTCATCGATCGGTTCGTGGCGGAACTGGTACCGCGGCAGAACTGACGTCGTCGTAGAGCAGCGCCATTCGGTCGAGGAACCAGAGCTTGCCCGTCATCTGAACCGCGAGGCCGAAAAGTGTGATCCATGGGTCCAGCACGACGAGACCCCACACCAGAAACGGCAAGCCGGCCGCGCTGAGGAGGCCGAGCACCAGTGGCGCGGTGCGATGGCGCGGCGGCAACGGTGTCGACTTTCGCTTGGCCCAAAGGGTTTCGCCCATCACCGATCGCGCGGCCCAGCGGTCCAGCGTGCGCGGCGGCGGAAACACCCGCGGATTCGCCAGTGTCCACATCAGGCACAAACCGATCGGCACCAATGACCACCAACCGATCCACGCCCGACTCCAGATCGCGGCGACGAGCAACGCCGGGATGGGAATGCGTGTGTACACGCTCCAGGGGTTGGCGTGGCGCCGCCAGGCGTCTTCGCTCTTCAGCCCAAACGCCTTCGCCAGGCCACTTTCCAGCGACATCTGACCCTTTCCGGACGTGAACCGCTACGGCGGTGCGATCGTGTTTAGAAGTGTGCGATGCAGGACATCCACGCGCTGCCGCTTGAGCGAAGGAGATGGGGATGGGCAGACGATTCCCGCGGATGAGCAGATCACTCGTACTCTGCGGGGTGGCTGCTGCGTTGGCGTTCGGGCTTGTCAGTCCGCCTGCGGCGGTCGCGGACGATCGGCTGCAGTTCACCGGGACGACGCTGTCGGGCACGCCGTTCAGTGGAGCGAGCCTCGTTGGCAAGCCTGCCGTGCTGTGGTTCTGGACGCCGTGGTGCCCCTTCTGCAATGCTGAGGCGCCCGGCGTCAGCCAGGTCGCGGGGGCCAATCCCAACGTCACCTTCGTCGGCGTCGCCGCACGCTCCGACGTCGCGGCCATGCAGGGCTTCGTGTCGAAGTACAACCTCAACTTCACCAACCTCAACGACGCCGACGGGTCGATCTGGGCCCGCTACAACGTCCCTTGGCAGCCGGCTTACGTGTTCTACCGTGCCGACGGCTCGTCCACGTTCGTGAACAACCCGACCGCGGCCATGCCCACCCAGGAGCTGTCCGACCGGGTAGCGGCGCTGTCCTAGGTCGCCGCGCACCGTGGACCAAGACCTGGTGGGCTTGGCCTTCGGGGCTGGCTTATTGGCGGCGTTGAACCCATGTGGCTTCGCCATGCTGCCCGCATATCTGGCCCTGGTGGTGCGGGGCGAGGATGTTGATCGGCGCGCCGCCGTGGCCCGCGCGGTGACGGCCACCGCCGCGATGGCGGCCGGATTCCTCGCCGTGTTCGGCGGATTCGGCGTCCTGACCGTGTCTGCGGCCGCCACCGTGCAGCGTTATCTGCCGTACGTCACCGTGGTGATCGGCATCGTCCTTGTCGCCCTTGGTATTTGGCTGCTTGCGGGCCGTGAGATCACGATGCTGGGTGGCGCGGCACGAGGCGCGCGCTGGGCACCGACGGCGCGGCTGGGCTCGATGTTCACCTACGGGATCAGCTACGCGGTTGCATCGTTGTCGTGTACGGTCGGGCCGTTCCTCGCGGTCACCGCCACCGCACTTCGCGGTGGCTCGGTGCTCGGCGGCATGGCCGTCTACGTCGCCTATGCCGCCGGCTTCACTCTCGTGGTCGGGGTACTGGCGGTGGCCGCCGCGCTGGCCAGTTCGGCTGCCGTCGACCGGATGCGTCGAATTGTGCCGTATGTCAACCGGATCAGCGGAGCACTGCTGCTGGTTGTCGGCATCTATGTCGGCTACTACGGCCTGTACGAAATTAGGCTCTTCGCGGGCAACGGCAACCCCGAAGACCCGGTGATCGCGGCCGCCGGTCGCTTGCAGGGCGCGATCGCAGGCTGGGTCCACCAGCACGGGGCGTGGCCGTGGCTGGTCGCGCTGGCGTTGATCGTCGCCGCTTTCGCAGCGGGGTGGCGGGCTAGTGCGAGCGCGAGATATCGCCGTGCAGATCGGGCCACGGCGGACGACGAACCATAGCGACGCCGGCCAGCGCCGCCGACACCAGGCCGACCAGAATTCCCATCATCGCGATGCGCCCTGCGTCGACCGCCGGCACCCAGGCCGCCTTGCCGTCTTTGATCACGAACACGCCTGCCGGCCTGGCGCGCACGGCAGATCGGCCGTGGCCGACGCCGGGTTTGGATGCTCCGCGCACATCGGTGACCGGGATGACCGTTGCCCCGTCAGCGGTCTCGTACACCTCTCCGAACACGCGCGCGGCGTCGGAATCGGAGTCGAGCGAGCCGAGGACTTGTCGTGCCTCTCGAAGATTCATACCTTCCCCATTCTTCATCACCCAACGCTCGGCGGTGATTTCTGACCCGAAGTGCAGTCATATCAGGTGATAGTTCGATCGGACAGACGAAGGAGACCCCATGGTCATTGTCGCTGGACACGTCGTGGTCGACGCGCAGCAACGCGACGACTACCTGTCGGCATGCGTCGAGGTGGTGCGGCAGGCGCGCCGGACGCCGGGCTGCCTCGACTTCTCGCTGTCGGCAGACCTGATCGAACCCGGCCGAATCAACGTCTTCGAACGATGGGAGTCGGTGGCCGCAGTCGAGGCCTTCCGCGGCAGCGGTCCCAGCGACGAACAAGGTGCCGCGATCCTGGCCGCCACGGTCGCCGAGTATGCCGTCGGTGACGAGAGGATCATCACCTAGGCGGCGGTCTGAGCCCAAAAGTCAATGGGCGCAATACGAATGCGTGGAGAAGGCAAGCGCCTGCTGATAGAGGGCATCCAGTGTCCGTGCATTGGTTACGGCCGCCTTGGCGTCGTCTAGCATGCCGGTGCAGTCCGGCGAGTGCAGAACCGACCAGTGCAGCGCGATCTGCTCGACCATCTCGGTGTTCAACCGATCGATGGTTTCGCGCGATGCTGCCAAGTCGGACGCAACGCCTGGTGCGGACGCCGGATCTAGCTTCCACTGGGCGAAGCGCGTGTATTCGATGGCTTCGGTGGCGTCGATCTGATCGGTGAATATCCGCCGGACGCTTTCGGGGTCAACCCCCCTGCCGTTCGCATCGGTACTTACTGCTGCCAACACCTGCTCAACCCGCGGGGGATCCTCGATCGAGCCGCCGGTATTCCACTTGCTCACTGCCACCGGCTCTGCCGTCTGCAGCCGTTGCGTGGCCGCGTCGACGAGTTCGAGAAGCGGGGTGGGATCGTCGCCGCGCGCCGAGGCGGTCGTCGGCGTCACCACAACGGCCGTCAACGCACAGAGCCCGACGACGCTGCGTCGGATGCAATCAAGAATCGCCATGGATCCATCTTCGCCTCAAAGCGGCGCACTCGAGGCACAGCTAACAATGCCGAACTTACCGCCATGGGCGATACGGCTCTCGAGCAAACGGCTCCGCGCAGAGGTCACCCGACCTAGAATTGGCTTCACGGCGCCAAAGGGGACAGCCATGGCAGTCACAACCCCACATGCCAGCGACGTTGGCACCGCATCGACGCAGCCAACCACCCTGCCCGCGCTGCTGCGCGAACTCGGAGTAACGCAGGCGTCGGTCGAGAAACAGAAACCGGTGCTGCGCGCATGGCTTGCGACCCATGCGGCCAGCCAGCCTCTTCGAGTTAGCCTGTGCTGCAACGGCTACGGGTTGCTTCTCAAGGAGTCGACAGCCTCGCACAACTGATGTCTCAGCGGTCGAACTCCGAATCGTCATCCGGAACAGCGATGGCCTGGTCGATCAGATCGGCTTCACTGGCTTGCCAATCCCGTGAACTCGCGACGCGTGCCGCGTCCCGCCAGGTGTCCTCGTCGCTGACATCGATCGGGATGAGTTGTTCGACGACATCGGCTTCGGGCGCGTCGTCACCAAACCCACCACCGTCAGGGTTGGTCATGTTCGGCTCCGTTCGCGGACGTCTCAGTGAGAATGGCCGCGCGCGTCGGCCGCCTCTTGTTCGGCGGCAGTGACGACGAGGGCGTCCGGGCCCGGATACACGGTTGCGATGTGGTCGTTGGCCAGCCACCGCACCACGTATGGCGGCGAGCCGTCGGCCGAGCGGACCTCGGTGATCACTCCCCGCTGATCATGCTGTTCGACGGTGGTTCCCTTGATCACCAGGAAGTCGCCCACTTTGGCCTTCATCGCCGCTCCTTTCCCTGTGACGGCCCCTTTGAACTGTCGGATGAGGGCAATTGTGCTCTCATCGCGCGCATCGGAAAGGTGTAACCGCTCGTTCGAGGTCCGCGATTAACCCGATGTACGCACGACGAAATGAAGGGCCATGAACTCTACTCACCAACTACGAAGTCACCAGGCACCAGGCAAGTGGATCCGCCGGCTGTCGGCGGCGATGGCAGTGGCGGCATTGCTGCCGTGGTTGGTCGGGGTAATCGCGGGTACTCCGACGGCCGGCGCGGCGGTCGAAGTCCTGAGCGTCCCTTCGCCGTCGATGGGTCGTGACATCACCGTTCAATTCCAGGGCGGTGGGCCCAAGGCGGTCTACCTTCTCGACGGTCTGCGCGCCCGCGACGACCGCAACGGCTGGGACATCGAGACCGGCGCATTCAGTTGGTTCGACGGCTCCGGCCTCTCGGTCGTGGCGCCGGTCGGCGGGATGTCCAGCTTCTACACCGACTGGTACCGGCCTGCCGTCGGCAACGGCACCACCCAGACCTACAAATGGGAGACCTTCCTGACATCGGAGCTGCCGGCGTGGCTGGCCGCGAATAGAGGCGTCAGCGCGACCGGCAACGCCGTGGTCGGTTTGTCGATGTCGGGCAGTTCTGCACTGATCCTCGCTGCCTATCACCCGGGGCAGTTCGTATACGCCGGAGCCCTGTCAGGCTTCCTGAATCTGTCCAGGGGACTGTGGCCCGTATTGGTGGGCATCTCGATGGGCGATGCGGGTGGCTTCAATGCGCTCGACATGTGGGGTCCCTACGGCGGCCCGGCCTGGCAGCGCAACGATCCCATGCTGCAGATCGGACGCCTGGTCTCCAACGGCACCCGCATCTGGGTGTACAGCGGCAACGGCAACCCGACGGATCTGGATGCCGGGCTGGGCAACGCGCAGATTCCCGCGCAATTCCTGGAGGGTCTGACTATCCGCACCAACAGGGAGTTCCAAGCGGCTTACACCCGAGCCGGGGGCAGCAACGGGGTGTTCAACTTCCCGCCCAACGGCACGCACAGCTGGGGTTACTGGGGTGGCCAGTTGCAGGCCATGACGCCCGACATCCAGCGGGTGCTTGGCGCTGCGCCGCCCGCCTGACGCGCGGCCGGTACCACTTCGAGCTACAGGTCTCGTGTCCAGTACTCGCCGACGAGATCGTGCCCGAAGCTGTGGTGCGGCTCGCGACGGTCGCACCTGAAACCGGCCCGCTCGTAGATCCGGCGGGCGTCTGCGAGTATATCGTTGGTCCACAACGTGATTCGCCGATAGCCGGATCGCCCGGCGAATCGCAGGCACTCGTCCACCAGCCGGGTCCCGATACCCGCTCCGCGCGCCGACGGCTCGACGAGCAGCAGCCGCAGCTGTGCGGTGTCTTCGGCGTCGGCGGCGGTGCAGAACACGCAGCCGACTCGTTCCCCATCCAGTTCGGCGATCCAGCCCGCCTCGCGTCGGGTGTCCCGGCGCTCAGCGAAGTCGGCGACGATGCGCGCGACCAGCGCCTCGAACGTCGCATCCCAGCCGTATTCTGCCGCATATCGGGCGCCGTGCCGTTCGACGACCCAACCGAGATCGCCCGGCTGAGGCGGGCGGAGCACGATGCCGGTCCAGGGCGTCTCGCTGCCCAGCATCCTTCGGATCTGGCCCATCGCACCGACGAGCTGGTTTCGTTGACCGTCATCGAGCGGCGCCAGCAGGGTGTCGATGGCGCCTGCCTGCAGCCGGTCCAGCTCGTCGAACGCCTGCCTGCCCTCGGCCGTGAGCCGGACGACCTGGCGTCGCCCGTCGGCCGCAGACTTCTCCCTGGCCAGCAACCCGGATGCGGTGAACCCGGACAGGATGCGGCTGAGGTAGCCGGCGTCCAGGTCGAGGTCACGGCGAAGGTCGGCCACCGCTAGGTCGTCGCGGTGCGCCAGCTCGAACAGCACCCTGGCCTCCGTCAGACCGAACGCCGATCCGGCCAGATCGGGCCGCAGCAGGCCCAGCACGCGCGTATAGAAGCGGTTGAATCCGCGGATGTCGTCGACCACGTCAATCATAGTTGACATCGTCAATTGATTCTCTGACTCTGTCAACTATCTGGCGCTGAACAGATCTCTGAGAGCTGTACACATCGACCGTGCGTACACTGCCCTCACGACGGGGGAGGCTCTCGAAAAGCGTGGAGCCTTTCGGATGAGAACCATAACGAAACGTCAGAGGCTGCAACTTTGCCAGAAACCACGAGCGACGCCCAGAACCTGAAGCCCTATTTCGAAGACGTCCAGGCGCACTACGACCTGTCCGACGAGTTCTTCCGGCTGTTTCTGGATCCGACGCAGACTTATAGCTGTGCCTACTTCGAGCGCGACGACATGACGCTCGAAGAAGCGCAATACGCCAAGATCGACCTGTCGCTGGGCAAGCTGGGCCTGCAGCCCGGCATGACGCTTCTCGACATTGGTTGCGGCTGGGGTGCGACCGTCAACCGTGCCCTCGAGCGCTACGACGTCAACGTCATCGGCCTCACGCTCAGCGAGAATCAGAAGGCCCACGTCGAGAACGTGTTTGCCGAATCGGGCAGCCCGCGAAGCAAGCGCGTGCTGCTGCAGGGCTGGGAGCAGTTCGACGAGCCGGTGGACCGGATCGTGTCGATCGGCGCGTTCGAGCACTTCGGTCGCGATCGCTACGACGACTTCTTCAAGAAGGCCTTCCAGATCCTGCCCGACGACGGCGTGATGATGCTGCACACCATCATCAAGCCCACCGATGATGAGTTCGCCGCCAGCGGCCTGCCTCTGACCATGAAGCTGCTGAAGTTCAGCAAGTTCATCATGGATGAGATCTTCCCCGGCGGAGATCTGCCGAAGCCGACGACGGTCGAGGAGCACGCCGCGAAGGCCGGCTTCGCGCTCAAGCTCGCGCAGCGGCTGCGGCTGCACTATGCGCGGACGCTGGACATCTGGGCAGCGGCGCTCGAGGCCCGTAAGGACGAGGCCATCGCGATCCAGTCGCAAGAGGTCTATGACCGGTACATGAAATACCTGACCGGTTGCGCGGAACTGTTCCGCGCCGGCTACACCGACGTCTGCCAGTTCACACTGACCAAGAGTTAGTCACGACGCAGGCGGCGCCACAGCCGAAGGGGCAGTAGCCCGATCAGCCAGGCATGCTTGCCGAGGTCTGCCGCGGCGGGTTTCGGGCAATCCGGGCGTCGGGCGGTCCCGTCACGCCTCGTACGAATCGCGAAATCGCCCTCGACGGATCTGCGGCTACTAGGCGGTCGCCCCCACGGTCGCGATCGCATCGATCACCGCAGCGGGCGCATCCAGCGGCACGAACGTGCGCGCCTCGGGTACCTCGATGAGCGCCGCGTTCGGGAACAGTGCCGCCAGGCGCCTGCCCAATGCGGGGGTGAAGGCGCGGTCGCTCTGTCCCCAGACGATCGTCACGGCCTTGGTGAACCGGCCGAGCCGCGTGGACACGTCGGTCAGATCCGTCTTGGCCACGTTGCGAAGCAGGGTGGCCACGTTTCTGCGGATACGGGCGTCCGTGCGGCAGGGCTCCAGCCAGGACGCGGTGAGCTGTGCGTCCGGATGCATGAGGAGGCCGTACCCGAGCGGAGAGTGCCGCAGGACCTTGATCCGCATCTGCTCGGACAGCAACTTGATCGAAATCGGTCCACGCAGCAGCGCGAAGACGAGCGTGAACGGAAACGGCGGGAACTTGTCGAACGCATCGCAGTTGGTCAGCACCAAGCGGCCGACCTGGTCCGGATACGCGTCGATGACCAGCTGGCACAGGCCGCCGCCGGTGTCGTTGCCGACGAGCGTCACGTCCGACAGCCCGAGCGCGCCGATGAAGTCGCGGATCATCGAGGCCACGCCACTCGGTGAGAGGGCGCCCGGATCCTTCACGGGAATGGTGTGCGAGCCGAGCGGCCAGTTCGGCAGGTAGCAGCGGAAGCCCTGCCGTGCCAACCCGTCGGCCACCCGGTCCCATAGCCGACTGTCGACGAGGATTCCGTGCACGAACAGCACCGGCGGATGAGGCGAGTCATCAGGGCCCAACACGCGGTAGTCGATCGTTGCTTGGTCCAGCGCCACCTGCGGCATGTTCGCTATCCTTTCCGGCAGACTTACAAACACTCAGTATGGAAGTTACGTGCAGCCTGTATGAAAGTCAATGACGATGTGGCCGCCGGGTCTCCCGCCCGGCGCACACAGGCCGAGCGCACCGCCGCGACGCGTGCGCTGCTGATCGATGCGGCGCGAAAGCTGTTCGCCGACAAGGGTTTTTCCGACGTTTCCACCCAGGCGATCGTCGCCGCGGCCGGCGTGACACGGGGTGCGTTGTATCACCAGTTCGATGACAAGGCCGCGCTGTTCGCGGCGGTATACGAAGAGGTCGAGCGTGATCTGGTAGCCGACATCGCGCGGCAGATAATGGCGGACCAACCGCAGGACCCCCTGGAAGCGATGCGGCTGGCGGCGCGTCTCTTCCTCGACCGCTGTTCGGCACCCGAAGTCCAGCGGGTCGTGCTGATCGACGCGCCGTCGGTCTTGGGCTGGGATCGGTGGCGCGCCGTCGGGGTGAAATACGGCCTCGGGGTGATCGAGGGAATGCTTGCACACGCTGTCGCCGAAGGTGCCATCCCCGAACAGCCGTTGCGACCGACCGCGCACGTACTGCTCGGGGCGCTGGACGAGGCGGCGCTGTTTGTCTCCCGCGCGTCGAATCCCGATCAGGCGCGGCAAGAGATGGACGCTGTGTGCGAACGGTTGATCAGCGGGATCGCGGGGGGTTAGGGAGCAGCAGCGCGCTGTCGCCGAACTCGTGCCACAGGTATCCGTGAGCGATCGCTTCGCGATACGCAGCAGCCACGAGCGCGGGCCCGGCGACCGCTTCGAGCAGCAGCAGATGCGAAGCGCCTGCGTCATGCCAGCCGGTGATCAGGCCGTCGACGACGCGTGGCGGGCGACCGGACTCGAGGACCAGATCCGTCCAGCCTGTCGCGGGGTGCACTATGCCGTCGGGATCGGCGGCGGTCTCTACAGCGCGGGTCGCCGTGGTGCCGACGGCGATCACCTGCCCGCCCGACGCACGGGTCATGTTCGCCAATCGTGCGGTCGCGGGCGGCACCTCGAACGGCTCCGCTGCCGGCGGCTCGCCCTGCTCCGCCGAAGACACCCCGGCATGCAGGGTGATCGGTGCGATCACAATCCCCGCCGACACCAGCGAGGTCACCAGCTCGGCGCTGAACGGCCTTGCTGCACTGGCCATCTCGGCGCTGCCCGGACGCCGGGCGAACACCGTCTGATAGCTGCTCAACGGCCAGGACCGCGGGACGTAGCCGTATCGGATGGGCCGCCCGTGTCTGTTGAGGTAGGACGTGACGCCGCCTTCGATCGCCAGCCGTGCGGTCCACAGCCGACTTCCCGTCACACCCGCTTGCGGATAGGAGGCGATGACGACGAGCGCGGCGCCGTCGGGCAGGGAGATGCGCTCGCCGGGATCGACATCCGGAAGATGGCCGGCCGCTTTGGTGGCCTTCCGTAGTTCGACGACCCAGATGTGGTCGTCGAGCGCCGCGGAGAAGTGCACGGCGATGGGGCCTCGCTTCGCTCGGGCGCCCGTGACGGCGGCGGGCAGCGTCGCGGAGTTGTTCACGACCAGTAGGTCGCCGGGGGCGAGGTGCTCGCCGAGGTCGGTGAAACGCGCGTGTGCGATGCCACGCGGTGTTGCGATCATCAGCTTGACGCCGTCGCGGGCCACACCGTGTGCCTCCGGTGGCTCGACGGCATCGGAGGCGGCTGTGCGCTCGAAATGCGTGTACGGCTTCGCCAGCGGGGACTCCCCTCGCAAGCTGGTTGCCCACCCGCCCGAGCTGGGGGCCCACCCGCCCGAAGGGTAGGGGGACGTCATGCATCTGCTCCGACGAGCAGGTCCCCGGCGCGGTAACGGCCGGATGCGGGCCGGGTGTCGAGCAGTCTCAGCAGCGCGGGCACGACGGACTCCGGTTCGGCGCGATCGGAGATGTCTTCCCCGGGGAAAGCGGCCTGGTGCATCTCTGTGCGCATGTCGCCGGGATCGAATGCATACACGCCGATCGCGGGGTTCTCGGCGGCCAGGATCGCCGTGAGGTGGTCGAGCGCCGCCTTCGACGAACCGTAGCCGCCCCAGCCCTCGTACGGTTCGACGGCCGCATCGGAGGTGATGTTCACGATGCCGCCGCCGTTGTCGGTCAGCGCGGGAAGCGCGGCCTGGATCAGCGCCAGGGGAGCGAAGACGTTGGTGGTGTACACCGCGCGCAGATCCGCAGCCAGGTAGTCGCCGAGGCGCGGCTGCGGGCTTGGACCGAGCCGGCTGGCGTTATTCACCAGCAGCCGCAGCGGTCCGGCGTCAATTGCGGCGACGACCAGTGCGGCTCGGTGCGCGGGTTCGGAGACGTCGCCGGGGATGGTGATCAGCCGCCGGGAGGCGAGCTCCGCTGCCGTCGCGTCGAGGTCGGCCGCGCGCCTGGCGTCGGTCACGACCGTCCACGCCCGCTCCAGCAGGGCTGCGGCCACTGCGCGGCCGAAGCCACGGGAGCCGCCGGTGACGATCGCGACGGGAGAGATGTGTTCGGAAGCAGTCATACTGGCATACTGATAGTTGAAGTGAACTTTAAGTCAAGAGCTAGGGCGAATTGGGGTGTGCCCGCGATGGAGAGCCGAGACCTCCTGACCGTCAGCGAGGTGGCGGAGCGCAGCGGTTTCGCACCGTCAGCGATCCGGTTCTACGACAAGGAGGGGCTGATCACCGCCAGCCGCACGAGCGGAGGACAGCGTCGTTTCGAACGAAACGTGTTGCGGCGGCTGGCCTTCATCCGCGCCGCCCGCAATGTCGGTTTGAGCCTCGACGAGATCGCTACTGCACTCGACATGCTGCCGGCCAGTCGGACGCCTACCCGCGCGGATTGGACGCGGCTGTCCAAGGATTGGCGGCAACGTCTGGATGATCAGATCGCCGGGCTGATGGCGTTGCGCGACAAATTGGATTCCTGCATCGGATGCGGGTGCCTGTCCCTGAAACGCTGTGCGATTTCGAATCCGTACGACAGCGCGTCGGTCGCCGGGCCCGGCGCGGTTTACCTCCCGAAATCGTTGCGCCGCGAGGTCGTCGGCCGACCGGCCTAGCGGCTCAAAAGCCCTCCAGACCGCCCGCGCGCAAGACGATGCGGTCGAACTGCCGGTCGGGCAGGAGGCGGCGCATGAACAGCATGCGCTTCGCACCACTGCCCGAGGGATAGCGCGTCCGCGGCTTCTTGTTCGTCAGAGCGTGCAGCACCGCCTCGGCGACCACTTCCGGTGGCGAACCGGTGGCCGCCTGTTGGCTGATCTCCTGTGCCACTTTCTCCAGCGCAGCGCCGTAACGACGCCTGCCGTCGTCGGGCAGTTTGCGCAGTGCGGCCTCGGTGTCGCGCTGCAGCTTGCCGCCCATCGCGGTGCCGACGAAGCCGGGCTCGATCACCGCCACCTGAATCCCTAACTGGCGAAACTCGAGCCGCATCACGTCGCTGAGGCCCTCCAGTCCGTGTTTGGCAGACACGTATGGCGCCATCAATGGCACCCCGGCCCGGCCTGCCGCCGACGTCACGTTGACGACGCGACCCTGACCCTGATGGAGGACAGGCAGCAGGGCCTGGGTGACCGCCAGCGGGCCAACAAGGTTCACTTCCAGCTGATGACGAAAGCCGGCCAGCGGAAGGTACTCGATCGGACACGGCAAAGTGGTGCCCGCGTTGTTGACCAGCCCGTGCAGCCCCTCATCGCCGACTTCGCCCTTCATCTGGTCGGCCATGGCCTGAATCGACGCAGCGTCGGTCACATCGATGTGCACGGGGGTGAGCGATTCCGACGCCACCGCACGCAGTGCGTCGCCGTCGGCCTCCCTGCGGACACCGGCGAACACCCGGAAACCGTTGCGGTCCAACATCAATGCGCAGGCGCGGCCGATGCCGCTTGACGATCCTGTAATGACGACAGATTTCATGATGTGCTCGCTGGTCGATGGGATGCGGTGGCCGTCGCACCGCAGAACGCGGACGTCATGACCTCGATGACGGTGTGCCGGTCCGGCACGGCCTGACCCGCAGCGATCAGCCGAGGGCGGGCCAGCAGATGGACACTGATCGGGGCGATCAGTAGTGGGATCAACAGTTCCAGCGGCAGGTTGACGCACCGGCCTGCGGATATCTGCTGATTCAGCCAGGCGCCAACCGTCGACGCGATGCGCGGCAGGATTCGCTCGCGGAAGAACTGCATTCCAATGCCGTTCGG
>Ga0207688_10000429_pt1 | contig 19807 bp, 20 predicted proteins | sample KBSMiscanthusM4_FD_184296 | JGI IMG/M metagenome (GOLD analysis project Ga0207688, IMG submission 184296) | Miscanthus rhizosphere microbial communities from Kellogg Biological Station, Michigan, USA - M4 (SPAdes) (version 2) | ecosystem: Host-associated > Plants > Roots > Rhizosphere ...
GCGGAGGTAAGGTGCGCTAGTGGACGGGACCAGCTACGGCGATTTTCGCGCCCGGCGCGAAGCCACTATTTGGCAACGGATGAACCACGTTTTGCGCGTGCTTCTTTTCGTCGCCATGTGGCTCCTTATCATTAGTTTTTTTCTTCCGCCCTACAAACAACTGAATCGAAATCGCGCGGAAACCGACCAACTTCTCGCCCAGGTGACCGAGGAAAAGCTGCTGCTCGCGCGACAGACGAAGCAGGTTTCTCTGCTGAAAAGCGATCCGACATACTTGGAAACGATCGCACGCGACAAGCTCGACTTGATGAAAGATGGGGAAACCATTTTCCGCCTCGAGGCGCGCGGGACGCAATCAAAGCCGGCGGTCAAGGCGAAACCGTAATTCGTTAGGCAGCAACGCCAGTTTGTTTACGAGACTGCTGAAAAATTTCGTTTCCCCAAGTGTTCGCTAAGCGCCGGCTCTTTTTTCAACAGTCTCTTTAGCGTGACGGCGTCGGTGTTGGTGCGGGCGTCGGCGGCGGGTTGATTTGCTGATCGATCTTGCGCAGCAAAGCGGTGGCAGGTCCTTCCCGCAACAGTCGGGCTGCGCTACGAACTAAAGTCGTCGCTCCCTCCTTGTCGCCCGAAAGGAGCGTGGCATCCGCCTGCTCAAGGAGTGCGCGCAGGTTGTCATCTGACTTTGTGTAAAGCGAGCGGGCCTGTCGAAAATAGCCGATCGCGGATGCGTAATTGCCATTTTCTTTTTCGATCATCCCGAGGTCTTCGATCATAAGTGCATTGTCTGCTCGTGAAGCGACGGCCCGCGCCTGGGTCAAATAATCGTCTGCCGGGCGGCTTCGGTTTTTGACCGCGAATTCATGGTACATGCGCCAGTCGCTTTTTTTCCCGGCGTCGCGTTTCGTATCCAGCTGCAACCATGACGCGAAGGGCCGGTAAAGTGGATCGCCGACCACGATGTTCATCCATGAGAGCACCCGCGTGGACATGTAAGCGCTCTCCGCCAGAGTGAAGCCGTGGAGGAGGCGATCGTTAAAAGTATTAAGGTGCGCAGTCAGTTGCAGGTACGGCTCGTAGACGTTGCCTAACGAAGCCGCCGCTCCCCGGGCCAGAAGCGGCGCGACCCAGCCCGCGTCCGCGGAACGGAGCGTGTTCGCGCTATAGGAATGAATGTGCACCGCGACCGCGCCACGAGCGAAAGCAAATCCCGGGTCTTGAAATGGGCCGGAAATTCCGCCCGCGTACCATCCATAATACAGGGCGCAGTCGTTCATCGGAAAACCTGGGGGAAAAAGCGCCGACGAAGTGTCGAAGGTCACAGGGATGCCGGCCTGACGAAGATCTTTGGTCACGGCCTGGAGCCATTGATCGCCTTCAGCCAGTCCGCCTGAAGTGTTAGCTGCCCCATCCACATAAGCGCGACCCCAGAGCCCGGACTTTTCGATCTCAACCGCGTCAGTGATCATTCGCCTAACGATATCCGCGGTCGGGGCATCGAGTCGGCAAACGAGCAGGACATTCGCACCCTCCAATTCGGCGATTGATCGAAAACTTTGGAAGTACGGATTGTTGGCCGCGCCTGAGATTTGTTTCGAGTAGAGTCCGAGGAGGGCCAGTTCCGAATCGACCGATGCCTGGTTTTGGCCGCCGATCTGATTGTTCTCGGCTCGATCGCCGGGATAGGCGGTGGTCGCGCGGATTTTCATCGGCATGCCGCGAATCAAGGCAACGAAGTTGATCCGGCTCGCGCTGACGACCGGGGGTTTGTCGGCATCCGTGCGCAGCGTCCACCATTGGCGTTCGCCGAAAATCTTGCGCAGCGGTTCCGCGATCGTCTCGTCGTACTCCTTCCGGCTGATTTCCTCTTCGGAGGAGCAGTCGAGTCCGACGATGTGGTCGTTGGGAATGTGGCGAGCTTGCGCGTAGAACCGGGCCAGCCCGGCCGATTCTGGTTCGGCGCGATTGTAAATGATGATGGTGGCCTGCGAGAGGTCCGCGGGCGCTGACGAAGCGCACCGGCCGATGGCGAACGGGACGGCGACAGCAAAGACGAGAAGTCGTCTCATCCAGCGAGATCGATTTTCAATCCGTCGTAAGCGATTCCCGTGTGGGGCGGCAGTTCGCTTTCCGCACTCTGCGGCAGCTCGTGGCAGATATGAGTGAACAGTGTTCGCGTCGGCCGCACTCGTTCTGCCACTTCGAGCGCCTGCGCGACACTGAGGTGCGTGGGATGTGGTTTGTGGCGCAGAGCATCGATCACGAGCAGCTGCACGCCCTCGATCTGACGCGCGATTTCGTCAGGAACGGCGCTGCAATCGCTCAGGTATGCGAGCAATCGCGTGGCGTGACGGGAAAATAGGTAGCCATAGGTTTCTGAATTGCCATGCGGCACCGGGAGAGGCGTGATCATGGTCTCGCCTAACGAGAACGGCCCCGAGATAATGTGCGGTTCGGGCTTCAGGTAACCGGGCCAGGGAGAGGGCGTTTTGAAGGCGAACTCGTAGACACGCTCCAAGTCAGCCATTGTTTCAGCCGAAGCATAAACCGGCATGCGTCCTCCGCGCGAAGCAGCAAAACGGCGCAAATCGTCGAAACCCATGACGTGATCCGTGTGTGAGTGAGTCATTATGACGGCGTCGACCTCCCAGATATTCTCGCGCAGGCATTGGGTGCGAAAATCCGTTCCCGTATCGACGACAATCGCGCATTCCGGCGTTTTCACATAAATCGAGGCGCGAGTGCGATTGTCACGCGGATCCGTCGAGCGGCACACGCTGCAGTCGCAACGAATCATCGGGACGCCTACCGAGGTGCCGGTCCCTAAGAATGTCAGGGAGAATTGAGAGTTGAAAGTTGAGGGTTGAGAGTCCAAAAAGCGGGCGAAGTTTCATCTCTCAGCTATCAACTCTCAACTCTCAACTCCTGCCGTCCTGAGTTTGCTCCGAATCAAGAACCTCGCCCTGGTCGAGGATCTGGAGTGGAATCTCGAGCCAGGTTTCACCGCCATCACCGGCGAGACGGGCGCAGGCAAATCGATCATCATCGGCGCACTCAACCTCTTGCTCGGCGAGCGCGCGGACAAATCTCTCATCCGGACCGGCGCGGAGGCGTGCACGGTGGAGGCAATCTTCGCCAGCAAAAACTTCTCCGCGCTCAATCGGCGCCTGGACGAATCAGGCGTGGAGCTTTCGGATGGCGAGCTGTTGGTGAAGCGCAGCTTTTCGTTAGGCGGAAGCAACCGCCAGTTCGTCAACGGATCACCCGCGACGCTCACCCTTCTCAAAATGATTGGCGACGAGTTGGTCGATTTGCACGGCCCGCACGATCATCAGTCGCTCCTTTCGCCGGATCGCCAGCTGGCTTTGCTCGATGGTTTCGCGCATGCGGAAAAAGCGTTGTTGGAATACGAGGAGTCCTTCCGCCATTTGCAAAAGTTGATCGCAGAAGAGGAGTCGCTGCGCACAGCGGAGTCAGCTCGCGAACAGGAGCTCGATCTCCTTCGGCATCAATTCTCCGAAATCACCACCGCCAATCTGCAAGCGAGCGAGGAGGAGGAAATTTACAGCCGCTATCGTCTGGCGACCAACAGTCAACGACTGATCGAACTGGCGAGCGCGGTCATGGGACAGCTCTCGGAAAGTGATGACGCGGTTCTGAATCGACTTGCTGAAACGCAGCGGCTTCTGCGTGAGCTGGAAAAAATCGATCCGAGCATGGCCGAGACGTCACAGGCGCATGCAACTGCGGTCGTTGAGCTCACTGAAATCGCGCGAGCTCTGTCTCGTTATGCGGAGCAGCTCGATCTCGATCCGGCTCAGCTTGCGCAATTGGAACAGCGAGTCACGCTCCTCGAGACGTTGAAGCGGAAGTACGGAGGGTCGCTCGCCGAGGTCATCGCTTTCGGAGAGCGGGCGAAAGAACGGATGCAAAAAATAGAAGGCCGCGAAGCCGAACTGGAACGATTGGCTGGCGAGATCAAGATGGCCCGTTCGGTGCTCACGCGCGCCGGCGCGGCCCTGCGCAAAGCGCGCACCGCGGCCGCCCCAAAACTGGCTGGAAGCGTGCGCCAAAATCTGGCCGACCTCGGTTTTCGGCAGTCAGAGTTTGAGGCGAGGATTTTGCCTAACGATGAGCCAAAACTGAATGGGACGGAGTCGGTCGAATTGCTCTTTTCTCCGAACCCCGGGGAACCACTTAAGCCGCTGCGACTGATCGCTTCGAGCGGCGAAATTTCGCGGCTGATGCTCGCGATCAAATCGTCTCTTGCCATGCAGGATGCTATTCCGCTCCTTATTTTCGACGAGATCGATGCCAATGTCGGCGGCGAAATCGCCAATGCGGTTGGGGCCAAGATGCGCGCCTTGGCCGACCGGCACCAGGTGCTGTGCATCACGCATTTGCCTCAGGTCGCGGCCGCGGCCACAACCCATTTTGTGGTGACGAAGGAAGTCGTCCACGGCCGCACGTTCTCAGGATTACAAGAGGTGAAAGGAAAAGCGCGTCAGGAGGAAATCGCGCGGATGCTCGGCGGAAAATCCGAATCAGCACTCAAACACGCTGCGAGCCTGCTCGCGAGTGGCCGGTAGGGCGAGCTTCTATTTCCCCAATTCCGTTTCAGGCTTAACGCAGGCGAAGCCGAGCCAGACCACTAGGCGCGCAAGTTGGAAGCTCGCGCTGCGATCCACGCACCGCCGAGCCTTTCGATTCACATTTCGGGAGAAATGGCCACGGGCAACCGTACGGCCCCGACAAAACGATATGGCAATAATGGTGGTTGCCGGCTGTTGAGATTTCAATATCCCAGCGTCAAAATTTCCCTAGCCATCCCATTACAACATTCTCTATCGTCCGGCGTTTAAAGATGATTCAACGCGACTATCTCATTATTGGCGGAGGCATTGGCGGCAGCAGTGTCTGCGAAGGCATTCGTCAATTCGACAAAAAGGGCACAGTTACTTTGGTCAGTAACGAAACCTTTAATCCCTATAAGCGCTGGATGCTTTCCAAGCAATTTCTGCGCGATAAGACGCCTTCCATTAAGAAGCTCACGTGCCTTGAGGAGAGTTGGTACGCGTCCCATAAAATCGAGGTCCGCCTCGGGACGGTCGTGACGCAATTCAATATCGACCGCCGTCTCGCGGTGCTCGGGAATGGCGAGACCATTGAATTCAAGAAGGCGTGCCTGGCCATGGGAAGTCGGCCCGTGCGTCCGCAAGTGGCCGGTATCGGACTCGGCAACGTGATTTATCTTCGCACCGTGCGCGACGCGCTCGCCCTCCGCGAAATGTCGCAATCGGAGAAAATGATCGTGGTCGTTGGCGGCGGGCTGCTCGCTTGCGAAGCGGCCGCGAGCCTGCGCCAGAGCAAATTCAAGGTGGCAATTATGCACCGGCATCAATCGCTCCTGAACAAATATCTGGATCCGGAGACAGCGGCTTGGATTACGGCACAATTTGCGAAACGCGGCGTGACCCTGCTGATGGGATCGAGCCTGAACGGTTTCGAGGGCAAAACGGTTCTGCGCAACATCCAAACCAAGAGTGGAGAGCGAGTGGCCGCGGGGGTTGCGATTGTCGCTTGCGGATCAGAACCAAATCTCGAAATCGTCCGCAACACGCCGCTCTCCGGACCCCATGGTTCTCCGGTCACCGATTATTTGGAGACCGAGGAGAAGGGGATTTACGCGGTCGGCGATCTCGCCTTTTACCCCGACCGGCTGATGGGCGGGATGCGCCGTCAGACCCATTGGGATAACGCCCGGGAACAGGGTTTGATTGTGGGCGCAAACATCACGGGCAAGAAACGCCAGCGTTATGAACGGATCCCGTATTTCTGGACGGAGATGTTCGATTTGAAATTGGATTTCGTTGGCGATTTCAATGTGCCGGCGACACGGACGCAGCTAACCGGTGCCTACGCGAAGGGGCGCTTCGCGTTGCGATATTTCCAGGGAGAAAAGTTGCGTGGCGTCGTTCTCTGCAATCACAACGCGAGCGAAGTGACGGCGGCGAAAAAGGAATTGCGCGAAGCCCTTGGCAAATAAGGCTAGGACGAGAAATCGCGGCTAAGTTCGAGGGCAGGGTTGCTCACCGCGACCAGCTTCCAATCCCATGGACGCCAGCTTTCGTGATGCCAACGAAACGTGAAAGGCTTCGTTAGGCTGTTAACGCGCTCGATGATTTGAGGCGTGAATTCACCGCCCGCGCCGGCCAGTCGAATTGATCCCGTCCAGGTTGCGTCGGACGCAGTCAACTCTATCTGGTGTTCCGCTTCAGTGATCGTTAGGGAAGAAAACAATCGGAGGACGAGGCGGAGGCGATCGAGAAGGAGGCTGCGGTCGTGGCCCCAGTCGTCGTGATAATCGAGCGCAATAAAATCGACGGCAGCGGCAGCGTTACGTTTTTCGATTTGCCGGAGGAAATGTTCGGTATGCAGTCTGACCTGATTCTCCGATCCCCAGAGGTGCGCCAGCCAAAGACCGAAGAGGAGGGCGGCGATAGCACCGGCGATGAAACTGTTCTTAAAGGTCGGGAACACAACTTCTTAAGCTAGGTCAAAGCTTGTGAACGCACACCCGACAATTGATTTGACGGACCGAGCGGGCTTGGGCATGAAACGTGCGACCAAGCGGTTCCAGTATCTCCATGATCTCAATCGGCGCTTTCGTAATCCTGCTTTGCGGTGTGCTTGCTGCGGTGGCGTGGGCATGCGCTCAAGATAAAAACGAAATCTAGAGGAACACGATGCTTGATCACGATGATTTAAAGTGGATCGCGACGAATGTCACTGAGTTGAATCGTCTTCTGCAACAGATCGCGCGCACCTCGGATCAGATTCGGCAGCATAAGGGCGAAAGCCAATCCTTGGATGTCCTCGGTGAGCAAGTCGAGCATGCCTCCAAGACGTCGCAGGCGCTGTTTGATTGTGTCACGGCGCGCATCTTCGCGAGCGTCACGCCGGGGCCAATGCCCGTCGGGCGGGCGCTAATTGAAAAAACGTTGGCGGTTCCCACCGCAGCAACAAAGGTTGCCGTGAAAATCCCCGTCGGCGAGGTAGCGCTCGTGACGGAGGACGAACCTCTCGCCCCACCGATTCATAATCCTAAGGGCACTCGAGAACTCATTCTCGTGGTTGATGACGATCCGGAAGTGCTCCAACTGGCCGGGTCAATGCTTGAGTTCGAAGATTACCGCGTCATTACCGCCAAAGACGGAATCGAAGCGCTCAAGATTTATCGGCAAATGGGAAAGAAGATTGCCCTCACCATTCTCGATTATTTCCTCCCGGTAATGGACGGCGACGCCGTCTTTGATGAGCTCAAGGCCATCGATCCTGGCGTGCAGGTTGTGCTAAGTAGCGGCTTTGGGGAACAAGCCACGCTTGGTGGAATGCTGGCGCGCGGTTTGCGTGGCTTTCTTCCCAAGCCTTACACACACGAGAGATTGATCGAGCAAATCCAATCGATTCTCGAGACCTGACAAACGGTACACTCGCCACCACCCCACCGGCGCCCCCGAAGCGACCTGACTTCTTTCCGCCCCTGCCGGGCTGGCGCCCAATCGATATCGCAAACCCGGGGCTCACGCCTGGGGCTATAATCTTGCGCGCCTACCGGCGCTTCATGCGGCTGCCGCTCTGCTTATTTCGGTCTACTAACGAGGCAAAGCAGAGATCCAACTAGCAACGCCCGGGTTCGATCCGTCAGCGGCGAAGATGGAACGCCGCGAGAAAGGCGGCGTGTCGACCCCGCGTCGCTTTCAGGATGACGTTAAATTTACCGCGCTGGCATCAATTTAGCTTTGATGAGGGACCAATCCCATGGCCCGCATCGACGCATTCTTTAAATTGATGTCGGAGGAGAAAGCTTCCGATCTACACCTCGCGACCAATAACCCCCCGATGTTGCGCATCAACGGCGAACTCGTTCGGGTCGATTATCCGCCGCTTCAAAATGATGAACTCAAGGCGATGGTCTATGAGATCGCGCCCGAACTTAAGATCAAGCACTTCGAAGAAACGGCGGACGTCGATTTCGGTTACGAAGTCCCGGGGGTCGCCCGTTATCGCGCCAATTTCTTCCAGCAGAAATACGGTATCTCAGCGGTGTTTCGATTGATTCCCTCAAAGGTTTTGACGGTCGAGGAATTGGGGCTGCCGCCGATTTTGAAAAAGTTCCCGATGTTAAAGAAGGGACTTATCCTCGTCACCGGGCCGACCGGCTCGGGCAAATCGACGACACTCGCGGCCATGATGGATTATGCCAATCTGCAACGGCACGATCACATCATTACGGTGGAAGACCCGATCGAGTTTGTGCATCGCAGTCAAAATTGCCTTGTCCAGCATCGTGAAGTTGGCGTGCATACGAAATCGTTCGCTGCCGCGTTGCGTGGCGCTTTGCGCGAAGATCCCGATATCCTGCTCGTCGGTGAAATGCGCGATTTGGAAACGATCGAGCTGGCTTTGACCGCCGCGGCCACTGGACACCTTGTCTTCGGCACGTTGCATACCTCGAGTGCACCCAAGGCCGTTGACCGCGTCATTGATGTGTTTCCCACGGATCAACAAAACCAGATTCGCACCACCCTGGCGGAGTCGCTTAAAGGCGTCGTCGCGCAAAATCTTTTCAAGCGCATCGACAAGCCAGGCCGTTGCGCCGGCCTTGAGGTGCTCGTGGTCGACACCGCTATCGCGAATTTGGTTCGCGAAGCCAAGACGCATCAGATCCCGGGCATGATTCAAGTCGGCAAGAAGAAGGGGAACCAACCACTGGACGACGCCATCATGGAGCATCTGCGCCAAATGCGAATTTCCCCGGAAGAAGCTTACGACAAGTGCATCGATAAAAAGAAGTTCCGTCCCTTCCTCAAGAACGGGCCGACGGACGACTTCGAAGACTAACGGATCTTCGACATGAGAGCTCCCGATCTGGACCGGATCCTGTCCGCGATGCTCAAAACCTACGACGGGATCTCAGATCTTATTTTTTCGGTCGGGCATCCGTTGCAGGTCGAGGATTACGGCGAACTCAAGCCAGTCTTCGTCGACCCACCGATTGAACGCCTTACGCCTTATCAGACTGAACGATTAGCGCTCACCATTCTCCAAGGTAATCGGCGCCTGATGCGCACCTACCTCATCGAGGGTTCGTGCGATTGCAGCTACGCGCTCAGCGAGCAGGCGCGGTTTCGCGTGAATATCTTCCGGCAGCAAGGCAACTTTGCGATCGTGATGCGCAAGCTGCAGGCAATTGTTCCGACCCTTCAGAATCTGGGCTTGCCCCCTATCTTTTCCGAGATCGCGAAGGAAAAAACGGGGCTCGTCATTTTGACTGGCGCCACGGGAAGCGGAAAAACCACGACGTTGGCCGCGCTCCTGCACGAAATCAATCAGACGCAATCGGTCCATGTCGTCACGCTGGAAGACCCGATCGAGTTCGTTCATTCCGGAGGAAAGGCGACCTTCAACCAACGGGAACTCGGCCATGATTTTGAGAGTTATCCAAGCGGCTTGCGCGCTGCATTGCGCCAGGCGCCGAAGGTCATCCTGGTCGGCGAAATGCGGGACCGCGCCACGGTTGAAGTAGCGCTGATGGCGGCCGAGACGGGCCACTTGGTCCTCAGCACGCTGCACACTGTCGATGCGGGCCAATCGATCAACCGCATTCTTGGCCTCTTTTCATTAGGCGAAGAGCAACAACTGCGGATCCGGCTGGCTGATAGCATTCGCTACATTGTCAGCCAGCGCCTCGCACCCAAGATCGGCGGGGGCCGCCAGCTTCTGAACGAAATCATGGGGCACAATCTCCGCACCCGTGAAACCATCGCGCTGGGAGAAGGAGAAAACCGCACCTTCTACGAGATCATCGAAGCGAGTGCGCCGTTCGGCTGGATTACCTTCGACCAGTCGATCTTGAACGCTTACGAAGCCGGCGCCATCAGTGAGGAAACGGCGTGCGTCTTTGCCTCCAAGAAGGGCAAAATCAGTCGCGGCATCGATCTTCTCCAAAAAACGCGCGGGATCGACAATCAAATTGACACCGGGTTACGGCTCGATCGGCCCGTCAACGCTTTTCGGTAGGCAAAATGAGCAGCGACCAAGACAGCAGTTTCTTCGACCTCGGGGACAAGACGGCCCTCCTTTGCGTCGATCACGCGCAATATCAAAAAATGATTGTGCCGCAGTTGATCGACCTGAATTACAAGGTGCATCTGGGTCTTTTCGCGGAGGACGTTTTGCTCAAACTCTCTACTTACAGCTACAACGTGGTTGTGGTTTACGAGAATTTTAAAGGTTCCACCCTCGAGAATAATCCAATCTTGTCCGAGATCGTGCGCCGGCCGGGGACGTTGCGCCGCGACCACTTTGTCATCCTGCTCAGCCAGCGTTTCACGACCAACGATGCCATGACCGCTTTCGCCCAGAGCGTGGACCAGATTGTGAACGTGGCGGACATTGCCAATTTCAAGCCGGTCGTACGGCGCGGCGTCGCGCAACATAACGACCTTTATCTGCCCCTCCAGGAAACGCTTAAGGCCGCGCTCGCAAGATAGATCAAGTTTTTTCTTCGCGCGGCAGCCGCAAAAGTTTTCAACTTTTCGGAATCGCTGTTGCAGGCGGTTGCGGACCCATGATAATCTCGGCTTCGCCACATGAAGCTTGTTCAATGGGTTCGCTTTACTTGGAATTTCGAACAACTCGGATCACTCAATTCCTTGCTGCCGGACCATTACCACGTTGCTCTGGCGACGCCGGCGGAAGACAAGGAATTGCGAGCGGTGATTATGCGTTCCGTCACCCAGGATACTTCCTGGGGCGACGCGATTCACGAAGTCGAACAAATGATTGATGGCTGGCTGGAGCGCGCGCTCTCGCCCGAAAGCAACGGCGTTTGCCTGGCATTGCGCCATGGTCTTCGCATCATCGGAGCTTCCGTCGTAATGGCCGACCCGGCGCTTGAGGATCAGCTCACGCCTGGCCCTTGCATTCTGATGGAATATCGGAACCGCGGTTTCGGCACCGCTTTGCTCGGGGAATCGCTGCGGCAACTGCAGGCCGCCGGCCTAACGAAAAGCTCTGCGTTGACTAAGAATAACGCGCCGGTCGCGAAATTTTTGTACCCGAAATTCGGCGGAACCGCCATTCCGGTCGATCTGCCGTTGCTTGTCGCTTAATCGTTAGGCCCAGGAAAACGGAAAGGGGCTTTCAGCGGATGATGCCGCGTTCGCTCTCCGCAATGAATTGCAAAATCGCTTGCACGTCTTCGCTTGAACCCAGTTTTTCGCGGCAAGCCTCGAGCGCCTGGGCCGTGTTTAGTTTCCCGCGGTAAATCAACCGAAAAGCCTCTTTGATCGGCTTGATTTGTTCGGCGGAGTAGCCCTGTCGTTCCAATCCGATCTGATTGATCCCTCGCACCCGCGCAGGGTTGCCGTCCGCAATCATGAATGGCGGAACGTCCTGCACAATCTTCGAACATCCGCCTGTGATCGCGAAACGCCCGATGCGACAGAATTGATGAACCGCCGTTAGTCCACCGATGACGGCGTGATCGCCGACCTGAACGTGGCCGGCCAGGGTGCCGTTATTGGAAAAAACAACCGCGTCTCCGACCGTGCAATCGTGGCCGATGTGCGAGTAAGCGAGAAAATTTCCGCGACTTCCAACCTGCGTTTTTCCCGGAGCCGACGTGCTGCGGTTGATCGTGACGAACTCGCGAAAACAATTTTCGTCGCCGATTTCGAGGTAGGTCGGCTCGCCGCGATACTTTAAATCCTGGGTCTGTTGGCCGATCGAGCAGAAAGCATAAAATTTATTACCGCGCCCGACAGTGAGCGGCCCGCATAGGGTGACATGGTGTTGCAGCCAGCAATTTTCGCCTAACGACACTCCAGCGGCGATGACACAGTAAGGGCCGACCACGCTGCCTGCGCCGATTCGTGCCGAGGGATCGACAATCGCGGTCGGGTGAACTTGAACGTCAGACATGGGGAAAATGACGAATGACGAATGACCAATGACGAATGAACGACGAATGACCAAAATGATCCTCGCTCGAAAGCTCTGCCCGTGTCGTTTTCGTCAATGGGATTTCGACATTCCTTCGTGCTTCGTCATTGGTCATTCGTCATTTCCCCTACTTATCTAGAAAGGTGAACATTAATTCGCCTTCGGAGACGACGGCGTCGTTCACGACGCAACGGCACATCGCTTTGGCGAGCCGATTGCCGCGCGATTTCGTTAATTCAGCGTGAATGAAGAGGGTGTCGCCGGGAAAAACAGGCTTGCGGAATTTAACGCCGTCGGCGCTCATAAAATAGCCGACCCGGCTGGCGCTCTTGCTGATTCGCATCATCAAAACGCTCGCGACTTGCGCCATCGCCTCCACTTGCAACACGCCCGGCATGACCGGGTGCCCGGGGAAATGTCCTTGGAAAAACGGTTCGTTGATCGTCACGGATTTGATTCCGACACATTTCGTCTCGCCTTCGAAAGAGAGAATACGATCCACCATTAAGAACGGATAGCGGTGCGGCAAAATGCTCATCACGGCTTGGATATCGAGCCCACCTTCGTCCGCCGGAAAATTGCGCTGCGGCAAAAGCGCGGCGGTGCGTTCGTGCGCCTTCGCCAGGGAACGTGCCAGTTCGGTGTTAGAGCCGTGGCCTGGCTTAATCGCGACGACGTGGCCCCGGATGGCACGGCCGAAAAGAGCAAGGTCCCCGATGATATCGAGAATCTTGTGCCTAACGAATTCGTCCGGAAAGCGAAGAGGCTCCTTGCTCAGGACGGATTCACCGCGCACTACGATCGCATTTTCCAGACTGCCACCCTTGATCAGGTTCTTCTCCATCAAGGACTGAACGTCTTCGTAGTAAACAAACGTGCGCGCCGGTGCGATGTCGCGCTCGTAGATTGCCGGCGTGACAGACGTCGACATGAACTGGGTGAACCGATTCTCCGGACCGGCTTGCGTGCACGAGATTCGAAACTCATCATCCGGCAATAGCACCAGGAGAGAGCCGCTCGCGGTTTCGATGGAGATCGGCTCTCGGACATGGAAAAGCAGTCGCTGCGTTTCCTGCGGCACGACCCCAGCCTTCCGAATCGCCTCGACGTAAGGCAGCGCACTGCCGTCGCAGATCGGCGGCTCGTTTGCGTCCATCTCGACGACTGCATTATCGACACCGAGCCCGGCGAGCGCCGAAAGAACGTGTTCGACGGTGTGCACGCGGATCGAGCCCTCGCCGATCGTCGTCGCGCGCTCGACCGTTTTGACGTTGGCGATCGTGGCATCAATCGTGGGCTCATCTTGCAGATCCTTGCGCTTGAATTTGATTCCGGAATTGGAAGGCGCTGGCTGGATTTTCAGCGACACCTTCGCACCGGTATGGAGCGAGGTGCCGCTCAGCGAAGCGGCCTTGGCGAGGGTATGCTGGAACTCGGCGGAAGGCATGGAGCGCTACCTAACAGAATCCAGCGCTGCTGACCAGTGGTGGTTTGCGAGGGAAATTTTTCCCGCGCTTCGCACAGTGAAGCGCCTACAGGAGTGCGGCCGCCAGAATTTAATCTTGAGACTTGGTGCGACGCGACTTGACGGTGGTCGATTTCCGCACCGGCGTAGGCGTTGCCACTGCTTCTGGATATTTCTTGGTACTTGGCCAAATCAAACGCCACGGCTCACTGCGTACCGTTGCGGTGAAATCCTTGGTATTGCGGAACGTCGCCTGCAGATCGGGACCAAGGCTTTCTAGTTGGGAATCAAGGCTATCGAGCGCCGACTTCAACTTGTCGGATGACACCCGAAAATTTGCGAGAGTCACAGTGATGTTGTCGTTCTTTGTCAGCTGATTGCTCAGGTCTTCGATGTGGGTGAGCGATTTTGAGAGGGCACTGTCAGGCGCCGTCAACTCAGTGAGATGCTCGGTGAAGGTCTTAAATTGGTTGAGGCTGAGGGTGAGGGGAGAATTGTCGTCCGTTATTTTGCCCAGATTTGTGACCGTGCTTTGAAGAGTCTTCAAGGTCACAGTCGCTTCGGTCGCGACCGGCTGGATAATGCCCAACATTTTTGCAATCGCCTCCGAGAAATCGGGCACGCGGTTGCCGATGAAGACCTGCCCTGCTTCGGCTTTGCCGGAGTGATCATTGCCGCCGGAGATGTCGATCGCCGTCTCACCCAGCAGGCCCAAAGTCATCAGACGAACGTTGGCGTTTTTGTAAACCAATGTGGTCCGGTCGACCTCGATATCGATGCGCACTTCGAATCTGGGCAAGGCGCTGGGGCCGGGTGCGGCGGCGCCACTCGCCGTGCCGAGGTTGGCCGCTGCTTCGAGGGCGGCGGCGGATTCTTCCCGCGAAACGGGCGAGTTGAGATCTTTGACCTGACCGACTTTTCTGCCGGCGAGGAGGACGGGAGCACCCAGTTTGATTCCGGCGGCATTGTCAAAGTAGACCTTGTAGACGATCGCGGGACGAAACAATCCCGGCGCACCGAGCATGATCAAAATGAAGGTGAGAACCGCGACCGTGCTCAGCACGAGCAGGCCGGTCATGATTTCATTTCGTCGCAACTGCATCTTTGCTTCCTTCCAGGATGGGACCTTCGGTGCTGCCGCTTAGGAATTGCTGCACGACCGGATGGTCAGATTTTCTGAATTGCTCGGGCTTGGCGTCGGCGATGACTTCGCCCTGGTAGAGCATCGCCATTCGAGTTCCGACGCGAAAGGCGCTGTCCATTTCATGCGTGACGATAACCGAAGTTACCTTCGATCGCTCGGTCAGGCTGATGATTAGTTCGTCAATCACCGAACTGATAACCGGATCGAGCCCGGCCGAAGGTTCGTCGAACAAAATCAGCTCGGGGTCGAGGACCAGAGCGCGGGCGAGGCTAACGCGCTTGCGCATGCCGCCGCTCAGCTCCGAGGGTATCTCATATTTCGAATCGATCATCCCAACGAGTTCGAGTTTTTCATCGACGATTTTTTCGATCTCCGCGGTTGTCTTGCGGGTCAGTTCTTCCAAAGGCAGCGCGACGTTATCGCGCACGTTGCGCGAGCTGAGCAGAGCTGAATATTGATAGACCATTCCGATTTGAGTGCGCACTTGCTGGAGCTTGCGGCGCTTCAAGCGCGAGATCTCGAATTGCTTGAAAAAAATTTCACCTTCGGTCGGCTGCAGGATTCCGAGAATAAGTCGCAGAATCGTGCTCTTGCCGCTGCCGCTTTGACCCATGATGACGAGCCGGTCAAGCGGTTCAACTTTCAAGGAGACATCGTTGAGAACTCGTTTATCGGGGAAGTCGAGTTTTACGCCGCGCAGCTCGACGACATGAGGAGGTCGTTCGGTCACGGGAAAAAGACGATGTAAACTATGTTAAAAAGCGTGTCGAAACCAATCACCACCGTGATGGCCGTGACGACGCTGGAGGTAGTGGAAGTGCCGACCCCTGCTGCACCTCCTTGAACCGTAAGCCCACGGTAACAAGCGATCGCCCCAATCAGCAGTCCGAACATGAAACTCTTTAAAATGCCAGTGACCAGATCGCGAATGAGCAGGGAGTGGAGGACAAGATCCTGGAAATAAACAAAGGCGATATTGAAATAGGCGCGCGAGATCAGCGCGGTGGCAAAGATTGCGGCCATGCTCGATATGAGACTCAGGCAAGGCATCAGGGCAAAAAGCGCGAGCATCCGCGGGGCGACAAGAAAACGGAGCGGCCCGATGCCCATGGCCTCGATCGCCTCGACTTCCTCGGATACTTGCATGGTCCCGAGCTCGGCCGTGTAAGACGCGCCGATCCGCGCTGCCAGCATGATACCCGTGAGAAGAGGTCCCAGTTCTCGCGTAAAAGCTATCGCAACCAATCCAGGCACAAGACGTTCCGTTCCGAATCGTTCCAGTTGGTATCCCGTCAGCAGCGCCATCGTCAGGCCAAGAAAAAATGATACCATCGCCACCAGCGGAACCGATCCGACACCAGCTCGATCGGTGAACCCAAAGAAAATCGTTGAGCGGAAGGGGGCCCTTCCCCGGCGCATTCGATCCAAGGTTTCCGTGATCGTGTTGACCAGGAACCAGAACATACTTCCCACTTCCACCACCATGGAGCGACTCTTTTCGCCGACGGTGGCGAGGATATTGGCGGGCGCGTGGACAATTGTCTCAGCGGTTCCTGGCGAAGGGGTAGGATCGGTGGCCATGGGCAGGAGGAGTTTGCCTTACTTCGGATTAGCAGCAAGTGTTCGGCGCCGCGACGGTTCCCACAATCCACGCCTCGGCGAGATTTCTATTTATGTTTCGATTCCAACTCGCCCTCGGACTCGGCAGTTTGCTGATTGTCGCGTCCAGCACAGCGCAAGAGAAGGCTGAACCTATGAAATTCGGCATGGTGATTCACGGGGGGGCAGGCACGATCGAGCGCAGCGAGATGTCTCCGGACAACGAAAAGGCGCATCGTGCGGGTCTCGAGCGATCTCTTAAGGCAGGTTACGATATTCTTCAGCGCGGCGGGTCGAGTCTCGACGCCGTCGAAGCTGCGATTCGCGTCCTAGAAGACGATCCGCTTTTCAACGCGGGCAAGGGATCCGTGTTTACACACGAAGGGACAAACGAACTGGATGCTTCCATCATGGATGGTCGCACACTGAAGGCCGGCGCGGTGGCGCGACTGCAACACATTCGTAATCCGATCAGTCTCGCCCGCCTCGTGATGGAGAAATCACCGCACGTCATGCTCGATGGCGACGGCGCTGAGGCGTTCGCTCGGAGCATGGGAATCACGCTGGTCGATCAGAAATACTTTTACACCGACGAGCGTTGGCAGCAGCTGCAGAAGGAAAAGGCGAAGATTTCACCGGCGCCGCGCAAAGACGAAGATAAACACGGAACGGTCGGCGCGGTTGCGTTGGATAAATCGGGCAACTTGGCCGCTGGCACTTCCACCGGAGGAACAACGAACAAAATGCCTGGCCGATTGGGCGATTCGCCCATCATTGGTGCCGGCACCTACGCCAACAATCTGACCTGCGCTGTTTCGTGCACCGGTGATGGCGAATATTTCATCCGCGCTGTTGTCGCCTACAACATTTCAGCCTTGATGGAATTAAAGGGAATGCCGCTGGCTGAAGCGGCGCAGGCAGCCCTCGATAAGGCCGCCAAACTGGGCGGCACGGGTGGCCTGATTGCGATCGACAAGGACGGAAATTTTGCGATGCCTTTCAACACCTCCGGGATGTATCGCGGCAAGGTCGATGCCGATGGGAAAATCAGCGTCGATATTTATAAATAGAGACCGAGGCGACATCTAGCTCACCCGCGCTTCGCACAGCGAAGCGGCTACATGTAGACGCCTCCCTGTGGGAGGCGCGAGAGCAAACGCGGCGCGCTATTCGACGATATCCAGCGTGGCTTTCTGTCCGTGGCGCGCGGCGGCGCTTGAGAGGAGGGCGCGAATCGCTCGAATCGTCTGACCGTTGCGGCCAATGATTCGCCCAATATCGGTCTGTCGCATCTGCAGTCGAAAAACTGTCAGGCGACCGCTCGGAATTTCCGAGAGCATGACTTCATCGGGGAATTCGACGAGTTGCCGAATGATGAACTCGAGAAATTGTCGCACGCGTTCGATCTAACAGACGTGCCGCGCCTTGTCCAATCTCCTCTCGCGATTGGAGCTCGGAACCAAGACTTGGATGGACGATCCGCCTCAGGCGGATGTCGTCCGAGTTTCAATCACGGACAGGGCGGCGCCCGTCACACCAGGCGGAACTATTCCGCCGCTGGCGGGGCGGCTTCAGCAGGCGCTGGACGAGCCTTGTTCTTTTTCAGAAGGCTACGGACCGTGTCCGAGGGTTGAGCGCCGCGCGCGATCCAATGTTCGGCGCGATCCAACTTCAGCGTGCTGTTATCACCCTTCTTCTTCGGATCGTAGGTTCCGATGATTTCGATGAACTTGCCGTCACGTGGGCTGCGGCTATCTGCCACAACGACTTTGTAATAAGGACGATTCTTCGTCCCTTCTCTGCGTAATCTGATTGAAACGGCCATTCGAAAAAGTTGAGAGCTGCTAGTTGGGTTGTTGAGAGGGGGCGGAATTAATCGCCCGAATTGGGAAAATCGCAAGTCAGCTCTTCATCCGCGACATTTGCGCCATCATCCGCTTCATCTTGCCGGCGTTCTTCATCAGCTTGCGCATCTGATTAAAGCGTTGCAGAAGATCATTCACTTGCGTCACGCTGCTGCCGCTTCCGCGCGCGATCCGTTGACGTCGACGGGCATTCAAAATGTCGGGGCGGCGGCGCTCGGCATCCGTCATGGAAAGGACGATAGCTTCCGTCCGTTTCAGCATTTTCTCGTCAACGTTCATGTCCTTGACGTTGCCCATGCCGGGTAACATTCCGAGGATGCTCTCGAGTGGCCCGAGTTTTCTCATCATCTTGAACTGGGCGAGGAAATCGTTGAAATCGAAGGAGGCGGTCCGCAGCTTCCGCTCCATCCGCGCGGCCTCCTCTTCGTCGATTGCCTCGGCGGCTTTCTCGACCAGACCGACGATGTCGCCCATCCCGAGAATCCGGCCCGCGAGACGATCTGGAACGAAGACCTCAAATTGATCGAGCTTTTCACCGATGCCGGCGAACTTGATCGGTCGTTGCGTCACTTCGCGCATCGAGAGCGCCGCACCGCCGCGGGCATCACCGTCGAGTTTGGTCAGCACGATGCCGGTGATGCCGAGCGCCTCATGGAAATGAGTGGCGACGCTGACCGCCTGTTGCCCGGTGGCGGCGTCGGCTACAAGGAGAATTTCCTGAGGTTTGAGGAACTCTTTCAGCCGTTTAATTTCGTCGATCAGTGCCGCGTCGATTTCCTGGCGACCGGCGGTGTCGAAGATCTGGACGTTGCCTCCTTCTGCTTCGGCCCATTCCAAACTGGCTTTGGTTGTGCGGAGAACGTCTTTTTCGCTGGGCGGCGGACTGTAAACTGGCACTTCGACCTGTTTTCCGAGGGTCACGAGCTGCGCGATCGCAGCGGGCCGTTGCAAGTCGCAGGCGATCAGCAAGGGCGCGCGGCCTTGTTTCTTAAGGAGACGCGCAAGCTTGGCAGACGAAGTTGTCTTGCCAGCGCCGTTCAATCCAACCATCAGGATCCGGGCGGGTTTATCGAGATTCAGGGGCTCGGCCGCCCCGCCCAGCAGCGCGGTCAGTTCGTCGTGAAAAATTTTCACGATCTGCTGGCCGGGCGTGACGCTGCGCAAGACCTCTTCGCCCAGCGCCTTTTCCTTTACCTGGGCAATGAAACGCTTCGCGACCTGATAATCGACATCGGCTTCAAGCAAGGCCAGGCGCACCTGGCGCATCGCGTCAGTGATATTCGTTTCGCTGATCGAACCGTGACCGCGAAGGTCCTTAAAAATGTCCTGAAGTTTGTCGCCGAGTTGTGAAAACATTGGTCGGTGGGCAGGGAGTTTTTCCGGGCCGTTCCTGTAGCATGGAGTGGCCTTCGTTTCCAGCTGGCAGGGGCCGATGACTCACTAAATGACGAATGACAAATGACGAAGCTCGAAGGAATGACAAATTCCGAATGACGAGAACGGCAGCGCCATGACGAGCGGATTGTTTGTCTTTCCTTCGTGAATGGGCATTGGGCATTCGTCATTTGAGCCCTTAGCGCTACCCCGCGTTCGCAAAATCAGGCCGCCCGCTTCATGTTTGGGCGCGATATTTCCTTGCAATGAATAATTCCGCGCTCCTGCACATCGTCGAACGGCTCGAAGGTTTCCTCGGTAAGCTGCCCGACTCAATTCGCCGGCCAGTCCTGA
>Ga0207688_10000430_pt1 | contig 19798 bp, 17 predicted proteins | sample KBSMiscanthusM4_FD_184296 | JGI IMG/M metagenome (GOLD analysis project Ga0207688, IMG submission 184296) | Miscanthus rhizosphere microbial communities from Kellogg Biological Station, Michigan, USA - M4 (SPAdes) (version 2) | ecosystem: Host-associated > Plants > Roots > Rhizosphere ...
GAGCCGCACCTCGCCAGAGACCTGGAGGGCATGCAGGTCACGTCGCACCGTCATAGTGGAGACCCGGAGCTCCCGCGCGATGTCGGTGATCGCGAGGAACCCGGCGGTCCGCAGTCGTGCGGTGATCCAGGCGCGCCGCTCCGGCGCACCCTCGTTCCGCAGTTCGAGCTCGGTCACGCTCCTCGCGCCTTACCCTGAGCGGCGCGGACAGGCGATGGGCCGGTGCTCAAACGAATGATCAAGTCGGCGGGCAGGGCGAGCGGACCGCCGCGGGCCTTGCCAGGTCGGGCGAGCACGTCAGACAACATCCGCACCGCCGCCCGCCCCATCGCATGGGCGGGCAGCCGCACGGTGGTCAGTCGGGGTGTGACCATCTCCGCGAGGGACGTGTCGTCGACCCCGACGACGCTGACGTGATCGGGCACCCGGACGCCGCGGTCGAAGAGTCGATTGATGACGCCGACGGCCACCTCGTCGTTGTAGGCAACGACAGCGGTGGCGCCGCTGGCCAGGACCAGATCGGCCGCACGGACACCGGCCGAGAACCGGGCGCTGAACGGGCCGAGCTCGGTGGCGTCCATCCCCAGACGCGCGCAGGTCTCCCGGTATCCGCGTCTGCGGACCTCGTTCGAGTAGCTGCCGGACGGACCACCGAGGTAGACGATCCGCCGGTGCCCGAGGGCCTGCAGGTGTTCGACGGCGTGGCCCACCGCCCCGGAGGCGTCCGCGACGACGGCGGCGAGCCCGTCGACCAACCGGTCGATCATCACCACGGGCACGGTGGCGTCCAGCTCCCGCAGCGCCTCGTCGGGCATCAGCGGCGACACGAGCAGCAACCCGTCGACCTGGGGCGCCAACGCGCTCGCCCACCGCTTCTCGTCATCGGCACGCTCATCGGATCCCGAGACGAAGAGGGCGGAGCCGTCGCGGCGCACCTCTTCCTGCACCGCCTTGGTGATGACCGCGGAGAAGGCGTTCGCGATGTCGGGGACGACAATGCCGATCGTGCCCGCCCGGCGGCTCGCCAGCGAGCGGGCGGCGGGATGCGGGGTGTACCGCATCTCCTCCGCAACCGCCATCACCCGTTGCCTGGTGTCGAGCGACACCGCGTCGGGCTGCGTGAACACGCGAGACACGGTTGCGGCCGACACCCCTGCCCGTGCCGCCACGTCGCGAATCGACATCACACCTCCTCGTTGCAACAAGTTTGAAACCGGTTTCAGAAACGGTCAACCCCCCCGGGGGAAAGTTGAGATGCAGGACACACCGAGCTGCCGGCGATGATCACGCTCGCCAGGCCGGCGGGTCAGCCCATCGGCAGGAGCCGACGACGGCACCCCGACACGGCTTCGTCAACCAGGAGGCGCGCCACCCGACCGAGCGGAGGACTGCCCGCGGACGACGAGCTCCCCAGAACGCCGGTACGGCGCGCTCACGCCTGATCCTTGGTCCGCCTGTTCCGCTCCTCGGTCCGCTTACCGACGGGCGCGGTCGTGGATCGGATGACGAGCTCGGTCGGGAGGTACAGCCGCTCCGCCGACGTTGCGCCGTGGCCGTCGACCCGATCCAGGAGCATCCGCACGGCGGCCGTCCCCGCCGTTGCCGCGGGGAGGCGCACCGACGTCAGCAGCGGTATTGCCATCTCCGCTAGCCCGGTGTCATCGCAGCCGATCACGCTCATCTCGGCGGGCACGCCGATGCCGCGATACGCCAGCCTGCTCATCACGCCGACGGCGATCTCGTCGTTGTAGGCGATGACGGCGGTCGCGCCGCGCGCCAGGACGAGATCACCCGCGCGGACGCCCGCCGAGAAGCGCGAGTCGTCGAGATCGATCTCCAGGGGCTCGATGCCGAGGCGGGTGCAGGCCTCCCGGAATCCGTCGAGGCGCGTCGTGTTCGAGTAGGACCGCGAGCCCGCGAGGTAGACGATCTGCCGGTGCCCCAGGGCGTGGAGGTGTTCGACCGCCTGGTTCATGCCATCGGCGGTAGTGATCAACACCGCGGGGCACCCGTCGACGACCCGGTTGATGACGGCGAGTGGTGTCATCGCGCTGAGCTGCTCCAAAGAGCTCGTCGTCGATCCTCGGGGACATCATCAGCAGCCCATCGACCTGGGACGCCATCGCGCGTGCCAGGCGGTACTCCTCGTCGGGCCGGCGATCGGACCCGGCGATGAACAGGGCGTACCCGGCGGCGCGCGCCTCGCGGTGCACCGCCTTCGCGATGACGGACGCGAACGAGTTGGCGATGTCCGGCACGACGATGCCGAGGTTGCCCGTACGACCGCGGGCGAGCGAGCGGGCCACCGGGTTCGGGACGTAGGCCAGCTCCTCCGCGGCCGCCTCCACCCGGCGGCGCGTCGCGGCGGAGACGCTGGCCGCCTGCGTGAAGACGCGTGACACCGTCGCGGGCGACACACCTGCCCGAGCGGCGACGGCACGGATCGACACAGGTCCTCCCGACATCGTGGGCAGTATGCAACCCATGGTGGAAAGGCTCAAAGCCACGTCCAGCGCCCAACGCCCGCGCGACCTCTGACGACTTCCGGGCGGGACCAGCTCGATGCTGGGTCAGATCGGGCGGCGGTGCGAGGGGGTCGTGATGGCGGGCCGTGGGGACGGGCGGTCGTCGACGGTGTAGTACTGACGGCAGGACACGTGGTGGCCGGTCGATCACCGCGACTGCTCGGTCCGATTCGCCGGCGCACAGGTGCAGGCATCCGCCGGTCCGCGTGGAAGCGATCTGGGAGGCTCCGCGACCTGCGATCTGGCCGTGCTGAGTACCAGCCACGTCGAAGCGCCCACGTTCGTCAACCGCAGCTTGTTCGGCCGACTGACCCGCGCCCCCGAGGAAGCCTCGGCCGTCACCATGGGATATCCGCGCTAGATGCGCCGACGGCGCGACGAGGGCGGCCGGACGCGAACCTTCCGCTCGCTCACCCATCTGAACGGTCGGCTGAAGCTGACCACCCTGCATACCGCGGGCGGCCTGGAGTTCGTCGTCAACGACCACCCTCCGGAGGTCGTCGAGGCTGGGCCGTGGAGCGGGATGTCCGGAGCCCCGGTCTGGGGTTGGCCACCGCCTGGTCGTCGTGGTCACCGAGCACCACCCGCCGAAGGTGCTGAGCGGCTCGTCGTGCAGCCCGTCCAGGATCTGTAGTGCGGCGGCTGCGAAGGCGGCGCGGGCGATAAGGGCCATCGGCTTGCCGCGTTCGTTGGACGACCTCCAACTCGCGGTCGGCAACGTTCTCGAGAACAAGCCTCGCGGACCGGGTCCCACGCCGATCGTCCGGGTCGTGCTCGAGTCGGACTTCCTGCCCGGGAGGGCGCTGGTCGAGGGAGCCGGGTACATGGTCGGCCGAGGTGCGGACAACGCGATCGTCAGGAGGCGCTGCAGCCGCGGCAGTAGCCCAGCAGACCCGAGTCCATCAACTCGGCAACCTTACGATCACGACCTACAACAGTAATCTTGGGAACAAGCGCGGATCGGGCCGAGACACCCTGGGCAGGGATGGAGGGTCCGAGGCATGGGGACGTTGGCGCCGTCGTGAGATTTGCGGCTGTGGGTGGGTGCTGCTGACCCCGACCTGCTACCGGTCGCGCGCGCCCGGTCCGGACTGGGAAGCCGCCGTGGGGGTCGCGGTGATACGCCCGTCGGGGGCAGGCGTGGCCGAGGGCTCAGCGGAGGGGCTGTCTGAGGGAATCGCGCCCCTGTCCGACCTGTCCGACCGCGGCGGTGATGACGAGGCGGTGGGCGCCGTTGCCGAACTCATCGAGGAGGCGGGCGCGGCGCTCGTCGACGACGAGCCGAAGCCGGACCCCAACACCCTGCCCACGCTGGTCCCGTCCTCCGTGTCGCTGCTCAGGACCGGGCCGCCGGTGAGCAGCTCGATGCCCGTTACGACAAGCAGGCCGACCAGGAAGATCACGGCAGTGGCGCCCGCCAGCAACGGAAGTCGGATGCGTCGCGGCGAGCGGACGGGGACGACCGGTGGCACGACCCGAGCGTGCCCAGCAGTCGGTGGGGCCGGAATCACCTGGGTCACCTCGGTCGAGATCACCTGGGTGACTGCGGTAGCCGGATCGCCCGGGCGCCGCACCCGGGCCACGACGACCTGGCGGGTTCGATCGAGCGACCGCTCGTAGGCGACTGCCGCCACCGCGGAGATGACCGATCCGACCGCCGCCCCCACGACCGTGCCGTCCGCACCGAACGCGGACCCCACTACAGCGGCGGTGACCGCCGCCCCCGCCCCAGCGATCACCTTGCTGACCGTCAGGCCAGGCTTCGCCGCGGGGGCTGGTGGCGGGTTCGACGGGCGGCCTCGTGACGGTGAGCTCATCGCAGCTGCGCTTTCGGGTGGGCTTCAGAGCAGTGTTAGCACGCACCGATGAGTGAAACCCAACCCCGTAGGCGAAGAAGCTTGTGAAGATGTTCACTCTCGTGAGGCGGGATCACGCTTGACGACCAGAAAAAGGTGAACTGAAGATCGTTGCAGGTGAACATAATCCCGATCATCCGTTGAGGCGTTTCGTGCCGGAATGATTGATATCCCGGCATCGTCGCGGCGACACGCCGACAAGTTCGGCGTCCCGACACTCGATGATCCGTTCGGGTCTCGCGGCCGGCGCCACGTCCATGACTCCACCACGTCGCCACCGACGTCGGCGTGTCACACCGTCAGCGTCGTTGAAGACCAGGCCCCGAGGTTTGAGCCAATCGGCAAGCTGGGCCTTGACCTGCTCCGCCTGTTGCCGCGAGCAGCAGCAGGCGACCACGTCGTCGGCTTATGCCGACTCCCGGGTTATGCCGCGTGGAGTGCTGGCTGCCTGGTGGTCCTCGGAAGGCCAACACGGCGTCGGGGGGTCGGTCAACGCGGGCCTCGGGATCACCCTGGTCCCAACGTGACTGTCCGCCAGAATGCCGCGATCCCCTACCGCTGGCTCGCCCATCGGGCCGAGCTCGTCGAGCTGTCCCTCGTCACCCGTGACACAGATCCCGAACCGCTCGTCCAGCAATTCCTCCAGATCACGGCGAACAGTGCGGCTCATCTGACCTCTGCAGGTCACGGCACCTAGACCGTGCTAGCCTCGACGCTCTTGGGACCGAGTGAGGAGCACGTGGCCAGGAGTTTCCGCAACGAGGCCCGGGCTCCGACGATGGCTGACGTGGCGCGCCGCGCGGGTGTCTCCCGGGCGTTGGTGTCGATTGTCATGCGCAACGAGCCGGGCGCCAGCACGGAGAACCGGGAACGGATCTGGCGCGCAGCTCGCGAGCTCGGATATCGGCCGAACTCCTCCGCCCGGTTGCTGCGCCGGGCCAGCAGCAAGCATCTCGGCGTCATCTACACCATGACCCACGGCCTCGACGCCGATCTCGTCGAGGCGCTCTATCCCGTTGCGGAAGACGCGGGTTTCGCGATCGCACTCGGCGCGATCACGGCTACACGAGGATGGCGACGTGCGGCGGAGGAACTGCTCGAGTTCCGCTGCGAGGCGATCATCGCCATCGCTCCGGAGGACGATCCGCGAGCGTTCGCCGACATCTCCGCGGCATCGCCGGTCATCGCAGTAGGCAGGCGCGTCGCCGGCATTGACGCAGTGCACGTCAACGACCAGGCCTGCTCCCGGCTCGCCGTCGATCATCTCGCCGAACTCGGGCACCGCCGGATCGTGCACGTCGACGGCGGGGATCAGCCGGGCGCGGTGGGGCGGCGGCAGGGCTACCTGGAGGCGATGAACGCGCACGGACTCGAGCAGTTCGCGCACGTCGTGTCGGGTGACTACTCCGAGGTGTCAGGCGCACAGGCCGGTGTCGAGCTGCTCTCGTCGGGCGTCGAGTTCACCGCGGTCACCACGGGGAACGACCGCATGGCCGTCGGATTGATCAGCCAGCTCATCGGCGCGGGTTTGCGGGTGCCGAACGACGTCTCCGTGGTCGGCATCGACGACAGCGCTCTCGCGCGTATGAGCCACGTCAACCTGACATCGGTGAGCCAACGCGTTCCGGCGTTGGCGCAGCACATCGTGGATTTGGCCATCGGCCGGATCGGCGGTCTGCGGACCGCTCCGGTGGACGTCACGGTCGATCCGGAACTCGTGGTGCGCACCAGCACCGCCCCTCCTCGCACCGGGTCATGAGCAGCGGGACCGCCTCGGGTCCCTGCAAAAAATCATGACGGCCGCAGTGCATATGTCTTGACATACCCCACTGCACTTCTCTAACGTCTCCGGCACCGCGAACCTAGCACGATCTAACCACCGTGAACTGGCAACTTAGTACGATCTAGGGTCAACGGAGATCAACTTATGGTGCATCTGGCAGATCGTCTGTGCGGACAGCCCGTGTCGTGGGGGATCAACTACCTCCCTGGCTGGGGCGTCCAGCTTTCCGCCGAGCAGGTGCTCGCCGACATGCAGCGCGCGGAGCTGAAGGCGACCGAGTTCCAACCGGGTCTGTTCCCGACCGATGCCGCGGCCGCGCTGCGACTGTTCGACACCTACGCCCTGCGCTGCGTGGCCGGTTGGACCCCGCTGGTATTCCCGGGGCGTCCGGTCGACGAGGTGGTCGCGGAGTTCAACCGGACCGCCGACTTCCTCACCAGCATCGGCGCGACCGTCGCGACGATCGGGGCGGTCAGCCCGGACGGCGACTTCGACAAGCGAGTGGAACTGTCCGAGCAGGAATGGAGCGAACTGCTCACCGGCCTGGACGCAGTCCACCAAGCGGGCCGCGCACGCGGCCTGCGGTGCGTCCTGCACCCGCACGTCGGAACCGCCGTCGAGACCCCGGAAGACATCACCCGCGTGCTCGAGGGCTCCAGCGTCGACTTCTGCCTGGACATCGGGCACATCTTCTGCGGTGGCGGCGACCCGGTGGCGGTCGCGCAGCAGCTGGGCGACCGGATCGGTCATGTCCACTTCAAGGACGTCGACACCACGATCGCCCAGTCGATGATCACGCGGAAGACCTCGTGGGCCGAGGGCGTCGACGCGGGCGTGTTCAAGCCCCTCGGACAGGGCGACATCGACTTCACCGCGATCTTCAGCGTGCTGAAGGAGATCGACTACGACGGCTGGATCGTCATCGAGCAGGACAAGCGGCTCCACGAGGACTCACCCGCTCCCTTCGACGACGTCGAAGCCAGCGTCCGATTCCTCAGCACGACATTCTCCTCGTAAAGGAAACCAGCATGGGACGGGTATCCGGAAAGGTCGCGCTGGTCACCGGTGCGGCACGAGGTCAGGGCCGGTCGCACGCCGTTCGGCTGGCCGAGGAAGGCGCCGACATCATCGCGGTCGACATCTGCGAGACCACCACACCGATGTTCACAGGCGCCACCGAGGAAGACCTGGCCGAAACCGTACGTCTGGTCGAGAAACACGATCGGCGCATTATCGCGCGCAAAGCAGACGTCCGCGATTTCACCGCGCTGAAGTCGGTCGTCGATGAGGGCGTCACCGAACTGGGGCATCTCGACACGATCGTCGCCAACGCGGGAACGATCTCCTACTCCAACGGCCTCACCCTGGCCGAAGCCGAGTGGGACGCGATCATCGACATCAACCTCAAGGGCGTCTGGCACACATTGAAAGCGGCCGTGCCCCACGTGATCCAGGGTGGACGCGGCGGATCGGTCATCCTGACCAGCTCCAACGCCGGCCACAAGGGCCTGCTCAACATGGCGCACTACGCGGCGTCCAAGCACGGCGTCGAAGGGCTGATGAAGGTGTTCGCGCTGGAACTCGCCGAGCACTCGATTCGCGTCAACACCGTCTGCCCGACCGCGGTCAACACCGACATGGTCCGCAACCAGAATATGTACAACGTATTCCGGCCCGATCTGACCAACCCCACGGTCGAGGACTGCAAGCAGGCCCTGCGACAGCTCAACCTCCTGCCCATTCCGTGGGTCGAAGCTCGTGATATATCCAACGCGGTCCTCTACCTCGCCTCCGACGAGGCCCGCTATGTCACCGGCTCGTCGATGGTCGTCGACGCCGGCAGCCTCGCCAAATAGCGCAAGCCATTCAGCAAAGGATTCGAAGACCGCTATGAGAATCGGACTCAACACCGACAGCCTGGCCACCCTGTCCTTCGACGAGGCCCTCGACACCGCAGCCGCTGTCGGGATCGAGACCATCGAGCTGTCCACCGGCAACTGGTCGGACGCCCCGCACGCCGATCTCGACCAGCTGCTCGGCTCCGCCGCGGCGCGCCGCGAGCTGACCGAGAAGATCGAAAGCCGCGGACTGGAGCTCGAGGCATTCAACTGCTCGGGCAACCCGGTGCATCCCGGCGAGGAGGGGCCGCGCCACGACGCGGTCACCCGCAAAACCATCGACCTCGCCGCCGAGATGGGCATCGAGCGCATCGTCATGATGTCCGGCTGCCCCGGCGCACCCGGCGACAGCTACCCGAACTGGATCACCGTCGCCTGGCCGCCCTACACCAAGGACATCCTCGACTACCAGTGGAACGACGTCCTGATCCCCTACTGGGCCGACCTGGTCAAGTACGCCGAGCAGCGCAACGTCACGCAGCTGGCGTTGGAGATGCACGGCCACCAGAACGTCTACAGCCCGGCCACGCTGCTGCGGCTGCGCGACGCCGTGGGTCCGGTCGTGGGCGCGAACTTCGACCCCAGCCACCTGATGTGGATGGGCGCCGACGTCATCAGCGCAGTCGAAGCGCTCGACGGGGCCATCCACCACGTGCACGCCAAAGACACCCGCATCGAACGCAACCGCATCGGCGCCAACACCGCACTGGAGACGGCGTCGTTCGCCGACCCCGACGCACGCTCGTGGAACTTCGTCACGATGGGCTACGGCCACGACGAAGACTATTGGCGCCGGTTCATGGTCGCGCTGCGGCGGGCGGGCTTCGACGGCGTGCTCGCGATCGAGCACGAGGACATGCTGCTCGACCCCGTCGAAGCCCTGCAGAAGACCGTGGACCTGCTGCGCCGCACCGGGTTCAGCAAGCCCATCGCCGCCGCGGAGACCGCCGCGCGCTTCGGGATCGAGCTCTAGGACCCGCCATGGCACTCCAGGTCTTCCAATCCCTGTGGGGGATGATCGGACTCCCCCGCAACGCGCCTGCGTGGTCGCCGACCGAGCAGCTCGACGCCATCGTCGACGCCGGCTTCGACGGCGCCTCGATCTCCTTCGACAACCCGACCGCCGCCGCCGACATCGCACGCCAGGCCGCCGACCGCGGTCTGCGCATCGAGGTCGTCTGCTACCCCGTCACACCGGGCGAGTTCGACGATCTCCTCGTCGTCCTGGACCAGGTCCCCGGCATCGCGCACATCGACGCGCAGCCACTCCTGCGCACCCCGCACCTGGACGTCGCAGCCAAAGCCATCCAGCAGTGGTACGCCTCCGCCGACGAGGCCGGGTTGCCGCTGCTGATCGAGACCCACCGCGCCCGGCTCACCTGCGACATCCTGTTCACCTGCGAGCTGCTCGACGCCGTGCCACGGATGCGCGTGACCGCCGACCTGGCCCACTACGTCACCGGCGACGAGTTCGGGCTCCCGCTGTCCGAGCGCAACCAGGCGCTGATCGACAAGCTCCTGGCCCGCAGCGACGTCTTCCACGGACGCGTCTCCTCGCCGGGCCAGATCCAGGTTCCGCTCCGGGACCGACAGTCCGAACCGCTGCTCGAGCTGTTCAGCTCGTGGTGGCGGCGTGGGTTCGAGCTGCGCCGCGCCGAGAACCCCGACGCGGCGGTCGTGTTCACCACCGAGCTCGGGCCGCCCGATCACTGGTACGGCCTCCTCGACCCGGACGGCACCGAACGCACCGATCGCTGGGCCGAAGCACTCGACCTCGCCGACATCGCCCGTTCGCTCTGGGCGGCGGAATCCCCTCGCGACCGGCAAGGACAGCTCTCATGACCATCACCACCGACCGTTTCAAGGGCAAGGTCGCGCTCGTCAGCGGCGTAGGCCGCGGACAGGGCCGCCAAGTCGCCATCGACCTGGCCAAAGAAGGCGCCGACATCATCGGCTTCGACATCTGCCAGGACATCCCCACCGCCAGCGTCCCCATGGCCACCCCCGAGGAGCTCGACAGCACCCGCCGCGAGGTCGAGGCCACCGGCCGGTCGATGGTCGCCATGGCCGCGGACGTGCGCGACTACGCGCAGGTCGAGGCGGTCGTCAAGAGCGGGCTCGCCGAGTTCGGCCGCCTCGACGTGGTCATCGCCAACGCCGGCATCGTCACCGACACCGGCCCGTTCTGGGAGCTGAGCCTGCAGGGCTGGAACGACGTGATCGCCACCAACCTCACCGGCGTCTTCCACACCGCGAAGGCCGCCACTCCGGCGATCATCGAAGGCGGCCGCGGCGGCGCGCTCGTACTCGTCTCCTCGGCAGGCGCGGCCAAGGGCTTTCCCAACATCGCCAACTACGTCGCGGCCAAGCGCGGCGTTGCGGGCATGATCCGGCCGATGGCCGCGGAGCTGGGCCCCTTCAGTATCCGCGTCAACGCGCTCGCGCCGACGAACGTGGGCACTCCCATGTTCCTCAGCGAGACCAACAAGAAGCTGTTCGTGCCGCACCTGGCCGCGCCCACCGACGAGGAGTACGAGGCGGCGTGCCGGCCGCAGCACGTGCTGCCGATCGGCTGGATCGACACCAGCGACACTTCCGCGGCGGCCCGCTGGCTGGCCTCCGACGAGGCCCGCTACGTCACGGGCATCGAACTGCGCGTGGACGCGGGCGTCGTCGTGCGCTGACCCACCCCCGGACCGGCCACGCCCCCCGCAACTTGCTCCGCTGGAAGGAGGCAACGATGCCCCGCCCCTCCTGGCTCGCCAACCCATGGCGACAGAACCCGTGGTTCGAAACGGTCGCCGTCGCGCAACGCCGGGCCCGTAAACGTCTGCCCTCATCGGTGTACGGCGCCCTCGTCGCGGGCTCGGAACGCGGCCAAACCGCCGAGGACAACACCGCGGCGTTCGTCGAGCTCGGCTTCGCCCCGCACGTCGTCGGACAGCAGGCCGAGCGCACGATGGCCACCACGCTGATGGGCCACGATATCGCCCTGCCGGTGGCCATCTCCCCCACCGGCGTCCAGGCCGTTCATCCCGAGGGTGAGGTCGCCGTGGCCCGCGCAGCCGCCGCCCGCGGCACCCTGATGAGCCTCAGCAACTTCGCAAGCCGCTCGATCGAGGACGTAGTCGCGGCCAACCCGAACACCTTGTTCCAGATGTACTGGACCGGCGATCGAGACACGATGGTCCAGCGGATGGACCGTGCCCGCGCCGCAGGCGCCAAGGGCCTGATTGCCACGCTGGACTGGTCGTTCTCCACGGGCCGGGACTGGGGCAGCCCGGAGATCCCGGAGAAGGTCGACCTGCGCACCGCCGTCCGGTTCGCCCCCCAGGTACTCGCCCGCCCGTGGTGGCTGTGGGAGTTCGGCCGCACCGGCCGCATCCCCGACCTCACCGCGCCCAACCTCGCCCCACCCGACGGACCGGCACCCACCTTCTTCGGCGCCTACTACGAATGGATGACCACCCCACCCCCCACGTGGGAGGACGTCGAATGGATGCGCAAGGAGTGGAACGGACCATTCCTGCTCAAGGGGGTCTGCCGCATCGATGACGCCAAACGCGCCCTCGACGCAGGCGTCAACGCCATCTCCGTGTCCAACCACGGGGGCAACAACCTCGACGGCACACCCGCCGCCATCCGCGTGCTGCACCCGATCGTCACAGCGGTCGGTGAGCACATCGACGTCGTGCTCGACGGCGGTATCCGCCGCGGCTCCGACGTGGTCAAAGCCCTCGCCCTCGGCGCTCGCGCCGTGCTCATCGGCCGCGCCTCCCTCTGGGGCCTGGCCGCGAACGGCCAAGCAGGTGTCGAGAACGTCCTGGACATCCTGCGCAGCGGCATCGACTCCGCACTGCGCGGACTCAACCTCGCCTCCGTGCACGACCTGGGACCGCACCACCTGATCATCCCCGACGGATTCCACCGCGCCCTCGGCACGCCCGGCCCCGGGCACTAGGCGCACACCCCCACCGCCCATTCACGCAACCGGCTCGCAGCAGCCGTTGCCGCGCGACACGAGAACGCACACCGAGCCCGCAGGCTCTGACAAGGAGGTCGGCAACCATGAAAAGACCAACCAAGGGCAGCAGTGCTCTGCGCATCGGCGTGCTTCTCGCCAGCGCAAGCCTCGCCCTCGCCGCGTGCGGAGGCAGCAGCAGCGGCGGAGGCGGCCAAAGCGGCGGCGACCCGTTCTCCGGCGAGCTGAAGGTCCAGGTGTACGGGGACTGGCCGTTCGTCAAGCAGAACGCCGAGGCGTTCATGAAGGCACATCCCGGCGCCAAGATCGACGTCGGCGGGATCACCAACGACGACCTGCGACAGTCCGGCGGCCGGCTGTTCACCTCCGATGACGCCCCCGACGTGGTGTCCTACACGCTGCAGCCCTCCCTCATGGAGGAATGGATCTCCGCCGATGCGCTGACCCCCCTCGACGACGTCTGGGACAAGGACGGCATCGCCAAGACCGTCAGCGAGACCACCGCCCGCATCGCCACCGCAGCGGACGGCAAGAAATACTCCGTCCCGCTCGGCCTCACGCAAACCCCTTACCTGTTCTACAACAAGGACGCGTGGGCGGCCGCCGGGGCGACTCCACCCGATCCCAACACGCACCAGTTCGCAAGCGTCGAGCAGTTCAACTCCGCCATGGACGCCCTGAAGAAGGCCGGAAAGGTTCCGCTCTCCATCCCGGGATCGTTCATTGAGTACATGTTCAACGCACCCTTCCAGACCTCCTGCGGCTCAGCGAAGTATCAGGAGATCGCGACCAACTGGAAGCCGGGCGGGGAGTCGGCCGCCAAGTTCACCGACCCGTGCGCGGTCAAGGCCATCGACCAGGTGTCTACCTGGGCGAAGGGGGGCTACTTCGCGCCCGGCCTGGAGAGCATGACCTTCGAACAGTCGCAGACGCTGTTCGACACCCAGAAGGCCGGATCGTGGATCATGGGGTCCTGGGTGCCGCCGGTGTATGAGCCCAAGGACTTCAAGTGGGACTGGGCCATGCTGCCCTCGCTCGGGACCGAACCGACCGCGCACGGCATCGGGGTTGACTCCTTCCTCGTGCCCGCCCGGGCCAAGAACCCTCCGCTGGCGAAGTCCTTCATCTCGTACATGATCCAAAAGGACACCCTCGAGAGCGGCATGGGCCGTATCCCCGCCCGCACGGACACCGACCTCAGCAAGGTCATCAAGTCACAGCTGGAGATCTCGCTCGCCGACGCGGCCGCCAAGGGCACCCAGGTGCCCTACTGGTCGACGACCGCCACCGTCAGCCAGGAACAGGCCTTCGCGCAGAACGTCGTCGCGGGTGCGATGACCGGGAAGATCTCTGCGCAGGACGCTGCGCAGAAGTTGCAGGACGCCGGGGACCAGTACCGGCAGCAGCACCAGTAAGTCCACCCGACCGCACGTCCTTCCGGCGGGGCTCGATTCTCACCAGCTGTCGAGCCCCGCCCTGCCTCTTCGGATGAACTCATGACCAGCATCGCCAAGCAGACCCCTCTGCCCGACCAGCGACCACAGGAACCCGAAAGACGCCGACTGCTCGGGAGCCACAACTCACATCACGTTATGTTCTACGGCTTCCTCCTGCCCGCAATTGTACTGACGCTCATCTTCACCCTCTACCCACTCATTCAATCACTCCCGCTCATGTTCCAGCGCTGGCCCGGCTACGGCAAGCCGAGATACATCGGCTTCCAAAATATCCAACACCTCTTTACCGACCCCGAATTCTTCGCCGCGATCGGCAGAACACTCTGGCTGACCGCCGCCACCGCGGCGGGCACCGTCGTCATCGGCACCGCGCTTGCCATCGCCTTCTACCGCAAGATCCCCCTGACCAACACGCTCAAGTTCCTCGCGTTCTTTCCCGTCATCCTTCCGCCCGCCGTCTACGCGCTGGCTTGGAAGAACGCCCTCGACCCCACCTTGGGCTGGGTCAACAAGATCCCCGGCCTATCCCACAACTGGCTCAGCGACCCCGACACGGCGATGTGGGCAGTCATCTTCGTGTCGACGATCCAGTACGTCGGCATCCCGATGATCCTCATGCTGTCGGCGATGAACGACATCCCGGAATCCGCGAACGACGCGGCCACCCTCGACGGATGCAACGCCTGGCAGCGGATCTGGCACGTGATCCTTCCCATGTCCCGCGACGTCCTCGTCGTCGTCATCGGGCTACAGATCATCGGCAACTTCAAGACCCTCGACACCGTCTACGCGCTGACCAAGGGCGGTCCCGGGCTGGCGACCGACATCCTCCCGACCTTCATCTACCGTCAGGGCTTCGAGCTGTCGAACTTCGGATTTGCGTCAACCGCAGCATTCTTCGGAACACTGCTCATCGTCGCCTTGACCTACATCTACACGCACTACTTCCGCCCGCAGAAAATGAGCAACCAATGAGCATCTCCGAACTGGACGACCCCACGCCCACACGCCCGGCCACGACTACGACCAACGGCCAAAAGCGACGTCTCCCTCGGAAGGGCGCCCGACACTCGACCGGATCAATCGTCGTCTCCATCATCGTCTTCATCTTCGTGCTGATCGGCATCCTGCCGATCATCTCCATCATCCTCGGCTCGTTGAAATCGACCACACAGATCGTGGGCGATCCGCTCGGGCTGCCCATCCCACTCCAGTTCGGCAACTACGCACGCGGCTGGGCCGGCGTCGCCGTGGGCGAGTCCATGTCGACCTACTTCGTCAATACCGTCGCGTTCTCGGTGGTCGCCGTGATCGTCTCGACCATCGCAGGCACCATGGCCGCGTACGCGATCGCGCGCGCCGCCACGCGGACGTCCACGATCTTCGAGCGGTCATTCACCCTGCTCTACGCGCTCCCGTACCTGGCGGTGATCATCCCGCTGTTCTCGATCACCGGAGACTTCGGGCTCCGCAGCAACCCCTTCGGCATCGGTCTCGTCTTCGGCGCCGGATGGCTGTTCCTGACCGTCATCCTCATGTTCGGCTTCTTCGCCTCGTTCCCCAACGACGTGATCGAAGCGGCCAAAACCGACGGCGCTTCCGAGATCCGCATCTTCTTGTCGATCGTCGTTCCCATGTCCAAGGGGGCGATCCTGAGCTGTGTGCTGCTGGCGTTCATCTACTCTTGGAACAACCTGTCCCACACCCTGCCACTGCTCGTAGACCCTGCCTCTACCACGGTAGCGCCGGGCCTGCTTCTTTTCAGCGCCCAGTACAGCGTCGACCTCGGCGCCCAATTCGCCGGAATCGTCATCAGCATCGTGCCCCTCGTGGGGGCATACGCCTTGATGCACAAACACATCATGGAGAGCTTCCGAGTCGGCTCGTTCCGATAGATGCCGCAACGCAATACCCGTAAGAGCCTCGACCAGGCGTTAAGGTCACCGTGCACTGCCCGTCGAGCGTCGGTGCCACGGATCCAAGGACGGCGCCTGCCAAGCGGGGCAAGGGCCCTCTCTCGAGGCCTCATATCCGCCCTGCGCCTGGTCCACGCAACAATCACATGCGCGAGAATCGCTTGCCAGGCGTGGATGCCACACCTCCATCCAGGATCGAGGTCGCTGCGCTCGAGTTCAGCTACAGGCACGTAAGGCCGACGACTTCTTCTTCGGCACCGACGTCCCGCCGCAGACTACGCATTGCCGCAGCGTGGGCCGCGCGCCGCGCCCTGAGCGCCGCCGGGCGGACTGAGCCAGCTCCGCAGGCTGGGCACGGTCAGCGTCAATGCCGTCGGATCCGCGGCGAGGACCGAGTGGCCGCTCTCGACACCGCACTCGACGAGGCGGCAGCGACGAACGGGTGCGGTGCGAGATGCGCATCGAGCCGTGACCGACGGGGTCGTGACCGGAGTGCTGGCCGAGACCGCGGGCGACTGGCGCCCCCCAGACGTGGGGTCAGAGGAGCAGAACCGGACGTAATGGTCGTTATCGGGTCCTGACCTGTGATTGTTGGCCTCGAGGGCTGCCGTACGGGGTTCAGCAGAGCCAGCCGTGCGCAGTTGACTATTTGTCAATCGTTGAGTCGCTGAGCAGCGAGAACACCGGCCGTGGTCGCGATGTGGTCGCCCGCAGGACGAGGTTCGATCCCAGACGAGCGTCAGCGCGCCTTGAGGAGGTCGAACATGACGAGCCCCCACACCCACCGCGGCCGCGTCTACCGACGCTGCGCCTGCCGCCACGCGGGCAAGCAACTCGGGGCGCGTTGCCCGGAGCTGACGTCCAACGCCCGACACGGCACCTGGACCTTCGCCGTCGACATGCCCAGCCTCACCGGCAAGCGCGCCACCCTGCGACGCGGCGGCTACCCCACCCGCAAAGCCGCAACCGCCGCACTGACCCGCGTCCTCGACTGCGAGCGTTCCGGGATCTGGCTCGACGACCGCCAGACCGTCGCCGATTACCTCACCACCTGGCTGGCCGAGAAATCCCGAACGCTCAAGCCGACCACCGCAGCCGTCTACGCCGACTACATCGTCAAGGATCTCATTCCGGCGTTCGGCGCCGTCCGCCTGGAGAAGCTCAACCACCTGCACGTCGCCCGCTTCATCGACGAGCAACTCGCCGCAGGCCGCGGCCCGACCACGATCCGCCGCCTTGTCGCAACCTTGTCCAGCGCCCTCGGCGACGCCGTCCGCCAACGCCGTCTGCAACACAACCCGGCCCGCTACGCGCCCCTACCGAGCCCGACCAAGCCGAGCCTGCCCTGCTGGGCGCCCACCGACGCCGTCACCTTCCTGCGCCACTGCGCCGTTGTCGAGGACCCGCTCACCGACCTCTTCGAGGTCCTCATCGGCACCGGACTGCGCAAGGGCGAAGCCCTCGCCCTGCACTGGGCCGACGTGCACCTGGACAAGGAGGTGTTGTTCGTGCGCTACACCCTGTCCAACATCCGCAACACCACGCCCGTCATGACCGCCCCCAAGACCAAGTCCAGCCACGCATGGGTAAGTCTCTCCGCACGAGTTGTCTCGGCCTTCGAGCGGCAAGCTCACAGACAAGCCACGCTCGGCGTGACGGGCGATCTCGTGTTCAGCCAACGGAACGGCGCCCCACTGCGACCGGAATCCGTCCTCCACCACTTCCACCGGCTCTGTGCCGCCGCGGCTGTCCCGCGGATCCGAGTTCACGACCTGCGCCACCTCGCCGCCACACTGATGATCAGCTCGCAGGTGCCGCTGGCGATGGCGTCGAAGACCCTACGTCACTCGAAACTGTCGATCACTGTCGACACGTACGGCCACCTCGTGCCCTACGCCGCTCAGCAAGCCGTCGACGCGATCGCCGAAGCTCTCGCCGCCGCGGAACTGTCCAGGTCAAACGCCTGAGCCGCGCGGAGGTCGCCGACCTGCGATCACAATGCGACCACAGTCGACCCGCCTGCCCGTCGTCAACACACGAGGCAGCAGGCGCCATCAGCGGCTAGACCGCCTGTGACCAGCAGGAACACCGAGCTCAAGATCCACTTGATCGGAGTGGAGCTGAGGGGATTCGAACCCCTGACCCTTTGACTGCCAGTCAAATGCGCTACCAACTGCGCCACAGCCCCTTGCCCGGCCAACGGTACACGACGCCGCCGGCCGGGCGGCAGGCGGGGCTCAGCCGATGATCGCCTTGAGCCAGCCGGTGTTGTTGAGATCCACCATCGCTCCGTTGGCCACGACCGTGGGTGTGCCGAACTGGCCGTTGGTCTGCAGGGCCGGGTCGGCGATCGCCTTGTTGGTCTCCGCGGTGACGGCGGCGGCGTTCTTCGCGCCCGTGACGCAGGCGGCGAAGTCGCCCTTCGCGCCGAGCTCTGTGCCGAGCTGCACGAGCTGCGCGTCGGTGAGGCCCGCGCTGCCCTCGGACGGCTGGTTCGCGAACAGCTTCTGGTGATACGTCGGGTAGATGCCTGCGGGCACGGCGCACAGCGCCGCGTTGGCGGCCCGCGTGGAGTAGCCCGGCGGGGTGGAGCGGGAGTCGAGGATCGCGATCGAGTGGTAGCGGACCGTCAGCTTGCCCTCGTTGAGCGCCGAGACGATCTCGTTGCCGTACGCCTTCTCGAAGATCTCGCAGTTGGGGCAGAGGAAGTCCTCGTAGACGTCGATCACGGCCTTGCCGGTGCCCGCCGTGACGACGGCGCCGGACGCCGTGGCGGTGTAGGTGGGCGCGACCGCGGCGCCGGACGACGAGTTGCGCATGTAGAGCACGACGCCGCCGACCAGCACCGCGACGACCACCACCGCGATCACGATCATCAGCGCCGGGTTGGAGCGCTTCTCCGGCACCTGGATCCCCGCCGCGGCCAGCCGTTGCGCGGCCGCCTCCTGGCGCCGCTTGCGCTCGCCCCGTGACGCTCCACCCATGTCAGGTCCTTCCCGCGGTAAGCCGTGCATCCATCGAAAGCAGGGTGTGCGGTCGGACGACGAGCCACGCGGCCAACGCGAGGAACCCGACGTCGCGCACGATCTCCTGCACGTAAGCCGTGGCTCCGGGAGCCACGGCACCGCCGCCGCCGAAGCAGCCGCAGTCGATCGCGAGCCCGCGCGCCCACGCCTGGGTCACCCCCGCGATGAAGATCAGCAGCAGGACGCCGGAGGCGACGGCGACCAGCCGCGTGCCGATGCCGAGCAGGAGCAGCAGTCCGAGGGCGATCTCCAGGAACGGCAGCACGGCGGCGACGACGTCGACCGCCGCGCGCGGCAGGACGTCGTAGGCGCGGACGGCGACGACGGTCTGGTCCAGGTCGATCGCCTTGAGCGTGCCCGAGACCAGCCAGACGGCAGCGAGGCCGAGGCGCGCCAGCGTGCCGACCAGATCGAGAACGTGCGCCCGACTCACGCGTTCAGAGTAGCGAGCCCCCCTGAGAGGCCTATCAGAAGACTTCCCTACCGGCCTCCTGCTCCAGCACGGCGTCCAGGTCGGCCAGCCGTTCCATGCTCGCCACGGCACGCGCGGTGCGGTGGTTGGCGGCCAGCAGCTCGCGGTGGCGGTGCGTCCACGCCCAGTAGCCCGCCGTGAACGGGCAGGCGTCGTCGCCGAGCCGTTTGCGCGGGTCGAAGGCGCACTCGCCGCAGTGGTCGGACATCCGGGAGATGTACGCCCCACCCGAGCTGTAGGGCTTGGTCGCGAGGAGCCCGCCGTCGGCGTGCTGGCTCATCCCGATCACGTTGGGCGGCATCACCCACTCGAAGCCGTCGACGAACGCCTCGCGGAACCAGTCCGAGAGCTCCGCGGGCCGGTAGCCGCGCTGGAGGGCGTGGTTGCCCAGCACCATGAGCCGCTGGATGTGGTGGGTCCAGCCGCGGTCGCGGACGCCCTCCAGCGCGGTGCGCAGGCACCGGGCGGTGACCGCGTCGGCGTCGAGCGCACGCCACCAGTCGGGCAACGGCGTGTGCGCGCGGAGGGCGTTGCGCCGCTGGTAGCCGCGCCCGAAGCGCCAGTACAGCTGCCAGATGTACTCCCGCCACCCCAGCACCTGCCGGACGAAGCCCTCCGCGCTCGCGATCGGCACCGCGCCCGCCCGGTGCGCGGTCTCGGCGGCGCGGACGACATCGAGGGGGTGCAGCAGCCCGAGGTTGAGCGGCACCGAGAGCAGCGAGTGCGCCATCGCCCAGTCGGCCGTGAGCATCGCGTCCTCGTGCGGCCCGAAGTGCGCGAGTCGATGCGCGACGAAGTGCCGCAGCGCTTCCTGCGCCTCGTCCGCGGTGACGGCGAACCAGCGCGGCCCGTCGCGGCCGACGGTCGGCAGGTTCATCCGGTC
>Ga0207688_10000435_pt1 | contig 19725 bp, 19 predicted proteins | sample KBSMiscanthusM4_FD_184296 | JGI IMG/M metagenome (GOLD analysis project Ga0207688, IMG submission 184296) | Miscanthus rhizosphere microbial communities from Kellogg Biological Station, Michigan, USA - M4 (SPAdes) (version 2) | ecosystem: Host-associated > Plants > Roots > Rhizosphere ...
GGTCGGGCATGCCACGCTTTTGCGCCTCCCCGCGCACCCGGCCGATCACTTGGGCGACGTCTGCCCAGCCAACCCATCCCGCCAACCGCCGGGCATACTCGTCACGCAGCATGCTGTCTTTGATCCGGGCCACCATCGGCACGCACCGCCGCAGCGCCGACACCCGACCCTCCGCACTGTCGAGGTCGTGTTCGCCGAGCGCGGTGCGAATTGCGAACTCGAACAACGGTGTGCGCCGCGCGACCAGATCCCGCAGAGCCCCGTCGCCGGACCTCAACCGCAGATCGCACGGGTCCATCCCGTCGTCGGCCACGGCGACGAACGACTGTCCGGCAAGGTTCTGTTCCCCTTCGAAGGCCTTGACCGCCGCCGCCCGTCCCGCGGCGTCACCGTCGAAGACATAGATCAGTTCACCGCGAAAGAAGTTGTCGTCCATCATGAGTCGCCGCAGCATCGCGAGGTGCTCGTCGCCGAACGCGGTGCCGCAGGACGCGACGGCGGTTGTCACTCCGGCAAGGTGCATGGCCATCACGTCGGTATAGCCCTCGACCACCACCGCCTGGTGCCCTTTGGCGATGTCGCGCTTGGCCAAATCGAGGCCAAACAAGACCGACGACTTCTTGTAGAGCACCGTCTCCGGGGTGTTGATGTACTTCGCTTCCATCGTGTCGTCGTCGAAGATGCGTCGCGCCCCGAATCCGATGACCTCGCTGCCGCTGGCCCGGATGGGCCACAGCAGACGGCGGTGGAAGCGGTCCATCGGTCCGCGTCTGCCCTCGCGCGACAGGCCTGCGGCCTCGAGCTCTTTGAACTCAAATCCCTTGCGCAGCAGATGCTTTGTCAGTGACTCCCAGCCCGACGGGGCGAATCCGCAGCCGAAGTGCGCGGCGGCCGGTAGGTCGAAGTTGCGGTCGAGCAGATACTGCCGCGCGGGCGCGGCCTCCTCGGACTGCAGTGCGGCCGCGTAAAACTCCTGCGCGGCGGCATTGGCGGCCAGCAACCTGCTTCGGCTGCCCCGGTCGCGCTGCACATTCGTCGCGGACGCACCCGTGTAGGTGACCGTATAGCCGACTCGGTCGGCCAGGAGCTCGACAGCCTCGACGAAGCTGACGTGCTCGATCTTCTGGACGAACGCGTAGACGTCGCCGCCCTCGCCGCAGCCGAAGCAGTGAAAATGCCCGTGGTTGGGCCGGACGTGAAATGACGGCGACTTCTCGTCGTGAAACGGGCACAGTCCCTTCAGCGAATCCGCGCCCGCGCGCCGCAGCTGCACGTAGTCGCCGACGATGTCCTCGATCCGGATGCGTTCGCGAATGGCCGCGATATCGCGATCAGGAATCCGGCCGGCCACTGGCTCAGTCTAGAGCGCCGAACTTCCGGCGCGATCACGCTTAAGCCGGCTCCAGGCGCTCCAATCGCCCTTCTGTGAAGGACGCGATCTGGTCGACGACCACTCGCAACCGCGCGCCATCATCGTCGGCGTCGTTGAATGCGGGCACAAAGATCGGGTCGAGCGTCGCGGGCGCATTCGCAAACACCCACTGTGCGACGCGGTGGATCCGGTCGCGCTGCTCGGCCTGCAGGTCGAGGTGCCGCGGATCGGACATGATGAACTGCAGCGCCAGGACCTTCAGCACGGCGACTTCTGCGCGCACCAGCTCGGGCACCCGCAGCTCGGCCTGGTAACGAACCAGCGAACCGGGGCCCGCCTCCTGACGGGTGGCGGCGATGGCGGCCGACGCGAACCGGCCCACCAGCTCGCTGGTCAACCGTTTCAATGCGACCGATGCGGCCAGCGTGGCGTCGTACTTGCCGACTGCGGCGACCACCGGCAGCGCCGACAGTCGCTCGGCGGCGGCCACCAGGTCGTCGGCCCGCAGGCCCGCGCCCGTCCCGCTGGACTCGCCGAGGCGCCCGAGCACCGCGGCCGCGTCATCGTCGGCCAGCACCCGCATGTCGATGCGGCCGGAGACGACACCGTCCTCGACGTCGTGCACCGAGTAAGCGACATCGTCGGCCCAGTCCATCACCTGGGCCTCCAGGCACGGCTTATCCTCCGGCGCTCCTGACCGCACCCATTCAGCCGCAGCGGCGTCGTCCTCATAGAAGCCGAACTTGCGCTTCTGTCGGCCACGCCGCCACGGGTACTTGGTGACCGCGTCCAGCGCGGCGCGGGTCAGGTTCAATCCTGCGCTGCGGTCATGGGGACCAAGGACTTTGGGCTCGAGCCGGGTCAGGATGCGGAAGTTCTGCGCGTTGCCCTCGAAGCCGCCGTGCAAGGCGGCCAGTTCGTCGAGCGCCCGTTCGCCGTTGTGGCCGTACGGCGGATGGCCGATGTCGTGGGCCAGGCCGGCCATGTCGACGAGGTCGGGATCGCAGCCCAGACCGATGGCCATGCCACGCCCGATCTGCGCCACCTCCAGCGAGTGGGTCAGCCGGGTGCGCGGTGTCTCGCTCTGGCGCGGCCCGACGACCTGAGTCTTGTCCGCCAGCCGGCGCAGGGCCGCGCTGTGCAGGACACGGGCCCGGTCGCGGGCGAAATCGGTGCGGTGTTCGGTGTCGGTGCCCGGTAGCGAGGCGCCCTTCGCCGGTTCGACCACAAGGCGCTGGCGGTCGAACTCGTCGTAGGGATCTCCAATCACAGCCACCGACGCACAGTCTGCCAGTACTACATTGTGGGCCATGCGCATCGCCCGTTTGCCCAGTCTTGTGCTGGCGGTATTGACTGTCGGCATTCTGCTGGCCCCGACCGCTGCCGGACAGCCGCCGTTCCGGCTGCCTAGTTACGTCAATGACGGCGCGAACGCGCTCAGCGGCTCCGAGTTCAGTGATGTGCAGCAGGCCGTTGACAAGCTGTACAACGACCGGCATATCCGGCTGTGGGTCGTTTACGTCGACACCTTCTCGGGACAAGACGCGGTCAGCTGGACCGACGAAACCCGCCGCCTCAGCGATATCGGCGACCAGGATGCCATTCTCGCGGTCGCGACACAGGACCGCGCCTACGCGTTCCTGCCTCCCACCACCACAGCGCCAGGTGGCTTCGACGTCACCTCGGTGCGCACCAACGAAATCGAACCGAAACTGCGCCAGAGTGACTGGGCCGGGGCCGCGATCGCCGCGGCAGAAGGGCTCAACCCGACGACGTCGTCGACGGGCGCGGAGATCTCGTGGTTCGGGCTCGTCGTGGCGTTGGCGGTGCTCGCCCTGGTGATCCTGTTGCTGTGGCTGTGGCTCCGGCGTCGTCGCCGCAAGCGGCGCGAAGCGGAGTTCGCGGCTGCGCGCCGCGTCGATCCTGCCGACCCGAACGCGTTGTCCGCGGTACCGATCGACGCCCTCGACGACCTGTCCAAGTCGATCGTCGTCGCCGTCGACAACGCCGTGCGCACCAGCGACAACGAATTGGGTTTGGCGGTTGAGGAATTCGGCCGCGACGAGACCGCGCCGTTCAGCCAGGCGGTCGCCAACGCCAAGACCACGCTGGCGCAGGCGTTCAACGTGCGGCAGATCCTCGACGACGCCGTGCCCGAAACCGCGCAGCAGCGGCGGGACCTGCTGACGCGGGTGGTGGTCGCCGCGGCGAAGGCCGACCGCGAGCTAGATGCGCAACGGGAAGCGTTCGAACAGTTGCGAGATCTGGTGATCAACGCCCCGTCCCGGCTGGACGTGCTGACCCAGCAGATGGTCGATGTAACGGCGCGCATCGCTCCATCGGAGCAGACGCTCGCGGCGCTGCACAAGCAGTTCTCCGATACGGCGCTTGCGTCGGTGGCAGGCAACGCCGAAACGGCCAAGCAGCGGTTGACTTTCGCCGACCAGAACATCACCAACGGCCGCACCCTTGTGGCGCGCCCAGCCGGGCGCCAATCCGGTCTGATCGACTCCATTCGCGCCGCCGAGTCGGCGCTGGGCCAGGCCCGCACGCTGTTGGACGCCATTGACAGCGCCGGCACCGACATCAACCGTGCGGTGGCCACTCTCCCCGCGGCGATCGCGGACATCCAGAAAGGCATCAATCAAGCGGGAACGCTACTGGCACAGGGTAATACGCCACATATCGCCGAGCTCGGCAATGCTCGCGACACCGCGATCAAGGCGGTCGCCGACGCTCAAAGCATCGGCACGACAGACCCTTTGGGTGCGTTCACCAAGCTGACACAGGCCGACGCCGAACTGGACCGGCTGCTGGCCAGCATCGCCGAAGAACGCGAGGCCACCGAACGGCTCAGCCGCGCATTCGACCAAGCCCTCTTCACCGCGCAATCACGGGTACGGGGTGTGTCCGACTACATCGACACCCGGCGTGGCAGCATCGGTCCGGAGGCTCGCACCCGGCTCGCGGAGGCGGTGCGCCAACTGCAGTCCGCCCAAGACACCAGGGCCGTCAATCTGAATGAGGCAGTCGCGCACGCCAACGGCGCCTCCATGCTGGCGGCGCAGGCGCAGGATTTGGCCAATGCGGACGTTCGGGAGGCGCAACGCTCCTACACCGGGCAGTACGGCAGCAGCAGCGGGTCCAACATGGGTGCCGTCATCGGCGGCATTGTCATCGGCAACATCCTGTCCGGAGGGCTGCGCGGCGGCATGGGCGGCGGCATGGGCGGCGGTTGGAGCTCGACGTCCTTCGGCGGGTCAGGATCGTCCGGCGGCTGGAGCGGTGGCGGCGGCGGGCGGTTCTAGCATTGTGAGCGCCGACGACCACAGTCCGGGATTCACGGTCGGCGGGCCGTCGACCACAATTGTTGACGGGCTGCATCCCTTATCTTGCCTAGTATGCGCAAGCTACTTCCATGCGAATACCGGTTGCTCGAGTTCGTCAACCGCGTCGTCGCGACCTTCAAGACACAGCCATCGGAGCTGTAACAGCACTGCACCCGTCGGAGCATGGATGAGGTCGTTTCCTAATGGGATCTGCACAACGGGACGCGAACTCTCGGGGATGGTGATGAACCGCGGCGAGTCCTCGCGTTGCAGTTGGTGTAGCCCTACCCGATAGACCGCCGCCACCTCGTCGGGCGCAGGGCGAGGGTTGAGCCGTCCGCCGCCCCAAATGACCACCGGTGTGATCACGTATCCCGACCGCGTGGGGTAGTCGTCGAGCAGGCCCAGCACGGCCGATTCAGGCAGCGAGATGCCGACCTCTTCCTCCAGCTCCCGCAGCGCTGCGCCGACTGCGGTTTCGCCAGGGTCAACCCGGCCGCCCGGCAGCGCCCACTGCGCCGCATGCGAGCTCAGGCGAGATGCTCTGCGGCACAAGAGAAAGGCGGCGCCGCCGGAGACGTCGACCATGCGGCCGTCGAGACCAGCTTCCATGAGCAGATCAGCGATCCAGTCGTCGGCAGGAATCGGGTGCACTGTGTCCTCACCGACTTCAGAGTCGACCAATACCACCGCTACAGCTGCGTGCCGCTTCGTCGGATCGGTCGCGGTGCGACGGTCGTGAGCCGCCAGGCGTGCTCCAATTTGTTCCCGCAGGGCCGCGTCGTAGGTGATCGTCACCCCTTGACATTAGGGAGCCGCAGCACATCCCGGGCCAGGAGGCGGCAAAGAATTCGTTGCGCCCGGAGTGGACTACCAGCAGGTGATCGCTCGGCCACGGCGGAAACGTCGCAACTAAATCCGTCGTATGAAGGTGTCTCGTGGCGGGGCACGCGATGTTGTTCGTGGTCCGATGTGGCCAAACGGCCAGCTAGCCGCTCATTGTTGTGAATTCTCTGAAGTCCACAACCCACCACGCGATCCGTACTACCCTCAAGTGTGGTTGAGCTCCCAGCCGGCGGACGAGCCCAACGGCGTCGCCATTGCGGCGCTCGCTGGCACCAGCCGTCCGGCCCGAAAAGACCGCGCCTCTGCAACGAGAGTTGGGGGATTTGCGATGGCTGCCGTCGGCACCATGCGGACGTACCGCCCGGACCCTGGGCCGGTGGACGAATTGCAACACGATGGCAGGGCGACTTTCGCTGTTCGCCAAACGTGTCCGACCCGCGCAGCGGTTGCCGTGATGGGTGATGTCGATGCGCTCAACAGCCGCGAACTGGGCCGCTACGTTGAGCGCCACACCCACCTGTCAAAACAGCTCGTGCTTGATTTGCGCGCCGTCGATTTTTTTGGGGGCCAAGCCTTCACGGCGCTCTACTACATCAGTGTGTACTGCGCCCGCAGCGATGTGGACTGGATTATCGTCGGTAGCCCTTCGGTGCGGCGCCTGCTGTCGATCTGTGATCCCGAGGGTGAGTTGCCGCTCGTTGATGACCTCTCGTCGGGACTCACGCGACTCGACCGCCTCGCGCAGCGCCGCTATCACATCACCCCGGCCAGCTGACCGGTTCTAGCTGCCCTTGAGCCGGGCCGAGAGATAGTCGCTCACGCCATCGATTGCGACGCGGTCTTGCGTCATGTCGTCGCGTTCGCGGATGGTCACCGCCTGATCGTCGAGCGTGTCGAAGTCGACCGTCACACAGAAGGGCGTGCCGATCTCGTCCTGGCGGCGGTAGCGCCTGCCGATGGCACCGGCGTCGTCGAATTCGATGTTCCAGTACTTGCGCAGTTCAGCGGCGAGATCGCGGGCCTTCGGCGACAGGTCGGCGTGCCGGGACAGCGGCAACACCGCCGCCTTGACCGGCGCCAGCCGCGGATCGAGGCGCAGCACCGTGCGTTTGTCCACGCCGCCCTTGGCGTTGGGCGCCTCGTCCTCCGCGTACGCGTCGATGAGGAACGCCATGAACGACCGGGTCAGCCCGGCCGCCGGCTCGATCACGTAGGGGACGTAACGGGTGTCGGTGGCCTGGTCGTAGAACGACAGGTCGACGCCGGAATGCTTTGAGTGCGTCGACAAGTCGAAGTCTGTGCGGTTGGCCACGCCTTCGAGCTCACCCCACGGGTTGCCTTGGAACCCGAACTTGTACTCGATGTCGACCGTGCGGTCCGAATAGTGCGACAGCTTGTCCTTCGGATGCTCGAAAAGGCGCAAGTTGTCGGCGTCGATGCCCAGGTCGACGTACCACTGCAACCGGGTATCGATCCAATACTGGTGCCATTCCTTGGCGCTCGCAGGCTCTACGAAGAACTCCATCTCCATCTGCTCGAACTCACGGGTGCGGAAGATGAAGTTGCCCGGGGTGATCTCGTTGCGGAAGCTCTTACCGATCTGGCCGATGCCGAACGGCGGCTTGCGGCGCGCCGTAGTGACCACATTGGCGAAGTTGACGAAGATGCCCTGCGCGGTCTCGGGCCGCAGATAGTGCAAACCTTCCTCGGTCTCGATCGGACCGAGATGCGTCTTGAGCATCATGTTGAATTCGCGTGGCTCGGTCCACTGACCCGGCTCACCGGTGTCGGGATCGCGGATGTCGGCCAGCCCGTTGGGCGGCGGACGGCCGTGCTTAGCTTCGTATGCCTCGATGAGATGATCTGCGCGGTAACGCTTATGCGTGATCAGCGACTCGACCAGCGGGTCGTGAAACACCTCGACGTGACCGGAGGCCACCCACACTTCGCGGGGCAGGATGATCGAGCTGTCGAGCCCGACGACGTCGTCACGACTGGTGACCACGGCGCGCCACCACTGCCGCTTGATGTTCTCCTTGAGTTCCACGCCAAGCGGGCCGTAGTCCCAAGCGGACTTTGTGCCACCGTAGATTTCGCCGGACTGGAACACAAAGCCGCGCCGTTTGGCCACGTTCGCAACGGTGTCGATGATGGACGCCACGGGTGAACAGCCTAGCGATTGGCAACGCCGCGTTGACATGCGCGGTCGCGCATGTATTCTGGCGCCATAATGAAAACGATTTCCACTTTGTCTGACACTGAGGTGCACGACCATGCCGGTGCCCCGCCAGCGGACCTGCCGTCGCGCGACGTCCTCGACACGGCGGGCGACCTGCTTCGTGCGCTGGCCGCGCCGGTGCGGATCGCGATCGTGCTGCAGTTGCGCGAGTCGGCGCGCTGTGTGCATGAACTCGTCGACGCCTTGGCGGTGCCGCAGCCCCTGGTCAGCCAGCACCTGCGGATCCTCAAGTCGGCCGGCGTGGTGGCAGGCGAGCGGTCGGGCCGCGAGGTGATGTACCGGCTGGTGGACCAACATCTGGCGGACATCGTCGTCGCGGCCGTCACGCACGCGGCCGAGAGCGGCGAGTGAGCGCTGCCGGGGTGGAAGGTCGCCGGCCAGGCGGCTCCGGGGTGGAAGGTCGCCGGGCAGGCGGCTCCGGGGTGGAAGGTCGCCGGCCAGGCGGCTCCGGAGTGCGCGCCACCCGGCAGCGCGCCGCGATCTTCGCGCTGCTGGAAAACCTCGACGACTTCCGGTCTGCACAGGAATTGCACGACGAACTGCGCCGCCGCGGCGAGGGCATCGGCCTGACCACGGTGTACCGCACACTGCAGTCAATGGCTGCCAACGGGCTCGTCGACACGCTGCGCACCGACACCGGCGAGTCGGTGTACCGGCGCTGCTCCGAACACCACCATCACCACCTGGTCTGCCGAGCGTGCGGCTCGACCGTCGAGATCCAGGGCGGCGATGTCGAGGCGTGGGCCACCGGAGTGGCTGGCGAACACGGCTTCTCCGAAGTCAGCCACACCATCGAGATCTTTGGCATCTGCGGCGACTGCACCGATAAGTAGCAGTTGGCGATCTACGAAGCCTTCAACAGCGACGGCGTCAGCGTGGTAGTCAGCGACGTCGACCTCGATCAGGCCGCGCGCGACGATGGGCCGCTAAGCACCGAGCTTGCCGATGCGGCAGCACAAGCCCGAAGGACCGACCTCGTCGAGCGCCTGCGCCGCAGCCTCGACGGCGACGACCGCGCCCGAAAACTGGCTGCCGCCAAGGCGCTTCTGGCGCTGGCGGATCGCGGCGCGGGCGGGCTGCTCGAATCACTTGCCGCATCGGAACCCGACGCGGTCGTTGCCAAGAGCTTTGTTGCAATCGCGACGCGGTTGCGCGGACCGCAAGCCGCAGTGGAGCTCTTCGACGATCCCGAGACCGATCCGCAGTTGGCCCGCCTGCTGGTGTCCAACTACAACAGCCACCTTCGGCTCGAGGGCGGCGACATCCGATTTCTCATCACCGCGCTGCGGCACTACCTCACGCGCAACCTGCCCTGGCTGACGAACCTCCGTTCGGACAGCTGGGATAACGGCGTCTTCCTGATCGTCAATGCGCTCTCGAACGACGCGGCCGTACGACTGCTGCGCGATATCGGTCCGGAGCGGTCGGACCTGCTGCAGCTGCTGGCGGCGCTACCCGAACACACGATCGACGACGACATCGTGACCGGGGCAAAAGACCTGCGGGCCGCGCTGGCCTAGGCGCCGAGATCGACGTTTTGGTGATTTTCACTCGATCTTTTCCGCCCAAACGTGAGTTTCGGCGGAACAGAGTTAGGCGCCGGGAAGCGAGATGAGGTCGCGACGAATGTCGGTGCCCGTGCCCAGCACCAACAGGATCAGCGTGCGCAGTGCATCGTCGGTCAGCCCCCCGGCGGGAAAGTTGTAGCGCAGCAGAACGTCGCCGCTCTTCTTCGAATTGCGCTTGGCGCCAGCGCTTTTCTCCACCAACGACACCGTGCCCAGCAAGGAGTCGCGCGCATGCCTGGCGACCGTGTTGCGAATCTTGCTGTCGACTGGCAGATCCCACGCCAGAATCTGCGTCAGCGACACCATGTCGAGGCCTTCGGCGATCGTCACGACCCGCAACGAGGCGATCGTCTCGTCATGATGCACGGTGAGTGCGCCGTCGTCTTCCCGCTCGAACGGCAGGATGTCGTCGAGGACCGCGGCCAGTCTCTCCTGAAGTGACATCCCCCCCTCGCTTCGCTCGTGCCCGCCGGAAGTCATCTCAGGCCCTGCAGCTCAAGCACATCATTCGGCTCGGCCGAATCTGCGGTTGCGGTTCACGTACTCCTCGCACGCCTCCCACAGATCGCGGCGGTCGTAGTCCGGCCACAGCTTGTCCTGGAAGACGTATTCGGCGTAAGCGGCCTGCCATATCAGAAAGTTGCTTGCCCGCTGCTCCCCCGAGGTGCGGATGAACAGGTCGACATCGGGGATGTCGGAGCGGTGCAGGTGCTTGGCGAACGTCCCCTCGCTGATTCGGCCGGGATTGATCTTTCCGTCCGCGGCCTCCTGCGCGAGCTCGCGTGCGGCCTCGACGATCTCGGTGCGGCCACCGTAGTTGACGCAGTAGTTGATCGTGATGACGTCGTTGCCGACCGTCATCTGCTCGGCGATGTCGAACTCCTTGATTACGCTGCGCCACATGCGGGGCCGCGAGCCCACCCAGCGCATCCGCACGCCCATGTCGTTGAGGTTCTCGCGCCGCCTGCGGACCACCTCCCGGTTGAACCCCATCAGGAAGCGCACCTCCTCTGTGCTGCGCTTCCAGTTTTCGGTGGAGAACGCGTAGACCGTGAGGTGTTTGATGCCGATTTCGATGGCCCCGCACGTGATGTCGATCAACACCGCCTCGCCCATCTTGTGGCCCTCGGTCCGGTGCAGGCCGCGCTGGGTGGCCCACCGTCCGTTGCCGTCCATGACGACGGCGACATGGTTGGGCACCTGGTCGGCTGGGATGAGCGGCGCGGCGGCCTTCGAGGTGTGCTGGGGCGGACGGGCGAACCTGCCGTTGGTATGCGGGGGCAAGTTCGGAAACAACACGGGCCACGTGGACTTGTCAGGGAAGGTCGGATAGTCGTCAGGCGCCGGGGGCAACTGTGGGTAGGTGGTCTTGCCCGCCCGCTTTATCGCCATGGCTGACATCCTGCCCGAACAGCGAAACACGATGCTCAGCGACTGTGCGATCGACCCGGTATGCCCGTTCGACCAGCGGCAATGTTCGCAGCTGACGTTCCAGATGCCACTGCAGATGCGCAGCGACCAGCCCGCTGGCCTGGCTGCGGTACGACGGCGGCGACGCCTGCGCATGCTCCCAGTCGCCGTCGTAGAGCGCGGCCATCAGGTCCAGTACGCCCTGCGGCGGGGTCGACGACCCGGACGGGCGGCAGTGCACGCATACGCTGCCACCGGCCGCGACGTGGAACGCCCGATGCGGACCCGGCGCGGCGCAGCGGGCGCATTCGGTCAGCGCGGGCGCCCAGCCCGCGATTCCCATGGCGCGCAACAAATAAGCGTCGAGCACGAGTTCACGGGGGCGGCCGCCGTCGGCCACCGCCCGCAGCGCGGCCACGGTGAGTCGGTGCAGCGCGGGCACCGGGGCCCGTTCCTCCCCTGCCAGCCGCTCAGCGGTTTCCAGCACGGCGCACGCGCAGGTGTAGCGCCCGTAGTCGTTGACGATGTCGGTGGCGAACGCGTCGACGGCCTGCACCTGGGTGACAATGTCGAGGTTTCGGCCGGGATGCAGCTGAACATCGATGTGCGCGAACGGCTCCAGCCGCGCCCCGAACTTGCTCCTGGTGCGCCGCACCCCTTTGGCCACCGCGCGCACCAACCCGTGGTCACGGGTGAGCAGGGTGACGATTCGGTCGGCCTCGCCGAGCTTGTGCTGGCGCAGCACCACCGCTCGGTCCCGATACAGCCGCATTAAGAGAGTCTCTCACCGTGATCTGACAGTTGCCGGTTCGCAGCGCCGATACTCTCGTATGTGATGGTCGAGTCATATCGAAGCGGTGCCCGATACGGCGCCAATTTTCCTACGATCACCAACCAGCTTTATCAGCTCGCCGCCGGCATCGTAACGTCAGACGAACTGGTACGGCGATCCCTTGATGCCATCGATGCGAGCCAGTCGACGCTCAACGCGTTCCGTGTGGTGTTGACCAAGGAGGCACTGGCTGATGCGGCCCAGGCGGACCGCAAACGTGCGGCGGGCGAACAACTTCCGTTGCTCGGGATCCCGATCGCGGTCAAGGACGACGTCGACGTCGACGGCGTGCCCACCCGGTTCGGCACCGGCGGATACGTGCCGATGGCCCACCAGGACGCCGAGGTGGTGCGCCGGCTGCGGGCTGCGGGCGCGGTCATCGTCGGCAAGACCAATACGTGTGAGTTAGGTCAATGGCCGTTCACCAGCGGCCCGGCGTTCGGTCACACACGCAACCCGTGGTCGAGCGAACACACGCCTGGCGGGTCGTCGGGCGGCAGCGCGGCGGCCGTGGCGGCCGGATTGGTTGCGGCGGCCATCGGCTCGGACGGCGCGGGCAGTGTGCGGATTCCCGCGGCGTGGACGCATCTGGTCGGCATCAAACCGCAGCGGGGACGGATCTCCACCTGGCCGCTGCCCGAGGCGTTCAACGGCATCACCGTCAACGGTGTTCTGGCCCGCACGGTCACCGATGCTGCGCTGGTGCTGGACGCGGCGTCCGGCAACGTGCCCGGTGACCTGCATCAGCCGCCGCCGGTGCGGGTGTCCGATTTCGTCGCGCAGGCACCGGGCCCGCTGAAGATCGCGATGTCGACGAAGTTCCCGTACACGTTCTTCCGGGCCAAGCTGCACCCGGAGATCCGGGCTGCCATGGCGACCGTCGCGGGCCAGCTTCAGCAACTCGGGCACACAGTCGTGGCGGCCGATCCTGACTACAACCTCGGGATGTCATGGAACTTCCTGTCCAGGTCGACGTCGGGGCTGCTCGATTGGGTGGATCGCCTCGGCCCGAACGCAACACTGGACAAACGGACGGTGGCCAATACCCAGACCGGCTGGCTGCTGTCGCAGAACACGCTGCGCAAGGCCCGCATCCGCGAAGCCAAATCGCAGCGGCGGATCGGATGGATCTTCAACCTCGTCGACGTCGTGCTGGCGCCGACCACCGCGCAGCCCCCGCCAAGGGTGACCGACTTCGACCGCCGCGGCGGCCTGTCGACCGACCGCGCGATGATCCGCGCGTGCCCGTTGACCTGGCCGTGGAACCTGCTGGGCTGGCCGTCGATCAATGTGCCCGCCGGGTTCACCTACGGAGGGCTGCCGATCGGCGTTCAGCTGATGGGACCGGCCAACAGCGAGCCGCTGCTCATCTCGCTGGCTGCCGAGCTTGAAGCGCTCAACGGTTGGGTGATGCGGCAGCCCGACCCCTGGTGGAACCGTGGTGAACGCGCGCCGGCCCCGGAGCTGGTTGCCGAGGTCGCCCTGGAGAATCTTGCCGCTGCGGAGCCGGTTCGCGACGAGGTCGCGTAACCTCCCGAAGGTGACAGTCAGCGGCGTGGCAGGCCGCGGGTTACGCGCGTTGCCCGTTGTCGCAGTGGTCGGCGCCGCCGTCGCGGGCACGCCCGCCGCCAACGCCGACAACAAGCGGCTCAACGACGGAGTGGTCGCCAACGTCTACACGATCCAGCATCAAGCCGGTTGCACCAACGACGTGAAGATCAACCCGAAGCTGCAGCTCGCGGCGGAGTGGCACGCCAACGATGTGCTGAACAACCGCGCGCTCGACGGCGACATTGGCTCGGACGGGTCGACACCGCAGAGCCGCGCCAACGCCGCGGGCTACACCGGCACCATCGCCGAGACAGTCGCGATCAACCCGGCGCTGGCGATCAGCGGCATAGATATCATGAACAACTGGTACTACCGGCTGGACTACATGGCGATCATGTCGAACTGCGCCAACTCGCAAATGGGCGTGTGGTCGGTGAACAGCCTGGACCGGTCGGTCGTCGTTGCGGTGTACGGCCAGCCAGGCTAGCGCGGCTGAATTCTCTTCGCGCAAGCGCTCAGAACCCCAGCCGCCCAAGCTGTTTCGGGTCGCGCTGCCAGTTCTTGGCGATCTTTACCCGTAGGTCGAGGTACACCTTGGTGCCGAGCAGCTTCTCGATCTGGGTGCGCGCGGCGGTACCAACCTCGCGTAGCCGGGCGCCGCCCTTGCCGATCACGATGCCCTTCTGGCTGTCACGTTCGACATAAAGGTTGGCGTGCACGTCTATGAGATCGTCGCGGCCCTCGCGCGGGCTGACCTCTTCTATGACGACGGCCAGCGAGTGCGGCAGCTCGTCGCGCACACCTTCCAGTGCGGCTTCGCGGATCAGCTCGGCCATCAGCACTTCCTCGGGCTCGTCGGTGAGCTCCCCGTCCGGGTAAAACGCCGGGCCCGGCGGCAACTGCGCGGCCAGCACGCCGGTCAAGACGTCGAGATTCTCGCCCGTCGTCGCCGACACCGGAACGATCTCGGCATCCGGCCCGGCGAGCTCGCTGACCGCAAGCAGATGCGCGGCGACCCTCGCCCTGGATACCTTGTCGGTCTTGGTCACGACGACGACCAGCGTCGTGTTTGGCGCGATCGTGCGGATCTGCTCGTAGATCCACCGGTCCCCGGGGCCAATCTTCTCGTCGGCCGGGATGCAAAGCCCGATGACGTCGACCTCCGAGTAGGTGTCCTTCACCAGGTCGTTCAGGCGCTGCCCCAGCAAAGTGCGCGGTCGGTGCAGGCCTGGCGTGTCGACGAGGATGATTTGGAAGTTCTCTCGGTGAACGATGCCGCGAATCGTGTGCCGGGTGGTCTGCGGCCGGTTCGATGTGATGGCGACTTTCGCGCCGACCAGCGCGTTGGTCAGCGTCGACTTGCCGGTGTTCGGCCTGCCGACGAAGCAGACGAAGCCGGACCGGAACTCGCTTTCGCGCACGCGAGGAGCAGATTTGGTCACTGCACGGTGCCCGCCCGGTCGGTGACGATGACCGTCGCGTCCGCCGACAGCTCGCGCACCGCGGCCACGCCCGAGTCGTCGGCAGAACTACCGACCAGCACCGCGGCCTCCAGACCCGTGGCGCCGCTGGACACCGCCGCAGCGACGGCGGCCTGCAGCGCGGTCAGCTGGAGGGCCTCGAGTGCCACGGGCGCGCCCGCGTAGGTGCGGCCGTCCAGGTCGCGCACCGCCGCGCCGCTGGCCGCGCCGGCCCGGCCCATCGCACCACGGGCAAGGACCACCAGTTTGGTGTCCTCGGCTTCGAGCTCAGTCATTCGCGCTCCTGCTCTACGGGTGCGGTCGGGCTGACCAGCACGGTGCCGATCCGCACCCGGCCGCGATGGTCCGGGCCGCCTTCGGCGCGCAGTCGCAGCCCGTCCCACGTCACCTCGGCTCCCGGCAGCGGGACGCGGCCCAGTTCGAGGGCCAGCAGTCCGCCGACCGTGTCGACGTCGAGGTCCTCATCGAACTCGATCTCGTACAGCTCGCCCAGGTCCTCGATGGGCAACCGGGCCGACACCCGAAAATGCTTGTCGCCCAGGTCTTCCACCGGTGCGACCTCGTCGGTGTCGTACTCGTCGGCGATCTCCCCGACGATCTCCTCCAGCACATCCTCGATGGTGACCAGGCCGGCGATGGCACCGTATTCGTCGACCAGCAGCACCATATGGACGCGATCGCGCTGCATCTCGCGCAGCAGCGCATCGAGCGGTTTGGAGTCCGGAACGAACACCGCCGGGCGCATCACCGCGGACACCTCGGTGTCACGACCGCCATTGGTCGAGTAGTACGTCTTCTGCACGAGGTCTTTGAGGTAGATCACGCCGACGACGTCGTCGACGTTCTCCCCGATCACCGGGATCCGGGAATGGCCGCTGCGAACCGCCAATGACGTCGCTTGACCGGCTGTCTTATCATTCTCGATCCACACCATCTCGGTGCGCGGCACCATCACCTCGCGGGCCGGGGTGTCGCCGAGTTCGAAGACCGACTGAATCATCCGGCGCTCGTCATCGGCCACCACCCCGCGTTGCTGGGCCAGGTCGACGACCTCGCGCAGCTCGATCTCGGATGCGAACGGGCCGTTGCGGAACCCGCGGCCGGGCGTCAGCGCGTTACCGATCAACACCAGCAGGCGGCTGATCGGGGTGAGCAACACCGAGATCGCCTGCAGCGGAAGAGCGGCCAGCAACGAGATGGTGTACGCGTTCTGCCGGCCCACGGTGCGCGGGCCGACCCCGATCGCCACGAAGCTGACCACCACCATGATGGCCGCCGCGGCAACTAGCGCCCACCCCAACGGGAGGTGTTCGTACAGGAACGCGACCAGAAGCACCGTCGCCGTGGTTTCGCAGGTAATCCGCAGCAGCACCACGAGATTGATGTAGCGAGGGCGCTCGGCCATCACGCGGACCAGCCGCACCGCGCCGGGCCGTTCGTCGCGGACAAGTTCCTCGACGCGCGCCATCGACACCGTGCTGATGGCGGCGTCGATCGCCGCGAACAGCCCGCCGAGTGCGATGAGCGCGATCGCGCCGAGCAGTGGGGCTATGCCGGTCACGGTTCGTCGAAGTATCGGGACTTGTCCAGCAGCCGCCGGTCCTTCTCGGACTGGCGGTCCTGGTGATACGCCTCGACCTGGTCGGCCACCCACTCCTCGAGCAGTTGGCGCTGCAGGGCGAACATTTCCTTCTCCTCGTCGGGCTCCGCGTGGTCATAGCCCAGCAGATGCAGGACGCCGTGCACGGTCAGCAGCGCGAGTTCCTGGCCCAGCGTGTGGCCGGCAGCGGTGGCCTGATCGGCAGCGAATTCCGGGCACAACACGATGTCGCCGAGCATCGACGGCCCCGGCTCGGGCGCGTCTGGGCGGCCACCCGGTTCGAGCTCGTCCATCGGAAAGCTCATCACGTCGGTCGGGCCGGGCAGATCCATCCAGCGCATGTGCAGGTCGGCCATCGCCGCGGTGTCGAGCAGCACCATCGAAAGCTCGGCCGCGGGATGCACTTTCATCTTGCGAATGACGAACCGTGCGACGCTGATCAGTTCCTCTTCTGAAACGTCGATGCCCGACTCGTTGGACACCTCGATGCTCACGCGCTCACCTTCGCGCTCGGGCGCTCGACGCGCGCCGTTGGGCCCGGTTCATCAGCGAGGGTTCCTCGGATTTGGCGTAGGCGTCCACGATCTCGGCAACCAGGCGGTGGCGCACGACGTCGGCGCTGGTGAGTTCGGCGAAGTGAATGTCGTCGATGCCGTCGAGGATCTGCATCACCGCACGCAGGCCGGAAGTTGCGCCGCCGGGCAGATCCATCTGTGTGATGTCGCCGGTGACGACGACCTTCGAGCCAAAGCCCAAGCGGGTCAGGAACATCTTCATCTGTTCGCCCGTGGTGTTCTGTGCCTCGTCGAGGATGATGAACGCATCATTGAGGGTTCTACCCCGCATAAACGCCAGCGGTGCAACCTCAATCACCCCGGCACTCATCAGCTTTGGGATCAGTTCGGGATCCATCATGTCGTGCAACGCGTCATACAGCGGCCGCAGATACGGGTCGATCTTCTCGTACAGCGTGCCTGGCAGGAAGCCGAGGCGCTCACCGGCCTCCACGGCTGGGCGGGTGAGGATGATCCTGTTGACCTGCTTGGTCTGTAATGCGTTGACCGCCTTGGCCATTGCCAGGTATGTCTTGCCGGTGCCTGCGGGCCCGATGCCGAACACGATGGTGTGCGCGTCGATCGCGTCGACATAGCGCTTCTGGTTCAGCGTCTTCGGCCGAATCGTCTTGCCGCGCCGCGACAGAATGTCGAGCGTGAGCACCTCGGCCGGCGACTCGTCGCCGGTGCCGGTGAGCATTGCGACGCTGTGCCGTACCGCATCCGGCGTGAGCCGCTGGCCACTGGCCACGATTGCCACGAGCTCGGAGATCACCCGCTCGGCCAGTGCCACGTCGGCCGGCTCGCCGGACAGGGTCAGCGCGTTTCCACGGGCATGGAGATCGGCAGCGAGGATACGCTCGAGTGCGCGCAGATTCTCGTCGGCGGACCCTAGCAGGCCCACGATGAGGTCGGGCGGAACATTGATGCTGCTGCGAACCGATGGGTCCGAGTCAGCGTTCGTCTCGCGGGGCGTCACGTGGGGCTTTCTGCCTGCTTTCTGGGGTTCTGGCCTGGTCGTTTGCTCTGAACACCCAGTTTACCGCCGGGCGGCGACGCATCCCAATGCTTAACCTGCGCCAGCTCAGGACCACCGCGACGTCAGCGCACCCAACGCGCCCAATGCGACGGCCGCGGCCGTAGACGTCCGCAAGACCGTCGGCCCCAGCCGTACCGCTGTCGCACCGGCGTCCGACAGCGCCGCTATCTCGTCGTCGGCGATGCCGCCTTCCGGCCCGATGATGAGCAGCAGCGAATCCGCCTGTGCCATGGGCAGTTCTGTCAGCTTGGCGATGGCCGACTCATGCAGCACCAGAGCCGCCGCACCGCCGTCTCGCACCCGGTGCACCAGCTCGGCCGTCGACACCACACCGTTGATCGAGGGGATGTATGGGCGCCGTGACTGGCGGGCCGCCGACCGCGCCACCGCATCCCACCGGCGCAGGCCCTTGTCGACCTTCGCCGAGGACTCCCACCGGGCCACGCATCGTGAGGCCTGCCAGCCGACGAACGCATCGGCTCCCGCCTCGGTTGCCAGCTCGATGGCCAGTTCGGAACGGTCGGATTTGGGCAGGGCCTGTACGACTGTCACGGCCGGGAGGGTTACGGGCAACGTGCGGCGGTCTAGCACCAGCGCCGTCAACCGGCCCCTGCCGACATCCTCGACGACACAATGCGCCACCGTCCCGTCGCCATCACCCAGGTCGAGTTCCTCGCCGGAACGGATACGCCGGACGTTGGCCGCGTGGAAGCCCTCATCGCCGTCGACGACCGCCAGCTCACCGACCTGGGGCAGCGCGTCGATGTAGAAGAGAGCGCGGGTCACCAAAGATCAGCGGCCGGTGAAGGTTTCACGCAAGCGGCTGAAGAACCCACTACCTGTCGATGCGCTTTGAGTCGAGCGAACCTCGGCAACGTCGCGGGTGCGCTTTTCCTTCAGCTTGTGCAGCAGCTCGATGTCCTCGTGGTCGAGCCGTGACGGCACCACGACCTCGATGTGCGCGTGCAGGTCACCGCGCACCCCCGAGCGCAGATGCGGCATGCCGTGCCCGCGCAGCGTGGTCACGGAGCCGGGCTGGGTACCCGCGGGGACGGTGAGCTCGGTCGGGCCGTCGATGATCGCGTCGACGGTGATCGTGGTGCCAAGCGCGGCGTCGACCATCGGCACCGAGATCGTGCAGTGCAGGTCGTCGCCGTCGCGGATGAACAATTCGTGCTGCTTTTCGTGGACCTCGACGTACAGGTCACCCGCGGGCCCGCCGCCCGGACCGACCTCGCCCTGGGCGGCCAGCCGCACCCGCATCCCATCACCGACCCCCGCCGGGATCTTCACGCTGATGTCACGTCGCGCCCGGATCCTGCCGTCACCGCCGCAGCGGTGGCAGGGGTCAGGGATGACCTCGCCGACCCCGCCACACACCGGGCACGGCCGCGACGTCATCACCTGGCCGAGCAGCGACCGCTGGACGGTCTGGATCTCGCCGCGCCCGCCGCAGGTGTCGCAGGCCACCGGTGTCGACTTGCCATTGGTGCCCTTGCCTTGGCAGAGGTCGCACAGTACCGCGGTGTCGACGGTCACCTGCTTCGTCACACCGGTCGCGCATTCGGCCAGGTCAAGCCGCAGGCGCAGCAACGAGTCCGAGCCCGGCCGAACCCGGCCGATCGGGCCGCGGGAGGTCGTCCCGCCACCGAAGAATGCCTCGAACACGTCGCCAAGGCCGCCGAAACCACCGAAGCCATTGCCCGCCGCGGCCGCGTTCTCCAGCGGGTCGCCGCCGAGGTCGACGATGCGCCGCTTCTCCGGGTCGCTCAGCACCTCGTAGGCGACGCTGATCTCCTTGAACCGCGCCTGCGCCTCTTGGTCGGGATTGACGTCGGGGTGCAGTTCACGGGCGAGCTTCCGATAGGCGCGCTTGATCTCCGAATCGCTCGCCCCCCTGCTCA
>Ga0207688_10000441_pt1 | contig 19698 bp, 17 predicted proteins | sample KBSMiscanthusM4_FD_184296 | JGI IMG/M metagenome (GOLD analysis project Ga0207688, IMG submission 184296) | Miscanthus rhizosphere microbial communities from Kellogg Biological Station, Michigan, USA - M4 (SPAdes) (version 2) | ecosystem: Host-associated > Plants > Roots > Rhizosphere ...
GGTGGTAGGAGCAGGTCGAGGTCGGCAAGCCCATGGACTCGCTGATCTGCCCGCATGTCGGCTCGGCCCCGGGCGCCGCGAGCTCGCGCACGAGCTGGAGCCGCAGCGGGTCGCCGACGATGCGCAGGATCGTGGCCAGGTCGAGGTCACCGGTGGCGGGGTGGTGGATCTCACGAACGTGGACTGGCATGCGTTGTCGGAGCATGCTACAACAGTATTTCCACAGGTTTGGAAATATGGAAGCGAGAGCGATGACCCGCACACGCCGCCTGACCCTCCCACCGACCGCCGCGTACGCGCTGGTAGCAGCCGTGATCGGCCTCGCGCTGTTCGCGTCGGCTACCCCCACGCCGCTGTACGACATCTACCGCGCGGACTGGCATTTCTCGACCTTCGTGCTCACGCTGGTCTACGCGGTCTACCCGATCGGCGTGCTCGCTGCGCTCCTGACCGTCGGCCGCATCTCCGACGAGCTCGGGCGCCGGCCGGTGATCGCCCTGGCGCTCGGCGGGCTGATCGTGGCCATGGTGCTGTTCACCGTCGCCGACTCGGTCGGGTGGCTGTTCGCCGCGCGCGGGTTGCAGGGCATCACCACCGGCTTGGCGCTGGGCGCCGCCGGCGCGGCCTTGCTCGACCTCCACCCCCGCCAGGACGGCCAGAAGGCCGGGCTGCTCAACGGTGTTGTGAGCGCCGGGAGCCTCGGCATCGGCGCCGTCGTCGCCGCGGTGCTGGCCCAGTACGCGCCCGATCCGCTGGTGACGCCGTTCCTCGTCCTCCTGGGTCTGCTCGTGCTGGTGCTCGCCGGTGCGCTGGCCATGCCCGAGCCGGTGACCCGCTCGTCCCGGTTCCGCCTCACGGTCTCGCCGCCGCGTGTGCCGTCCGCGATCCGCGGGCCGTTCGCACTCGCGTCGCTCGGCGTGCTCTCCTCGTGGTCGGTCGGCGGCGTCTACCTCGCGCTCGGCCCGGCGCTGGCCGCTCAGTTGCTGGGAACGACCAACCTGCTGGCCGGCGGCGCCGCCGTGCTCGCGCTGACCCTGCCGGGCGCCCTCTCGCAGGTCGCGGCCAACCGGGTCGACCCGGGCCGCGCCGCGGCCGCGGGCTCGTTCATCCTCGCCCTCGGCATGGGGTTGACCGCGGCGGCTGTCTCCAGCGGCTCGGCCGTCCTGTTCCTGGGCGCCACCGCCGTGACCGGCGTCGGTTTCGGGATGGCCTTCCTGGGCGCGCTGCGCTCGCTGACCGCCATCGTGCCCGACCGCCAACGGGCCGAGGTCATGTCGGCCTTCTACGTGGTCTGCTACGGCTCCCTCGCGGTGCCCGCCATCGCGGCCGGCGTGGTGGTCTCCGACCTCGGCCTGGAGACGACGTTCCGGATCTTCACCGCCGCCGTCGGCGTGCTGGCGCTGGGCGTGGCCGTCGCCGCCTGGCGGCGGATCCGTGCACCGCTTGCCGTGCCGAGCGCCGCCGGATAAGCGCGACCTGCCAGCATGGCCCGATGCTCGCCGACGATCTTCGGACCCTGCAGGCCCCGCTGAAGGACCGTTACCGGACCGACGCGACCGCCGCCGAGGTCACCCTGAGCGCGTCCGGCACCCTCGACGAGGGCATCAGCTGCTCGGTCAAGACGGGCCAGGCCATCGCCGCCGCCGGCCTGCATCCGGCCTCGGGCGGGGACGGCTCGCTGCTGTGCTCGGGCGACATGCTGCTCGAGGCGCTCGTCGCCTGCGCGGGCGTCACCCTGCGCGCGGTGGCGACCTCGCTGGAGATCCCCGTCGCCGGCGGGACGGTCAGCGCCGAGGGCGACATCGACTTCCGCGGCACGCTCGGCGTCAGCAAGGAGGCGCCGGTGGGGCTGCACGCAATCCGCCTGCACTTCGACCTCGACACCACGGCCAGCGAGGAGCAGCTCGCGACGCTGCTGAAGCTGACCGAGCGCTACTGCGTGGTGCTGCAGACGCTCGCCAGCAGCCCCGAGCTCAGCGCGACGATGGCCCGCGCCTAGCCGCCTGGCACAGGGCGTCGACCGCCTCGTCGGTCCAGCGCCGGAAGTAGCGCTTGCCGATGGTCACGTCGAAGACGCGGTCGGGCAGCCGCGCCGGCGACATGCCGATCTCGATGTCTGCGAACGTCCCGTCCTGGGCCTCGGTGAGCAGGAAGCGCACGTAGGTCCCGGTGTCGAGGCAGCGCATGTTGATCGCGCGCAACTGGTCGAGCTCCTCGATGGCGAGCGTCGTCTCCATCTGCCCGCGCAGCGAGCGCGTGACCTGACGGAAGCGGGCGTCCTGCTCGACCTGCTCGAGGCCGCTGACCTCGAGCACGCGCGGGAACCACTCCGGGTGCCGGTTCGGGTCGCCGACGAGTTCCCACACCACCTCGACGGGTGCGTCGATGACGGCCTGGCGGCGCCAGCCCGACACTCCGCGCTACCCCTTGCCGACCCGGCCCACAGCGCCGCGCAGGCCGATGCAACCGATGCACCCGACGCACCCAGTGCAGTTCACGCAGCCGATGCAGCCCACGCAGGCGTGGCAGCCGACGTTGCCCAGGCCGGCGACGATGGCGCTCGAGCCCGCGACGCCGGCACTGCCGATAACGGCCACGCTCACGAGCACCGCCGAGCTGAAGCCCACGCCGGCACTGCCCACCACGCCGGCGCTGCCCGCAACGCCGGCGGAGCCGACGACCCCGGCGCTGGCGGTGACTCCGGAGCTGCCGACGACGCCGGCACTCGCCGCGACGCCGGCGCTGCCGATCACGCCGGTGCTGCGCCCGACGCCGGCGCTTCCCTCGACGTCGGAGTCGTCGGCCATGCCGACACCGTACCGCGAGCCGTCGGCTGCGCCGCAGGCGCCCATGTCCTCGACCAGGGCGGCCGACCCCGGTTGATGAGGCAGTTGACGGACAACGCCCGGGCTAGCCGAGCAGGTCCAGCGCCGCGCCCACGATCGTCTCGACGTCGATGCCGTGGTGGCGGAAGAGCTCGTCCAAGTTGCCGGACTGGCCGAAGCTGTCGACCCCGAGCCCGGCCACGGGCACGCCGTTGACCGCGCCCAAGAAGCTCAGCGCGTGAGGATGGCCGTCGTGCACCGTGACCAGCGGCGCCGGCGTCGCGAGCGGGAGCAGGGCCTCGAGGATCCACGGGTCGCCCTCCCCCAGCCCCTGCGACGCGCGCAGCGCGCGATAGCAGAGGTCGGGGCTGGTCAGGCACACGACGTCGGCGGCCACGCCCGCCTCGTCGCGCAGGACCTGCGCCGCCTGCAGCGTCTCGGGGATCGCCGCCCCCACGCCGATCAGGCCCACGTCGCGCCGCCCGTCCTGCGACCGCGACAGCACGTACCCGCCGGCCAGCGCGTGGCGACGGCGCTCGGCGCGCGCGTCTTCGTCGTCGGGCAGCGCGGCCAGCGCCTGGTCGATCGGCCGCGAGGTCAGGCGGAAGTAGGCCGAGGAGCCGTCGGGGCGCCCCAGCCGCCCGAGCGCGGCCAGGAACGCCCACTCGAAGTCCTGTCCGAACGCCGGCTCCCAGGCCACGCACCCGGGCTGCTCGATCCCGATCCCGGGCGTGACGATCGACTGGTGGGCGCCGCCCTCGGGCGCGAGCGCCACCCCGGACGGCGTGCCCACGAGGATCGACTGCCCGCCCGCGTAGATGCCGAAGCTCCAGGGCTCGAGCGCGCGACCCACGAACGGGTCGTAGAGGGTGCCGATGGGCAGCAGCGGCTCGCCCGCGCGCGACCACGTCGCCCCCAGCTCGCCCAGCAGCCCGACCAGGTTGGTCTCGGCGATGCCCAGCTCGATGTGCTGGCCGTGCCGGGTCTCGCGCCAGCGCACGAGCGTGTCGGTGTCGTCGCCGAACCAGTCGATGCGGTCGCCCAGGGCCCAGATCCCGGCCCGGTTGATCCAGCCGCCCAGGTTCGTCGACGAGGCCACGTCGGGGCTGACGGTCACGATGCGCGCCGCCACCTCGGGCGCGTCGTGCGAGAGGTCGACGAGCACACGCCCGAGCGCCTGCTGGGTCGACGCGCGGCCCGCGTGTGTGCGGCCGAGCTCGACCGGCGGCGCCGGCGGGGCCGCCGGCGCGGACACGTCGCGCCGTAGCCGCTCCGCCGTGGCCGCGCACAGCTCCGCCTCGGCGCTGCCCTCCGGCGGCGGGCGCCAGGGGTCCTCCACGTCAGCGGCGAGCACGCCCGCCAGCTCCTGCAGCTGCTCGTCGGTCAGCAGGGCCGAGTGGTTGCTCGGGTGGCCGGCGATCGGCAGCCCCCAGCCCTTGATCGTGTAGGCGAGCACGACCGAGGGCCGGTCGCCGACCGCCTCGGCCCGCTCGTAGGCCTCGAGCAGCGCGGCGTGGTCGTGGCCGCCGAGGTCGCGCAGCGCGGCCAGCAGCACGTCGTCGGGCAGCTCGTCGGTGACGCGGGCGACGTCGGCGCGCTCGACGCCGTCGCCCGGCAGCCGCTCGCGCAGCTCGGCGGCGTCGGCGCGCAACAGGCGCTGGTACTCGGCGTTGCTCATCGCGTCGATGCGCACCCGCAGGCCCTCGCCGCCGGGGCGTCCGAACAGGCCGTCGAGCAGCCGCCCGTACTTGACCACGACCACGTGCCATCCGGCCGCCTCGAACATGGTCGAGAGCCGGTCGGCGGTGATCACCGGCACCACGCGGTCGAGCGACTGGCGGTTGAAGTCGACGATCCACAGCACCTCGCCGAGCCGGGCCACGAGCGGGTCGACGAGCGCCTCCCACACCGCGCCCTCGTCGAGCTCGGCGTCGCCGACGATCGCGACATGGCGCCCGCCGACCGGCACCTCGACGTGGCCGGCCAGGTAGCGATGGGCCAGGGCGCCCCAGATCGTCGCCGTGGCGCCGATGCCGACCGAGCCGGTCGAGTAGTCGACGGCGTCGGGGTCCTTGACCCGGCTCGGGTAGCTCTGCAGCCCGCCGAACGCGCGCAGCTGCGAGAGCTGGTCGCGCGGAAGGGAGCCGAGCAGGTAGTTGATCGCGTGCAGGACCGGCGACGCGTGCGGCTTGACCGACACCGCGTCGCGCGCCGTCAGCACCCCGCCGAACCACAGCGCGGTCATGATCGAAACCACCGAGGCGCTCGAGGCCTGGTGCCCGCCGACCTTCACGCCGGTGGCGTTCGGCCGGACCCGGTTGGCGTGGTGGACCATGGCCGTGGCCAGCCACAGCACCCGCTGCTCGACGGCGCCCAGGGCGGCGAGGTCCGGCGCGACCTGCACCCGGGCTACTTTAGGTCGTCCGCCAGGATCTCCCCGCTGTCGGCGACCAGCTCGTCGTCCAGGTAGAAGCGCTGCCCCTTGAGCGCGAAGTCCTGGTGGCAGCCGGTGGTGTGCGTGCCGCCGAAGGTCACGTTGGAGCCGAGCGCGAACAGCGTCGTGCCCCAGTCGGTCCGCCCGTCCTGGCCGATGATGTCGAGCGGATCCTGGAACAGGATCGAGTTCCACAGGGCCCGCTTGTGGCCGCCGAACCCGATGTGGCTGATCATGTACCCCTCGGGGTCCTCCCAGCCCTCGATGTACTCGCGGATCATGCGGGCGTCCCAGCTGCCCTCGATCTTCGTCGCCGCGCCGTTCTCGAAGGTCATCTTCACCGCCGTCTGGAGGTAGCGCTTGGGCGGGTACCAGATATCCCCCGGGTCGAGCACGATCACGCCCTCGCCCAGGCCCTCCGTCGGCGACGTGTAGGCGAACGACCCCGGCCAGTGGTCCCAGCGACCGGGCTCGTCGGTCCAGCCCCACTGCTCGATGACCGGGGCGTCGGTCTTGTCGAACCACACGTCGGTGCCGTTGTCGGACTGCACGCGGATCTTCTTCGTCGCGCGCAGGCGGGCGCCGTGGCGCTGGATGCGCTCCTTGTCCTCGTCGGTCGGGAACAGGCGCTCGAGCGCCTCGACCGGGTCGTGGACCATGAGCATGCGGGTACCGGCCTCGAGCACGGCGACCTGCTCCTTGGTGTGGAGCAGGCCGACCGAGGTCATGTCGATCACGAAGTCGGACATCTTCAGGAACTCGAGCGCCTTGGCCGAGTTCGCGACGATCGTCGAGGAGATGTTCCCGGTGCGGATGAACACCGCCTGCTCGGGCGGCGGTGGCGGGAGCATGAGCGACATCGTGTCGGCCCCGAACGAGCGCGCGGCCGCGAACATCGCCGCGACGAACTCCTGGTTGGAGTCGGGGTCGGAGACGACGAGGACCGTCTCGTCCTTGTGGACCTTGCAGCGCTCGAGCATCTTCTGGAACAGCGGCACGAGCTGCGCGGTCCGGAAGTACGTCGCGGTCGGACTACCCATGTCCTACACCCTCCTTGTTTCGTCGAAAGAGCCACGCGAAGACTGTGCGAATGAGGCCGACGATCTGGCTGCCCCACCCCGCCGGCTTGCTCGGGGGCGCCGGCGGCGGAGACGGCGAGGCAGGCGACGGCGACGCGCCCGGGGCGTCCTGCCCCGAGCCCGAGAAGGCGTCGACCTCGCGGTTGACGTTGGCCGCAAACTCCGCGGCCACCTCGCGCGCCTTGGCCTCCATGGCCTTGTTGCCGACCGAGCCGAGCATGCCGCCCACGGCCACGTCGGAGGCCAGCCGCACGGTGGTCCTGTCGCCCTCGTCGGTGAGCTCGACCCGGTTGACCGAGCGCATCTCGCCCGCGGCGCCGCGCACGGTCTTCCCGATCGAGGTGATCTCGAGCAGCTCGTTGGGCTTGCTCTCGCTCACGTGCATGCGCAGGTCGAAGGTCGCCGACATGTAGCCGACCTTCTGGGTCATGCGCAGGCGCGAGCGGCCCTCCTCGCCCGGTTCCACCGACTCCACGCCGGGCACACAGCGGGCCAGGCGGTTGGCGTCCTCGAAGAACGCCCACGCGTCCGCGACCGGGTGGGCGATGGAGAAGCTCTCCTCGAACTTCACGCGTGGGCCCTGGACTCGGCGACGAGGCGCCAGACGTACTCCGCCGTGAGCGGGAGGCGGTTGATGTCGACGTCGAACGGGGCCAGCGCGTCGCACAGCGCGTTGGCCACCGCAGCCCCGGGCGGGATCGTCCCGCTCTCGCCGATGCCGCGGATCCCCATCGGCGTCACCGGGGAGAGGACCTCGGTGTGGTCGAGCTCGATCTTCGGCAGGTCGGCCGTCGTGGGCATGAAATAGTCGATCATCGAGCCGTTGATGAGCTGGCCGCTGTCGCCGTCGTAGACCAGCTCCTCGAACAGCGCCGCGCCCAGCGCCTGCGCGATGCCGCCGTGCAGCTGGCCCTCGACGGTCATCGGGTTGACCTGGCGCCCGCAGTCGTGCACGAAGAGGAAGCGGTCGAGCGAGAACTCGCCGGTCTCGGGATCGACCTCGACCAGCGCCGCCGCGGTGCCGTAGCTGAAGGCGGACGAGATCGGGTCGTAGTAGGCGGTGGCCTCCAGGCCCGGGAGCTCGCCCTCGGGCAGGCGGTGACCGTAGAACGCGTTGATGGCGACGTCCGCGAAGGAGACGCTGATCTCCGGGTCGTCGACGCTGCTGATGACGCTGTCGGCGAGCTCGAGCCCGTCGACGGGCACGTCGAGCATGAACGCGGCAACGCGCAGCGCCTTGTCGCGGATCTCGCGCCCGGCGCGCTCGATCGCGCCCGAGCCGGCGATCAGGGTCCGGCTGGCGAAGCTGCCCGTGTTGACCGGCGTGCCCTGGGTGTCGCCGGCGATGACCCGCACCTTGGCCGCGTCGAGCCCGATCACCGTGGCCGCCACCTGGGTGAACGCGGTCTCGGTCGACTGGCCGATCGGCGGCACGCCGGTGTAGACGTCGACGCCGCCGGAGCGGTTGGCCCGTACCACCACGCCCTCGTGGGCCCCGTACTCGGCGCCGTGCTTGCCCAGGAACTTGGAGCCCGGGTAGCCGGTCATCTCGACGTAGCAGGCCAAGCCGATGCCGAGGTAGCGACCCTCGTCGCGCAGCGCCCGCTGGCGCTCGCGCGCCTCCTCATACCCGATCGTCTCCGCCGCCATCTCCATGCAACGCTGGTAGTCGCCACTGTCGTACTTGGCCCCGCCCGGCGTCTGCCAGGGCATCTGGTCGGGACGGATGAAGTTGCGCCGGCGGATCTCCAGCGGGTCGATGCGCAGCTTGCGGGCGATGCGGTCGAGCAGCAGCTCGCGCACGAAGCACCCCTCGGGCTGCCCGTAGCCGCGGTAGGCGCCGACCGGCACCTTGTTGGTGAGCACGACGTTGCGCTCGACGTAGCCGTGCTGGAACGAATACGGGCCCTGGAACATCAGGCTGGAGAGCATCGGCGAGCCCATGGGCGAGTTGTGCGCGCCCAGGTCCACGTAGTAGTGGTTGGTGTAGGCGAGGATCGTGCCGTCGCTCGAGGCGCCCATCCGGGCCACGTGCAGGGACTCGCGCGCCTGCGTGGCGCCGCGGAAGAACTCCATGCGGTCCTCGACCCACTTGGCCGGGCGCCCGAGGTCCATCGCGTGCAGGCACACCAGCACGTCCTCGGCGAAGATCCCCAGCTTCAGGCCGAAGGCGCCGCCGCAGTCATGGGTGGTGACGCGGATGTCGGCCTCGGGGAAGCGCAGGCTGTCGGAGAGCTGCTTGCGGAACAGGTGCGGGGCCTGGGTGGAGGCGACGACCTCGAGCTCGCGCACCCCGGGCACGTAGGAGGCGAGGATCGCGCGCGTCTCCATCGGCAGGCCGCTGACGCGGTTGATGCGGAAGCGGTCGTCGACGACGACCTCGGACTCGGCGAAGCCGGCGTCGGGGTTGCCGTCGCCGCGCGGGTTCTGGACCAGCAGGTTCGTCCCCAGCTCGGGGTGCAGGATGGGCGCGTCATCGGCCAGCGCCTTCTCCACGTCGGAGAGGTGCGGCAGCGGCTCGTAGTCGATGTCCAGCGCGGCGACGGCGTCCTCGGCGATGGCGCGGCTGGTCGCGCAGACCGAGACCACGGGCTGGCCCTCGTAGAGGGCGATTTCGCGCGGCAGCGCGTAGGGCATGACCCGCGGCGCCTCGGGGATCGGGCGCAGGATCGAGATCGGCCCCGTGCGGCCGAGCACGTCGTCGGGGAGCAGCACCTCGAGCACGCCCTCGATCGCCCGGGCCTGGCCGGCGTCGATGGAGACAATCCGGGCGTGCGGGTAGGGGCAGCGCGCGAAGGCGACGTGGACGACCCGCGGCGGGTCGAGGTCGTCCACGTAGCGACCCAGGCCGCGCACCAGCCGCTCGTCCTCGACGCGCTCCATCCGCCCGCCGACCTGGCCGGGGGCGATCTCGGTCTCGGGGATGGAGACGACGTCAGTCATCGGCGGCCAGGTAGGTCTCGACGGCGGTCAGGATGTTCTGGTAGCCCGTGCACCGGCACAGGACGCCGGCGAGCTCCTCCTTGAGCTCCTCGCGCGGGATGTCGAGCCCGCGCTCGCGCAGCGCCACTGAGGTGAGGATGAAGGCCGGCGTGCAGTAGCCGCACTGCAGGCCGTGGGCCTCTTTGAACGCGCGCTGGGCGGGATGCAGCTCCTCGCCGTTGAGCGCCTCGATCGTCGTGATCTCGGCCCCGTCGGCCTGGACCGCGAGCATGATGCAGGACTTGATCGGCTCGCCGTCGAGCAGCACCGTGCACATGCCGCACACGCCCTGCTCGCAGCCGACGTGGGTGCCGGTGAGCCCGAGGTCGTGGCGGAGGAAGTCCACCAGCGAGCGCCGGGGCTCGACCGCGCGCTCCACCGGCTCGCCGTTCACGGTGAGCCGGACGTCGATCAGGGTCTGGGTCATGTTGCTCCTTGGCTTCTTCGGGCCTTCATCTGGTCGAGCACCCGCCGGACGTAGATCGGCAGCAGGTGCGCCCGGTAGTCGGCCGACGCGCGGATGTCGTCGGACGGCTCGGCGGCCTCGACGCACGCTGCGCCGGCGGCCTCGACCGCGTCGGGCTCGAGCGCGGTGTTGCTCAGTGCGGCCGACGCCTCATCGGCGACGAAGGGCCGGTGGGAGGCGCCGCCCACCGCGAGCCGCACGGTCTTCCAGCCCGCGTCGCCGTCGGGCTCGCCCAGCGCGGCGACGCTGATCACGCAGAAGTCCCCGTGGCGACGGGCGTGCTCGGCGAACGCGGTGACCATCGTGTGGTGCGGGAAGCGGACCTCGACGACCATGTCGGCGGGCTCGAGCACGGTGAAGTACGGCCCGAGGAAGAAGTCGCGGGCGGCGATCTCGCGCGTCCCGGTCGGGCTCTGCACGACGATCGTGGCGTCCAGCGCCAGCGCGGCCAGGGCCATCTCGCCGGTGGGGTCGGCGTGGGCCAGGCTGCCGCCGATCGTGCCGCGCGTGCGCACCTGGCGGTCGCCGATGTACCTGACGATCTCGCTGAGCAGCGGGAGCCGCGCCCCGACGATCGGCGACCACTCGATGGCCGAGTAGCGCGCCAGCGCGCCGATGCGGACGTGGCCGTTGTCCTCGCGCACGCCGTCGAGGTCGGGGATGCGGTTGACGTCGATGACCGCCTCGGGCTGCATCAGCCGCATGTTCAGGAGCGGTACGAGGCTCTGGCCGCCGGCCAGCAGGCGGGCGTCGCCCTGGTAGCGGTCGAGCATGGCCACCGCCTCGTCGGCGGAGGCGGCCCGCTCGTAGGCGAACGGAGCCGGCTTCATCGGTTCAGGAGGTCGGCGAGGACGTACTCCAACGCGCTGCCCTTCTTCTCCACGGTCGGCGGGCGCTCGCGCTGACTCCAGACCGTCTCGGCGCGCGCCTGCAGGACGAGGATCTCGCCGTCGGCGTCGATCGCCCACTCGATGTCCTGCGGCTGGCCGGCATGGCGCTCGATCGCCTTGCCCATGCGCGCGAGCGCCACCGCCTCCTCGCCGGAGAGCGACGGGAGGCTGCGCCGGTCGGCCTCGATCTCGCCGACGACGACGCCGCCGCCGGACGGGTCGGGACGGTGCTCGACCTGCTTGTTGCCGATGACGGTCGACAGGAGGTCGAGCGTGACCTTGTCCACCGTGAAGCGGTCGGGGTCGACCTCGCCGGAGACGAGGGCTTCGCCCACGCCCCAGGTGGACTCGATCACGATCTTCGAGCGGTCGCCGTTGACCGGGTTCAGCGTGAAGAGCACGCCGGCCGAGCGCGCCGGCACCATCTGCTGCACGCCCACGCTCATGCGCGCGTCCTCTGCGGCGATCCCCTGGCGGTGGCGATAGCTCAGCGCCTCGGGGGTGAAGAACCCGCTCCAACAGCGGCGCACGTGCTCGACCACGGCGTCGGCGCCCTCCACCCACAGATACGTTTGCAGCTGGCCGGCGAAGCTCGCGGTCGAGAGGTCCTCGGCCAGCGCGCTCGAGCGCACGGCGACCGGCACGTCGTCCCCGTCGGAGAGCCGCTCGTAGGCGTCGCGCACCGCCGCGGCAGTCTCCTCGGGCAGCTCGAGGTCCTCGACCAGGTCGCGCAGCCGCTCGCTCGCCTTCGTCACCTCGGCGACCGCGTCGTAGTCGACGGCCTGGAGCAGCTCGGTCTCGCGCTCGCGCACCGCGTGCCGGCTCAGAAAGGCGTCGTGCGCGTGCGTGGTGACGGCGAAGCCCGGCGGCACGGCCATCCCGATGCTGATCAGCTCGCCCAGCGACGCACACTTGCCGCCGACCACGGAGGCGCTGGACGCGTCGCACTCCTCGAGCCAGCGGATGTGCGCGACCGCTGCGTTCATTCGTCGACCACGGTGACGGTGCCCTCGTTCCCGTCCACGCGCACGCGCTGGCCGGTCTCGATCTGCCGCGTGCCGAAGCCGGTGCCAACGACGGCTGGCAGGCCGTACTCGCGCGAGACGATGGCGGCGTGGGACATGATCCCGCCCACGTCCGAGACCGCGCCGGCGATCTTGGCGAACACCGGCGCCCAGCTCGGCGCGGTGATCGGGCAGACGAGGATCTCGCCCAGCTCGACCTGGTCGAGCTGGTCCACGGCGGTGATGACCCGCGCCGGGCCCTCGGCCACGCCCGGAGAGGCCGCGAACCCGTTGAGCGCGGCCGGACCGCCGTCGGCGTCGCCGTTGCCGCCCTGGGCGTCGAGCCACTGCTCGACCATGTCGGTGGTGATGCCCCACAGCATCACCGTTGCCGCCTCGGTCACGGCTTCCGGCGGCTTGCCCAGCGCCGGCGGCGGCGCCCACGCGCGCAGCTTCTCCATGATCCGCTTGCGTTCGGCGATCTCGTCCTGCCAGTAGCGGGGGCGGCCCGGGTTCGTGGTCGCCCAGGCGGTGAGCATGTCGAACAGCGCCTCGTGCACCTCGTAGCGGTGCAGGTAGAAGATGTCCTCCGAGTCGACCAGGAAGCCGCCGGCCTGGAAGACGCGCCCGAGGTCGCGGACCTTGTTCCAGAACATCGAGTGGTGCCAGTGCTCGACGTAGAAGTTGTGGTTCTCGACGTAGGGGTAGACCTTGCGGGCCAGCGCGAGGGTCTCGTCGAAGGCCGCGCGGTCGTCGTCGGTGGGCAGGAGCTCGCGGTACTCGGAGGCGATGCGCTCGCGCTCGCGCAGGATCTCGTCGAGCGGCCGGTCGATGCTCTCGCCCGCCTGGAGCTTGGTGATGTAGCCCTGCATGGCCCCGAACGGCACGGTGAGGTCGTCGATCCAGGACCGGTGCTGGTGGCAGTAGCCGGTGCCGGTGGAGAACCAGAACCATGGGTCCTTGGCCTCCTCGAGCGCGGCCAGCCAGCGGTCGCCGCCCTCGGCGGCGCCCATGGCCCGGAGCACGTCGTCGGGGTCGTCGTTGTCGAGCACCGCGTCGGCGAGGCCGAGCTCGATGGCCAGCCGGCTCAGCTTGCGCACCTCGTCGTCGGGGCGGAAGAAGAGGATGTCGACGCCGCCGACCATGCGCGCGATGGACTGGTCGGGCATGTCGGGGAAGGCGGTCTTGCAGAAGTCCGAGAACGTCATGAAGGCGCCGTACCCGAGCATGTTGAGCTCGAAGTGGTAACAGGCCATCTCGTGCATGTTCTCGAGCAGCTCGTCGTACCGGTGGACGATGTCCCAGGCGCTCGTGGTGCCGCGGACGCTGGTCACGGTCTCGATCGGCTCGAGGTCGGGAAGCGGCTCGAACTCGATCTTGCGCAGCCGGTCGATGCAGTCCTCGGCCTTGACGATCCACTTGTCGTAGATCTCGTCCCAGTTCGCGTAGTACTGGCCGGCGCGCTCGAGGAAGACCGGCACGCGCTGCTCGATCTCGGCCGGGTCGTCGATCGTGGTCGGGCTGACGTAGAGGTAGCCGTTGACCAGGCGCTGGTCGATGCCGCTGGCCGGCGGGACCTGCCACACGCGCGTGAGGAACTGGTTGAGGAACACCCACCAGCTCTCGGTCATGATCGCGTCGAAGGGGTAGATCGGCTCCGGGTTGTGGAGCCCGTCGAAGAACCAGAACTTGTTCTCTTCGAAGTCCCGGCGCTCCTCGCTGAAGAGGTAGTACTCGGGATACAGCCGACGCCAGTCCTCGGCGCCAGGGGGCGCCGGGACGTCGAACGGGCTCGGGAAGGTCCGCGTGGCGGGCTCGGACGTCACTGACTACCCCTTTCGGAACCGGACAGGTGAGTATTATATTTGAAATCTGCTGTAGTCAAGAACCGTGATCCCCGGTCCGCTCCACACCACGGTCACGGGCAGCTATCCCCAGCCCGAGTGGCTCATCGACCGCGCTCGGCTCGCTGCCCGACTGCCCCCGCGCGTCGCCGCGCGCGAGCTCTGGCGCATCGATCCCGACGAGCTCGAGGAGGCCCACGACGCCGCCACCCTGCTGGCCGTCCGGGACATGGAGGACGCCGGCGTCGACGTCATCACCGACGGCGAGATCCGGCGCGAGAGCTACTCCAACCGCTTCGCCAACGCGCTCGTGGGGCTCGACCTCGACAATCCCGGCTCGGCCCTGGACCGCACCGGCCACCCCAACCCCGTCCCGCGCGTGGTCGGGCCGATCCGGCGCGCGCGGCCGGTCGAGGTGCGCAACGTCGAGTTCCTGCGCGCCGCCACCGACCGGCCCATCCGCATCACCGTGCCCGGGCCCTTCACGATGAGCCAGCAGGCCCAGAACGACCACTACGCCGACGCCGGCGAGCTGGCCATGGACTACGCGGGCGCGGTCAACGAGGAGCTGCGGGAGCTCGCCGCCGCCGGCGCCGACGTCGTCCAGATCGACGAGCCCTACCTGCAGGCCCGCCCCGACCCCGCGCGCGAGTACGCGCTGCCCGCGCTCAACCGGGCGCTCGAGGGCATCGACGCCACGACCGCCCTCCACACGTGCTTCGGCTACGCGGCGATCGTGCACAACCGCGACACCGGCTACTCGTTCCTGGCCGAGCTCGACCGCTGCCCGGCGGACCAGATCTCCGTCGAGGCGGCCCAGCCGCGCCTGGATCCCGCGGTCCTCGAGGCGCTCCCGAGCAAGCAGATCGTCTTCGGCGTCCTCGACCTCGGGGACCCGGCGGTCGAGACGCCCGAGGTGGTCGTGGACCGCATCCGCGCCGCGCTCGAGCACGTGCCGCCCGAGCGCCTCGTCCTCGCGCCCGACTGCGGCATGAAGTACCTCCCCCGCGACGTGGCCCGTGGCAAGCTGGCCGCGATGGTGGAGGGAGCACGCCGCGTGCGTGACGATCTCGCCTAGCCCGCGCCGTCGAGGACGGTGACCGCGCCCTCGTTGCCGTCGACGCGGATGCGCTGCCCGGTCTCGATGCGCTTGGTCCCGAACCCGGTGCCCACGACCGCGGGGAGCCCGTACTCGCGGGAGACGATCGCGGCGTGGGACATGATCCCGCCGATGTCGGAGACGGCGCCGCCGATCTTGGCGAACACCGGGGCCCAGCTGGGCGCGGTGATCGGACACACGAGGATCTCGCCGGTCTGCACGTCATCGAGGTCGTCGACGGTGGTGATCACGCGCGCGACGCCCTCGGCGATGCCCGGGCTCGCGGCGATGCCGTGCAGTGCGCCGTCCTCGTCGTCGTCCCGGCCCAGCCACGTGTTGACGGTGTCGGTGGTGACCCCGAACAGCATCACCGTGAACGGCTCCGTGACCTCCTGCGGCGGGGTGCCCAGGGCCGGCGGCGGGACCCAGGCCTGGAGCTTCTGCATGATCCGCTTGCGCTCGGCGACCTCCGGCGGCCAGTAGGTCGGGCCGCGCGCGGGCGTGCCCGTGGCCCAGCCCGTACAGAGGTCGTAGAGGGCGTCGTGGAGCTCGAAGCGGTGCAGGTAGAAGACGTCCTCGCTGTCTTCGAGGAAGCCGCCGTTGACGAGGATCTGGCCGATCTCGCGCACGCGGTTCCAGAAGATCGAGTGGTGCCAGTGCTCGACGTAGAAGTTGTGGTTCTCGACGAACGGATAGACGGTCTTGGCCAGCTCGCGCATGGAGGTGAAGGCCTCGGCGTCGTCGGGGCCGAGCAGCGCGCGGTACTCGGCGAAGACCCGCTCGGACTCGGTCTGGATGGCCTCCAACGGCCGCTCGATCGGCTCGCCCGCCCGGAGCTTGTCGATATAGCCGCGCATGGCGTTGAAAGGCAGGCGCAGGTCGTCGATCCAGGCGCGGTGCTGGTGCGAGTAGCCGGCGCCGGTGGAGAACCAGAACCACGGGTCCTTGGCCTCCTCGAACGCCGCCAGCCAGCGGTCGCCGCCCTCGGCCTCGGCGATCGCCGCGAGCGCGGCCTCGGGGTTCGTCTGCTCGAGGATGATGTCGGCGAGCCCGAGCTCGAGGGCCAGGGCGCTGAGCTTGCGCACCTCGTCGTCGGGGCGGAAGAACAGGATGTCGATCCCGCCCACCATCTTCGAGATCGACTGGTCGGCGATCCCGGGGAACGCCTGCTGGCAGAAGTCGCGGAAGGTGAGGTAGGCGGCGTACCCCAGTCCGAGCATCTCGAAGTGGTAGTACGCCATTTCCTGCATGTTCTCGATGAGGCGGTTGTAGTTCGCGAGCAGGTCGAAGCTCGAAGTCAGCCCGCGGTGCGACTCGACGACCGCGAACGGCTCGACCTCGGGCAGGTCGTGGAGGTCGATGGCCTTGAGCCGCTCGATGCAGTCCTCGGCCTTGGTGATCCACTGCTCGTAGATCGCGTCCCAGTTGTCGTAGTAGTGGCCGGCGCGCTGGGTGAAGAGCTCCGCCCGCTTCGCGATCAGGTCCGGATCGGTGATCGAGTTCGGGCTGATGTAGAGGTAGCCGTTGACGATCCGCTGGTCGATGCCCAGGGCGGGCGGGATCACGTACACGCGCGTCCCGAACATGTTCAGGGCGACCCACCAGCTCTCGGTCATGATCGTGTCGAAGGGGTAGACCGGCTCGGGGTTGTGCATCCCCTCGAAGAACCAGAACTTGCCCTCCTCGAACTCGCGGCGCGGCTCGCTGAAGAGGTAGTAGTACGGGTAGAGCCGGCGCCAGTCCTCAGCGCCCGGCGGCGCGTCCACCGCGAAGGGGCTCGGGAAGCCGCGGACCTCGGGTGTGACCGCCATCAGGCACATATATCATGTACGACCTACTCGGTCGGTCAGGTTTCGGCGGAGGCGATGCCGCGAGCGACGATCTCCTCGGTGTCGCCCAGGTGCGCGCGCAGCACGTCGGTGGCCGCCTCGGCGTCCCCGGCCCGCAGCGCCGTCAGCAGGGCGCGGTGCTGCTCCTGGGAGGTGCGGAAGCTGCCGGCGGTCGACACGTACAGGCGCAGGTAGGGCTCCACCGTGACCCAGAGCGCCTCGATCATCGACTCGAGGCGCGGCATCCCCGCCTGGTGGTAGATGCGGCGGTGGAACTCCTCGTTGGCGCCGCGCCACTCCTCCGGGCGGTGCTCGTAGCGATCCATCGCGTCGATGAGCGATTCCAGCACCGCCAGCAGCTTTTCGTCCTGCTGGATCACCGGCGTGCCGACGCGCACGGCGAAGCTCTCGAGCTCGGCCCGGATCGCGAAGGCCTCGCGCAGCTCGGGCTCCGAGAGCGCGTTGACCACGATCTGGTTCTTGCGCAGCGTGACGAGGCCCTCGGCCTCGAGGCGACGCAGCGCCTCGCGGACGGGTGTGGGACTGACGCCGAAGCGCTCCGCGATCGGGCGGATGCGAATCGGGCCCGGCTTGTAGACGCCACGGGCGATGTCGCGCCGAAGCTCGCGGTAGACCACATCCGGGATCGACGGAATGTCGATCGGGGACGCCGGGACCTCGGTCATGTTTCAGGACAGTAGCAAGCGTATGGTGTGCGCTGTTTCATATATAATAGATCGAATGGTGGAGGGTGGGTCATGAACTCGACCAGCGGCGACGGTCACGTACCCGAGCACCACGTCGAGCACGCGCGCGAGATCTACTCGCGCAGCGGGATCGGCTCGCGGGTGGGCGTCGGCGACCGTCCGGCCGTCCTCGTCGTCGACTTGCAGTACGGGTTCACCGACCCCGCGGCTCCCCTGGGCGGGAACCTCGACGAGGTCATCGAGGCGACGCAGTCGCTGCTCACCGTCGCGCGGCGCAACGCGTTCCCGGTCGCTTTCACCGCAGTCGCGTTCCACGAGACCCAGCTCGAGAGCACGACCTGGCTGCGCAAGATGCCGGGGCTGCGGTCGCTGATCAGCGGCACGCGCATGTGCGACATCGACGGGCGCGTGGAGCCGATCGCCGACGAGCCGGTGTTCGAGAAGCAGGCGGCGTCCGCGTTCTTCGGGACCTCGCTGGTCTCCTACCTCGTGGGCGCCGGCGTCGACACCGTCGTCGTGAGCGGCTGCGTGACCAGCGGGTGCGTGCGCGCGAGCGTCGTCGACGCGATCTCGTGGGGCTTCCGGACGATCGTCCCCGAGGAGTGCGTGGGCGACCGCGCAGCGGGCCCGCACACGTGGAGCCTGTTCGACATGGACTCGAAGTACGGCGACGTCGAGCCGCTCGAGGACGTGATCGCCTCGCTGGAGTCGACGCTGACCGCGCTGCCCTGATGAGCGGCCGCAGCGGCTTCGTCGACCACGACGGCATCTCGCTCCATCAGCTCGAGTACGGCGCCGGCGAGCCGCTCGTCGTCATCCCGGGAATCACGAGCCCGGCGATCACCTTCGCGTTCATGGCCGAGCAGCTCGCGGACGACCGCCGGGTCATCGTGCTCGACGTCCGCGGCCGCGGCGAGTCCGACCACCCGCCCTCCGGCTTCACCCTGGCCGACTACGCGGGCGACGTGGTCGCGGTGGTCGACGCGCTCGGGCTCTCGCGCCCGGCGCTGCTCGGCCACTCCATGGGCGCGCGCATCGCCGGGGCGGTCGCGGTCCTGCACCCCGAGCACGCCGGGCCCGTCGTGCTGGTCGACCCGCCCCTGACCGGCCCCGGCCGCCCGCCGTACCCCACCTCGCTCGAGACCTTCAAGGAGCAGCTGCAGCTCGCGCGCCGCGGCGCCACCGCCGACGACATGCGCGCCTACTTCCCGTCCTGGCCGGAGAAGGAGCTGGCGCTGCGCGCCGAGCAGCTCAAGCACTGCGACGAGACCGCGGTGTACGAGAGCTGGGAGAACTTCCACCGCGAGGACTTCTTCCCCTACCTGCGCGACATGCCGACGCCGGCGCTGTTCATGTACGGCGCCGACAGCCCGGTCGTGCCCGCGGAGGCGGCGGCGGAGGTCGAGGCGACCAATCCGGACCTCGAGATGGTGAGCATCGCGGGGGCGGGCCACATGATCCCGTGGGACAACGGGCCCGACTTCCTTACGGCCACGCGCGGGTTCCTGGCGCGCGTGCGGGCCTAGCGGCGCCGGGGGCGGATCGCCGCCCCAGCCGCGTGAACGGCGGCGACGAAGGAGGAAGGGCCCGGAGCCGCCCGGCGCCCCCTCCGTCCCACGCTTCATCCCAGCGGCGTGAACGGCGGCGACGAAGGAGGAAGGGGGGCCGGAGCCGCACGGCGCCCCCTCCCGCCGGCGCTTCATCCCAGCCGCGTGAACGACGGCGACGAAGGGCGGAGGGCTCCGGTGGGGGTGTTCGACGTTTGGGTCGTATATGCGACCAAAGGCCGAACACCCCGGTCCGGGCTCGGGGGTGTTCGACGTTTGGGGCGTATATGCCACCAAAGGTCGAACACCCCTGCTAAACCCCGGCCGGCGGCGGTACACGACGGACGAAGGCTCGCCACTCCGTTACGGGTCACCCCCTAATCGCCGCAGTTCACGCGCAACACGCACCGCCAACACGCGCGCTGGGCGCAACGCCGCCCCGATTCACGCGCAAGCGACCGGCCAGAGGCGCTAGCGCGGCGACGCCGCGGTCGCGCTACGCGGTTCGCCGCTCACCCGAGCTCGCAGCGGGCACCGCTGGTGCGCGGACGGACTGCTGCCCGCGCCCGGCGCCGGCCCGGGGAGGCGGATGCGCTCGCCCCCGCTGGCCGCCGGCGCGGGCCGGGTGACGGGCCGGGCCCCGACGAGCTTGCGCCGCAGGAGCGTGTAGGCGATCAGGCCACCCGACGACGGCACCCACAGGGCGATCGCGTGGTAGACCAGCACCGCTGCGGCCGCCGAGGCCGGCGGCATCCCGTAGAGCACGAGCGCGCCGGCCAGGCCGCCATCGAGCACGCCGAGCCCGCCGGGGATCGGCATCCAGGTCGCCAGGTAGCCCGCCAGGTAGGCGACCACGAGCGCGCCGATCGCCGGCGCGTAGCCGAGCCCGCGCAGCGACGCCCAGAGCACGGCGATGTCGAACCCGAGGTAGCCCAGCGCCGCGCCCACCCGCCAGCTCGGCCGCGCCGCGGCGCGTTTGGCCTCGCGGATCC
>Ga0207688_10000443_pt1 | contig 19640 bp, 19 predicted proteins | sample KBSMiscanthusM4_FD_184296 | JGI IMG/M metagenome (GOLD analysis project Ga0207688, IMG submission 184296) | Miscanthus rhizosphere microbial communities from Kellogg Biological Station, Michigan, USA - M4 (SPAdes) (version 2) | ecosystem: Host-associated > Plants > Roots > Rhizosphere ...
TACGATTCATTATCGCATTGTATTATATCCCACTATAAATATTATACTAGGATAAGAATAAAATATTTTAATTTAATTTATAAATTTGTTGAAATTATAGGTTAGGTAGAAATTAATTTCAATTTTTATATTAAAAATAATAATATTTATTTTACGTCTATTAATTCCTAAATTAGATGCCAATTTTACCTATTGATTCTGGGAGATATGGTAGTACTGAAATAAGGAAAATTTTTGATGAGGAAACTCGACTTGTATATCAACTTGACTTCGAAGCAGAGGTTGCATTATCACAGGGCAAGTTCAACCTCATTCCTCTCAATGCCTCAAAAGAAATTTCTAAAATAGCAAGATCAAACAAAATCACAATGAAAAGGATTAAGGATCTGGAAAAAATTACTGAGCATGACACAGCTTCGATAGTACAAGCCATTAGTGAACATTGCTCACCTTCAACAAAACCATGGATACATTATGGATTGACCAGTAACGATGTTATAGATACCTCTACTTCAATGCAATTAAAGGATGCATTTGAAATAATTGAACCAAAAATTTTAAAATTAATTTCACTACTAATAAAAAAGATAAGAAAATTTAATGTGTTACCTTCCGTAGGAAGAACTCATGGACAACATGCAAGCATAATATCTTTTGGACTAAAATTTGCGGTATGGGCAAATGAACTTTCATACCATATAGATAGAATAGAAGAAGGCAAGAAGAGATTTCTATTATGTAAGACCTTAGGAGTAGTTGGAACGGGGTCATTAATGGGATCAAAGGCGTTGGATGTTCAAAACGACGTGTCCAAGTCACTTGGACTTTGGTCTATAGAGGCTGCAACACAAGTAATTCCCAGAGAGAGATTAGCAGAAGTTCAATTTATTATTTCATTAATAGGATGCACATTAGATAAGATGGCAACAGAAATAAGAAATTTACAGAGAACTGAAATCGGTGAGGTTGAAGAACCGTTTAAAAAAGGTCAGTTGGGCAGTAGCGCAGTTCCGGTAAAAAGAAATCCTATTAAGAGTGAAAGAATATCATCCCTTGCAAGGATACTTCGTTCCTTTTCAAGTATTTCTCAAGAGAATATTTCATTATGGCACGAAAGAGATCTCTCAAATTCCGCAAATGAGAGATTTACTATTCCGATGGCGGTCATTCTTTTAGATGAAATGATAGGGAGTATGATAAAGGTAATTGAAGGACTAAACGTAAATAGACAAAAAATTCTAGAGAATATTAATAAAACAAGGGGAAGAATTTTTGCAGAATTCATTCTTGAAGCACTAGTTAAGAAAGGGATTCCTCGAATGAGCGCATATGATAAAATACAACGTTCTGCATTCGAAACACTTGCAAGTGACAAAGATTTTAAAGAAGTGGTAATGCAGGATCCTTTCATCGGAGCCAATTTAGACAGGAAGGAATTGAGAATAATATTTGATCCAAATTCCCATCTGGCTGCATCAACAAAAATAATAAACAATGTCATAAAGAAAGCCGAACAAGTACGCAAAAATTACAAAGTTCGTTAATCTATTTTCTTATAATATCGATGGATTAGAGAACCGTATTGAAGTGCTTTTTTTCTCCTAATTATCACTTCTGATGGTATGTCAAAAGCTAGTGCTATCTTTCTAATTATATGCTTTCTTAGAAGATCATCGTTGCTAATTATTTTAGCATAAATTGGAAACATCATTGCGACAGAAATAAATCCTTTTGAGAGAAACGGTTGTAATATACTGATATGATATCTAATTGCTATCTGTTTTATTTCATCTATTAATTCCAGTTCTTTCAAGATTTTTGATTCAATAGTTGCATTGATGGTATCACTACCTTTATCAAATATATATCTGAAATTATTGTATCCGCAAAAAAGTTCATCAAAACCGTTAGCTGTTAGTACGAAAGGGGTGCCATTCTTACTCGCTAATTTAGCTATGTAATTAAACGCAATACAATTTTCTATGTGAGATGGATTATTACACGAAATTTCTTTCTTAATTTTTTTTGAAACTATTGCAAAATCATCTTTGTCTATTTCTAAAATTTTGTGATTGATTTTGATTTTTTGCGATATTGATTTTGAAAATTCTATATCATTGGAATGAGGAAATCCAACAGTAAATAGCGTAGTATCGATACCCATATTTTTGCAAATCATTGCAAGCAAGGTACTATCGATACCACCTGAAAAAGCAATACCAATTTTATTAATCCCTTTTAGATTTTCAGATACCGTTGCAAATAATGCATTGATTAGGTCTAAATTGTACAATGCGTTCTAACTAAAATCAGGATTGTCATTAAAATGTTTTAGCAACATTCGCTTAAATATCGTAAAACTTCATTTTTTCATTGAAACTTTTGCAATTATGAATTTGTAAAAAGCAACTTGTATATATCTGGATTCTTTGAAATAAAAACGATGAAGAAAATAATTCTGGATGAAGATCTCAAATATATTGACAAAAAGGGAAATTTGTTGAGGAGTAAGACAGAATTATCTTTCTCAAGATTACTTTCATTCCTTGAAAAAGATTACCAATATGACTTTAAAATTAAGCTAATGAACGGTAAGGAGGTAAATGTTGATTTTAAGGTTGATGACAAATACATAGAAATTTTAGATTCTGATACAGACCTTGATAAATTCAATGAAATAAAAAAAAATAATCCTGATCTTGATATCATTGGTATTGGTAAATCAAAGTTTGGTGTCAAATCAGGTGATTTTGAAACAATATCATTCGTTGAGTCTGACAAGGATCAAGTAGGTTCTATATTTTTAGAGGATTCATCACTTGCATTTGACTACGCACATATTTTACCTCTAGTAGAAAAGTGTTCGATACTACATGGTCATACCTCCACTGTCATGGTGGAGATCATTGGAAAAATGGTAAATAACCTGGTTATTGATTTTAGCGATGCAAAAAGAATTATCAAAGATACTCTTTCAACTCTAGATCACAAGTTCTTTATTAATAAGAAATATGTTTACAAAGAAGATAGTATTCACTATTACGTATCATTTGAAGGTCCGCGTGGATTTTTCAATCTTCAGCTTCCAAAGGATACAACATTCCTTTTGCCTGGAGAGGCAACAGTTGAGAATCTCTCATCTATAATCATACAGCTCTTGTCGTCAAAAATGCCTCCAAATATAGAAGCTTTGGGAGTTTATATTTATGAAGGCGTAAATAAGGGTGCACATATTCTGGCTAACATTAAGTGAGTATCGGAAATATTTCTAATAGTAATAAATCATAAAGTGAGTTTATATTAAAAAATGCTAATAGCTGTTATTTCCATCAATCTAAATTCTTTTAAAGCATGAACTTAAATACAAGCCTTCTAGTGGATTAGTTCTAACATAAACATGCTACAAAAAATTAATGAGAAGGTATGGAATTCTAATATTGAAAATGCTATTCTGAAAAAATGGAATCAGGATAGAATCTATGAATTCAAAGTTTATGGTGGGAATAATTATGTAATTGATACTCCTCCTCCTTATCCGTCAGGGCGACCATGGCATATAGGAGCAGCTGCACACTATGCACAAATTGACATGATAGCACGAACAGCTAGAATGTTTGGAAAAAATGTATATTTTCCTATAGGTATAGATAGAAATGGACTTCCAGTAGAAATTTACACTGAGAAAAAACACAAAATTAAGATGCGACAGACAGACAGGGAAGAATTTCTTAACCTTTGTAGGATCTCACTGGATGATTTAGAGAAAGAAATGATCCAAATTATGAAAAGTATCGGTCTCAGTGCTAATTTTGACGAGTATTATAGGACTGATTCTAATGAATATCGCACATTAACTCAAAGTACTTTTATTAATTTATGGAGAAGAGGATTGGTTTATTCTGCTAATCGACCGAATAATTATTGTCCTAGCTGTGGAACTACCATTGCAGATGCAGAACTAATCTATGAAGAAAGAAAGACAATTCTAGTCTATTTGAGGTTTAGATTAAATAATGAGAACGAGGATCTGATTGTTGCTACAACTCGGCCTGAATTAATTTTTGCATGCCAATGCGTTATAGTGAACCCTGACGATACTAGATACCAAAGGCTACACAATAAGGAGGTTATCCTACCTTTGTTCGATAGAGTAGTAAAGATCTTGCCACATCATTCAACAAAGTCAGATTTTGGTTCGGGAGCAGTAATGGTTTGTAGTTACGGAGATCTTAACGATGTACAAGTATTTAGAGAATTGGGGTTAAGAGAAATTATTGCCATAGACCAACATGGCAGGATAAGTGAAAGTGGAGGTAATTATTCTACATTAACTATCGATAATGCAAGAAAGAAAATTATCGAGGATTTGAAAAATAACGGATACATTGTAAAACAAGAATCAATCCTTCATAGAATTCCAATTTGCGAAAGAAGTAAATCTCCAGTAGAAATAATTCCAATGCAAGATTATTATATAAAACAACTTATTTTTCTTCCTAAACTTAGAGAGTTTTCCACTTCCCTCACTTTTTATCCAGAATCTCACAGACAGATATTATTTAATTGGCTGGATTCTGTTGCCATAGATTGGCCCATATCAAGAAGGAGATTCTACGGTACGGAAATTCCGATTTGGTATTGTAACAATTGCAGAGAACCGCTACTGCCAGAACCTGGAAAATATTATAGACCCTGGAAAGATAAAGCACCTTTTGATAAATGTACTAAATGTGGACACAACAAATTTGCCGGCGACGAAAGAACCTTTGATACATGGATGGATTCTAGCATATCACCTCTGTTTGTAACCAAATATAGTAAGGATAATGACTTTTTTTTAAATACGTTTCCAACTCAAATAAGACCACAAGCAAAAGACATTGTCAGAACATGGTTGTATTATACGATGTTACGATGTTATCAATTAACAGACAAACTAGCATGGAGTGAAGTATGGGTTATGGGATACGGGGTTGATGAGTATGGCGAAAAAATGAGTAAGAGCAAGGGGAATGTAATTGATCCTTTTCCGATAATAAGTAGACATGGAGCTGATACTTTTAGATTCTGGTCAGCAATAGAAGCAAATCACGGACAGGACTTTAGATGTTCAGAACAAAAGATAGTAGAAGCTCAAAAATTTTTAACCAAATTATGGAATATCGGAAGATTTGTATCTTCTTTCGAAATCATTTCATCATATGAATCTGATTTATTATCTTCCGATAGATGGATATTGGGAGAATTATCAAACTTAGTAAATGAATGCGTCAGAGGCTACAAAGAGTATAATTTCTTTATTCCCGCTTCACAAATAAGAGAATTCACTTGGAATATTTTCGCTTCTCATTATCTTGAATTGGTAAAATCACGAGCCTACAATGATAAAGTACCAAATAATAGATATTCTGCATTATATACTCTCCATAAATGTTTTTCAGTAATATTGTTACTATTAGCACCTATATGCCCCTTTATCACGGATAAGTTATGGACTACAATTTATTCTCAAGAAAGTATTCATGTGCAAAAGTTTCCATTACATGACAAAGATTATGGAGATATGTGTAAATTTACAAAGGCCATAATTGATTTTAATTCATTAATATGGACTAAAAAACGAGAATCAACAAATGAAAATGGTAAGCGATATTCACTACGTGATCCTATAAAAGCTGAGATTCCAGACGAATTAAAACAATTTAAGGACGATCTCAAAGAAATGCATAATATTCAAGTTTAATCTCAAACTACTGATAATCTTATGCAAGCTGTTCCCATATATAGTCATGGTAATTCGGATGTATTAAAGTATGTAGATAATTTTCCTACTCCAGTACCAAGTTCTTCTGAGATTTTGATTAGGGTGAAATATTGTGGTCTAAATCATCTTGATATTTGGACAAGAATGGGAATTCCAGGTATTTCTATTATGTTTCCACATATTTGTGGCAGTGATATTGTTGGTACACTACAAGAAGATTATTCAACATTTCCCGAAGGGTCAAGGGTTCTGATATATCCTGGAATTAGCTGTAATAACTGTGATAATTGCAAGAATCAAAACGAAGTGTTATGTAATAATTTTTCAATAATTGGTGGTTTGAGCAATTACAACGGTGGTTATGCTGAATATCTAAGTGTCCCCAAGACAAATGTCATAACTATACCTGATGAGGTAAGTGATGAGCAAGCTGCTACACTCTCAATTTCATATTTAACTGCCTGGAATATTATTAAAAAACTACAGCTCAAAAAGGATGATACTGTTTTAGTATACGGAGCTTCAGGCGGTCTGGGAATGGCTGTGATTCAAATTGCAAAAGCACTCGGGATTAAAATTATAAGCACTATATCCGACGATTCTAAATTGGAGTTTGTATATAGTCTTGGCACCGATTATGTGATAAATAGAAATAAAAAAGAAATATCACTGGAAATAGAAAGAATAACTCATGGTTCAGGGGTTGATGCGGTGGTGGATAATGCGGGTCAGAAAACTTTAACGACAAGTATTAACTCTGTTCGAAAAAATGGAAAAATTGCATTGTGTGGTACAACAACAGGAAATGTCGCAAATTTTAACATTAGATCTTTTTATTCCAAGCAAATTCAGTTATATGGAATATTGATTGGATCAAAATTAGAGTTGTCAGAATTAATTGAATTTATCAATGAGAAAAGAATCTTGCCAAAAATTGATTCTGTGCTCTCATTGAATGAAGTAAAGGATGCTCATGATAGATTAGAAAGTGGAAAACAATTGGGTAAGATTTTGATCAAAATATAGTAAATAACCTCTACCAAAGCAATCAATAGTATTTGTTTCATACACAATAAACAGAATTGTATCTGTCTCTTCCTGATGCTTGAAGTTTAACTTATGTCTTTACTTTAGGAACATTCCAATGTAGTTTGATAGATATTAACCTAATACCAGTTGTCACGAAAATTACGACAATTGCTATATATTCAAATTGTATTTTTAGATTTACCATTATGAGGAATATAACGACTCCTATAAAACTTGCTACTGCGTAAACCTCCTTGGTAAAAACAATTGGTGGTTCTCTTACAAAGACATCTCTCAAGATTCCACCCCCGAAAGCTGTCAACAAACTTGAAATTACAATTAAGGCTATATTTGTACTATATAGTGAGTACGCTATTGAAGCTCCTGTAAAAGTGAACACTCCCAGGCCCACAGCGTCGAAAATATTGAACAGATTATCATATTTTTTTATTCTATGATAGAGCAAAAATATGATAATAGAAGTTATTGTGGTCAAAACTATGTGAATAGTATCTGAAAAATTATGTGGCGGGAAGATCCCCAAGATTATGTCTCTCATTACACCACCAGCAATTCCTGTTACGGTTCCGAGAATTATAACCCCCACAATATCATATTTGTGTTCTATTGCCCTAAGTGCTCCCGTTACAGCAAAAACCGCGGTTCCGAATAGATCAAGTAAGAATATTATTATGGAAAAGCTTGTATCTAGATTAAACAACTAAAAATTTCTGATGATTTTATTAACAAAAGTTATGAAAATAAACATTTATCGCTACCATCAAAAATGGTCATTGTTTTTTTCCATTTAACATATCCAATATGTCTTCAGCAATGTCAATTGAAGTATGGGAATTGACACTTGGTTCCATCGTCACAAGTAATACATACTTATTCATGTAAAATGTAAGTATTGATATCTTTTCTCTTTCAACGTAAGCAAATCTTGAACTCCCCATAGTATTGTTAAATCTTTCCCTCATAGATTTTCGTAAAGCCGTATGTGTAAGGTACAATTCCTCATTGTTTTCATCCATAATAGAATCTATGCCTCCCCTCATCCCTCCAGCTATAGGTATTCCTGAATCATCAATGACTGCCACGTAACGTATATCGGTGTTCAGGTCGAAAACCGACTCACATAGCTTTGAATAATCCATAGATTCAGAAAATAGAAACTATTTATTATATTTTTGATTTTGTGATATTTCCCATATCTAATAATACTGAATTTAATTCATGAATAATTACCAAGTGCTTATTTTAGTTATTTCGCTGAGAAATTCATGCAGAACTGTGTTAGTATCCGTATTTTTTTTCATATAATAGTAGAGTTCTTCAGTTGCTGCATGATGGTCTACACCTATATTTTGTGCTAACTGGACTGAGATCAATGATAACAATAATTTCCGTAACACTAATTCCTTTCCGTAGTTTTTGATATCGGCGGATAATTCAGATATAACATTTTTGATATTTGCATCAATAAATCTGTTCTTTGCTTCCCTACTTTTAATTGAGAATTGAACTCCCATAAGTCGGTCTTTCATGTGTACCTTTTCCACCAATTCAATAAATCTTTCATTTAATTGTGCATCTTGATATAAAACTTCGGATAATAGATCTGTAGCATCTGATTCATTCAAAGAAAGAGATTCTATGAGCTTAAACAATATGTGACACGATGCACATCCACCAGATTTTATTAAAAGGGAATTCGAATTAACGTTTGTGATTTCTGAACCAATTATTTTCTTAGCGCTATCAATTTGATCTTCAATGGACATAAATGGAATATGTTGAATACTCCTTAAAATCTTATAATTCCATAAAACTAGTATTCAAAAGACTAATGCAACTGATATGAAAAAGCAATTGTTAAGATTAAAACTGTATATCAATATATTTTAAAAACCTAGTCTGCTATCGGCTATTCAAAATGACGAATATTATCCTTTATTTTTGGAATTATCTGCTCTCTCATAAGCGAATCAATATGAGTTTCTCCAACATCTATTGTGAGTAAGACATAATATTTGTTATTTATCGGAGTAACAATTCTTACCAATTTTTCATACTTTCCTAAGGAATATACTAGCTTACCTAACTTGTCTTCAAATTTCACCCTTGATTTATGTCGGGTTATTGCATTCGATGTATATTCCTGATTTTCTTCACGAGTCATCAATGGAGCAAGACCCTCCCTCCTTGTGACATTAAGTAAGTGGCCGTCAGAGTCAGCTATAGCAATCCATCTTAATGATGAATTTATTTCTAAAATTTCCCTTGAAAGCTGCTCAAAAAAATCTTCATTCGTATTTGACATTATTATGAAATTAAGGCAAATCTAAGATATAATGTTATTTGCTCCAATAAATAAAACCTCTAAAATGAAATCGTAAATTTACATCAAATCGTTCTTCATGTTATATTAACAACTTTTCTAGTAAATTTTAGCTAATTTCTTGCGATAGGTAATGATTGATTCACTCACATGAAATATAAAATGGACATTATTAAGTCCATATCATTGATTAATGAATATCGAGCCGTAGCTGGATATGCTACTGCCGAAGGTACGAGAAAATTTATGGAAAATGCATTTAAAAATGGTATGGCAAAATCACACTTTCGTTCATTTAATAACCTCAATTTTTCAAGTTTAGGAATAGGAACCTACCTGGGCCAGCTTACAGCAGAAGATGATATAGATCTGGAGAACGCGATTTATCACTCATTAAAGTCCGGTGCAGTGAATGTAATTGATACTGCCATAAATTATCGCTCTATGAAATCAGAAAAGAATATTGGGCACGCAATCAAAAGGTTGATAGAAGATAAGATTATTTCACGAGATCAGGTTTTTATATCAACAAAAAATGGATACATTACCAATGATGGAGATTATCCAACAATTGATGTACTTGAATATATGCATAAGATGTATATTTCACAAGGAATAATAGACTCCAAAGACATAAGCTCCGGTTATAATGTATTAAATCCAAATTATATTCGAAAATGTATAGATAAATCATTGACAAATATGCAACTTGATACCATTGACCTTGTTTACATACATAATGCGTATGAGAGCTGGTTTCAAGATATAAGTAGAAGTGAGTTTAATGAAAAGATACGAAAGGTTTTTCAAGTTTATGAAGAGTATCGGTCAAAGAACAAGATAAGATATTATGGAATGGCAACATGGACCTGCTTTAGATTGCCTAGAAATGAAGAGGGGTATCTATCGCTAGAGGATATGGTAAGAATAGCGGAAGATGTGGCAGGAAAGGATCACGGCTTTCGTTTTATCCAACTTCCATATAATCTGGCATATAGAGAAGCTTATTCGCTTAGGAACCAAACTGTAAATTCGGACAATGATCTTACCATCTTAGAAGCTTGTAATAAATTAAACATTGGAGTTTTCACAAGTGTACCGTTATTACAAGCAAAATTATTTGATGTCAAGATTCCAGATTACTTAGGAATTGACAATCAATTACTGAAAATAGTACAAATAACCAGATCCACTCCAAACGTAATTGCTCCATTACTTGGACAGAAGAAGCTCAACCATGTTAAAGAAAATATAGAACTTGCCAAAGTGGCACCTCTGAATAATTCAGAATTCAATGAGGCAATCAAAATTTTGAATTAAATAATATACGATTGGAAAAAGTTGTATGTTACTAAATAATTGAATGAGAATAAACAATTAAACCTAACAGTTCAATTTGATTTTTTTTTGTAATAGCAGAGCATCGAATATAATCAGTTTGTTTTCACTAGATGTTTTATAAAATCGCAATCGTTATTACATTATCACCGCGTATTAATGCATCACCTACTTGTGATTCTTGAAATTGGGCTTTTTCAGGATTGTTATTATTACTTGGCTGTTCTATCATTTCTATAGCTTCGGTTATCACTATATTCATCTGTTTGTCAAAACCTTTAATTTTTCCTCTTACTGATCTTCTTCCTTTTAGTTTAACGAGCACGTTCTTTCCGATACTTTCTTGAAGTACCTGAGTGGTGATTCCTTCTTCGGACATTTTAGTTTTCATTTGAGTACTTGACCAATATTAATTCTTTCGGTCCATAATAATTAATTCTAAATAAAATAAGGTAATAGGCGAACTAATTCATCATGCTAAAACACAACAAGTGCTAAAATTTTACCAAATAAGGATATAAGCAATAGTTGCCAATATTGTATATTTGGTTAATTTAGCTTTAGGTGGGAGAAAACTATTGATCGCTATGAATGAAAAATCTTAAGATAAAATGTAGATGAGTCTTTTTTTATTTGCTTTGAGGCAAGTCTAATTTTTCTTTATAATTTTTCTAAAATGTTCTAAATTTTTAGAAACCTCTTCGTTCCACGCCTCTTCCGTGTAACCATGGACGTTAATTCCATGTTCTTTAACATTCTTAAGTAATTCTTCTTCAGTTTCTCCGTACATTGTGTGAGTACATACTGGATCCCCTGCATCCTTACAGTTTATTGAGAGAGTCATAAAATCAATGTTCTTGTAAACTATTTAAGTTTTGTTGTTTGGTATTGTGGTTTTACAATCTAATGATATTGGCCATAGTAAAAGGTTGAATCAAAAATCGGATTTTTTGATTAACTAACGCTGCTAGTCAATTTGACTGGTCCTCATATTCCTAAAAAACTAGATTAATTATTATAACGCGAATGTTTCTATCTACGATAGAACCATTTGAATAAAAATATCAAATATGCCCTAGAATATCACCAGGAAACGAAACACTCTGAAGTTAGTATTAGGTCATCTAACCATTACCTAGATTGGGATAATAAACCGAAGCCATTTAAATTTTATACTAGTCTTTCATCAGAAGCTCTTCCAGTAGATTTTCCAATTCCAAGTTTGAATGTTATTACCATGAAAAATACTGATCAAATCTTCCCTTCAACTGATACTAAAATAAATATTAAATTATTATCATCATTACTTTTTTTTTCCTCAGGAATTACCAGGCAAATCAAGTTTCCTCATGGGAATTATTTTATGCGTGCCGCACCTGCCACCGGTGCCTTATACCCAATTGAATTGTATATAGTAACTGAGAATATTGATGGTTTGAAAGCAGGTGTATATCACTTCTGTCCTGGTCAGTTTGCTCTAACAAAATTGAGAGAGGGCGATCATAGACTCCTTTTATTTGAGGCTTCTGGGTATGATAAAGTTACAAAGAATTCGCCATTTACCTTAATCCTAACTTCCATTGCGTGGAGAAACGCTTGGAAATATCAGGCCCGTTCATATAGACATTGGTTTTGGGATTCAGGTGTAATTACTGCGAATTTGATTGCTACTGCCATGTCCTTTGGTCTGAATACTAAATTAATTATTGGATTTGTTGACAAAATTGTAAACGAAATGTTATGTCTTGATGGAGAAAAAGAAGCGTCAATAGTTTTGGCACCCATTGGTATAGGTTTATCTCAAGAAGAACCAAAGAAGGTTGAAAATCTAACCAGATTTATTCCCGATATTGTTCCTATTTCTCGTATTAAAGAATTTGAATACCCGCAGATCTGGAAATTACATAATGCATCTTCGTTAGATTCGAATGATGAGGTACGCACGTGGGTTCATTCCATTCTCATGATGCAAGAAAATAAAGAAACTCAAAATGTTGATTTGAAGTTACCTTCAAAATCATTAAGTCGTATACCAGTTAATTCTCAAAAGCTATCAGATGTCATACTTTTAAGGGGATCAACTCGAAAATTTTCGAGAAATTCCATTACCTTTGTTCAGCTTTCAAATATACTTTATAGTTTAACTAAATCCATTCATTCAGACTTTGTAGATAAAAAGTCCATAATAGACGTTTATTTTATTGCAAACGCTGTAACTGATCTTGAGAAGGGAGCGTATTTTTTTAATCGAAAGGAAAATACAATTAATCTCCTAAAAGCAAACGTTCATAGAAATATGTCAGGATACTTATGTTTAGAACAGTCTCTATTCAGCGACGCTAGTGCGGTATTTTATATGATGACTAATCTCGGATCAGTACTTGATAGAGTTGGGAATAGAGGATATAGATTATGCCAATTTGAGTCAGGCATACTAGCCGGAAGGATTTACTTGTCTGCATATAATCAAAGCTTAGGAGCTTCAGGATCTACCTTTTATGACGATGCCGTGACTGAATTTTTCTCGCCTCATGCAAAAGATAAGGATGTTATGATCGCCGTTGGTATTGGTATTCCAGATTATAAATCAAAACCTGGGAAAATACTTGCTGGCAAGTTCTCAAGATCTGATTTGTTAACATGATTAAATCTACATAAGCAAATATTAATCAAATAATGGCAGTTCCATTCGCTTACAAATTCTGTTGATAAGATTCAGAAATTAATCAGCACAGAATTCAAGGCTTGGTTAAAAATTCTTTTAGGTTGTACGTGAGAACGAGATCCATGTCGACATGACGTGATAATTCTTATCCTGTTTGAAAGCATTTTGTATTTATGGGATGTGTCACTTTAATTTGATCCCTCGAGTTGTCTACTGCTAACTATAAGATAGTAGTTTTGTCTAAATAAAAATTAATGTGTTGCTATCAATCGATATGATTAGAATTATAACGATGATGATATATTGAAAATATGCAAGATAATAGAAATGACAGCAAGATGTGAATGGGCAAAATATCAAGCTGAAATAGAATATCATGATAAGGAGTGGGGAGTACCGCTGCATGATGATAGGATTCTATTTGAATTTCTTATACTTGAAGGAATGCAGGCGGGTTTAAGTTGGCGCATTATACTCAATAAGCGTCTTGAATTTCGAAAGGCATTTGATAATTTTCAAGTGGAACAAATCGCTAGTTATGATAATATGAAAGTTAAGCAACTATATTCCAATCCATTCATAATTAGAAATAAGAAAAAAATCGAAGCGACAATTATAAATGCTAATGCATTTCTTAAGGTCCAAAAAGAGTTTGGCAGTTTTGATACTTATATATGGAACTTTGTAAAATACAGGCCTATACAAAACTCTTGGAAAACTCATAGGGATGTTCCTTCTAGGTCAAATGAATCTGATATGATTTACAAAGATCTTAAAAATAGGGGATTCAAATTTGTAGGGTCCAAGATATGTTATTCGATGATGCAAGCAATAGGTATGGTTAATGATCACACAACAAATTGTTTTAGATATAAGGAATTAAAAAAATAGAATGTTCCTTATGTCAATGTTTTATCTGAAAGTAGATATAATGAATCAATTGAATACTGTTTAGTTGAAAGACACTATTCTATCTATCCAAAACACAGAAATAGAAACCTTAGGTAATTTTAAGGAATTATTTGAGTCTGATGGGTATAAGCTTAAGACTATACATGTAAAAAAAGATAGCGTTCCGTATGACGTTGGAAAGTATGCCGCCATAATCATATTGGGAGGATACATGTCTGTATATGAAAACTTACCGTATCTGAATGAACAACAAGAATTAATAAGAATAGCTTACCGACACAAAGTTCCATTGCTTGGAATTTGCCTTGGTTCTCAATTAATTGCCCAAGCACTTGGAGGCAATGTCTATAAGGGAGAACAAAAAGAAATCGGGTGGTTCAAGGTAGAAATAAGTAATGAAGGAAAGCATGATATCTTCAAAGGAATAACAAATGAAAATATGAAAGTATTCCAATGGCATGGTGATAGTTATAAACTTCCAGAGTCAGCTATACTTCTAGCCTCATCCAGTTTATATCCACAGGCTTTTAGACTTGCTAACACTATAGGTATTTTGTTTCATCTTGAAGTAATGCCCGAATTGATCCAAAACTGGATTGAGAATTATGGATCTGAGATGAAGGAAGTTGGTGTAACAATAGATAATATTTTAAATGATAAAAATGCCGAATTCGAAAATTTGGCTAATAATTGTAGAGTGGTGTATTCAAATTTCTCCAATATTATGAAATCCAGATGGCTAGAGAAAGCTACCCAATGAATTAATACAATCCGTCAATACACGATATAAATCCTCCAAAATACCAAAACGTCTATCATAGACATCAACTAAATGAGATAGACGATTATCTAATTTTTTGTCGTTGGTAATGAAAATTGAACTGGGCGATGTAAAAACTACATTATTTTAATGGATTATTTATAATTTATCAGCAAAAAGAGCTTGCTTCCTGCATTTGTATAATTTAATATGTATCCATAATAAGTTTTTTATATTCAACTGCATTGTTAATTGCAAGTGTCACAATGATATTCGATAAAAATGAAAAAGAATTCAATAAAAGTGAAATCGGACATCAAGTGACTCCCGTCAAACCACTACCCTGGTGGTATGAACATTATAAAAGAGTTAGACTGTTCCCCTGGTGGACTCGATATAATTTTGGTATAACTAAAGAAGCATCTTATAAAGACAAAATACTGAAATTGGCCAAAAATATGGATTTTGAAATAAAGGCAACATCTAGGATTATAAGACATGCTGTCTCTGAATTTTCGAAATACGGGCTAGGATCGGATTATCCTGGATATCATACCATCAATCACAATCTTGAAGTTGCTTACATTTCGCTACTGTCAGCAGTGAACCAAAGATTAGAAAATAAGATTGAAAAGGAGGATATCAAAAATCTTTTTGTTGCCGCACTTTTCCATGACTTTGATCCAAGAAAGGAGTTTGAAAAACCCAATGAAGATAATATTGAGCTGTTTATTAGAAACGATCAAAAATTGGCTAGACTTATTGACTCTTTTGAGATAGATCTGAATATAGTCATTGCGCTAATACATAGAACGACGTATCCTTTTATAGGAACACAAAAGGAACATGCGTTAAAAAGAATCCATGAATTACTTTCTTTGTCAGGTATCGATAATGATGATGTTAGCACAAGGCAACACTATGAAAAACTTGGATTGTTTTTATCTATTTGTGATCGCATCGCGGGATACTGCTTGGGCGATTTTACTTATGCAAAGGAACTCGCTAGACGGAACGCTCGTGGTATTGGTTGGCATTCACAAGTCATTAATGAAAAGTCTGTTGAATATTTTACTGCGCTTAAACAAAGAGATGATAAAGATACCTTTGATAGGGTGATACAAAGTTTACCCGTTGCATTCAGGAAGAATTTTTTTGATAATGTTGAAGGTTTTAGGGAAGCTTGGGAAAAGGAACTTGAAATAAAGGCTTCATTACGTAAAAATGAACTTAATTTCGTAACAGTAGTAGAAAATATTATGGATGATGGGAATAAAATGAATGAAGATATGTTTGATACTATTATGAGTATACGTCAAGAGTATTGTTCTCGTACAAATACTCACGATAGAGAATTTCGTAAATCGCTTTATGATCCAAGTACGATTTTGATCACACTTAGAATAAATAGTAAAGAAGGAGATATTGTTGGATATGTGAAAGGTGGACCCTTAGAAAAACATAAACCAAAACATGGTAGATATGACGAGAGTGTAGGTAAAATGGATACCGTACATATGGAGTCTCTCAGACGAGGTACTTATGATGAAAATATAGGTAAAACGAATTCGGTTTTTATGGAATGGATTGCTATCGAAACTGGATATATGGGAGAAAAAGGAGGTCATATGCTTAGATCGGAATTTCTAAAAGAGGCTAGAAGGCGTAATTATGCATACGTAACAAGCTACTCTCAAAGGGAACTTATTTTCCACAGGAAGACAAAAGGAGAACCTATTGAAATAGTTCAACAATATGATGCAGCTATGATCGATTATTATAGAATAGATCTATCCCAATTAATTGAATCAGTACCAATAAATTAAGTTTGCAGCCATCATTGATTTCCAAAAATAGTGCTTACAATGTTTAATAAATCTACTTCAATCCAAAAATTATCGGGCTTCGATTTATTTTTAGGCATTTTGACTGGTTAATGGTATTTTATGGCATTTCATAGCATCTAATTAGAGATTATATCGCATAATTCAATAACTTCTGCTAGGATATAGAATCTTTAGATATGAAATTTTAGAACAGATCCAGTTTAATACTTTGGAAAATATATTAAGTACATGTCCTTTCCGGGTGACATTTTTTCAAGAATGTTTACAGATAAGAGTACACAGCTTCTATATCCTAAAGAAGAAGTTCCAAGTCATGATGTAGAAGACATAATACAAACAAACATCTTCAATGTTATGCTGAATAGAAGATCCCAGAGAAAATTTGAAAATAAAGAAGTAGAAGAATGGAAGCTTGAAATGATTTTTGCAGCAGCGGATACTGCACCAACTGCAGGGGGATTTCAAGGGTTTGAGATATTCCACGTAAAGAATGAAGGAGCTAAAAAGAAGCTCGTTGAAGCTGCAAACAACCAACCATACGTAAATGCCCCTGTAGTTCTTGTATTTTTCATGAACCCAAATAGAGTAAAATTAAATTTTCCTCCAGAGACAATCAGAAAATTCTCTCAACAAGATGCAACTCTTGCAGCTGCGTATTCTCAATTGGCGGCGCATGCTTTGGGATTGAGCTCGATATGGATAGGAATGTTGGATGAAAATAAGATGAAGGAAATATTAGGGACGGATCTCTCACCCTCTTCCATTCTATGTTTAGGATATCCAGTAAAGATGCTTGTACCAAAGCCAAAGAGGAACCTAAAAGAACTTATTCATGAAATCTAGTTCCATTAATAGATGAAAGCTTAATTTTTCATACTATATACTAGATTACAATATGAAAATAAATAATTCTTCACAATAGTTCTTCACTTCAAACCACAATGTTATTCAAATATAGTGAAATCAATTATATGAATTAGAAACCTTTAAACTTATTATTTTAATATAAAACCGTTTGCAAACAAATCTGAATGCTTGAAAAAACAATTATCCTTAGATAATATTGGACAAATTGACCACATTATTAAAAAACGAACAAAGCTATGTATGAATGCTATGTCCCACTACTTTTGGGTTGCTCCAACTCTTTTCTAAATCTAGTCAGGAATTCTTGAATTCTTCTTAGTTGGAGATTAATAGAAATTATAAAGCTTTCAAGATCGTTATCATTTTGTGGTTTACCGTCCAGTACCACCATTTGACTGAGATTCAAGAATGCCTCAATATATGACAAAAAGTCCAATCTTAGGGTATTATCATTTAACTTGTCACCAAGTTGTCTTGTGGCATCCTCTAATTCTTGAATTCTGTATTCGGCAATAGGCATGAAATTCTGCTTTAAAAAGTATTTCAACTGTTCGCTTGTCGTATCTCCGGAGATATAATTGGTTAAATACTCCTTTAATTCTTCTTCTTTTTTATTTATGTACACCAAGTGATCAATTATCCTGTTACACTCAAACGCCTTTTTGGAGAGTTCATCTAATCTACTTTGTTCTAACATTGAATCCATTCTGTGCGTCATGGATGAAATTTTTGACAGTAGCTCTTCGGCCAATTTTCCGGTTCTGGCCTGAAGAATATACAGCAGAATAGCAATTGCGATTCCTATGCCTAACTCTATAATTGTAGCTACCCAGTTGGGTATATCATAATCCAATTTAGATCAAAGAAGTGAGCTTGACAATTTATATTTTGCAATATCTAATGTTTAACCAACTTATATTTAGATAGTTACCTTATACCTGTATTTGTCAGAATAGTGGATGTTAGTTCAACAACAAGATGTATATTTAAATTTTGTAAACTCTATCAAGTCTGATGTTACCAAACAAATCTATTAATATAATTTAAGGTTATTTATGGAATTCTGTAATATAGATAAATTTGAAAGTTTAATCGGTCAGCAAGGCAAAATAATACCATATTTGATGTCTCTGAGAGAGAGAAAATTGTCATATAATTCAATTTCAACAAGGCTGAACGCCATTTACCTTTTCTATGATATGAATGACATTTCATTAAACAAGAAAAAAATAAGATGTTCAAAGGTGAATATTCAAGAAAAGTAGTCGATAGAGCCTACGAACATACAGACATTAAGAAGACATTAGACGTTTCGGATCTTAGAGCAAAAACTATTGTCCTTACCGTATTCTTATCATAGTATTCATTTAACTCTTGTAATTTATGCGTACACTACATATAATATATTGATACTAACAAAGGAACTAATTAATTTAGTTTAAATGGCAACCCTTCTAACTAAGCCTCAGAGCACCAAACAATAATTAAAGGAAATTTTTTATTTAGGTAAATTGAATCTCTATTCTTCAAATCGATCGCATTTGCAGTTAGGCGAATGGCATCAATTATTATGAAGTGTTTGCTGTCGCTGTAAACCCTTCTGCTGAAATTTCTTGTACATCCATAATCAATGTATCTCTTATCCTATTATCTTGAAGCGTACCAACTGTATTGACGCTGCCGGCTACAACACCGATACCAACATTGCCGTCTGATATGCTATTTCTGGAGCATGTATTATCACCATCTTGAATCACCAGACCAAAGTAACCGTTATTTTGTAATATGTTATTATCAGTCTGATGACAGCCGTTACTAGAGTACTGGTAAATGCCAACGTCGTTATCCTCTACCTTATTATTTGAGATAACAGTCTCGGCATCTGCTTCAATAGTAAAAATCCCTACCGACTGTCCTTGATTAAGTGGATCTGGACCGAAACCATCTTGGGTGCATATGTTCTGGCTGATGTTTTGATTCTGCCTAACTGTCGCTCTAGCGCCAAATCCTACCATAATACCAACCTGACCTAATTCTGGTGTAGGACCATAGCCTATAACCTGAGTTTCTGAGATATTTGCTGTTGAGCCGTTACCAATAATGCATATTCCGTG
>Ga0207688_10000445_pt1 | contig 19584 bp, 16 predicted proteins | sample KBSMiscanthusM4_FD_184296 | JGI IMG/M metagenome (GOLD analysis project Ga0207688, IMG submission 184296) | Miscanthus rhizosphere microbial communities from Kellogg Biological Station, Michigan, USA - M4 (SPAdes) (version 2) | ecosystem: Host-associated > Plants > Roots > Rhizosphere ...
AGTTGGGGACAAGGTAAAGCGTGGGCAAGTTCTGGGGTTGCTCGGCAACTCGGGCAACTCCGACGCACCACATCTGCATTTTCATGTCGCGGACGCGATTTCGCCATTCGCGGCTGAAGGCGTACCGAACGTCCTGGACTCGTTTGAACTGCAGGGCACAGTCAAGGCGCTGGAAACACTCTTGGGCGGCCAAGGATGGGAGCCACCGCCGAACGCCACGAAGGACAAGCGTCATATGGAGCTGCCGGTTGAAAACGCGGTGGTCCGTTTCCCATGACATGCGGGGGAGGCGGTCGTCAGGAATGAATGCTCCGGCCCATCTGTCTTTCCAGGCATTCTTTATGAAATGGGGCGGACACAGGTGTTGGCGGGTTGGGTTGTTGGAAGACGACTCCCGTGAGCGTCGAAGGCGGAAGACCGATGGTAATCGCCGCCGCGGACGGGTCATACCACCATGGGTCACCTTTGATTGGTAACTGGCAGTCGAGGCACCGAAATGTCATCGGCGTAATCCAGCTTTCATTCTGGTTCGCCGCCGCTCGCACAGCGTCCAGCCAGTTCTTCGCCAACGCTCGCGCCGAGTCGATGTCCCGCATCATTCGTGAGTGCAGTGGCACATCAACGAGATAGCCCAGCCGAAGTTCTACGCCCGCGATGGGGTCACTGAAAATAGCGCACGTCAAAATGCGCGTGCTCGAAGCCTCCAGCACACGCCAACAGATCTCTACAGGCTCCGACGTTTTGGCAAACGTCATGAAGCAACTTGACCACGGCGTCGGAACGGCAACGCGCTCGAGGCTGGCATGCGGAGGAGGTGTGGAGCAAAAGGCTTTTACCGTAAACCACGCGTGCGTGTCTGTCGGATTACGACAGTTTCCAACTTTATCGATTCGTCCTAAGCCTCCAGTCCCTGTTCTTCCGGTTTCCAATAGCCGCGATGAACTTCGCGGGCCTCGTCGAGGAGCAGCGGTCCGACCACGGTGACCACGTCTGTCGCACGGGCAAACAGCTCCGTGCATGGAATCAGGAAGTTTCCACCGGTGAACGCGGCGAGCTCCTCACTCGAGAGGGCGAAGACGACCGCGCGAATTCCTGACCAGTAGATCTTCCCCGTGCACATGGCGCACGGCTCGCAGCTCGTATAGAGCACGCTGCGACGAATTTGATCCGGCGACAATCGCTGAATGGCCTGGGCCACCAGGTTCGTCTCGGCGTGAGCGGTTGGATCGCGGCCCGTTGTCACCGTGTTCTCTGCCGTGAGGACGACCTCGTCATCGAGGACGAGCAGTGAACCGAAGGGATGATTGCCGGCAGCTCTCGCCTGGCGGGCCAGCTCGATCGTCTGCCTGACGAAGCGATCGTGAGTGTTCATCGGTAGCGACCCTCGACACCCTGATTCTCACTCGATCGCCATCGCGATGGCAGCCGGCTGCATCACTGGGATGCAGACGTAAGAAAAGGGGACGGGGTCACACCGCAAGTTTAGCGAACGCGCTAGCGGCCGAAATCGGCGGAGTATTGTCGGGATGCTGCGCCGCTGCGTGAGCCTCGGGTGACGCACGCCGCACGAGCGCACCTTCCTCATCGCACTGCAGTGCAGCCAGGGTCGACTGCTCGAACGACAGCAGATCGTTCAGCTGGCTCTCGTCACGCTGCTCGAGCAGTTCCGACCTGCGATCGGCCTCAGTCTGCAGACCTTCCCGCCGGCGTCTTGTCGCGTCCAACGCCTCGACAGTGGCCATCAGCTTCTCTTGAACCTGCGCGATTTCATCACGCTCCGCTGCCAGTACCGCCTCGAGGCGTTCCTGCAACGCGCGGCGCATCGTTTCCGAGGCGCGAAGAGAGGCGTCACGTTCGGCAATCACGTCGGCGAAACCGGCCAGGGCCTTGGCATGTTCTGCGGACAATTGATCGATCGCGGTGCGAGACTCGCGGCGAGTGTCTTCGATGGCACGCGTGGCTGCGCTCAGGTCCGCGCTGAGCCGCTTGACATGCTCGTCTGCCGTCGCACGTGCCTCTACGAGGCGCTCACACTCGTTCCGTATTTCCGCCAGCCGATTGTCGTGTTCGAGTCGTTCGCTGGCCAGTCGCGCCTCGACGCGCGCCTCTCGCTCGAGTCCCTCAGCGCGAAGGGCGACGGCCTCTTCGCGGAACCAACGCTCGGCGTCGAGCGCGGCTGACCGGGTCTCATCAAGCGTCCCCTCCAGGATCCGGCGTGCGTCGATCTCCTTCACGAGCTTGCGCTCGAGGTCGGCCTGGCGTTTTTCCGCCGCGCTGCGCTCGCGGGCCGCGGATTCCCTCGTGTCGGCAGTTTCTTGCAGGGCGTGCGACAGCTTACCCTCGATACTGTGGCGAGCGCCTTCGGCATGGGCCAGTTGCTGGGACAAGTCGGTCTCGCGTTGCGTTAACAAGGCCACGTCGGCGACGGCGGATCGGTGGTCGTGGCGCGACTGGGTCAAGGCGAGTTCGGCGTCGTTCAGCTGCTCTCTCAGCTCGTCGCATTCCGTTGCCGTGTGCGACAAGTCGCGAGCGAACTGTGCCTGGTGCTCGGCGAGCTCGCGTGCCGCGGCGGCCAGCGCCGCGTCGTGACTTTGCCGCGCCTCGCGCAACCTGGTGTCCGCGTCCGCAACTGCCTGTTCGAGGGTCGCTCGTGTGGCGCGCTCGCGGTCGATCTCTCCGGCGAGCTGCGACTCACGCTGGCCGGCTCGCTCGAGCGCGTGTGCGGCATCGATCACGTCACGATTGAGGTTGTCGCGAACGATCTGGAGCTCGGCGACCTGTGCGGACAGCTTTCCCTCGTGCTGCCGCAGTCGCTCGATATCCGCCGCAGCAAGCTGGTTGTCTTGCCGCGCGTGGTCGAGCGCCCCCTGGATCTCGATCAATCGCGCTTCGAGTCTGTTGCGTTCCGCAGTCGCCCGCGATAGCTCACGGTCGACATGTGACTGACGTTCGGCCAGGTCGGCCGCCCGGGCGCGCGCGTGTTCCAATGCGCGGCTTTGTGCGGCCGCGTCGGTCAATGCCGATGCATGTCGTTTGTCAGCTTCTTCGAGGGCGCTCGCGGCTTCTGACAGCATCTCTTCGACGGTTGTGCGCTTGTCCCGTTCGAGCGCGATCTCGAGCTGGAACTCGCGTTCCTGCTGCGTCAACTGCTCCGCTGCCGCGACCTCGTGTGCCATGAGGGCGTTCGCCATCGCCGCTGCATGGCGTTCTCGCGTTTCCTGGAGTGCCGCCGTGACGTTCGCGAGCTTCTGCTCGAGATCGACGAAAGCGGTGCGATCGGCCTGAACGCGCATATCGTCCTCGGTACATTCGGGCGTGACCTGTAAGACCTGCTGGGGCGCTGTATCGCCGTCCCCCGCTGGCGACGCTGGCTGAGACGCTCGTACGCGGGTGACTGCAGAAGTGACGGCGACGGACAGATCGCGAAGAAACATCTGGCCGCTCGTCACGTAACCGTCAGGTGGTGGCCCCAGCGATTCGAACGTGGGCCGGATGCCTTCCGGGACAACGACGACAAGGGCCGGACGGATTGGGAGGCTCCACAAGTCCTTCACAGACTGAGGCCAGTTTCCCGCGTGGGCCTGAGCATCCATGACGAGGGCGGCGACATCCCGATTCTCGTCAAGATATCTCTGGCCCTCGTCGAGGCTCTGGGCCCATGTGAGCGTGACTTTCCGTGCAATGCCACGCAAAGCTGTGGCCACAGCCTGGGCGTAACGCCGTTCCTTCCCGATATAAAGAATCTTCATGCACTCTGGCGAAGTTGCGGAACGCTGCGTGAATTGCCTATCGGCCGGAACGCGATCACACTTCACTGAGCAGTTCGAAACAAAAAGGGACGGGGCATGACCCCGTCCCTTGCTGACACCCGAATTGGTTTTGCCTTAGCGGCGTTGCGTTGCTTCGAAAATCGAAGCTGCGCCGCCGCCGATCGCCGCCCCAATCAGCGCGCCCTTCTTGCCTCCGACGATGCCGCCGACACCGGCGCCGCCGGCGGCCGATCCTCCGATGACCATTGCGGTCTTACCCCACGAACGGTCGTCGCGCACGTCGTCGTCGTAAACCTGACGGTTCGGAGCGGCCGCGGTATTCGCTGTCGAGCGTCGCGGCGCAGGCGCGGATGCGCGTCGCGAGTTGCTGACGCGTGTGACGGCTGGCGACGAGGGCGCCGCGGCAGGCCGCAGTGCAGTCGTTGTGCTCGCCGGCACGAACGGCCCGTCCAGTGTCTGGACCAACGCCGGGTTCTGGTTGAATGCATTCACCGGGGCGTTGGCGCCAACCGTGTACATCACCACTCCTGAAACCAACGCCGCTGTTATTCCTGTCGCGATTGAGTTCATCTCTCTTCTCCTGTCGTGAGCCCTTTCGAGCTCGTGACAGGAAGGTCCAAGCGCCATGCCAGATCGCCGGCACATGATAAGTCGCAGAATCAAAGGTGTTTCGGCCTATCTCGAAGCAAGCCTCGCCGTCGCGCTGTCCTCTGCGGGGCTCATCCTGAAGGCACCTGATGGACGTGCAGTCATGGCAATGGTGAGCCCGATCACGATCGACGAAACGAATTCGAGTCCGAGTTGTTTCACAACGAGTGAGCCAGGCCAGGGCTGTTCGGCATACCAAATGAGCCATAGCGGTACCTGACCCATGATCCACGCGAGGAAACCGAGCAACACTCCCTTTCTTCCGGTCGAGCCTCTCATTTCGACATGCGTGTAGACCCACATCAGCCCGCAGATGAACGAGAGGTGGGAAACGGGAAGCAGGAGGACCTGCCATGTGTCGCTGTCCATCGAGCGGAGCAGCGTGCCGTAGTACGGACCGTAGTCCGCGGCGAGGACAAAACCGTGAATCAGGCCAGCCAGAACCTGAGATACGAGGAAGGCGGCCACGGTCGAAAGCACCAGGCGTGTCGTCGTCATGAGTGCTGTTGCTCCTTCGTCCAGTTGGCTGCGCGTTGCTGGAGTGCGCGCGGTGAGAGGTCTTCGATGCGGCTCGCGATTGACCAGCGATGGCCGTACGGGTCCTTCACGATGCCGTATCGATCGCCCCAGAACTGATCGGCGACTGGCATCAGAACAGTGGCGCCGGCATCAACCGCACGGCCAAACAGGGCATCGACGTCGCGCACGTACAAGTGCAGGGTGACGGTCGTTCCGCCCAAGGTTGCCGGTGACACCATCGACTGAGGAAATTCGTCGACGACGAAGAAGCGTGAATCTCCCAGCAGCAGCTCGGCGTGCATGATTGAGCTGCCGTCCGGCGCCATGTTGCGCAGGAGCTCGTGGGCGCCGAGCGCACGCGTATACCAATCGATGGCGCCGGCGACACCTTTGACGACGAGCTGGGGCGTGATGGTGTGAAAGTCCTCAGGGACCGGCTCGATCATCGCGGCCGTCCTTTCCTGGCTGAAGCAGGACGATTCGTGGGCGCGCGCTTGCCGAGCAGATTTCGCTGCCGCGCGACGTCGACCAGCGCGGCGAGCCGCCTCGCCTCGCGCTGCGCGATCTCGAGGCCCTTCCTGGTCAGCCGATAGTGCCGCCGGCGGTCATCGTCGGGCTCGTCATGGAGCGCCATCGCCAGTTCCTCGATGAGGCCGTCGACCAGCATGCGCTGGATCGAGCGATACAGCGTTCCCGGCCCGAGCCGCAGCTCGCCGCCGGTGAACTGCTCGACGTCCTGCATGACGCCGTAGCCGTGCGAATGGCCGTCAGACAGCGCGAGCAGGATGTGGAAGACCGCCGGCGTGAGGACGGCGGTTGATTCCTCCTCGACCACCGCTTGCGCCGCACGCTTCATCGTGGATGTAACCATTGTGGATATACTTACTCTGGAGTGTCCTGCGTGTCAACTCCCAATCTCCAACTCCCAACTCCCAGATTGGCAGTTGCAGTTTGGAAGTTGGAAGTTGGAAGGTATCTGCAAGCGGACAACGGCATCACGCCGCTTGTGACCGCCGTGCCGCTCGCCCCATCGGCCCGGCCCGGTGGGCCGGGCGCCACCCGCTCATGTCCCCGAGTGAGCACACATGCGGCTCCGCGTTTCCGCGCCTCCCCGGTTTGTGATCAGTCATCGTCGTGCGCCGTGGACCGGACGTTGGCGTCATGGATCCTCGGTGCCTCGGTGTGTCGTGGACAGCGTGAGGAGCGGGCCAGCGGCTGACCCGCTAAACAAATACGTTGGGAGTTGGAAGTGACTCAGACTCGTTCGCGAAGGCCCAGGCGCGTCGCGAGATGATGCAGGTTGCTGCGATGCATGCCCAACGCGCGCGCGGCGGCGGCCCAGTTGCCGTGATGTCGCGCGATGGCATCACTGATGACGCGGCGCTCGAATTCCGCGACTTGATCGCGAAACGACGCGGCCGGATCGGACGCGGCGAGGCGAGGCGATTCCAGGTCGGCCGGCCGATCGGCGTCCCGCGCGGGCGTCAGATCGAGATGCGTCAGGGCAATGGTCACCGTCTCCTGCGATAGCGGGCTGCCGGAGGTTGTCGCCGCCGCGCGCAACGCGGCGCGAGCGATGAGGTTTTCCAACTCACGAACGTTGCCTGGCCACTCGCTCTCGGTCAGCCTGGCCTTCGCGATGGCGTCGAGGCGCACGCTTGCGACGCCGATCCGCCGCGCCGAGGTGTCGGCAAAGTGCGACGCGAGCAACGGGATGTCCTCGCGGCGTTCACGGAGCGCCGGGACGCGAAGGGGAAACACCGCGAGACGATGATAGAGATCGGCGCGAAAGCGTCCGTGGCCGACCTCCTCCTCGAGATTGCGATTCGTGGCGGCAATCACGCGGACATTCACCTTGTGAACCCGGTCGCTGCCGATCCGCTGGATCTCGCCCTGCTGCAGGGCACGCAACAGCTTCGGTTGCAACTCCAGGGGAAGCTCTCCGATCTCATCGAGGAAGAGCGTGCCCTCGTCGGCGACTTCGAACTTGCCAGGCCGATCCTTCGTTGCCCCTGTAAACGCGCCGGCGAGGTGGCCGAATAGCTCACTCTCGGCGATGCTGACCGGCAACGCCGCGCAGTTGACGTGGATCAACGCTTCGTCAGCCCGCGACGAGGAACTGTGAATCTGACGCGCGACCAGCTCTTTGCCGGTGCCGGTCTCGCCCGTAATCAGCACGGAGAGATCCGACTTCGCGACGAGGGCGATCTCGTGCCGCAGCCTCGCGATCGCCGGGCTAGCTGGGTAGCTGGGTGGCTCGGTAGCTACGTGGCTTAGCAGCCCAGCAACCCAGCAGCGCTAGCAACCCAGCAACCTAACAACCCAGCTACCTAACAACCCAGCTACCTATTCCGATTCGTGCAGCTCCGTCATCAGCTCACGAAATTCCTCGTCGCGCAGGTCGGTGCTGCGCACGAAGCCGGCGGGGCGTCTGGCGGTGGGCGGTTTGAGGATCCACGCCTGTTCCAGCATCTGCGAGTATGTTGGCAACCGGGCGTCGGCGTAAGCCGAACACTCGGTCACTTTGAACCAGATGAGGACCGGATGGCTCATGGGCTGCGCCTCGCACCTGACGATCTCATCTTCCATCCTTTGCCCGCGGGTGATGGTGCTGTTCCGGCAGGTCTCGCACAAGCTCTTGGTACCGTGTCGGACGGTGCCGTTGTAAACCTTGATCAACATGCTGCCTGTTGGTGCACTCGCGATGCCAGACGGAGGTCGTCGGGATTTGTTCTGGGACTCGCGAAACCTGAGGCCGACAGAGGCGATGACGTCGCACTTTCTGCGACGGCCGTGACACCGATCGTGTGCAGGAATTGAGGACGCGCCGTCCGCTATAATCTGCGCTGCTTCCTCGAGGTGCTGCGATGTTGCATGCGCTCAAGGTCCTGATGCTCGGCGCCGCGCTGAATTTGAGCGTCGGCGGTTTGCTGGCTGCGCAAGCTCCGACGGCACGCAAGGCGTCGCCGCCGAAGACAGTCAGGCTGTACGTCTTCGACTGCGGGATGCTCACCATCTCGACGGAGGGCGTCACGCGCTATCACGTGACGCCGAGCGAGGTCGGCGAATCACGGATGCCGGTACCGTGCTTCCTGGTCGCGCATCCGAAAGGGACGCTGATGTGGGACGTTGGAGTGATCCCCGATGCGACTGTGGAAAAGGAGGCTGCATCAGGTGGCGCGCGCTACGACGTGAATTCCACGGCGGCGGCGCTCGTCAAGCGGACGCTGAAAGGACAGCTCGCCGAGATCGGCTACAGTCCCTCGGACATCACGTACGTATCGATTTCACACGCGCACAAGGATCATTCGGCGAACCTCAATCAGTTCGCGGCCTCGACATGGCTGGTCAGGCCGGCCGAGCGCGAGTTCATGTTCAAGCCTGGCAACGAGCGCGTCGAGCCGGCGTTCTATCGTGACCTGGAGCACAGCAAGTCGATTGCGCTCGACAAGGACGAGTACGACGTATTCGGCGACGGCACCGTCGTCATGAAGGCAGCTCCAGGGCATACGCCGGGCCACCAGGTACTGATCCTTCGACTCGCATCAACGGGACGAATCATGCTCGGCGGCGATCTGTATCACTATCCGCCCGAGCGTACGCAGCGCCGCCAGCCGCCGGACAACGAATTCAACGTGCAACAGTCGGCTGCGTCACGAGCGTTGATCGAGGAGTATCTGGCGAAGACGAAGACGACGATCTGGATCGAACACGATTTCGCGACGATCGAGAAGCTGAAAAAGTCGCCGGCGTACTACGACTGACACCGGATGTTCGTAGTTATCCTCTAAACTCACGGACTCCGCAAACCAAAGACCACGAGCGTGGTGCCGGGTTTCGACAGCGGGGTATCGTGCCCCCCGACTGCGATTGCGATCATCTCGCGGCCGCTTTCTGTCGTGAACTGCAGCGGCGTTGCGCGCGCACTCGTCGGCAGGCGAGCTTCCCACAACTGGCGCCCGGTCTTCGTTTCGAACGCTCGAAAATGGGGATCGATCGTCGCGCCGATGAACACGAGGCCGGTCGCCGTCGTAATTGGCCCGCCCAGATTCGGCGCGCCGGTAGGAGTGGTAGATGTCAATTTGAGAATCTCGCGCAGGTCCCCCAATGTTGTTCGCCAGGCAGTTTGACCTGTGTCTGCGTCAATCGCCACCAATTCTCCCCACGGCGGCGCCACGCATGGGATACCTGATGGTGACAGAAAAAATCGACGTGACATGCTGAATGGACTGCCACGTTGCTCGGTGATTTCCTCATCCGGCTTTGCACGGCGTTCGCGGTCGAAATCGGTGACAGGCAGCAGGCGGACGATCGCCGGGAGACGATTGACCGGCGCGATGATCCGACGCGTCGTCGCATCCCAGGCCATCCCACCCCAGTGAAGACCGCCGATGTTTCCCGGAGCCACGAGGCTTCCGCGAATGCTCGGTGGTGTGAACGCACCCTCGTGCCGCAAGGCTCGGAACGTGGTCAGACAGGCTTCGTGATCCTGCGGCGTCGCAGCCCAGATGTCTGCTTCAGTAATGCGTTGCGGAACCAGCGTCGCCGGGTGATCGGAAAACGGTTGCGTGGCGGACGCGCTCTCGCCCTTGACATCGCTCGCAGGAACAGGACGTTCGCGAACGGGGAAGAGAGATCGACCCCTGAGCCGGTCGAACAGAAACAGATGACCGGTCTTCGACCCGACAGCGACTGCTGCACCGTCCATTCCAGGGAAGAGAAGAGGTGGTGAGGCGACGTCGTAGTCCCACAAATCGTGATGCACGGTTTGAAACGACCACGCCACTTCACCGGTTGCGGCGCGCAGCGCGACGATAGAGTTGGCCTGTCGATTGTCGCCAGGACGAAGGCCGCCGAAGTAGTCGGGGCTCGGACTGCCGGTTGGAAGGAATACGAGACCGTTGGCTTCGTCGACTGTGATGCGCGACCACGTGTTGGCGGCGCCGGCGTTGGCGGCTTCCGGCAAAGGATGAAATGTCCAACGGAGCGCTCCCGATCGTCGATCGAATGCGCGTACCTCTCCAGATGCCATGCGCACCCGGCTGTTGTCTGCGACATTGGAACCGACGATGACCAGGTCGCGATATACGGCCGGCGGAGAAGTGACGCCGTACTCTCCCGTGTAGTCTGGCTTCCGTCGAAGCCCACGGGTGAGATCGACCTGCCCGCCGGTGCCGAAAGCGGCGCAGAAGCTCCCGTCGCGTCGATTGAGACACACGAGTCGCGCATCGACCGTCGCGGCGTAGATGAGATCGTCAGCCACTGTCACTCCGCGACTGGCGAAGTCGCTGTAGTTGGCATCCCGGCGAATTTTCACATCGACGCGCCAGATCTCGGTTCCAGTTTCAGCGTCGAGGGCGATCACCAGACCGCCAGGAGTCGACAGATAGAGACGGCCGTTCGAGTACGCCGGCGTCGCCTCGAACGCGGGACGGTCAGTGCCAGGCCGAAGAGGTTCGGTCGACTCGTGCGTGTCGTACGTCCAAACAACGCCCAGCCGGCCGACGTTATCGGGATTGATGCGTTCGGGCTGCGCCTGCGCGGCAAGCGCAAGGCTGAGCGCGGCTCCGAGCGCAACGATTCTCATGCGCACTTCGACGGACGGCTCTCTGCATCGGTTCCGTCGTCGTCCAAGCTTGTTACATAGGTCGAAAGCGGCGGCCTCAACCTCCCCAGCGCAGCACTTCGACCCGGACGCGGGCGCGGCCGGCGCGGACGAAGTTGAGCGTGTCGGCAGCTTTGTGCGACACGTCGATGATGACACCTTCCTTCCGCGGACCCTGGGCTGGACCTCTGTCAACGACCCGCACTTCGACGGCGCGGCCGTTGGTGATATTCGTCACGCGAAGGATGGTCCCGAAGGGATACGACGGATGGGCGGCGACCAGCGCATTCTGGTTGAACCGCGCGCCGCTGGCGGTGACTTTGCCGTCGAATCCGGAACCGTAGTACGAGGCCAGCCCCTCACGTACCTCGAGAATGGCAGCACGCTTGGCGACCGGCGCGGGCACCTTTGTGCGTGCGGTGCAGGCGGGTAGGATCACGAGCGCACAGAGGACGAAGGCCGCGCGAGTCAGTCGCACTTCAAAATCGCCTTCACGACGCGTGCCGATCAGGGTTACTCCCGAGCTGGCCGTTGAGCTTGTTCCGGAACTGCATGGTTCGGCTAGCCGTCAAACATCGACATGAACACGCTGTTCAGTGACCTGCGCGTGGGCCTCAGGCTGCTCTGGAGAGACAGGGCATTCGCCATCACGGCCGGACTGACGCTCGCAGTCTGCATCGGCGCCAACACAGCTCTCTTTTCGGTCGTTCGGGGCGTTCTCCTCAAGCCCCTCTGGATGCCCGAGGCGGACCGGGTGGTGATGGCAGGCAACATGTATCCCGGTGCCGGAGTCTACGAGCCTCTCGGAGCGGCGGTCCCCGACTACTTCGATCGGCTTCGCGAGGTCACCGTCTTCAGCGAGCAGGCATTGTTCAGGCAGGACAACCGCAGCATAGACAAGGACGGCTCGCCCTTGCGTGTGGAAGGGCTGTCCGTGACGCCGTCATTTTTCAGGGTCGCCGGCGTAACGCCGCGGTTGGGACGCACCTTCATCGATCAGGAGGGCGAGATCGGAAGCGAGTTCGAGGTGGTCATCAGCGACGGATTCTGGCGGACTCAATTGGGTGGCGATCCGTCCGCAGTCGGTCGCGACATCCGCCTCGATGGCCGCGCGTACACGGTCATCGGCGTGATGCCTCCGCAGTTCCGGCCGACTGACGACGAGAAGGCCCTGTGGACACCCATGACGTTCACAGCAGAAGAGAAGTCGGATAACTCGCGACACAGCAACAATGCCGCCTACATCGCCCGGCTGAAGCCGGGAGTCACCGTCGAACAGGCGCAGGCGCAAATCGACGCGTTGAATGCCGCGAACCTCGATCGATTCCCACAGTTCAAGGAAGTCATCGTCAACGCGCGGTTCCGTACCGTTGTCAATCGACTTCAGGACCAGATGGTGAAGGACGTCAGGCCCACGCTGTACTTGATGTGGGGCGGCGCGCTGTTTGTTCTGCTCATAGGGTGCGTGAATGTGGCCAATCTCGCGCTCGTGCGGTCACGTGCGCGACTGAAAGAACTGGCGACGCGTCTGGCGCTGGGCGGCGGCACGGTGCGGATCGCGCGACAACTTGCGATCGAGCATCTTCTGCTGGCGTTGGGATCGGCCGTTGTCGGCATCGCGATCGGATACGTCGCGCTTCGCGCCATGGACGTCGTCAGCCTGCAGGCACTGCCGCGATCGCAGGACATCGCCCTCGACACCGTCGTGGTGCTCTATACGCTTGCCGCAACTGCTGCAATCGGTCTTGTGCTCGGGTTGATTCCGGTGGCAGCGATGCTGTCTGCCAACGTGCTCAGTGTCCTCCGGGAGGAAGGGCGAACCGCGACGACCGGGCGCGGTGCCCAATCGCTCCGCCGCGGTCTCGTGATCGCGCAAGTCGCGTGTGCCTTTGTTCTGTTGATAGGCGCCGGCTTACTGTTTGCCAGTTTCCGGAGGGTCCTCGCCATTGATCCTGGTTTCACTACTGAAAGGGTGCTTACAGGAGCGGTAGTGCTTCCGGACTCGCGATACAAAGAGCCGGACACACAGAGGCGCTTCATCGACGATGCACTGCGACGCGTGCAAGCGTTGCCAGGCGTCACTGCGGCCGGCGTCACAGACACCATTCCACTCGGCAACAGGGCGAGTGCCTCCGCGATTCTCGCGGAAGGATACAAGGCGCAACCCGGCGAGTCGTTCCTCGCACCGGCTGAAGTCCGTGTATCCAACGGTTACTTCGAGGCGATGGGGGTGAAGCTTGTCGCCGGCCGTTTCTTCACCGATCGAGACACGGCCACATCAACGCGCGTCATCATCGTCGACGACCGGCTGGCGCGCCGGTTCTGGCCGAATCAAGACCCGATTGGACGCCGGATGTACAAGCCGGACGATGACGGGAAAGATCTAACCGCCGTCACCGACAAGACGGTGTTCTTTACCGTCGTGGGTGTCGTCGCGGAAATGAAGCTTCGCAACCTCACCGACGGCGACAACCTGGTTGGCGCCTATTTCTTTCCGCTCACGCAGGAACCTCAGAACGATCTGACGTTTGTGCTGAAAGCCGCTGCCGATCCGGGCACGCTGTCGGGTGCGCTGCGCCGCGAGGTGGCGGCGGTGGATTCCCAGCTTCCCGTGTTCGAAATGCAACCGATGTCGTATTGGACGGATCGATCGCTGGCCAAGCGCCGATCGCCTGCGCTCCTGTCAATCGCCTTTGGCTTCGTCGCGCTGTTTCTGTCCGCGATTGGCATCTACGGAGTTCTCGCGTATCTCGTGACGCAGCGGACGAAGGAGATCGGTATTCGCGTTGCCCTCGGCAGCACGGCGTGGGCGGTGTTTCAACTCGTCCTCCGTGAGGGGTTGCTGCTCGTTGCTGCCGGTCTGGCCGCCGGCGGAATCGGCTCCTACCTGCTTCGCCGCACGCTCGAGAGTCAGTTGTTCGGCGTGACGTCGTCCAACCCCGTTGTGCTGGTGCTGGTCAGCGTCGTCCTGGCCGCCGTTGCGCTCGTGGCGTGCGCGCTGCCGGCGCGCCGCGCAACGAAGATCGATCCGCTCGTTGCACTAACAGAATAAAACGTAGTGTCCGGTGCAACTCCGCGCTTTTACGAATTGTGTCCAGACTTACCCCGACAGTGAAAAGCTGACACAGATCGTCCGAGGGCGGAGTCGGTTATCCTTAATCTGGTCCGTATTCAGACCCGTAAGCCGCTTGGACCCTGTGGCACGCTCGTTGCCATCCGTTAGTGAAGTCAATGAAGGTCCGAATCAAGCTCTCTCCGAAACTACCGGCCGTCTTCCGCCGTCACCCGTCTGTCTTCCTCTCGGGCGTCATTGTGTTGTCGCTGGGGCTGTGGGCTGTCGTCATCGGGACGATTTGGTACGCCCGCGACATCATCGTGGCCGTCCCGGCTGCCGAAGAACTGCGCGGCATCGGCTCGATGGATCAGGCGACGACGCTCTTCGACCGAGCGGATCGAGCCGCCTTTACGATCTTCAAGGAACAACGGATCGACGTGCCGCTGGCGCGCGTGTCGCCTCACCTCATCAACGCGATTCTCGCCATCGAGGATCAGCGCTTCTACGATCACAACGGGATCGACGTGGTCCGCGTCGCGGGCGCCGCGTTGAGCAATCTGCGCGAAGGTCGACGCGCGCAGGGTGGCAGCACGATCACGCAGCAACTTGCCAGGCAGAGCTTGCTCACGACGGAAAAAACCTACCGGCGGAAGTTCACGGAGATCGTCGTCGCCGCGCGTCTCGAAGGGCAGTTCACGAAAGATCAGATTCTCGAGATGTATCTCAATAAGGTGTACTTCGGCGACGGTCTCTACGGCGTCGAGGCGGCATCGATGGGATATCTGGGTAAGCCGGCATCCGCCGTCACTGTCGCGGAAGCGGCGCTGCTTGCCGGTCTCGTGAAATCGCCCTCGAGCTACGCTCCTACCGTCAGCCTCGAGAAAGCGACTGCCCGCCGCAACGTGGCTCTTCGGGCGATGCTCGACGCGAAGATGATCGATTCGCCTACCTACGCGAAGGCGGTCAAGGAGCCGGTGAAGCTCGACGATGCGCTCCGGCGTGGAGAGATGTACGGGCAGTACTTCAAGGAGGAGGTCAGACGGTTCCTTGTAGAACGCTTTGGATGGGAGCGCGTCTACCAGGGTGGTTTGAAGGTCTATACAACCGTTGACCTCGACATGCAGAAAGAGGCCGAAGCCGAGGTTGCGCGCGGCATCGCGGAGATCGAGAAGCGGCAACGTCGCAAGGATGAAGACGCATCCAATCCGCTTCAGGCGGCGCTCGTGGCATTAGACCCGCACACCGGTGAAGTGCGGGCGATGGTCGGCGGTCGTGATTTCGAGAAGAGCAACTTCAACCGTGCCACCCAGGCCAAGCGGCAGCCGGGCTCGGCATTCAAGCCTTTCGTGTACGCCGCCGCGCTCGAGCAGGGATTCACGCCGGGTACGGTCCTCACCAATCTTGACGACCCGATTATGACGCTGCAAGGCGCGTGGGTCCCTGAGGACGAACATAGCGAAGGCTCGTCGATGACGATGCGCGCGGCATTGAAGACGTCGAGCAATCGAGCAGCGGTCCGCATGCTCGAGGATGTCGGCATTCCAGTAACCGTGGACTACGCCAAGCGCCTCGGTGTTGGTTCTGTTCCGAGCGTGCCGTCGCTCGCGCTTGGATCCGGAGAGGTGACGCTCTCATCCATGACCGCCGCTTACGCGGCGTTTGCCAACGGCGGGATGGTTCAGGCGCCAATGCTCGTGCGGCGCGTGGAGACCACGCAGGGCGAGGTGCTCTACACGGCGAAGCAGGAACCGCAGCAGGCGGTCAGCGAGCAGACAGCCTTTCTGATGTCGAACATGTTGGCCGACGTCATCAACGCCGGTACCGGAGCCGCCGCGCGCAGTGTCGGCTTCCGCCTCCCAGCCGCTGGCAAGACCGGCACGACGAACGATTACCATGACGCGTGGTTCGTGGGCTTCACGCCGAAGCTGGCAGCGGGTGTCTGGGTCGGGTACGACCAACCGCGCACGATCATCGGGGGCGGATACGCGTCGGTCCTCGCAGTCCCGGTCTGGGGACGCTTCATGGCGGCCGCGACGACCAAAGATCGCCCGGAATGGTTTAGTACACCCGCGCGCATCACGTCGGCGACCATTTGCCGCCTCAGTGGGAAGTTGGCGACCGACTCGTGTCATGAGAGCGTGACCGACGCGAATGGGCACGTGACGAACGAGTCGACGGTGTACACCGAGTATTTCGTGGAGGGCACTGAACCGACCGAGTTGTGCCCGATTCACCGGCGGCTTACGACGAACCCGTTCAAAGCGCTCGCTGCGCTTATCTCTCCCGGTCGGGCGTCGTCTCCTACCGAACCGGTCGTCACGCAACCACCTACGCAGCACGTAGAAACGGCACCAGCACCGCCCCAGCCAACTCCGCAGCCCGAACAGAAGAAGCGCGGATTCTGGTCGAAAGTCTTCGGCGGCGGCAAGAAGTAAACTGGCACAGTGCGCCGCACCTTCGGACTGTCGCACCTTCGCACTGGACCGTCGCACGATCGCACCCCGCCCCGTCGCACCGCACCCAGCGTGGTCCGGTAACGCCATGTTCAGTTTGGTGATCGGCCATCGGCGTCTGTTGACGTTGCTCTCGCGCGCGATTGCGCGTGACACGCTGCCACCGGCATTACTGCTGGCCGGTCCAGCGGGAGTTGGCAAACGTCGCGTCGCGCTGGCGCTCGCGCGTGCGGTGAACTGTCTCGAGCCTCGCGCAACAGATGAATTCGAACGCGACGCCTGCGGTAAGTGCGCGTCGTGCCGTCGCATCGAGCGCGGGGTACATCCTGACGTCATCGTGATAGAGCCGGGCGATATGGGTTCGATCAAGATCGAAGCGGTCCGCGACGTGGTCGATCGCGCCGGGTACCGGCCGTTCGAGGGGCGGCGTCGCGTGGTGATCATCAACGAAGCCGATGCCCTGGTGGACGCGGCCCAGAACGCGCTGCTCAAGACGCTCGAGGAGATGCCGCCGGCCTCGATCTTCGTGCTCGTGTCATCGTTGCCCGACGCGCTGCTGCCAACCGTGCGATCGCGATGCCCTCGCCTCAGATTCGGGCCACTGTCCGCCGGCGAAGTCGCGCAAGTGCTGGTACGCGATCACCGTTACTCGGATGCCGATGCGCGCGCGGCGGCTGCCGATGCCGACGGCAGCGTCGGCCGCGCCCTCGCCGCTGATTCCGCAGGTCTGGCGGATGCGAGAGAGGATGCTCGTCGTCTGCTGCAACAGGCTGCGAAGACCGACGACCCCGCTCGCCGGCTCGACGTCGTCAAGGATCTGAGCGGCGCCAAAGGCACGACCGCGAGCGATCGAGAGCAGATGGCGACGTGCCTGCGTGCATTGGGTTCACTGCTGCGCGATCTCGAGATTCTCTCGACGAGCGCCGACCGCCGCACGCTCGCCAATGGCGACCTCGAATCACAACTCGAGAAGTTGACCGGCGCCTTCAATCACAAACGTAGCTTGAAAGCCTACGTCGCGGTCGACGAAGCATTGGCCGCCCTCGAGCGCAACGCGAGCCCGAAAGTTGTCGCTGATTGGGTGGTCCTGCAACTGTAACGGGATTGTGTCGCCCCTCCAGAAGCCATTTAGTAGGGGCGGGTCTCGAGACCCGCCTTGATCGATCCGCCAGTTTGACGGCGTGTCTGAAGACTCGCCGCTACACCGTCGTGAATAACGTACGATCCCCGCGGGCAATAATGGTCGGCGAAATGAAACCTCGCATCGCCATCACCTCCGGCGATCCTGCCGGAATCGGGCCGGAGATCGCTCGGAAGGCTGCCGACGATCCGCGCGTCCGCAAGGTTTGCGAGCCGATCGTGTATGGCCCGCCCGCCGGCTCGACGTTCAAGCCGGGCGAACTTTCGGCGGACGCGGGTCGTGCTGCCTACGAGACGCTGTGCTCGGCGGTCGGCGACGCGCGCGCGGGAGTCGTGGCCGCGATCGCGACGGCACCCGTGAACAAGCTCGCTTTCGCCAGGGCTGGCCTGCCGTGGAAAGGGCACACCGACCTGCTGGCGCATCTCACTGGCAGCACTCGCGTCGCGATGATGTTCTGGTCGGAGCCGCTCAAGGTCGTGCTGGCGACGATTCACATCCCGTTGGCTTCAGTGACGAACGCGCTCACACGCGAGTTGATGGACGACATCATCGACCTCTCGGCGCGTGAGCTGCCCCGTTTCGGTCTCGAGAAACCGCGGCTTGCGGTGGCGGGTCTCAATCCGCATGCCGGCGAGGAAGGTCTGTTGGGTCACGAAGAACGGAAGGTGTTACGACCGGCGATCGAAACCGCGCAGAAACGCGGCATACGGATCGACGGTCCCTTTCCGGGGGACACTGTATTCGGGCGCGCAGTGCGAGGCGAGTTCGATGCTGTGATCGCCTGCTATCACGATCAGGGACTGATTCCCGTGAAGTTGCTTGCGTTCGGGCGGGCTGTGAACGTCACGCTCGGCTTACCGATTATCCGCACTTCTGTCGACCACGGCACGGCGTTTGACATCGCGGGGAAAAACATCGCCGATCCATCCAGCATGATCGAAGCGACGCTGCTTGCCGCGAAGCTGGCGACGGTCTAACTATTACGCTCGCGGAAGCCGTTCGTGATTGGATAGCGACGATCGCGGCCAAAACTCTTGCTGGTGATCTTGACTCCCGGCGGAGCCTGTCGCCGCTTGTACTCCGCCATGTAGAGCAGATGTTGAACACGCACGACGATCTCGCGAGCGAATCCACGGGCGACGATCTCGTCGACACTCTGTTCCTCTTCGACGAGGCCGTTGAGGATGGCATCCAGGACCTCATACGGGGGCAGGGAGTCCTGATCGGTCTGGTTCGGGCGTAGTTCCGCAGTCGGCGCTTTGGTGATGGACGATTCCGGAATCACGCGCCCCGGGGGGCCGAGCGCGCCCACCGGAAGATTCTCGTTGCGCCAGCGCGCGAGCTCGTAGACCTCGGTCTTGTAAATATCCTTGAGCACGGAGTAGCCGCCGCACATATCGCCGTAGAGCGTGGCGTAGCCGACCGACATCTCGGACTTGTTGCCCGTGGTCACGAGCATCTCTCCGAACTTGTTCGAGAGTCCCATCAGCAGCAAGCCACGAACTCGCGCCTGCAGGTTCTCTTCGGTGACGTCCCGCGCGCGGCCACGGAACGTATCCGCGAGCGTCGACTCTGCCGCCGACACCGTCGATCCGATCTCTATTGTCTCGAGTCGCATGCCGAGCAGGCGCCCAGACTCGTCCGCGTCGTCGAGGCTCTCCCGACTCGTGAACCGGGAGGGCAGGCGCACGCCGCGCACGCGATCGTGTCCGAGCGCGTCGACGGCGACCGCGGCCGTGAGCGCCGAGTCAATCCCGCCCGACATCCCCAACACCACGCCGGGGAAGCGATTCTTGACGACGTAGTCGCGCAAGCCCAGCATCATGGCGCTGTAGATCTCGCTGAGCCGTGCAGGCTCGCCACCATCATCTGCGCCCTCGCACACAAGCGAGCCGTTTTCGCGGCGCCATCGCGTCGGCACCAGGGCTTCCTGAAACATCGGTAGCTGACGCGCAAGCGTGCCGTCACTGTTGATGACAAACGATCCGCCATCGAACACGAGCTCGTCCTGGCCGCCGACCTGATTGACGTAGACCAGCGGAATTCCCGCATCGATCACGCGCTCGCGCGCCAGCGCCAGGCGCTGGTGGAATTTCCCCACTTCGAAAGGCGAGCCGTTCGGAACCAGGAGCAGCTCCGCGCCGAGCCGGCCCAGGTGCGACGCGATCAGCGGGAACCAGATGTCCTCGCAGATCGGAAGGCCGATAGTTGCACCGCGAAAGACCGCCGGCTGAGGCAGCGGACCTGGCGAGAACACGCGCTTCTCGTCGAAGACGCCGTAGTTTGGCAACTCGTACTTGAAACGAAGCTGCCGTTGGCCGTCTGCCAGCAATGCCACCGCGTTGTGGAGACAGCCACGCTCTCGCCATGGTGCAGTGACGACAACGCCAGGT
>Ga0207688_10000447_pt1 | contig 19558 bp, 18 predicted proteins | sample KBSMiscanthusM4_FD_184296 | JGI IMG/M metagenome (GOLD analysis project Ga0207688, IMG submission 184296) | Miscanthus rhizosphere microbial communities from Kellogg Biological Station, Michigan, USA - M4 (SPAdes) (version 2) | ecosystem: Host-associated > Plants > Roots > Rhizosphere ...
CCAGCGGGGCCGCTCCTGGTCCATACTCGCTATATTCGAACAGATATAGCGAGCCGCTCGTGTTGTTGCTGCCGCCCATTCCGACCAATTTTCGCGCCGGCACCGCGCTGCCCCCACTGATCAGGCTCGATCGACGCACCGACGTCCTGTTGCGGGCACACGCGCCTTCCGACGCCGCGTTGCAGCAGCCGGCGAGACGCAGCAAGATCTGGGAGCTTGCCGACACGCTGCACTGCTCGATCATCGGAACCTGCCTGTCGAACGCCGAGCTGCGCCATGCGCTGGCGCGCCTGGGCGTGAACGGCATTGACGCCGCTGACGACCACGAGCTGCACGTGGTCGGCGTCATGCTGGCCGGTCGCCGCGACGCCGGTGCGAAGCTATTGCAGCGGGCGCTCGATCGCCGCCACGCCCTCGCGATCAAGCAATATGCCAAGGCCAAGGATGAGCAGGCGCTGCGGCAGCTCTGGGACGAGTCGATGCGCAGCAGCGACATCCCGGGTGCATACTGGGCGCTGCTGAGTCACGCCGCCGCGACCGAGACGATCGTCAAGAAGGCGTTCCAGGATGTGCACATGCTGTCGCATCTCGTCGGCGCCGCCAACCGGGCGGACATCCGGCGCTTGCGGGAGCTGGAGGCGGAAAAGGGAGCGCTGACCGAGAAGCTGCATCGGCAGCAGCAGCAATTGCGCGACGGCTTCACCTCGCGCGACGAAACGATCCGCCAGCTCAACGCGCTGCTGGCTCGCCATGCTCCTGCGGAGGGAACAAGCGCGAATCGTGAAACTGGTCAGGACGATGCGGAGTCCGCAGGAGAAGAAACGTCCAGAAACGTGATCGCGGACCTGAACAGGAAGCTCGGGCAGGAGACCACGCGGCGGGAGCGGCTCGAGCAGCGCCTGAGCGCCATGTCCGCCACCATGAAAAAGACGGCGGCGGCATTGCAGACGGCGGAAGGCGAGCGGGACGCTCTGCGCCGCGAGATCGAGTCGCTCGAGGATCACATCGCCGCGGTGCTGCAGCCCGCCGCCGGCGACGGCGAGCCGGCGCCCGAGCTCTCCGCCCGGACGATCCTGTATGTCGGCGGCCGTCCCAACCAAATCCCGCAATTGAAGGCGCTGGTCGAGCGCACCGGGGCCCGCTTCCTCCACCACGACGGCGGGATTGAGCACAGCTCGTCGCTGCTCCCCGGGCTCATCAGCCGGGCCGACGTCCTGCTGTTCCCGATCGACTGCATCAGCCACGACGCGGTCGCCACGCTCAAGCGGCTCTGCCGGCAGCTGGAAAAGCCGTACCTGCCGCTGCGGACGGCGAGCCTCGCGACGCTCGCGTCGTCACTGGCAGGCATGACCTGCAACCAAACATCGTAGGTCATGCCGACAATCGGCGAATTCGGAGATGCGAAGGCTGTGCGAAGCCCAAGCGTACTGGGTGAAGGGCCAAACGGAATCGTCCGCGTTTCAGCCGCTACACTCGCCCAGCCCGGCCGGGTCGTGGCTCATCCTTGCGTTGGATGAGGGACTGGGCGCGATCAAATCCAGGTGACGCCTGGCTATTTCCGTGGCGCCACAGCGAACCGTGACATAGCTCATGGGAGCGCCGAATTGCGATGCATTGACGAGGAAACGCGTGATGCTGAGCAGACGCACACTAATGGGAGCGGGGGCAGGGGGCCTCATCGTCGCGCTGTCCGGCCGGCGTCCGGCCTCGGCGGCAGGCGCGGCGCAGACCTTCGAGGTCACACGCAGCGAGGACGAGTGGCGCAAGCTGCTGACCGCCGATCAGTTCGCGGTCCTGCGCCGGTCCGGGACCGAGCGCCCGTTCACCAGTCCGTTGTTGCATGAGAAGCGAAAAGGCACGTTCGCCTGTGCCGGCTGCGCGCTCGACCTGTTCTCCTCGGATACCAAGTACGACAGCCGGACCGGCTGGCCGAGCTTCTGGGCCCCGATCGAGAACGCCGTCGGCACCACCGAAGACAAATCCTTCGGCATGACCCGCACAGCGGTGCATTGCCATCGCTGTGGCGGCCACCTCGGCCACGTGTTCAAGGACGGCCCGCGACCCACGGGGCTGCGGTACTGCATGAACGGCGTTGCCATGACGTTCAAGGCGGCCGCCTAAACCAGGTGCCCCGGAGATGATCCTGTTCGCGGTGTCGTATTTCGCCGGGATGCTGACGATCGTCAGCCCGTGCATCCTGCCGGTGCTTCCGTTCGTGTTCGCGCGCGCCGAGCAGCCGTTCCTGCGCAGCGGTCTGCCGATGCTCGCCGGCATGGCGTTCACCTTCGCCGGCGCCGCCACGCTCGCCGCGGTCGGCGGGAGCTGGGCCGTCGAAGCGAACGAGTATGGCCGCCTGGCGGCCATCGTGCTGCTCGCGGTCTTCGGCCTGACCTTGCTGGTCCCCGAGCTCGCCGAGTGGATGACCCGGCCGCTGGTCGCCGCCGGTGCCCGGCTTTCCCAATCGATCGGGCAGGGCGGGCCTCAGCGCGACGCCGCCGTGCTGCCCTCGTTCCTGCTCGGCATCGCCACCGGCCTCCTGTGGGCGCCCTGCGCCGGTCCGATCCTCGGCCTGGTGCTGACCGGCGCGGCGCTGGAGGGTGCGAGCGCCGGCACCTCCCTGCTGCTGCTCGCCTATGCGGCCGGTGCCGCGACGTCGCTGGCGCTGGCGCTGCTGGCGGGGGGCCGCGTGTTCGCCGCCATGAAGAGGTCGCTCGGCGCCGGCGAGTGGATCCGGCGCGGCCTCGGCGCGGCGGTCCTCGTTGGCGTCGCAGTGATCGCACTCGGGCTGGATACCGGTTTCCTGACGCGGATTTCGGCCACGACAACCGCCGCGCTCGAGCAGGAGCTGCTGGACCGGACCGGCGCTGTAATATCCGGCCCCGGCGATCGTGCGCCGTCCGCTGTCGAGATGACCGATGCGGCCGGCGCGACGATGGCGCCCAGGCAGGCGCAAGCTGCCCTGCCGGTCGAGGGCGCGCTGCCGCCGCTGGCGGGCGCGGTGAAATGGCTGAACTCGCCGCCGCTGACGGCGGAGGGGCTGCGCGGCAAGGTGGTCGTGGTCAGCTTCTGGACCTATTCCTGCATCAACTGCCTGCGCGCGATCCCCTACGTCCGCGCCTGGGCGAAGACATACCGCGACCAGGGCCTGGTCGTGATCGGCGTGCACACGCCGGAATTCGCGTTTGAAAAAAAGATCGCCAACGTCGAGAAAGCGGTCACCGCCTTGCAGGTCGACTATCCCGTCGCCATCGACAACGACTTCGCCATCTGGCGCGCCTTCTTCAACCATTACTGGCCCGCCCTCTACGTCATCGATCCCAAAGGCCAGATCCGCTACCATCATTTCGGCGAAGGCGAATACGAGCGCGGCGAGCAGGTGATCCGGCAATTGCTCGCCGAAGCCGGGCAGTCCGTGCCCCGCGAAGGAAGCGTCGCGGTCAAGGCCAGCGGAGTGGAGGCTGCCTCGGACGTCAGCGCCGTCGGTTCGCCGGAGACGTATCTCGGCCTTGCCAAGGCGGAGAATTTCATCTCGCCCGGCGGCCTGCTGCGGAATGGGAGCCATCGCTATGACGCGCCGCCGCCGAGGCTCAACCAGTGGGCCCTCTCAGGGAAGTGGACGATCGGCGAAGAGCAGGCCATGCTCGATGGCGAGACCGGAAGCATCGTCTATCGCTTCCGCGCGCGCGACCTTCATCTCGTGCTCGGCGCGACCGACCCCGAAAAGCCGGTCCGCTTCCGGGTGCGGATCGACGGCGCCATGCCCGGCGAGAACCATGGCGCCGACGTCGCGCCCGATGGCTCCGGCACGGTCACCGACCATCGCCTCTACCAGCTGGTGCGCCAAAGCGGCCCCATCATGGACCATACGTTCGAGATCGAATTCCTCGATCCCGGTGTTCAAGCCTTCGCCTTCACCTTCGGTTGATTGGGAGACGAGCCATGACCGCACATGACAACGACGCCCGCGCGCGCAGCCCTCGTAGCGCGGCCTGGCGCCTGCTGGTGGCCGCCGTCGTGCTGCTGGCAGGAGCCACGTTCTGGCTTTCGCGCTCGCAACCGTGGGCCGCGGAGATCGCCGGGCCTATCCCCGCGCCGATCGTCGACGCCGCGCCTGCGTCGGGCGCGGAGATGCAGGTCGCGGTGCTCGCCGGCGGGTGCTTCTGGGGCGTGCAGGGCGTCTTCCAGCACATGAAGGGCGTGACCAGCGCGGTCTCCGGCTACGCCGGCGGCGACAAGAAGTCGGCGCACTACAACATGGTCAGCGCCGGAACGACCGGCCACGCCGAGACCGTGCGCGTCACATTCGATCCGCGCCAGATCAGCTACGGCCGCATCCTGCAGGTGTTCTTCTCGGTCGCCCACGACCCGACCCAGCTCAACCGGCAAGGGCCGGACACCGGCACGCAATACCGCTCCGCCATCTTCACCGAGAACGCCGAGCAGGCGAAGATCGCCAAGGCGTATATCGAGCAGCTCAACAAGGCCGGCCTGTTCGACACGGCGATCGTCACCAAGGTCCAGCCGCTGGAAGCCTTCTATCCCGCGGAGAAGTATCATCAGGACTTTCTGGTGCAGAATCCCGCCCACCCCTACATCGTGATCAACGATCTCCCGAAGGTCGAAAATCTCAAGCGCGCCTATCCCGACGTCTATCGGCCGGATCCGGTCCTGGTCGCCACGACCGGCACGTCGAACTGATATTCGCCGCCGCGCGCCGCCTCCCTGTCGGCTGCGTTCTCCACGCCGGGGCCCAACCTCGGCGCGGCTTGGCGGAGCATGATCTTTTCCGAAAACCGATCCCACTTTTCGGGATCATGCTCTAAGATGCAGCAACGCGGACGCGATAACTCACGACAAGAAATGAACCCGTGGTGCTCCCACGCATGGAGGAAGCAGTGTCTGGACATCGAGTTTTGAAGGCGTCAATTCTGGCTTTGCCGATCTTCTGCGCATCTGTGGCCTGTGCGCTGGCCCAACAGGCGCCGGCCTCCGAGGCGGCGAAAAATCTCAAGCCGGTCACGAACGAGATGCTGCGCAATCCGCCGGCGGCGGACTGGCTGATGTGGCGCCGCACCTATGACGGCTACGGCTACAGCCCGCTCGATCAGATCAACAAGGACAACGTCAAGAACCTCAAGCCGGCGTGGTCGTGGTCGATGAACCCGGGTGCCACCGAGACGACGCCGATCGTCCACGATGGCGTGCTGTTCCTCAATCACAACGGCGACAAGATCCAGGCGCTCGACGGCGCCACCGGCGACCTGATCTGGGAATACAAGCGCGACCTTCCGGCCAAGCTGCTCTCGGAGAATTCCAATCAGCTGACCAAGCGCAACATGGCGATCTATGGAGACAATCTGTACATCGCGACCTCGGACGCCCACATCGTCGCGCTCGATGCCAAGACCGGGAAGGTGGTGTGGGATCATACCGTCGCCGATTGGACCAAGGGCTGGCGCTACTCAGGCGGCCCATTCATCGTCAATGACACGCTTGTCCAGGGCATGACCGGTTGCGGCAACGCCACGCCGGGCGGCTGCTTCATCACCGGGCACGACGTGAAGACCGGCGCGGAGAAATGGCGCGTTCATACCATCGCGCATCCGGGCGATCCGAACTTCGATACCTGGAACGACATCCCGCTGGAAAGCCGCTATGGCGGCTCGGCCTGGATTTCCGGCAGCTACGATCCCGAGCAGGATCTCGTCTTCTACGGCACTGGGCAGCCCTATCCGTGGATCGCGGAGATGAACGGGCTGCTGCCGAAGAAGCCGGGCGCCAAGAACAACGCGCTCTACACCGACTCGACGCTCGCCATCGAACCCAAGACCGGCAAAGTGAGATGGTATCGCCAGCATCTCGAGACCGACACCTGGGATCTCGATTACGCCTACGAGCGCATGCTGATCGACCTGCCGGTCAACGGCGTGACCCGCAAGGCGCTGGTCACCACCGGCAAGCTCGGAATCATCGAGGCGATCGACCGCACCAACGGCGAATGGCTGTGGCACAAGGAGACGATCCCGCAAAACGTCGTGACCTCGATCGACCCCAAGACCGGCGAGAAGACGATCAATCAAGCGTCGGTGCCGCATATCGGTCAGACCACGGTGAACTGCCCTGCCGATCCCGGCGGCCGTGGCTGGCCGGCGACGGCGTACAATCCGAATACCGGGACCTTGTACCTGCCGCTGAACGAGTATTGCTCGAACACCACGCCGAGCCCGCTCGATCCCGGCCAGGCCTATACCGGCGGCGGCCGCGCCATTTTTGCGCGAACGCCGGTCCCCAACAGCGACGGCAATATCGGCCGCGTCGACGCCATCAAGCTGGCGGATCGCTCGACGGTTTGGACCGCCCGAACCCGCACGCCGCAGACTGGCGCAGTTCTTCCGACCGCCGGCGGCGTCGTGTTCGGCGGCGGGTGGGACCGCTTGTTCCGCGCCTACGACGACGCCACCGGCAAGGTGCTGTGGGAGACCAAATTGAACAATGCGCTCAATTCGTTCCCGGTCACCTACAGCGTCAACGGCAAGCAATATGTGGCCGTGGTCGCCGGCAACGGCTCGAGCCACGCGCGTTCCCTCGCCACGCTGACGCCGGAAATCAGGAACCCGGACGGCGGTTCGGTGCTGTGGGTGTTTGCGCTGCCGAACTAGTGGCTCATCAATGAGAAGGGGGCCGGTCGGTCTGGCGGTGGGTCCGCGACCGATCGCGCCCCTGTTTCTTTGATGCAAGGCATGGCGATGACAGGCGCGTCACAGGAGCACGGAATTCGAGCGAGGCGTGGCGCACGCGATGTCGGGCGCCGATTGCGTCGCGGCGCCTCGATGATGACGGCCGCTCTGACCGTCTGCCTGCTCCCACTCTCCGCGGCGAGGGCGCAAACGCCTTTCGTCCCCGATGACTGGAAGTATGGCAAACGCCAGGAAAGCTCCACGCTGCACTATTGCGTGGACGCGCGTGATCCCGATCTGCCGGTGGCGCGAAAGATCGGCGAGGCGATTGCGACCGCGCTGCTGCTGCAGCCCAGGGAACACGTGATCGGCGAGAATGTCGCCGGGGAGAGCCTCGACAACCTCTATCAAGTCTTTCTCGGCACCTGCGACCTGTATCTGGGCTTCAAATTGATCCCGGACGCCTACCCGGAATGGATGAAGCTGACGCGGCCGTACTACCGCGCCTCATACGTGTTCGCCGCGACCGATGCCGGCTGGCGCGCGCTCGCCGACATGCCGAAATCGCGCGCCATCGGCGCGACCATGGGAACCGGCGCGGATCTTCGGCTGATCCAGTACCTGCAGGCGCTGACCCCGGCCGAGCGATGGAGCCGTTTCCCGATGTCGTCCGACGAGGCCGCGCTCAAGGCGCTGATGAGCGGCACGGTCGGCATCGCCCTGGTCTGGGGCCCCGCGCTATGGGCGTTGCAACGGAGCGATGCCGGCTACGCGAAGCTCCGGCTGTTGTCGCCCAGTCCGCTTCCGGCCATCTCGGCGGATGTCGGGGCCGCGGTGCTGGCGAACGAATCCTTCCTTCGCAGCAATGTCGACCAGGCGATTGCCGCGCTCACCAGGGACGGCACCATCCAGGCCATTCTGGACGGCAACAAATTTCCCGCGACTGCCGTGAAATGACGTTAGACTCCCGATCCCGGCGAATGCGCATCGATCGCTGAGTTTGCGAGGAGGCCGCCGCGTTACGACCATGTCTGAGCCCGCGGTCGCGATCGAGGGAGTGAGCAAGCGGTTCGGCCGGACGCTGGCGTTGGACAACGTCGGCTTCGAGGTGCGTCGCAACGAATTGTTCGCGCTGCTCGGCCCCAATGGTGCGGGCAAGACCACCTTGGGACATATCCTCTGCACCATCCTCAGGCCCGACAGCGGCAGCGCCCGCATCAACGGCATCGACGTGGTCAGGAATCCGCTCGCGGCCCGTCGCAGCCTCGGCGTCGTGTTCCAGGAGCCGAGCCTCGACGATCGCCTGACCTTATACGAGAACCTCAATTTCCACGGGCTCATCTATGGCGTCCCGGCAGCGCAGCGGCGCAGCCGGATCGAGGCGATGCTCGAGCTCGTCGAACTCTCGGAATGGCGCGCCCACATGGTGCGGACGCTCTCCTCGGGCATGAAGCGCCGGCTCGAGATCGCCCGCGCCTTCGTGCACGACGCACAGATTCTGTTTCTCGATGAACCGACCGTCGGCATGGATGCGCAATCGCGTGACCGGTTGTGGGGCTACGTTCGCCGGCTGCGTCAGGAGCGTGAGCTCACCGTCATCGTCACCACCCATTACATCGAGGAGGTGGACGGCGCCGACCGCATCTGCGTCATCGACCGGGGGCACATTCTGGCCAACGATGCGCCGGCCGCATTGAAGCTGCGCCATGGCCAGGAGCTGCTGCGGGTCGTTCCGGCGGAGGATGCAACGGCGGCGGAAATCCTGTCCGCCTATCCGGACCAGTCGATCCGCAACGATGCCGAAATCATCCTCAAGTCGAGCGGCGACGCCTTCACCGAATCGTTCCTCGCCCGCCATGGCGGCCGGCTGCGGAAATTCGTCGTCGAGAAACCGAGCCTCGAAAGCGTGTTCCTGTCGCTCACCGGCCGCGAGCTTCGCGACCAGGTCGCGGGACCGCGCGAGCGGACACATGCATTCGGCAAGCGCGGGGGCGAGCACACGCGATGATCAGGACCGCAACCACCGCGCCCACGGGCGTGCGCGCCATCGCGCCGCAACTGGGCGGACTCTACGCCATCTGGCTGCGCGAGGTGAAACGCGCCGTGCGCGATCGCGGCCAGCTCATCGGCGGCGTCAGCCGGCCCCTGCTGTGGGTGCTCATCATGGGGATCGGCCTCAACCCCTATTTCCGCGGGGAGATTTACGGCGAGGTCCGCTTCGTCGTTCCCTACACCTATCTGCAGTTCATCTTTCCCGCCGTCATCGTGCTCAACATCATGTACACCTCCGTGCAGTCGGCGGTGTCGACGATCTGGGACCGCGAGTTCGGATTCCTGCGCGAGATCCTGGTCTCGCCCCTGTCCCGTACCACCATCCTGCTGGGGAAGGTTCTCGGCGGAGCGACCGTCGCCCTGTTCCACGGCTGCCTCGTGCTCGTGCTCGCGCGTTTCGTCGATGTCACGTTGAGCCCCGCCGACCTCCTGTATGCGCTGGTGCTGATGTTTCTGCTCGCGTTCGGGCTGACCTCGCTCGGCGTGGTGATCGCCAACCGGGTGCAAGGCTTCGAGGGTTTCGGAGTGTTCTCCAACGCGGTGATCCTGCCGCTCTACTTCACGTCGAGCTCGATCTTCCCGCTCGATCCATCGCTCACCGGCGCGCAGAGCAAGGTGGTCTATCCGGAATGGCTGGTGACGCTCGTCGAGATCAATCCGCTGACCTACGCGGTCGATGCGCTGCGCGGTGCGCTCATTCATTTCCACCAGTTCGATCCGAAAATTGGGCCGATCGTGCTTGTCGTCATGGCCGTGGTCTTCTTCCTGATCGCGTTGCGCGATTTCAGTAGACTTTAAGTGCAATGAACGTCATCGCGAGCAGGGTCCGACAATTCGCGCCCTATGTCCTCATCTTCGGGCTGCTTGGCGCCGTCTACCTGCTGCCGCCGGACACGTCGCTCGGCGAGGTGCGCAAGGCCGGCGTGCTGCGCGCCTGCCTGCCGCCGAGCTATCCGCCGCTCGTCACCGGCGATCGCGATGCGCCGGGGATCGATGTCGAGATGCTGCAGGCGCTGGCAAAAAATCTCGGCGTGAGCCTGATCATCTCGTCCAACCCCGCCATCGGCCAGGATTTCAATCCCCGCAACTGGCACGTGACGCGCGCGCAGTGCGAAGTACTGGGCGGCGGCGTGGTGGCGTCGCCGCTCACCAAATCCTTCCTCGAAACGACCGCGCCTTACGCCCAGACCGGCTGGGCGCTCGTGGGTCCGAAGCTGCCCGCCGATCTCCAGGGTCGGCGCGTCGGCGTCCTGACCGGTGTCTCGGGGCTCGATCGACTGGCGCTCTCGAGCTATCTCCGCGCCAGGAACGCGGAGCTGACCATCACGCCTGATGTCGTGGAATTCGTGGCAGGCCTGCGCGATGGCCGGTTCGACATCGGCATCACGGAGTGGCTGCTCGCCGGACAGCTTGCCGCCGGCAACGGTTGGTCGGTCGCCTGGATGCCGGCGGAGCTCCCGCGCTACGCCGTCGCGCTCGGCCTGTGGAAGGGCGATCTCACGCTCAAGCGAGCCATCGCCGACGGGCTGGAGAAGCTTCGACGCGACGGCGAGGTCGCGAGGATCATCGCCCGCTATCTCGGCGCGCGCGCCAAGGGCGACGCGGTGCGCTCGATACCGTCCGCGAATCTATTCGCCCAGGATCGGACCTGCGAGCACGCGATAGGCCGGCGCGAGCAGGCCGGTGACCCATCCGGTGGCGGCAACGACTGCCAGCAGCACGGCGACGAACGGTTGTAGCTTCGCGATCCAGTGCCCCCATTGCGGCATCGCGATCATGAGCAGGTGGCTGCCGGTCAGAGACGGCACCGGCAACAGGTTGAGGAGTGCGAACCACACGCTGAGCTTTCCCGTCATGTCGACCAACGCGAAGGCGAGGGCCGACGCCGTGTCGGGCAGGAGCGGCAACACCATCGGCCGCAACAGCCGCAGCGCGAGGGCGCTCAGGAGCGTTGCCGCCGCTCCTGCAATGACTGCGAGAGCCAATCCCGCGCGGCCGGGCCGCAGCTTTGCCGGATCGATGGCGATCGGTCGGATCCAGCCGACCGAGAACAGCAGGGCCGAAACGCCGCCCAGGATATCGAGATGGGCGAACGGGTTGAGCGTGAGACGCCCATCCTGGCGTGGTCCCGGATCGCCCAGCGCGACCGCGGTCGCCGCCACAGCGAGGCCATGCACAGCGACGATGAACAGGAGAGCGCAAAGGCGCAGCACCAGCTGCTGCAGCGAAAAATCAATCAAGACGGCACCGGCCCATCCCCGCCGGGCCAACTATGCATGGCATGCCGCTATTTCTTCAAGCTCATCTTCTGCTGGATATCGAGGTCGGAGGGGAGCTCGCCGGCGCCGGGGGCGTAGCCGTTCTGGCTCAACAGAAATGCGGTCAGGTCCACATACGATTGCTCGCTCAGTTGTCCCGGCCGGTCGGGCGGCATCGTCGACTTCGTCTTGCCGTACAGCGCGCCCACGCTGCCGCTGGCCCAGCGCTGCCGGAAATAAGAGCCCTTGAGCGGCGCGCCGCCGAACTCGCCGTTGTCGAGGGTCGTGCCGTGGCAATCCTGGCAATTGCGCTCATAGATCGCCTGGCCGCGCTCCGCCTGCTCGGCAGTGAATGTCAACGCTGTCGTCGCCTGGTCCGCCACGCCGCCCGGCGTCGCTGTGACGATCCGCCCGCGCAGCGCATGCACGTCGACGGCGCTCATCTGCTGTCCCCGCGCCGCGGCGACATCCGACGGTAGAATGAGCGTGAAGTCGCGCGGCAGCAGCTTGTCGTTGCCCCACGCCGAGAGGACATAATCGAGCGCCGCGGCGATCTCGCTGTCGGTGAGCTGAGGCCACGGCGGCATGGCGCTGGAATAACTGCTGCCTTTGGCGCTGATCGTCCCTTCGAGCCCGAATAGAACCAGGCGCACCAGATAGTCGCGGCCGCTTTGCTGCGCGAACAATTCGGCGACGTGGCCGGCGAGCGGGGGAAACGCTCCGGCAATTCCCTGCCCGTTCTCCTGATGGCACACGCTGCAATTGGCGCCGAAGACGCGCGCACCGAGCTCCTGCCATTGGAATCCGGCCGGCGGCGTCGTCTGCGATCCTGCATGTTGGCTCGGCGCAGCCGAAAAGAAAGCGATCGCGGCGAGAGCGAAAGCGACAGACGCTGCGAGCCGCCGGGCGAACTGCCTTGGGGCCATCGGTGAATCCTTGCTGTCCGGACGCTTCTTTTCTGCAGGTCGGACATAACAGTCAAGCGAACAGCACCTCGACAGCGAAAGAGGTCGTGGCGCGGCCGGCGGGCGGTGCCGAGGCGGGCAAATCCGCGACTATTTTGTACGGCTCCATCCATTGAACCCGCCGGCATTTCGGCTATGGTGCACCGATATGCTCAGTGGGACATAGCGCTATCGGAGATCGGCGAATGATGGCATCACGGCGTTCATGGCTGGCTCTGCTGGCGGCCACGGTTTTGACCCTGGGGGCGGGAACCGCGCCCGCTGCCGCCCAGAACCGGGACATTCTCGTGTTCGCGGCCGCCAGCCTGAAGAACGCGCTCGACGAGGCCGCCGCGCAATGGCAGCGCGAGAGCGGCAAGAAGGTGGTGATTTCCTACGCGGCCAGCAACACGCTGATCAAGCAGATCGAGCAGGGCGCGCCCGCCGACATGTTCATCTCCGCCGATCTCGATTGGATGGATTACGGCCAGCAGAAAGGCCTGATCAAGCCGGATACGCGTTCGAACCTGCTCGGCAACCGGCTCGTTCTGATCGCGCCCAAGGATTCCAATATCAGCGCGAATATTCAGCCCGGCTTCGACCTCGCGGCGCTGCTCAAGGGCGGTCGTCTTGCCATGGGCAACGTCGACGCGGTGCCCGCCGGCAAATACGGCAAGGCCTCGCTGGAGAAGCTCGGCGCCTGGGATGGCGTCAAGGACAAGATCGCACAGGCCGAAAGCGTTCGCGCCGCGCTGCTTCTGGTGGCGCGTGGCGAGGCCCCGCTCGGGATCGTCTACCAGACCGATGCAGCGGCCGACCCGACCGTGAAGATCGTCGGCACCTTCCCCGAGAACACGCATCCGCCGATCATCTATCCGATCGCGCTGACGAAGGACTCGACCAATCCGGATGCGGTAGCGTTCCTGAACTTTCTGCGCTCCCCCGCGGCACGCCCGGCATTCGAGCGCCAGGGCTTTACGGTGCTCGGGCCGGGCGGCCAGCGCTCTTGATGATTTGAGCGGCCGGCATGATCAGGGGTGAGCGGATTGCATGAACGATCTGCTCAACCTCTCGCCGGAAGAATGGACCGCGGTCCGTCTCAGCATTCGGGTCGCAACCGTCGCGATGCTGGCCAGCCTGCCGGTCGGCATCGCGGTCGCCTACCTGCTCGCGCGCGCTCGCTTCCCCGGAAAGTCTGTTGTCAACGGCATCGTGCTGCTGCCGCTCATCCTGCCGCCGGTCGTCACCGGCTATCTGCTCCTCCTCAGCTTCGGCCGGCGCGGCCCGATCGGCGCATTCCTGTACGAGCACTTCGGGATCGTGTTTTCGTTTCGCTGGACCGGCGCGGCGCTCGCCTGCGCGGTGATGGCCTTCCCGCTGCTGGTCCGGTCGATCCGCCTGTCGATCGAAGCCGTCGATCGCCGCCTGGAAGACGCCGCCGGCACGCTTGGCGCCAACCCGCTCTGGGTGTTCACGTTCGTCACCTTGCCGCTGATCCTGCCGGGGATCATCGCCGGCATGATCCTGTGCTTCGCCAAGGCGATGGGTGAATTCGGCGCGACCATCACTTTCGTCTCGAACATTCCCGGCGAGACCCAGACGTTGCCGTCGGCGATCTACACCCTGACCCAGATTCCTGGCGGCGAGACCGGGGCGCTGCGTCTCACCCTGGTGTCGATCGTCATCTCGATGGGAGCGCTCCTCATCTCAGAATTGCTGGCGCGGCGGGTCGACGAGAGAATATCCGCGCAATGAGCCTCGCGGTCGACGTCACGCACCGGTTCGGGTCGTTCCTGCTGGAGGCGCGCTTCGTCTCCGATGGCCGGCTGACGGCGTTTTTCGGCCGCTCCGGATCGGGCAAGACCTCGCTGATCAATATCATCGCCGGCGTGGTCCGCCCCGACCGCGGCCGCATCGTCCTGGACGACACGACGCTGGTGGACACCGACCGAGGAGTGTTCGTTGCGAAATACCGCAGGCGCGTCGGTTATGTATTCCAGGAGGGGCGTCTCTTCCCCCATCTCACGGTGCGGCAGAATCTGCTGTTCGGACGATGGTTCACGCCGCCGCGCGAGCGCCACGTCACTCTCGACCAGGTGCTCGACCTGCTCGACATCGGACAACTTCTGGATCGCCGCCCCGGCAGCCTGTCGGGCGGCGAAAAGCAGCGTGTTGCCATCGGTCGCGCCTTGCTCACGTCGCCGCGCCTGCTGTTGATGGACGAGCCGCTGGCGTCCCTCGACGACAGCCGCAAGGACGAGATCCTGCCGTTCATCGAACGCCTGCGAGACGAGGCACGCGTGCCGATCGTCTATGTGTCGCATTCGCTTCCAGAAGTCGCGCGGCTGGCGACGACCGTCGTGGTGTTTCAAGACGGCCGCATCATGGCTACGGGATCGCCGACCGACGTGCTGGGACGAGCGGACGTGCTTGCGCCATATGTATTGTCCGAAGCCGGAGTCTTGATCGAGGCGACGGTCTGCGGGCACGACCGCGCTTTCGGCCTGACCGCGCTGCAATCGCGCGCAGGATTATTCCAGGCGCCGCACCTCGATCTTCCGATCGGAACGCCGGTTCGCATACGCGTTCGCGCCCGAGACGTGATGATCGCCACCACGCGTCCGGATGGCCTGAGCGCGCTCAACGTACTGTCCGGCGTCGTCCGCGCGCTGGACGCGACCGCGGACGGCCTGGTTGAAGTCGGTCTCGACTGCGGTGGCGTTCGGTTGGCGGCGCGCCTCACGCGAAAATCCATCGCCACGCTCCGACTCGAGCCCGGCCGTGAGGTCTATGCCGTGATCAAGAGTGTCGCGCTGGACCGGGACACGCTGGGACGAGCGCCGACACCCATCGAGCGCGCGAGCGCAGACGCGTCGACCACTCAATCCTGACTGACCGGCACGGCGCCGACGGCCCTTGCGCCGGGATGCGCGACACCCGATTTGAATGGGGTGCCGAATATTGGTATTGGAAGCGGCACATGGCCCGCCCATTGGCACGCATTCTCGAGCTCACGCTCAACGGCCGCCCGCGCGTGGACGCGGTGCCCGATAATCTGTTGCTGCTGGACTATTTGCGGGAAGTCGTCGGCCTCACTGGAACAAAAACAGGCTGTGACGGCGGCGAGTGCGGCGCCTGCACCGTGCTCGTCGATGACCAGCCGCGCTTGTCATGCCTCACGCTTGCGGCCGGCGTGCGTGGTCAGCGCGTGGATACCGTCGAATCGCTCGGCGCGGACGGTCACCTTTCCGCAGTGCAACGCGGGTTTCACGAAAAGCTCGGCGCCCAATGCGGCTACTGCACGCCCGGCTTCATCATGGCATCGGCCGGCCTGCTGCGCCGCAACCCGCGCCCGAGCGAGGACGACATCCGGTCGGCGCTGGGCAGCAACATCTGCCGTTGCACCGGCTACGTCAAAATCATCGAAGCGGTGAAGTACGCCGCCGAGCTCAACGCTGCCGGGGTGGCGCCGTGAACGAGATCGTGCCGACGCACACTATCGGCGGCTATGTGCCGATGGTCGACGGACCTGAGAAGGTCTCGGGGCGAGCGAAATACACCGCCGATCTCATCAATCCCGGCATGCTGGCGGGGCGCATCTTCCGCAGCCCCTATTCGCACGCTGAGATCATCGACGTCGATGTGTCCGCTGCCTTGCAACTCCCGGGCGTGAAGGCGATCGTCACCGGCGCCGACTGCGACAAGACGTTCGGTGTGCTGCCGATCGCGCGCAGCGAGCATCCCATGGCGCGCGACAAGGTGCGCTACCGCGGCGAGCCGGTCGCGGCGGTCGCCGCCGTCGACGATGCCACCGCCAAGCGCGCGATCGCGCTGATCAAGCTCACCGTGCGCGAATTGCCGGCCTACTACACCTCGCAGGAGGCGATGGCCGAGGGCGCAACCACCATCCATGCGCGCAAGGCCGGCAATATCGAACGCGACGTGCTGTTCGAGCTCGGCAACGTGGAGCAGGGCTTCCAAGGTGCCGATCTCGTGCGCGAAGGCCGCTACGATTGCGCCGAGGTCTGTCAGAACCAGATGGAGATGCACGCCGCGGTCGCCGAATACGACGCCGTGCGCGAGCGCATGACCGTCCATGCAAGTACGCAGGTCCCCTATTACGTCCACCTGATGCTCGCGCAGATCCTCGACATGGACATGTCGAAGATCCGCGTGATCAAGCCGCATGTCGGCGGCGGCTTCGGCTGCCGCACGGAAGCGCTCAACGTCGAGCTCATCACCGCGTTGCTCGCGCGTCGCGCCGGCGGCAGCGTGCGCATGATGATCAACCGCGAGGAGACGTTCATCACCCATCGCGGCCGGCCGCAGACCGACATCCGCCTCAAGCTCGGCATGCGCAAGGACGGCAAGATCACCGCGGTGGAATGCGAATGCTACCAGCGCGGCGGCGCCCATTCCGGCTACGGCGTTGTCACCATCCTCTATGCCGGCTCGATGCTGTACGCGATCTACGACCTGCACAACGTCAAATATATCGGCAAGCGCGTGCTCACCAACACGCCGCCGTGCGGGGCTTTCCGCGGCCACGGGACCGTCGACGTCCGCTTCGCGTTCGAGAGCCTGCTCGACGAGATGGCCGGCGAGCTCGGCCTCGATCCGATGGCGGTGCGGCGCGCGAACTACCTCACGGCGCCCACCTTCACCGACAACGACCTGATGGTGAACAGCTACGGCCTGCCGGAATGCGTGGACTGGGTCGAGCAGGTGAGCGGCTGGACCGCGCGCAAGGGCAAGCTGCCGAAGGGCAAGGGCCTGGGATTTGCCTGCTCGCATTACATCAGCGGCGCGTCGCGGCCGGTCAACTGGACCGGCGAGCCGCACGCGACCGTGAAGATCAAGCTCGATTTCGACGGCTCCATCGTGGTGCTGTCCGGCGCCGCCGAGATCGGCCAGGGATCGTCGACCATCCTGGTGCAGACCGTGGCCGAAGTGCTCGGGCTCGATCTGTCGCGCATACGCATCGTCACCGGCGACAGCGAGGTGGTGCCCAAGGACAATGGCTCCTATTCCTCGCGCGTGACCTTCATGGTCGGCAATGCCGCGATCGATGCGGCGCAGAACCTCAAGCGCGTGCTGGTGGCGGCGGCCGCGCGCAAGCTCGACGCCAAGCCGGAAGAGATCGAATGCCTGGGCGAGCTCTATCGCGCTGGCGCGCAGGACAAGGGTCTGAGTTTCAACGAGGTGGTGACCGAGGCGCTCAAGGATACCGGCACCATCACGGTGACCGGCAACTATTCGACCATCCCGGAATCGCACGGCGGCAAGAAATATCGCGGCGCCGCGATCGGCGGCACCATGGGCTACAGCTATTCCGCGCAGGTGGTGGAAGTGAGCGTCGACGAGGACACCGGCGTCGTCACCGTCGACAAGGTGTGGGTCGCGCACGACTGCGGCAAGGCCCTCAACCGCCTCACGGTCGAGGGCCAGGTGCAGGGCTCGGTGTGGATGGGCCTGGGCCAGGCCATGAGCGAGGAGACCGCTTATCACGAGGGCCTGCTCATCACCGGCAACATGCTCGACTACCGCGTGCCCACCATCCAGGATTCGCCGCCGATCGAGGTCGGCATCGTCGAGAGCAACGATCCGCACGGCCCGTTCGGTGCCAAGGAGGCGGGGGAGGGGTCGCTGGCGGCGTTCCTGCCGGCGCTGACCAACGCCATTGCCGACGCGACCGGCGTCCGGCTCAACGATCTGCCGGCGACGCCTGACCGCGTGTTCGCGGCGATGGAGAAGCGGCGGCGGGCCAGCCCGATCCGCGGCAACGGCCGGGCCGTCTGATGGATGCGCTGCCGCAGTTCGATCTGCTGCGTCCGCGCACGCTCGACGAGGTGGTCAAGGCGCGCGCCGATCATCCCGGCAGCCAACTGCTCGGCGGCGGCACCGATCTCGTGGTCAATATCCGGCGCGGCATCGTCGCCCCGCCGACGCTGATCGACGTCAACCACGTCGCGGAGCTGCGCGCCATCAAGGCCGATGCGCACGCGATCGAGATCGGCGCCGCGGTCACGCTGAGCGAGCTTGCCGCGCATGCGGAGGTCATCAGGCATTATCCGGTGGTGGCGCAGGCGGCCGCGTTCATCGCCGGGCCGACCCATCGCAACATGGGCACGGTGGGCGGCAATCTCTGCCTCGATACCCGCTGTCTGTTCTATAACCAGAGCGAATGGTGGCGCTCCGCCAACAACCACTGCCTCAAGACCACGGGCGACATCTGCCATGTCGCGCCGAAGAGCCGCGGCATCTGCTTCGCCACTTTTAGCGGCGATCTCGCGCCGGCCTTGCTGACGTTGAACGCCGAGGTCGATCTCGCGGGGCCGGCGGGGAAACGCACCGTCGCGCTCGATCGCCTCTATATCGGCTTCTCGCGCCAGGACCAGCCGATCACCGAGACGCTGGGCGACGGCAAATATTATCTCGCCCTGCGGCCGGGCGAATTGGTGACCGCCGTGCGCGCGAGCAACACATCAGGCCTGCGCTCGGCCTATGACAAGATCCGTATCCGCCGTTCGATCGAATATCCCGTAACCGGCGTGGCGGTGGCCTTGCGGCGCGAGGGCGACACGCTCGCCGAGCTGCGCGTCGCCTTCACCGGCACCAATCCGCGCCCGGTGCTCCTCGAGGGCACGGCCGCGCTCTGTGGCGGCGCACTCGACGCGCGCGTGTTCAAGGGACTCGACGACCTCGGCCGCGACCAGATCATGTCGATGAAGACCACGTTCACCCCCGGCCACTATCGCCGCCGCGTCGCCGGCGTATTGGCGCGGCGACTGGTGGAGAAGCTGTTCGAGGAATAGCGGGCGAGGTCCCGCGCGCGCTCATCCGCCGGGTGAGGTCGGCTTGTCGACGGCGCCGCCGCCTTCTGCCCAATCCTTGAAGGCGCCGAGGTTGTAGACGCGCTCGTAGCCCATGTCCTTGAGCACCTTGCCGCTCAAGGCCGAACGACCGCCCGAGGCGCAATAGACGATCACGGTCTTGTCCTTGGCGAAATTCTTGTCGTGATAGGGTGACTCCGGATCGGCGCGGAATTCCAGCATGCCGCGCGAGACGTGGACGGCGCCGGCGGCCTTGCCGCTTTTTTCCACTTCCGGCGCGTCGCGCACGTCGACCACCAGCGTGTTGCCCTTGGCGATCATCTCGCGGGCCTCGGCTGGCGTGATCCGCGGCACCGCGGCGTTGGCCGCTTCCATCATCTGCTTGACGCTTGTCGCCATGGCGTCCTCCTTCTGCTGGATTTCACGACCCCAGCCGCGGATGACCTCCGCAGCCTCAGGTTCGCGCCAAGATATCACACCTCACACGGCGCTACAGTAGGGAGGCGAAAACAGCGAACCTCGAAATGACAATACCGGCTCACAGTCGCGCTCACATGGTTGGATTGGCGTACCGGCCACCGAGCGCGTGCAGGCCGTAGGCGGCGCCGGCTATGTCGAAGTTGAAGGAGAAGTGCTGGTTGATGGCGAGCACATCGCGCAGGTGCCGCTGCAATGGGTCACTGAGGTAGAGGCCTTGCGCCCCGTAGCAGGACCACAGCGTCTCCACCGCCTCGCGCGACTGGTTCACGGCGAAAGCCGAGTGCGCCCGGAACCGCAGCTTGGTCTCGAGATCA
>Ga0207688_10000452_pt1 | contig 19462 bp, 15 predicted proteins | sample KBSMiscanthusM4_FD_184296 | JGI IMG/M metagenome (GOLD analysis project Ga0207688, IMG submission 184296) | Miscanthus rhizosphere microbial communities from Kellogg Biological Station, Michigan, USA - M4 (SPAdes) (version 2) | ecosystem: Host-associated > Plants > Roots > Rhizosphere ...
CCGTTTTGCCACCCTCGACCTGATGACGGGCGGCCGCGCCGCCTGGAACGTGGTGACTTCGGTCAATGACGGCGAAGCCCACAATATGGGGAAGGAGCAGCACCTCGAGCATGACCTGCGCTACGACCGCGCCGATGAATTCATGGAAGTCGTGCTTGGGCACTGGAACTCCTGGGATGATGACGCGATCGTCCTGGACAAGCAGACGGGCCGCGTGGAGTCGGCGCCCGAGATCGTGACGCGCGGCTTCGTCCACATGAACGAGCAGGACCCGCGCATCGAGGAGGCCATCGATCGCGTGATCGCCGCGGTCGACACGCCAGGTGACCACATCAGCGAGATCGGACTCCTGAAGAGCCAGATCAAGGACGCGGTCTCGACCTTCCTGTACGAGCAGACCAAGCGACGCCCGCTCGTGTTCCCCGTCGTGGTCGAGGTCTGAGCGTGGCCAAGGCACGGCGTCCGAGCTCCAGGTCCGCGAGTCGAGCGCCGCGCGGTCGGTCGACGACCGCGCGATTCCAGCGCGACCTGGCCCGCATCTTCACGCCGGAGGTCGTTCGTTCGATCGTCGGGACCGCGATGATGGCGCTGGGCGCGATCACGCTCATCGCGTTGATCCTGCCCGGGCAGGGCGCCTTGACCGATTGGTGGCGCGACTCGATCGCACCGTGGTTCGAGACTGGCCGCTGGCTGCTCCCGTTCCTGCTTCTCGGCGGCGGGTGGTACGTCGCCGGCGGTCCGGGCCGAGCTCCCGGTTCGGGCTGGGGTATGACGATCGCCGGTCTTGGGATCGCCTATATCGCGGCGCTCGGGGCGTTCGAGGTCCTCAAGATCGAGCTGTTCGATACAGAGCGGGGCGGCGGCCGCATCGGGCGGTTCCTCGCCGGGACGCTCCAGCCGCTGCTCACTGGACCCGGCACGTTCGTGCTGCTCGCGGCGATCGCCGGTCTGGGGTTGATGCTCGCGTTCAACCTCCAGCTGCGGGACCTGATCGCGCCATTCACGGGCGCTGCACGCTGGGTCGGCTCGACGACGGCCGATTCGATGCGGCGCGCGAACGAGGCGCGTCCGCAGAAGCCGGCTCCTCCGCCTGCTTCCCGCGCTGCTAAGGCTGCGGCTGCGGCCGCCGCCAAGCCACCAGTGGCCGTACCGATGGCTACGGCCGACGAGATAGCGATCGCCCGGAGCATCCTCGATGAGCCTGCGCCGCTCTCGAACCAGTCTCCGGTCAGCCAGACGGTCTGGACGGGTCCCCTCGATGGCGGCACCTCTGGGGCGCCGGCACGACTGAGCCGCTCGCCCGCGAACGGGAACGGCAGCGGCGTCGGCAGCGGCACGAGTCGTGTCGCGACAGCCATCGCGGCCCCGACCGCCCTCGAGTCGCTCAATGCGATCGCCTGGACGCTGCCATCGGTCGACCTGCTCGAACCACGGGTCGCGGGGCGCGTCGGTGCAGGCGTCGACCACGAATCGAACAAGCGGCGGATCGAGGAGAAGCTGCTCAGCTTCTCGATCCCGGCCAAGGTCGTGGCCGTCAACTCCGGCCCCGTGGTCACCCAATACGAGGTCCGACCCGAGCACCACGTCAAGGTGTCGCGCATCGAGGCCCTCGCGGATGACCTCGCGATGGCATTGGCGGCCCGGTCGATCCGCATCGAGGCTCCGATCCCGGGCAAGGATGTCGTCGGCATCGAGATCCCGAACTCGGTCAGCGAGGTGGTCGGCTTCAAGCCGCTCATCGACGAGAGCGCGATGCTGGGCGCCACGAGCCCGCTGACCTTCGCCTTGGGGCGCGATGTGTCTGGCAAGGCCTACGCGGTCGATCTCGCCAAGATGCCCCACCTGCTGGTCGCCGGAGCGACCGGCTCGGGTAAGAGCGTCTGCGTCAACGCGCTCATCACGAGCCTGCTGATGCGCGCCCGACCCGACGAGGTCCGGCTCATCCTCGTGGACCTTAAGCGGGTCGAGCTGGCGCCGTACAACGGGCTGCCGCATCTCCTTCAGCACGTGATCGTCGAGCCCGGCGAGGCGAAGGCGGTCCTCAACTGGGCGGTCCGCGAGATGGAGGAGCGCTACAAGCTGCTCGCCGCCCACGGCGTCCGCAACATCGCCGCGTTCAACGACCGCCCCGAAGCGGCAGAGAATGGCAGCGGCGATGACGAGGAGACCGCCGAGCGGATGCCCTACATCGTGCTGATCATCGATGAGCTGGCCGACCTGATCATGCGCGAGGGCCGGAAGGTCGAGGATCCGGTCGTCAAGATCGCTCAGAAGGCGCGAGCGGTCGGCATCCACCTGGTACTCGCCACACAGCGCCCGTCGGTCAACGTCGTCACGGGCCTCATCAAGGCCAACGTCCCGTCGCGCATCGCGTTCGCGATGGCGTCGATGGTCGACTCCCGCACCGTGCTCGACGCCCCCGGCGCGGAGGACCTCATCGGGCGCGGCGACATGCTCTATCAGCCCGTCGACCTGCCGCGGCCCGTCCGCATGCAAGGCGTGTTCGTGAGCGACCGTGAGGTGAGCTCGATCACCAAGCACTGGCTCGACCAGACCGACGGGCGGACCTACTACGACGAGGGCATCCTGGCCTTTGCCGATCCCGAGGACGGTGGGTCGGGCGGCGACGGCGGCCAATTCGCCTGGCTACGGAAGCTCGGCGTCGACGAGATGACGATCCCCGCGGCGGAGCTTGTGACCAGCAGCCAGCGCGCCAGCACCTCGATGCTGCAGACCAAGCTCAAGCTCGGCTTCGCCCGTGCGAGCCGCGTGATGGACGAGCTCGAGCGGTACGGGATCATCGGCCCGCAGGACCCGCGTAACCCGGCTACGCCGCGCCAGATCTATGGCCCGGACAACTGGTTCCGCACCCAGGACGACATCGACGATCCCGGGGACTGAATCCAGGTACTCACACGGCCCGAAAGTGCCACTGGCCGGTCGGCCGAGGGGCTGCGGTATCCTGTGACCTGAAACGGTCGCTCGGGCGGCGCGGCGCCTGGTGGCCGGCACCGACCCGAGCAGCACGAGCAGGACGGGACTGCCTAGTGACGACGAGGGATCAGGTCCGGCGCGCGGCTGGGTCGGAGCGCGATACGCGCGCACCGGCCGGCGACGTCGCACCCGGCCTGCCCGAACGCCTCCTGGCCGCGCGTGAACGCAAGGGCGTCGATCTCTATCGCGCAGAGCGCGACACGAAGATCCGGGCCCGCTACTTGGCTGCTCTGGAGCGGGGCGACTACCGCGAGCTGCCGGGTGCCGTCTACACGAAGGGATTCCTGCGCAACTACGCGCTCTACCTAGGGCTCGACCCCGACGAGGTCCTGCTGCAGTGGCGTCGTGAGCGCGGCGCGCCCACCGAGCCGCAGGCGGTCATCGCCGTCCCGCGTCCGATCGCCGCACCGCGCCGCGGTCTGACGTTCTCACCGAGCCTCATCGTCTTCGCGCTGTTGGTGGCGCTCGTGATCGGTTTCATGGTCTGGCTCGGCTTCCAGCTCCTGCGCTTCTCGAATCCGCCCACGATCGCAGTCACCAATCCGGCGGTCGCGGTCCTCGATGTCGATGAAGACACGACCTCCTACCTGCTCGAAGGCACGACGATCCCAGCCGGTTCGGTGACCGTGAAGACCGCTGACGTCGAGTCGCGAACGAACGCCGACTCGGAAGGGCAGTGGGAGCTCAAGGTCGACCTGCGTCGTGGCGAGAACCACTTCCGCATCACGGCGACGGACCCCGAGACCGGCAAACAGGCGGAAGCGCCGGTCGAGCGTGTGATCACCGTCCCGTTCCGTGTCATCGAGGCCCCGACGCTGACCGTCGATCAGCCCGCCGACGGTGCCACATTCGAGAACGGAGCGATCCCGATCCAGGGGCGGACGACGAATGCCGGCACGGTCGTCGTGACCGCCGAGTACCTGGGGCCCGCTACGACCGGCGGCAAGGGCCCGACGCCTCCGCCACCCGCCAAGCCCGCGCCGGTGAGCGTCAAGGTCGACGAGGACGGCACGTTCAATGCGCCGCTCGAGCTGACCACGGGGAAATGGAAGATCACCACCACCGCATCGAGCCCGGAGGGCAAGACGACGTCGCTCGCGCGCGCCGTGACGGTGGCTTTCAAGGGCGTCAACCTCGTGATCTCGATCGATGGCGGGCGGGCGTGGCTCAAGGTGTGGGTCGACGGCAAGCTCGACCCGAAGACGGGCGCCGCGGGCAAGGTGCTCGGCGATGGCAAGACCCTCACGTTCACCGGCAAGGAGTCGATCGAGGTCCGGACCGGGTCCTCCGGTGTGACCAAGTTCACGCTCAACGGCGTGCCGCTGGGCTCGCTCGGGAAGAGCGGCACCCCTGAGACGTGGCTGTTCGCGCCGCCCGATCAACCGGTCATGACCCAGCGCCGGTAGCGGCGAGTCGGATCGTGGAGCCGCCGAGCGACGCGGACCTGCTGGCGTTGTCGCGGCGCGTCGGCGATGCATGCCGGACCCGAGGAACCCGTCTCGGCACGGCCGAGTCATGTACGGGCGGTCTCATCGCTCACCTGATCACCGAGATCCCTGGGTCGAGTGACTACTTCCTCGGCGCGGTCGTGACCTACTCGAACGACATCAAGACCGCGCTCGCCGATGTGCCCGGCGGGGTGCTCGAGGCGCACGGGGCAGTCTCGGCGCAGGTCGCCAAGGCCATGGCCGAGGGCGCGCGCGGCCGGCTCGGCGTCGACGTGGCGGTCGCCGTCACCGGGGTGGCAGGGCCCGACGGAGGCACGGCCGCGAAACCGGTCGGCCTGACGTACGTGGCCGTCGCCGACAGCTCCGGTGATGACGTACGCCGGTTCGTGTGGGACAGCGATCGCACGGGCAACAAGCGCTTGAGCGCAGCAGCCGCCCTGGAGCTGCTGCTCGAACGTATCGCCGAACCCGCCGCGTGACGCGCGACGCCGCTGCCATCGGGGCGGGTCTCGCCCCGGCTCGTGATGCTCGTACGATCCGTGCTGGCGAGCGCATCCATGTCGTCGGCGCTGGCGGCGCCGGTGCGAGCGCAGCCGCCCTCCTTGCGTCAGCATCCGGAGCGGTCGTGTCCGGCTGCGACGCCGGCGGCCCGTCGCCGTATACCGCCGCGCTCGACGCCGCCGGGATCGTCGTCGCGAGCGTGCATGACCCGTCCCATGTGACCGCTGCGCCGAGACCGGATCGTCTCGCCGTGACGAAGGCACTGACCGCGGTCGACCCGGACCACCCGGAGCTGCGTGCAGCGCGCGACATGGGCATCCCTGTCGAACCCTGGCAGCAGGTCATCGCGGACGCGGCTGTCGGGCGGACGCTCGTCGCGATCGCAGGCACGCATGGCAAGAGCACGACCGCCGGATGGCTGGTGCATGTCCTCGTCGAGGCGGGCCTGGACCCGTCGGCGTTCGTGGGAGCGTTGCTGCCGGCCGCGTCGACCGGTGGTGTGCCAGCAACGGCTCGTACCGGGAACGGGGACGCATTCGTGGTCGAGGCAGACGAGTACGCCGGTAACTTCGATGCCTATCGACCCGCGATCGCCGTGCTGACGAGTGTCGAATGGGATCATCCCGACGTGTTCGCGGATGAGACCGCGGTGCGTGAAGCCTTCACGACCTGGTTGGCCGGCGCGGGGACGATCGTGGCGAATGTTGGGGATGCCGGGGCGGCAACGGTCATGAGGGGGCGCGCCCTTCGCGGCCAGGCCGTCCTGACGGTCGGTCTGGAGGGACCCGGCGCGATCGTGCCTGAGGTGCGGGCGAAGATCGTGGCTGCTGAACCCACAGGAACGATCCTCGCTGTGCGCGGGCTCGACGAAGACTCCGTCACCATCCGGCTGCCGACGGCTGGCCGACACAACGCCGCGAACGCGCTCGGTGTGGCCGGCGCCGCCCTTGCTCTCGGCCTCCCGGCCGCGGACATCGTGCGGGGCCTGGAGACCTTTCCCGGTGTCGGCCGACGGCTCGAACGCAAGGGGGAGTCCACTGGTGTCGTCGTGTACGACGACTACGGTCACCACCCGACGGCCATCCGCGTCACGATCGAGGCTGTCCGCCAGCGCGAGCCGGGTCGCCGCGTATGGGCGGTCTACGAGCCGCTGACGTACCATCGAACGGCCGCGCTCATCCCCGAGTTCGCGGCGTCGCTCGCGACGGCCGACGCGGTCGTCATCGCCGATATCTGGGCCGGCCGGGATCCGGACACGACGATCGCCTCGGCCGCGGGTCTCGCGGATGCGGTCTCGAGGGTTCGCTCGGACATCCCGGTCGCGGCACCGGGCTCCGTCGATGCGACGACTGAGTGGCTGGCAGGACAGGTCCGCGCTGGTGACGTCGTCCTCGTGATGGGTGGCGGGCACAGCTACCGGATCGCGACGGGACTGCTCGAACGATTGGAGACGGAGGCCGCACCGCGATGACGTTGGACCATGCCGCCGCATCTGATGTACTGGAGCGGTACCGTCGCGCGTGGCAATCCTTCGATGGCGATGCGTGGACGGATCTCTTCACGGACGACGTCGAATACTTCGAGGATCCGTTCGCGAACCCGATGGTCGGGCACAATGCGCTCCGTGCGTACCTGCTCGAGGCGGCCGAGCGACAGCAGGACGTCGAGTTCACCGTCGAGCGCCACTGGGTCGTGGCGCCGACCGTCCTTGCCGCCTGGCACGCGAGCTATGTCCGGTGCTCGGATCGCGCCCGAGTCCGGCTCGCCGGGTTCTTGACGATGGAGATCGCGGACGACGGGCGGATCGCCCGGTTCCGCGAGTGGTGGCACCGACAGGAGTCGACCGTCACCGGCTGACACAGGAGGAGATGCATGGCGGGCGATGTCTCGTTCGACGTCGTGAGCGATTTTGATGAGCAGGAGCTGCGGAACGCGCTGGACCAGGTCCGGCGCGAAGTCTCGCAGCGCTACGACTTCAAAGGCGTGACGGTCGATCTCACGCAGAACAAGACCGACCTTCTTCTCGTCACGGACGACGACTATCGCGCCGCCGCGGTGAAGGACCTTATCGAGTCGAAGGCGATCCGCCGCGACCTCTCGCTCAAGATCTTCGACTGGGGAAAGGTCGAGCCCTCTGGTGGCAACAAGGTCCGCCAGGAGATCAAGCTCCGACGCGGGCTGACCGACGACGTCGCCAAGCGGATCACGAAGCTGATCCGGGACGAGTTCCCGAAGGTCAAGTCGCAGATCCAGGGCGATGCCGTGCGAGTATCAGGGAAGAGCAAGGACGAGCTGCAGAAGGTCATCACGCGCCTGCGCGAGCTCGACGAGCCCGTCCCGCTCCAATTCCAGAACTACCGCTGAGGGCCGACGGATTGCCAGGAGCCAGGTTCGCCAGGATCGTGATGATGATCGTCGCGCTCGTGATCATCGTCGGGATGGTGCTTTCGACAGTGGCGTATCCGCTCGCGTTCTGATGATCGACGAGACCGCGGGGTCCGTGGACGAGGTGGCACCTGCCGAGGAGGTCGCCGAACCTGACGACGCGACTGCCGTCTCGGCCGACACCGGCGAACCGGTCGAGACCGTCGAGTCGGCGCCGCCTGCCGAAGATGTCGCCGCTCCCGCCGACGATGGCGCCGACGAACCGACCGAAGAACCGGAACCGGTCCCCGAACCGGCTGGTCCGCGCACCGTCGGACGGCTGGTGGCGGACGCGCTGCGCGCAGCGGGTGTCCGTTACGCGTTCACCGTGCCCGGGGAGTCGTTCCTGGGGCTGCTCGACGGACTACGAGACGTCGGGATCCGCGTCATCGCAACACGCCACGAGGGCGGCGCGGCCTTCATGGCCGAGGCGCACGGCAACCTGACCGGCCGGCCGGCGGCCTGCCTTGGGACGCGCGCCGTCGGCGCTGCCAATCTGGCGATCGGCATCCACACGGCACGCCAGGACTCCTCGCCGATGTTCGCGCTGGTCGGCCAGGTCGAGCGCCTGCATCGCGGTCATGAGGCGTTCCAGGAGATCGACCAGGTCGCGACGATCGGCGGGCTCGCCAAGTGGGCAGCCGAACCGACGGAAGCGGCCGAGGCGGCCGCGATCATGGGCGAAGCCGTCCGTCAGGTCTCGAGCGGACGTCCTGGTCCCGTCATGCTGTCGTTCCCGGAGGACCTGCTCGACGAGATCGTTCCCGACGATGCCCGTATCGCGGCCGAACGATCGGCCCTCGGGCGCCCGTCGGATGCCGACATCCGGACCGTGATCGAACTGCTGGCATCGGCCGAGCGACCGGTGATCCTCGCAGGCGGCGGCGTGCTGCGGGCACGGACGTCGACCGATCTGCTGCGCTTCGCCGAGCTGCTCCAGGTGCCGATCGTCGCCGGCTGGCGGCGGGCCGACGTGGTCTCGAACGACCACCCGCTGTACCTCGGTATGGCAGGTCTCGGCGCCGCGCCGAGCGTCCGCGAGCGGTTGCTTGCGGCCGACGCGATGCTCGTGATCGGCAGCCGGCTGAACGAACCGACGTCGTGGGAGGACACGGTCCCAGGCGCGTCGACGCCGTGGGCCTGGGTCGACATCGAGCCGCATCGCCCATTCGGCCCACGTGACCCCGATGTGACGGTCACGGCTGACGCTCGCACGTTCCTGCGGGCCGCGAACGAGCGGCTCATCGGCCGGGCCGTTCTCGACGCCGACAAGGTGAGCCGGCGGCAAGCCAACAACCAGGACGATCGGGCCGCCTGGGAGGCCGCCTCGACCGTCGATGCCGGCGCCGATTCCTGGACCGGTCCGGGCGTCCATCCGGGACGGGTCATCACCACGCTTCGAGAAGTGCTCCCGGATGACGGGATCCTCACGACCGATGCCGGCAACTTCGCCGGCTGGGCAGGCCGCGGCTTCAGGTTCCGCCGACCGGGCACGTTCATCGGTCCGACATCCGGTGCGATGGGCTACGCGGTCCCTGCGGCGATCGCGGCGGCGCTCGTGCATCGCGATCGCCCGGTCGTCGCGCTCGTGGGTGACGGCGGCATGGCGATGACGATGGCCGAGCTCGAGACCGCGACCCGCGAGGGCGCGAAGATCATCGTTCTCGTCTTCGACAACGAGCGATACGGAACCATCCGCATGTGGCAGGAGCGGCGGGGGAGCGGCGAGGGCGTCGGAACAGAGCTCGGGCCGATCGATTTCGCGGCCGTTGCCCGAGGCCTCGGTGCCCGCGGTGTGCACGTCGAGCGCGACGCCGACTTCGAGCCGGCGCTTCGGCAGGCCCTGGCTGAGGATCGCTCGACCGTGATCCATCTAGCGCTCGATCGAGCGTGGGTCTCGGTGGATCGTCCGGCGACCGCCTGACGCCGCGTCACGGCGGCATCGTCGGAAGTGCCGCCTCGGCGTCCCGGATCGCCGTCCCGATCCGCGTCAGCTCCTCGCGGTGTCGCGTCACGAACGCTGCCTCGAATGGCGCGGCCACGCTTGCCCGTGACTCTGCGAACCGTGCCTCACAGCGCGCGAGGGTCGCTGCGACGCGACGCTCATCGGTCTGCAATGCGAGCGCCGCCATGCCCGCCGGCCTAGTCCCGAGCGCGTCAACGCGAGCTTGGAACCGCGCGATCAGCTGCTGAGCCAACGTCGGCCGTTCGGGCCTGTCGGGACCGGCGATAGGGGCGACACACAGGCGCCACGCGTCGACGGCCTGGATAGCTCGCGGATCCGCCGCGATCCCCGCATCGAGATCAGTCAACGCATGTCGAAGCGGTGCGAGGAACCGCTCGCGGAGGCCGTAGACGGTGTCGTTCGCCGACCGTTGACAGCCAGGGTCGCCGGCGGCCGTGCCGTACAGGGCGTCGCGGTAGCGCGCCTGCATATCAGCCGGCATCGCATCCACGGCAGTCAGGTTCCGATCAGCGGGCGGGCTGATGCGCCGTCCCAGCGTCGTCGACACGCCGAAGCCCCAGCGTTCGGCCCACGCGACCGGTTCGAGCTCCGCGTCGGGCACGCTCGGCGCAGTCTCGATCCACGGTCGCCACGCGAGACCACGCGCGTTCATGCATCGGGCGACGAGCAGCGCGACGGCCTCGGACCGCCGCCCATCAAGATCGATACCGTCGACATCCAGGGCCAGGGTTCCCGCGACCGTGGTCGATGCCGGGGCCACGCCGGCCGAGAGAACCCGGCTCGCCAGCCAGAGGCCACCGACGATCCCGAGGATGAGCGCCGCGTAGGCGGCCCTCACGGGAGCCAGGCGACCGGGGTCGTGTACCCACCGCCGCGCCAGCCGCCGCTCTGATAGAACGCCCCGTACCCGATCGCGCGATACGACCCGCTGCCGCAATCGGCAGCCGTCCCCATGTCGACACTGGCGACCCACCCGAAGGCGGCTGCTGTGTTGTAGAGATAGCCGGTATCGCGACAGGTCGCCCACCCGCTCGTGCCGTACCGCTGCAGGATCACCCGGCTGCGCAGCTCACCGGCTGGCTGGCCGACCCGGTACCCGCTCGTGCACGGCCAGCGGTATGACCGGGCGACCGCGTCGGCCCCGCCGCCGGATACGGCGCTCATGCCGACCGCAAGCTGGAGGCACCCGTCGACGCTCGAGCGATACGGCATGCCGGAGGTGCCGCGCTGGCCGTCGGACATCAGCACCCAGCGAGGTCCGCCGTAGACCTCGTCATACACGCAGAGGTATTTGACCCCACTCGCGGGGTCCTCCCAGACGGTGCCCGGGACGCATGCCTCGCTCGGTGCCGGCCCGGCGGCCGCGACCGACGCCGGTGCACCCAGGAGGACGAGGGCAACGGTGCTCACGAGGAGCACGCGCACACCGATCATCGACGATCCTCCGTCTCCCGGCGTGCGAGGCGGGATCGCCGTCGGAGGGGCGGAGACTAGGCGCCGACCCTTAGCGGGGACTCAACCATCGATGCACGGCGGCTCAGCGGCCGCGCGTCGCGACGATCGAGAACGAGAGCGGGATGCGTCCGCGCTCCTCCGGCCTGACGTCGCGGTGGCCACCCCACCAATCGACGGGATGCTCCGCCACCTCCTGGACCGCCAGCCCGGCCCGCAGCAGCGCGGTGATGACCTCACCGAGCGTCCAGGCGCGCGCGAACTTCCAGGATTGGTCCTCGTCGGAGATCGACAGGCTCTCGATGTATTCGGGAGCCCAGCCCTTGGACGCCTCCGGCCCTGCGAAGTAGTCGTAGTCGGTGGCGATCCATCGGCCGTCGCGGTCGACATCGAACAGCCACTCGACCGGGTGCCCGTCGAACAGGACGAACCGCCCATCGTCGGTCAGCAGGCGGCGAACCACAGCCGCCCAGGCATCGAGATCCTGGAGCCAGATCAACGCGCCACGCCCTGTGTAGAGGAGATCGCCCGTGCCGTCGAGCTCAGCCGGCGCATCGAGCACGTCCGCCTCGATCCAGCGCGCCGGTGCGGCGACCGCGTCGCTCAAACGGCGAGCGAGCTCGAGCATCCGTGGACTGAAGTCGACGCCCACCACCTCCTCGGCTCCGAGGTTCCACAGGGAGAGCGTGTCGCGGCCGCCCGCACACTGGAGATGGATGGCGCGCCGGCAGCGGCCGTGCAGATCGCCGATCAGCGCGGCCTCGACAGGGAAGAGGTTCGACCCTCCGCCGCGGATCAGCGCGACCGACTCGTCGAACCAGCCTTCGTACCGTTCGGCAGCCTCGTCCCATGCCGCGCGGTTGGCGAGATGCATACCCCGTGGGTCAGCCGCTTCGTCGGGCGTGGCCGGTCGGACGTGTGACTCGCGTTCGCGCTCGGGCTCCATCCGGTGGAGTCTAGGTGGACGCCTATAGTTGACGACGCAACCATCGTCGCATACTGTGGACGAAGCACCAAGGAGTTTCGATCACATGCCCGCCATCGTCCCCGATGACATCGCCATCCTCCCCCGGATCCCGACGCCGGATCCGGCTATCGCCCGAGAGCGCACCGTCCGATCGGTGACGACAGCCCCGCACGGGTTCGAAGGGGAGGGGTTCCCGGTCCGCCGGGCCTTCGCGGGCGTCGCGCTCGAGGACCTCGACCCGTTCATCCATCTCGACCAGATGGGTGAGGTCGAGTACGCCCCGGGCGAGGCAAAAGGCACGCCGTGGCACCCGCATCGCGGGTTCGAGACCGTGACATACATGATCGACGGGGTCTTCGAGCACAGCGACTCGAACGGCGGCGGCGGCGTCATCACCAACGGCGACACGCAATGGATGACGGCAGGGTCCGGGATCCTGCACATCGAGAAGCCGCCGGAGGCGCTGGTTCGGAGTGGCGGCCTGTTCCACGGCTTCCAGCTCTGGGTGAACCTGCCGGCGGCACAGAAGTGGGCGCCACCGCGCTACCAGGACATCCGCGCGAGCGAGGTGTCCCTCGTCTCGTCGCCGGACGGCGGCGCACTCGTTCGCGTGATCGCCGGTGACGTCGCAGGCCACGCGGGGCCAGGATCGACCTACAGCCCGATGACCCTCGTCCACGCGACGCTCAGCCGTGGCGCGCAGCTCACACTGCCCTGGCGGATCGACTACAACGCGCTCGTCTACGTGATGAATGGCGATGGAGCGATCGGCTCCGACGGCAAGGGCAGTCCCGTGGGCACGGGTCAGCTCGCGGTCCTCGGGGCCGGCGATGCGATCACGCTGTCTGCGGCCAGCCACCAGGAGAGCCGGAGCCCGACGATGGACGTCCTGGTCCTGGGTGGGCGTCCGATCCATGAGCCCGTGGCGTGGCTCGGCCCGTTCGTCATGAATACGCGCGAAGAAGTCATGCAGGCCGTGTCGGACTACCAGGCCGGTCGCCTCGGCAGCATCCCGGCGGTCCACAGCGCACCGACCCATCTGGTCGAGACGAGGACGTCACCGACCGACCGCTGACCGACCGGTCTTCACGGGCCGGTCAGCGGCTAGAGTGCGCTGGTGTCCGAACCAGTGACGGTCGAAGCCCGCCCGGGTGCAGCCGCGAGCGCTGCCGTGCCGGTGGCCGTCGTCGTGGGGCTATTCGTCGCGTCGCTTGCGATGCGGCCACAGATCCTGGCGATCGGACCGCTGCTGCCGTTCATCCGCGAAGACCTGGGCCTGCCAGCCGGCGTAGCGGGTCTGCTCACGACCATCCCGGTCCTATGTATGGGTCTTTTCGCGCCCGTGGGGCCGAGACTGGCAGCAACATTCGGGGCTGGGCGCGCCTTCGTCCTGTGTCTGAGCACGATCGTCGGGTTCGGGCTCGTGCGCGCCTTCTCGCCCGGTGTCCCGCTGGTCCTGGCGACGACACTGGGGATCGGGATCGGGATCGGCTCCGCTGGAGCCATCCCGTCGATGATCGTCTCGCGGCGGTTGCCGACGCGCCCCGCGATGGGGACCGGGGCCTACGCGGGCGGGATCGTCGCCGGGTCGACTTTGGCGTCGGGTCTGGCGGTGCCGCTCGCAGCCGGCGAGGACTGGCGGCGCGCCCTCCTGATCATCTCGCTCGCGTCGATCGGCTCGATCGTGGCCTGGATCGTGCTCGTCGGGCTCGGCGGCCGGCTCGGTGCCCGGAACGCGCGGCGGTTGCCCTTGCGCGATGGGACGGCCTGGCTCCTCATCGTCGTCTTCGGACTCCAGTCGGTGCTGTTCTACGGCATCGTGTCGTGGCTGCCGAACGTCTTCGTCGAGCGCGGCTGGGACCCGGCTCAGGCGGGCGCATTGATCGCCCTGTTCAACGGCATCGGGCTGCTGACCACGATCGGCGTGCCACTGGTTGCCGACCGTATCGGCGGCTCGCGCAGGCGACAACTCATCGCTTCGGCGGCGACCTCCGTGGTCGGCCTGGCCGGTGTGGCCTCGGCCCCGGATCTCGCGTTCTTCTGGGTCACCATCCTCGGCCTGTCGCTCGGAGCCATCTTCCCGCTGGTGTTGACCCTGCCGCTCGACGTCGCGGACGATCCGGCGCGGGTCGGGTCGGTCGCGGCGATGATGCTGCTCGGCGGGTATGTCCTCTCCTCGTTCGGCCCGGTGGTCCTTGGAGCCGCGCGCGATATCACGGGAAACTTCGCGGCGAGTGAGTGGATCCTCGTCGTCGTCGCGGCCGTCGAGGTGGTGGCGTGCGTACCGCTATCGCCGTCACGTCTCCGCCGGGGCATCTCGCGCGACGCCGTCGCCCCGGTGACGTCCTGAGGACATCGCCGAGGGCCCTCGCTTGTCATCGCGCCGGCGGTAGGGGAGAATGCGCCGAGATGACCCGTCACCAGGCGCACCACCACTGCATGTGTCATGCCGCTGCCGAGCAGGGCAGGTGGTGTCTCTAGGCGTGCGTCTTCCCAGCTAGGCCGCACGCCGGCCAAGACCCCCGAACCCCTGCCGAGGTGGCAGGGGTCTTTTCGTTTCTACGGCCCGACCATCCACTCAGCGAGGAAACGCCCGTGACCACGACCACCAGGACCATCGATACCGCGGAGCTCAGGGATCGGCTCGACGATCCGTCCCTCACGATCGTCGATGTCCGCCCGCTCGCCGCATACAACGGCTGGCGCCTCGGCGCGGAGACCCGCGGCGGCCACATCCCGGGCGCCGTTGCGTTCCCGGTCGCGTGGCTCGACACCGTCGACGAGCCCGAGATCGCCCGGCTGTTCGCGGGCAAGGGCATCACCGCCGACCGCGAGATCGCCGTCTACGGCACGAGCGCTGCCGAGGCGTCCCGGCTGGCCGCGCGGCTGGTCAGCTTCGGCGTCGAGGGAGCTCGCGTCTACGAGCCGGGCTTTGCTGCCTGGGCGGCCGATACGTCGCTCCGGGTCGACCGACTCCCGAAGTACGAGAAGCTCGTCCACATCGACTGGCTGAAGGCCGTTCTCGATGGCGAGACGCCGGAAGCGGCCCCGACCGGCGACTTCCGCCTGTTCCACGTCAACTTCGGGGTTCCGGAGGAGTATGCCGAGGCGCACATCCCGGGTGCTCTCTATCTCGACACGAACTCCCTCGAGGATCCCGCCGACTGGAATCGTCGCTCACCCGAGGAGCTCGACCGGGCGATCCGCTCGCTCGGGATCACCAAGGACACGACGGTCGTCGTCTACGGGCGCGATACCGAAGGTGATGCGGACGAGAAGTGGCCGGGCCGACGCGCGGGTCAGATCGCGGCTACCCGCGCATTGATGATCCTCACGTACGCGGGCGTCGACGATGTCCGGCTGCTCGACGGCGGCTACGACTGGTGGGTCCGCGCCGGCAACCCGGTCGAGACCATCCTCCGCGAACCGTCACCGGTCGCCGACTTCGGTGCGGTCATCCCCGTTCGTCCCGAGGTCATCGTCGACATCGAGGAGGCCAAGGAGATCATCGCCGACACGGGCGGAGCCGCACTCGTCAGCGTCCGGACGTGGCGCGAGCACATCGGTGCCGTCAGCGGCTACAACTACATCGGCCCAGCGGGACGGATCAGCGGCGACGTGTGGGGCAATTGCGGTAGCGACGCCTACCACATGCAGCACTACCGCAACGTCGACAACACGATGCGCGCCTACCCGGAGATCACGGCCAAATGGGCCGAGGCCGGCATCGTTCCCGAGAAGTGGATCGCCTACTACTGCGGGACCGGCTGGCGTGCGAGCGAGACGTGGTTCTACGCCTTCCTCCAGGACTGGCCGCGCATCGCGGTGTACGACGGCGGCTGGTTCGAGTGGAGCCAGGACCCGGAGAAGAACCCGATCGAGATCGGTGTCCCGGACGCGGAGACGCCCCGGGACGTGTACGTGGCGTAGGACGTTCCTCGGCGCGCGCTCGCGAGGTGCGGGTGCGCGCCGAACGCACGATGGACCGGCACCTGCGGCAACATGCGGGCTATGGACCCTGACATGCGCCCCGCCACAGCCCGTGCCACGGAGAGCGACGCACCGCTGCGGCTCGGCATCATCGGCTGCGGCGATGTGGCGTATCGGCACTACCTGCCCGTGCTCGAGGCGGATGCCGCCCGCGTCAGCATCACCTCAGTCATGGATACGCGCCTCGGTGCGGCGCAGGGACTGGCCCAGCACATCGCACCGTGGGCGCCCGACGCACGTGCGTTCGACAGCCTCGATGCGATGCTCGAGGCGGGCGGACTCGATGGCGTGATCGATCTCGCACCTGCGCCGCACCACGGTGCCGTGAACGAGGCGGTCCTGGCCGCCGGTGTCTCGCTCTATACCGAGAAGCCGCTCGCCTCTACGGTCGAACAGGCGGATCGCTTGATCGAGATCGCGCAGCAAGCCGACGTGACGTTCCTGTCGGCCCCTGGAGAGGCCGCGACGCGCCGGATGCAGTGGCTCGACGAGCTGGTCAAGTCCGGTCGGTACGGCCGGCCCACCCTCGTGTTCGCACATCACGCCGACCCGGGTCCGGCCGCGTGGCGCGAATACACCGGCGATCCGCGTCCGTTCTACGGGCCCGGCGTCGGTCCGGTCATCGACCACGGCGTGTACCGGCTCCACCAGATGACGTTGCTGCTCGGCCCGGTCGCCCGTGTCCAGGCGATGGGCACGATCAGCAAACCCGAACGCGTGGCCCGTGGTGGGCCACTCAGCGGTCAGCCGGTGTCGGTGACGACACCCGATCACGTGCTCATCAACATGGAGTTCGCGAGCGGCGCCCTCGGTCAACTGCTCGCGAGCTTCGCGACGGCGGCGTCGCTGATGCCATGGCTCGAGGTCCACCTGGAAGGCGCCTCGATCAGCTTCGGCGGGCATTCCTGGGAGATGGACTCACCCGTAAGCCTGTACGTCGACGACGGCACGGTGGAGGCCCAGGAAGGCTGGCAGCACGGTCTCGAGATCCCCGTGGATGAGCTCTCGGTCGTAGAGTCGGGGGCGCGGCATTTCGTCGATGTGCTGCTCGGGGAGGCCGAGCCGGTGCTCACGGCGGAGCACGCCCGGCACGTGCTGGACATCGTCGTGAAGGCCTACGCGTCGATCGAGGATGGCGCGACGCACGCCACCGAGACGACCTTCTGAGGTTCAGGCTCGGTCGAGCAGGAAGAACGTCTCCATCGGCCCCTTGCCCTTGATGTCGACGATCCCGCGGGATTCCAGCCGGTAGCGGTCACGAAGCCGCTCCTCGACGGCGCCGGTGACCTGGATCCGACCAGCGACGCCCGTCGATTCCATCCGGCTCGCGAGGTTCACCGTGTCGCCCCAGACGTCATAGATGCTTCGGCGCTTGCCGACGACGCCCGCCACCACCGAACCCGTGTGGATCCCGATCCTGAACTTCACGCCCAGGCGGGCGGCCGCGTCGTCGTGGTTCACGGCCTCGGCGATATCGATCGCGAGATCCGCCATGCGCTCGAGGTGGTCCGGGTGCCAGATCGGCATACCGCCGACGATCATGTAGGCGTCCCCGATCGTCTTGACCTTTTCCAGGTCGCTCGCGTCGACCAGGGCGTCGAAAACGCCGAACACCTGGTCGAGGAGCCTAACGAGCTCCTGCGGATCCATGGTGCTCGACATCGCCGTGAACCCGACGATGTCTGCGAAGAGCAGCGAGACGTCCTCGTGGCGGTCGGCGATGAGCCCCTCACCCGCGCGGATCCGGTCGGCGATGGGCTCCGGGAGGATGTTGAGCAACAGCTCGAGGTTCTGCTGGTTGGCCGCCTCGAGCTGACGCTGGGCCGTTACATCGGTGCCGTAGACGTTGGTGAACTGGAATTCGGGAACGTCGACCGCCAGGAGCTCGAAGTGGCGCCCGGCACTGTGCACGTGGACCGACCGCCGCTGCCCTTCGCGTGCGGCAACACGAAGCTCGTCAGCCCACCGCTGAGGGAACGGCGATCCCAGCGTCCCGCCCAGGCCGGCGATCAGCTCCTCGGCCGCAGGGTTGACGTAGACGAGCACGCCGTCCATGGAGAGCCTGAAGACCGGATTGGGATTCTGGTCGGGGAACTTCGTGATCGCCCGTTGTGCGGTGACATCGGTCCCGTACACGTTCGTGAAGCCGAGCTCGGGCAGGCGCACGGCCAGCAGTTCGTAGGTCCGAGCGCCCACCCGGACGTCGATCGCCTCGTCGGACGTCATGAGTGTGTCGAGCCACGCTTCCGGGACCGTCTGACCGACCACGAGCCCGAGCGCATCGATGACGGGCTGACTCGCGTCATTCGCGTAGATGAGCTCGCCGTCGTTCGCGACGCGTAAAACGGGATGCGGGTTGGCGCCCGGGAAGAACTCGGTCTTGGGATCGGCCGGTGACACCATCTGCGATAGCCCTCGACGTCGATGCCGCCGAATCCTACGAGACCGTCATCCCTCGAGTCGCCACACCTCGACAGGATCACGCTTGCCCTTGACGGTGATCGCGCCGAGCGCGATGCCCCGCGCGTCGTCGCCGAGCGCCTCCCACGTGGAACGGCCGACGACGATCTGACCGGGCTCTGCCGCGGTCATCAGCCGGGCCGCGGTATTCGTCGCGTCACCGATCACGGCGAAGCTGCGTCGCTCCGCAGCGCCCAGGTCGCCCAGCACCGCCGGACCCGTGTTGATCCCGACCCGGAACGTCGGCCAGCCCGGTCGGCTCGCCGCGATGGGCCGCGCGGCAGCGACGATCGCGCGCGCGGCCCGTGCCGCCCGGCGGGCGTGGTCGGGCTGGTCGCCCTCGGTGTTGAAGATCGCCATGATCCCGTCGCCGGCGAAATGCTCGATGACGCCACCGGCGTCGTCGATCGCCGGGACGACGGCGGCCCAGAACGAGTTCAGCATCTCGAGCACCTCCGTCGGCGGACGGGTCTCCGAGAACGTCGTGAATGCCGCGAGATCGGCGAAGAGCACGCTGACCACGCGTTCCTCGCCTGGCAACGCGGCGCCCGGCTCGTCCGCACGTCTGATCCGTTCCGTGACGACCGAGGGCAGGTACGGCTGGAACGACGCGTCGAGACGACGCAGCTCCTCGGCCGTACCCGCGAGGAGCGCGACTTCCTCGTTCGTGGCGCCCTCGCTGCGCAGTTGGTCGAGCACGCCGTCGACCGGACGGCCCTCGGCCTGCGCCGTCGCGACGGCCGCGATCGCGCCGGCATGCCAGCGATCGATACGAGCGAGCGTCTGCTCCAGGTAGAGCCCGCCGAAGGCCCCGGTCAGGGACCCGCTCCGGCGGTATTCCTCGCGTGCTCCAAGGGCGATGAGCAAGAAGGCGGCAAGCATCAGCACGTGCCATTCCCACCAGGTGAGCTGCCAGTTGCGGCTGACGACGACGGCGATCATCGCTTCGGCGAGGAGGACGAGAGCGACCGAGATCGTGAGCAGGATCGTCCCACCACGCTGGCGATAGAGGCGGTATGTGCGCCACGCAGCGAAGGCATATAGCACGACGGCGACGATGCCCAGGATCGTGAGCAAACCGACGCCCTCGGCCGGCGGTGGGGGACCGTCGAGCGGGGGGAGACGGAGCAGCGAGGCCACGCCCCACAGGACCATCAGGCTGATGAGTGCGGCGAGGATGGCAGGTCGCGCCCGCAGGACGATCGGCCCACCCGGTCCGGCGATCGAACTCGTCGATGCCGCGGCGAAGAACGCTGCGAG
>Ga0207688_10000454_pt1 | contig 19450 bp, 18 predicted proteins | sample KBSMiscanthusM4_FD_184296 | JGI IMG/M metagenome (GOLD analysis project Ga0207688, IMG submission 184296) | Miscanthus rhizosphere microbial communities from Kellogg Biological Station, Michigan, USA - M4 (SPAdes) (version 2) | ecosystem: Host-associated > Plants > Roots > Rhizosphere ...
GATCCAGAACGTCGTCGACCGGGCGAAGAAGAATGCGATCAAGGCGGTGCTGGAGACCGGTCAGCCCGGTCTGCGCATTCAGCATCTGCTCGACTCGATCGTCGACGAGTTCGCCGAGAACGAAGACCTGCCCAACACGACCAATCCCGATGACTGGGCGCGGATTTCGGGCAAGAAGGGCGAGCGGATCGTTTACATCCGCACGCTGGTCACCGGCAAGTCGTCGAGCGCGTCGCGGGCCATCGACACAGAGTCGAACCTGGGCCAGTACCTGTAGAACGCTGCGCTCGCGCGCACGCGAGGGTTACCGCCGCACCATGGTCGACGACGTTTTCGGGAAGCGCTACGGCGAGGTCCTGCTGGTCCGTGCCGGGGAGGCGGGTCCCGAGGCGACCGTGTACAACACCTTCCCGCTCAACGATTGTCCCGCCGAACTGTGGGAGAAGCTGGATCCGCAAGCCATAGCGGCGGAGAACGGCGCTATTGCCGCACTGCTCAACGGGCCACGGTATTGGCTGATGAGCAGCATCGGTAAGCGCAATCGAGACACCTTGGAGCGCAAGACCTTCGGCGGTATCGAGATGCTCCGACAAGCCACCGTGAAACTCGCCTCGATGAATCCGTCGCCATACAACCTGAATCGCGTTGACCGCAAGGCGGTATTCATGTTCGACGCCGGCCGCGAGATCTACGAGCTCGTCGACCCCGACGGCAGGCGCTGGATCATGCAGACATGGAGCCAGACGGTCGATCCCACATTGTCACTGACCGACTTGCCCGGCCTCGCGAGCCGGCTGTCATTGCCCGCTGGGTGGACGTATCACTCGCATATGCCAACGTCTCCGCTGCGCGTCGACACCACAAGTCAGGACGCATGCGTGACGCAAGATGACCTGGCGAACAGCTATTCACTGCAGATCTAGGTGCGGCCGTTCTCCATCTCCAGGTAGGCGTCGCGGCCTGCCAGGCTTACGGCGACATCGTCGATCAAGGGATTGAAGAACCGCTCCCGGTACAGCGGGTCGACGCTCGTGCTCACGGTGAAATACAGCCCGGACAGCACGGCCACGAACAACGACACGTGCACGACGGTCTGAGGCACGGGTATATGGATACCGAACCAGGTTCCCGGACAAGGTGGTTCGCCGACCGTGCAGGTTTCCTCCGACGACCACAACACGGCGACGTCGTCGGGCACCGCGACGATGCCCAGCGCGAGAAAGAACACGAACAGTCCAGCGGTGAAGAACACCACCTGGATGGTCTGCGACACCACCATCACCGCAACGACATTGACCTGCTCGGCCAGCGACAGCGGCGTGCGCACCGGCTGGTGACCGGCCTCCGTCTCCAGCGGTGTGCCCGCGAGCAAACCAGCGGCATCGGTCTGTTCGGCGCGATCCTCCCGCAATGCGCGGACTTCGTCCCTAATGGTGGTGATCACGAAGACGATCGCGACGACGGCGAGGAATCCGATGGTCTGCCAGAGTCTTTGGCGTGTCATCCGCGCCGCCAACTGCCACAGCTCGCCGGTGAAATACACCACCACCGTGATCATCAGCAGCGGTAACGCCCGGCTCATCAGCGTGCCCAATGCGCCGAACTGTACCCAGGCAAAGCGGAACGCCCACAACGCGATCGAGCCGAACCCGACATAGGTCAACCAGATGGCGAGCACCGCGACGATCGCGAACCCGAAAGCCTCGGCCGCTGCGAAACCCGAAAACCCACTGGCGGCGAAGGGGAGCCCGAACACGAACAGCGCCATCACGAGCAGCGCCGCCGACCGCCTGCCCGCTTCACCGATTGCTGTTCCGGTCTGGTGCAGCAGATGCAGCACGAACGGCGCGGCGGTCAGCAGCAGCGTCAGAACGCCCAGCCGGATCACGTAACCGAAATCGGGATCTCCGCTGGTGAGTTCTCCCAGCAACAGCGTCAGCGATATCACCGCACCGACGCCGCTGACCATCGGTGCCGAACGTTCGATCAGCGCCCGCGAGCGGACGCGCCGGGTCAGCACCAGCGGCAGCCCGCGATGCAAGAACCATTGGTGCACCAGCCGCATGTCGGACACGGGCAACATTGTGCGCGATTGGGGACGCACCGGCGGCTCAGCGCGCCGATATGGCGAAATGGAACGCCCTGCTGGTTCAGGGTGCCGCGACAGCGGCGCGGTACCGATTGCGCGCCGTCAACGTGAGCCGAACGTCGTCGATGAGCGGGTCGAAGAACCGTGTCCGGTATTCGGCGTCGCTGACAGTGCGGGCGCTGATGTACATAAATGTCAGCGCGCCAAGGAAAAACGTGATCTGAATCAACGAATCCGGCACCGGAATCGTCATGCCGAGCACGGTACCGTCGCTGCGGCCATTGCGCGTCCACGCCGCCAGCAGTTCGGGCGACAGCAGGATGAGGCCAAGGATCAAGAAGAGCAGGGCGGTCATCGCCGCGATTATGAGGATCTGGCTGAGTTGCGATGCGGCGACCACGAACATGACGTTCAACCGCTCGATGCGGCTCAGCGGACGGACAGTCGCCGGCTCCGGCATCGTCTCGAACGGTGTGCCTGCCAGTCGCTCTGAATGGTCGTCGGCCCGTTCGCCTTCCGCCATGATCGGCCTGACCCGGTCGGCGGTCACGGACACCACGAACACCGCCGCTATCAGGGTGAGAAACATCAGCGCCAGCCACAGTCGCGGACGTGACACCGTGGCCGCCATGAGCCACACAGGGGAGTTGAAGAACACCAGAATCGTGAGCAACAGCAGCGGCAGGGCGCGGGTCACCATGGATCCCGCTGCAGCAAGGTTCGACGTCGTCATCTGCACGGCCCAGCCCAGGATCGAGCCGGCGCCGCACGCGGTGAGCGCCAGGATGGCGGCGATCACGATGCCCTCGAAGAGGAGGTCGACGAGGACGCGGGGGCTTGGACCGCCGAGAACGCCACCGGCGATCGCGATGGACACCGCCACGGTCGCCGCGACGCTCCGTCCGCGTACCGTCGAGAGCCGCGACACCCACCAGCCGACCAAAACCGCAATGGGCAGCACAAGGACGAGCAGCGCCAGTACGAACCATTCCGTTCGGGTCGGGTGGCCATTGATGTCAATGGTGTGTTTGCCTGTGGTGGCCACGACGAGCGCGGAGTTGGCCATGAAGACCGCGAACCCGGCCAGCACGGGCGCCGAGCGCGGCCATAGCCGCCGAACGAGCGCACCCGGCCGCAATACCGCGGGCAGGCCGCGATCCAGGAACCACGCATCGGCGGCCCGTCGCTGCGTCACGTCAATCATGCATGCTGCACCTGCTCGGATGGCACGGACGCAGGCTACTGCGGCGCGTCGCCTAGGCTGGGCGACATGCAACGGATTATCGGAACCGAGGTCGAGTACGGCATTTCGTCGCCGTCCGATCCGACCGCGAATCCGATCCTTACGTCGACGCAGGCGGTGCTGGCGTACGCGGCCGCTGCCGGGATCCAGCGTGCCAAGCGCACGCGCTGGGATTACGAGGTGGAGTCGCCGCTGCGGGACGCCCGCGGGTTCGACCTGAGCCGATCGGCAGGCCCGCCGCCGGTGGTGGACGCCGACGAGGTCGGTGCGGCCAACATGATCCTCACCAACGGCGCGCGGCTCTACGTCGACCACGCACACCCGGAGTACTCCGCGCCGGAGTGCACCGATCCGCTGGACGCGGTGATCTGGGACAAGGCAGGGGAGCGGGTGATGGAGGCCGCCGCGCGGCACGTTGCGAGCGTGCCCGGCGCCGCCAAGCTGCAGCTCTACAAGAACAACGTGGACGGCAAGGGCGCCTCGTACGGCTCACACGAGAACTATCTGATGTCGCGCCAGACGCCGTTCTCTGCGGTGATCGCGGGACTGACGCCGTTTCTGGTGTCGCGCCAGGTGATCACCGGTTCGGGCCGGGTTGGCATCGGGCCGTCGGGCGACGAGCCGGGTTTTCAGCTGACTCAGCGCGCCGACTACATCGAGGTCGAGGTCGGCCTGGAGACCACCCTCAAGCGCGGCATCATCAACACCCGCGACGAGCCGCACGCCGACGCGGACAAGTACCGACGGCTGCACGTGATCATCGGCGACGCGAACCTGGCGGAGACGTCGACCTATCTCAAGCTCGGTGCCACGTCGCTGGTGCTGGACCTGATCGAAGAGGGGATGGACCTCACCGATCTGGCGCTGGCCCGGCCGGTGCACGCCGTGCATGTGATCAGCCGGGACCCGTCGTTGCGCGCCACTGTCGCGCTTTCGGACGGCCGCGAGCTGACCGCCCTTGCGCTGCAACGGATTTACCTGGATCGGGTGGCCAAGCTGGTGGACAGTCGCGACCCCGATCCGCGTGCGGCCGACATCGTCCAGACCTGGGCGAACGTGCTCGACCTGCTCGAGCGCGACCCGATGGAGTGCGCGGAGATGTTGGACTGGCCGGCGAAGCTGCGGCTGCTGGAGGGCTTCCGCCACCGTGAGAACCTCAGCTGGTCGGCGCCGCGGCTGCACCTGGTGGATCTGCAGTATTCCGACGTGCGGCTGGACAAGGGCCTCTACAACCGGCTGGTGGCGCGGGGTTCGATGAAGCGATTGGTCACCGAGCAGCAGGTGATCGACGCCGTCGACAACCCGCCGACGGACACCCGCGCTTACTTCCGTGGCGAGTGCCTGCGCCGGTTCGGCGCCGACATCGCCGCCGCCAGCTGGGACTCGGTGATCTTCGACCTGGGCGGCGATTCGCTCGTTCGGATTCCAACACTTGAGCCCCTGCGCGGCAGCAAGGCGCACGTCGGAGCCCTGCTGGACTCCGTTGACAGCGCCGTCGAACTGGTGGAACAGCTCACGCAATAGACGAGCTATCCCAGGCAATCCGGGCGTTGACCGGTAGTGTAGGAGTAACCGGCGGGCGGCTGTGAGCCCGCCGATGACATACGCAGGAGGCAGCGATGGCTCAGGAGCAGACCAAGCGTGGCGGTGGTGGCGGCGAGGACGACGACCTCACCGGCAGCACAGCCGCCGGGCAAGAGCGTCGCGAGAAGCTGGCCGAGGAAACCGACGACCTGCTGGACGAGATCGATGACGTTCTCGAAGAGAACGCCGAGGACTTCGTGCGCGCGTACGTCCAGAAGGGTGGACAGTGACCTGGCCGCATCGCGAGCAGCTGGCCTTTCCCACCCCGATCTACCACCACAACCCGGTAGCACCTTCCGTCCCTGTGGACTTGTCGTCCTTTTCTGAACTGCTGCGCCGTCAGGCGCCCGAACTTTTGCCCATGAACCGGTCGGGTCTCGTCGATGCGGTGCCCTCAGGCGCGCTGCCGCACGGCACCACGATCGTCGCGCTGAAATACCCCGGCGGCGTGGTGATCGCCGGCGACCGGCGCTCAACTCAGGGCAACATGATCGCCGGCCGGGATGTGCAGAAGGTGTACATCACCGACGACTACACGGCGACCGGGATCGCAGGCACGGCGGCCATCGCGGTGGAGTTCGCCCGGCTGTACGCCGTCGAACTCGAGCACTACGAGAAGACCGAAGGTGTGCCACTGACCTTCCGTGGCAAGGTGAACCGGCTGGCGACCATGGTGCGCGGCAACCTCGGCGCGGCACTGCAGGGCTTCGTCGCGCTGCCGCTTTTGGCGGCCTACGACCTCAACGACCCGGATCCGCGGGCCGCCGGCCGGATCGTGTCGTTCGATGCGGCCGGTGGTTGGAACATCGAGGAAGAGGGCTACCAGTCGGTGGGCTCGGGCTCGATCTTCGCGAAATCCTCGATAAAGAAGCTTTACTCGCGGGTCGTCGACGCGGACTCCGCGCTGCGGGTGGCCGTGGAAGCGCTGTACGACGCGGCCGATGACGACTCCGCGACGGGCGGTCCCGATCTGGTTCGCGGCATCTATCCGACCGCTGTGATCCTTGCCGCCGAGGGCGCCGACGATGTGGCGGAGCAGCGCATTGCGGCTTTGGCCCGTGAGGTCATCGAAAGCCGCTCGCGTAAAGATACTTTCGGTCCCGATAGTGCTGCTGAGTCGCACGATGCGCGGGGAGATTCGTGAGCTTTCCATATTTCATCTCGCCTGAGCAGGCTATGCGCGAGCGTTCGGAGCTCGCGCGCAAGGGCATTGCCCGCGGCCGCAGTGTGATCGCGCTGGCGTACTCCGGCGGCGTGCTGTTCGTCGCCGAGAACCCGTCGCGGTCGCTGCAGAAGGTCAGCGAGCTCTACGACCGCGTCGGGTTTGCCGCTGTCGGCCGGTTCAACGAGTTCGACAATCTGCGCCGCGGCGGTATCCAGTTCGCCGACACCCGCGGCTACGCCTATGACCGCCGCGATGTGACGGGTCGGCAACTGGCCAATGTGTACGCGCAGACGCTCGGCACGATCTTCACCGAGCAGGCGAAGCCCTACGAGGTCGAGTTGTGCGTGGCCGAGGTCGCCCACTATGGGGAAACCAAAGCGCCTGAGCTGTACCGGATCACGTACGACGGGTCGATCGCCGACGAACCACACTTCGTGGTGATGGGCGGCACCACTGAGCCGATCATCACGGCGCTGAACAACTCCTTCACCGAGAACGCCGGCCTGTCGGAGGCGGCCAGGATCGCGATCGAGGCGCTGAAGGCGGGCGCTGGCAACGGCGGCGCGGAGCCGCGCACGCTGGGCCCGTCGACGCTGGAGGTCGCCATCCTGGATGCGAACCGCCCGCGCCGGGCGTTCCGGCGGATCACCGGATCGGCGTTGGAAGCGCTTCTGCCTGAAGAGGATTCGGACGCGAAGAAACCGGACGGCGACTAGCTCCTCATCATGGCCGAGTTGGTGACGGCCGAGGCGCCAATTCTGCCCTGGCCGCGAATCTTGCGGCAGAACTGGCTGAACGTGTCCTTCCTGCATTGGGCGGTCGAGCCCGGCCGCGTCGCCCACCTCTATCCGCCGGGCACCGAGCCCGACACCTTCGAGGGCCGCAGCTATGTCGGCGTCGTCCCGTTTCAGATGGCCGACACCGGCTTCGCCCGTGGGCCCGCGTTCTTCGGCACCTTTCTGGAAACCAACGTCCGGCTGTATTCGGTTGACCGAACGGGCCGCCGCGGGGTGGTCTTCGTGTCCCTCGACACGAACCGGCTCGACATGGTGGCCGCGGGTAGGTGGATCTTCGGTGTGCCCTATCGGTGGGCCCGAATGAGTTACCGGGCGCAGGGGGACCGTCGCGCCTATACCTCAAAGCTGCGCTGGCGGGGAGTCAACGCGTCGAGCTTCGTCGAGGTTGGGGTGGGCGAGCCGCAGACATGCGGACCGCTCGAGCACTACCTGACCGCGCGGTGGGGTGTGCACCTCGTTCGGGCCGGCCGCACCTGGTATCTGCCCAACGAACATCTCGTCTGGGTGTTGCGTCGCGCCGAGTTGATCGACTTCTCCGATGGCGGCCTCCTCGGCTCCGTCGGGCTTGGTGAGCTCGGCACGCGGCCGCCGGATCACGTGACGTTCAGCGACGGCGTGGCGGCGCGATTCGGGCTACCGGTGCGATCGACGACACCGCGAGCGGTCAGGCCGCCAACGCGTTGACGACGGCTTCGGCCTGTGTTCGTTCGGTGTAGAGGCGCCACAGTGTTTCGGCGAGTTCGTCGGGATTCAGCGTGGCCACATCGACGCTGCCAAACAGCTCCGGGTTTGCCTGCATCGCCTGATAGATGTCACCGCGGTCGATCAGGCCGCCGATGGTGATGGTGCCGGCATAGATCCCCTTCGGTTGCAGAGCCGCGTGCAGGGTGATCGCGTAATTGCGCAGTGCCGCGGAGGTCAGGGCCAATCCGCCAAGCGGTGGCATCGGCACGACGCTGCTGAGACCGCCGGCGAACAACAGTCCGCCGTCGCCGCGTTCGGTGAACTCGGGAAGCAAGAGTGAGGCGAAGTCGACCGCGGGCACGACTTCCCGTAGCGCGGACTCGGCATCGGCGGCGGCGAGCGTGGTGATGTCGCCCGCCAGCGACATCATTGCGGCCGGCCCGTAATAACCGACGTCGATGCGGCCGAAATGCTTACGCACGGCGTCGACCGCGGCACGCAGTTGCACTGGGTCAGCGGCATCGGCAGTGAATGCGGCCGCGTCAACATCGGCGGCATCCAGCGCTTGGAGATAGTCGGCATGCCGGTCGGCGCTGCGGGAAATCAACGCGACCGCGTAGCCCTCCTTGCCGAATCGCTGTGCGACGGACATGCCGAGCCCTGGGCCAACGCCGACTACGAGGATCACGGGAGCGGAAGTTGAGGTCATACTCAACTTAGTACCAGAAGTTGAGCACATCCTCAACTTAGCTAGAATGGGCTGGTGGCGACGTTGCGAGCAGATGCTCTGCGGAACCGTCAGCAGTTGATGACGGCCGCCGCTGAGTTGTTCGCCGAGCGCGGCGTGGACGTGCCGCTCGACGAGATCGCTCGCCGCGCCGGCGTCAGCATCGGCACGTTGTACAACCATTTCCCGAACCGCGGGGCACTGCTCGACGCGGTGCTGCCCGACTGGGGAGCCGAGGTCGACCGGCTGGCGGGGGCGGCCTTGACTGCCCCCGATCCATGGCGTGGCTTCGCCGGCTTCATCGATGGGCTGTTCGCCCTGCAGGCGGGGAATCGCTCGATGAACGACGCGATCGCGCGTACACCCGTCGGCCCGGTGGACATCGTCGCCGAATGCGGACGCACCGGGGGAGTGTTGGAGTCGGTTGTGAACCGGGCCAGGGCAGCGGGCGTACTTCGGCCGGACTTCGGTGCCGGGGATTTGGCTACCATGATCGGCGCGATGTCGAAGGTCATCGCCATGTCGAACGGTGACGACGTGGTGTGGCGCCGTCACCTCGGTTTTGTTCTGGACGGCCTGCGCGTCTAGAGGACCGCGCGTACCGCCTGTTCAAAGCCAACGACGTGCTCGGACGCCAGCTTGGCGGCGAGGTCGGCATCACCGTCGATGATCGCCCGCAGCAGCGCAACGTGTTCGGTGATGTGCTCGCCTACATTCGACAGCCGGTCGAGGAACAGACACCAGATGCGGGTCGCGTGGGCGTCCTGGCACACCAGCACGTCCTCCAGATAAGGGTTGCCGGATGCCCTGTAGATCGCAGTGTGCACCCGCACGTCGAACCGCAAGAGGGCACGAGGGTCGTCGTTTGGGTCGAGCTTGGCGATCTCGTCGGCGAGTTCCGACAGCTTTACCCGGGTTTCCAGCGGGGCGCTGCGCGCGGCTCGGGCAGCGACGACCGGCTCGAGTTGCCTTCGGATCTCCTGGATGTGCGCCAGGTCGGTGATGTCGACCGTGGTTGCGAAGGTGCCGCGGCGGGGATACGCGATGACCAGCCGGTCGCGCTCTAGCCGCTTGAGCGCCTCGCGCACCGGGGTGCGCCCGAACCCCAGCTGACGCGCCAGACCCTCGTCATTGATCGGCTCACTGGGGCGAATGTCGAGCATGATGAGCCGCTCGCGAATGATGTGATACGCAAGGTCGGCGTTGGACAGGGTGGCGCCCTCGCCGGTCTCGGCCAGCTCCACGCTCATCGTTCGTCTCCCGTCCGATTGACTCTTGACCGCGCGTATCAAAGTACCATACTGTGACCCACGACTGATATATCAGTTATCCAACGACTGTTCGATGGAGAGCCACGTGAGTCAACAGGCACCGGGCGCGCACCTGCCCGATCATCCCGACTTCCTATGGCGCAATCCGGAGCCCAAGCGGTCATACGACGTCGTGATCATCGGCGGCGGCGGGCACGGCCTCGCGACCGCCCACTACCTCGTGAAGAACCACGGCATCACGAACGTCGCCGTGCTCGAGAAGGGCTGGCTCGCCGGCGGTAACATGGCCCGCAACACGACCCTGATCCGGTCGAACTATCTATGGGACGAGAGTTCGCGGATCTATGAACACTCTCTGAAGCTGTGGGAGGGCCTCGAGGACGACCTCGGCTACCCGATCCTGTTCAGCCAGCGCGGCGTGCTGAACCTCGCGCACAGTCTGCAGGACGTTCGCGACAGCGTGCGCCGGGTGGAGGCCAACGTGCTCAACGGCGTCGACGCCGAGTGGCTGGAGCCGGACGAGGTGAAAAAGCTCTGCCCGATCGTCAACATCTCGTCCGACATTCGCTACCCGGTGCTCGGAGCGACCTACCAGCCGCGCGCGGGCATCGCCAAACACGACTATGTCGCTTGGGGTTTCGCTCGCCGTGCCGATACGGCCGGCGTGGATCTCCTGCAGGGGTGCGAGGTCACCGGGTTTGTCACCGACGGCGACCGTGTGACCGGTGTGCGCACCACGCTTGGCGACATCACGGCCGGCCAGGTCGCGATGTGCGCGGCCGGGCACACGTCGGTGCTCACCGACATGCTCGGATTCCGGGTGCCCCTGCAGAGCCACCCGCTGCAGGCGCTGGTATCCGAACTCCTCGAGCCTGTCCACCCGACGATCGTGATGTCCAACGCCGTGCACGTCTATGTGTCGCAGGCGCACAAGGGCGAACTGGTGATGGGCGCAGGCATCGACTCGTACAACGGCTATGGGCAGCGCGGTGCCTTCCACATCATCGAGCGGCAGATGGCCGCGGCCGTCGAGCTGTTTCCGATCTTCGCTCGGGCGCATCTGCTTCGCACCTGGGGTGGGATCGTCGACGTCACCCCGGACGCCTCGCCGATCATCGGCCGCACCCCGTACCGCAATCTGTACCTGAACTGTGGTTGGGGCACAGGCGGATTCAAGGCCACACCCGGCATCGGCTGGTGTCTGGCCGACACCATCGCCCGCGACGAGCCACACCCGTTCGTGGCTCCGTTCAACCTGGACCGTTTCGTCACAGGGGCGCTGGTCGACGAACACGGCGCCGCCGCGGTCGCGCACTGAATCGTCCAACACTTCAAAAAGCTGGAGCAACAATGCAACTCATCGAATGCCCGTGGTGCGGGCCCCGGGAAGAGACTGAATTCCACTACGGTGGGCAGGCGCACGTCGCCTACCCAGAAGGCCCGGCCGCACTGACCGACGAGCAGTGGGCACACTACGTGTTCTTCCGGGCCAATCCCAAAGGCAAGTTCGCCGAGCGGTGGGTTCACAGCGCCGGATGCCGCCGCTGGTTCAACGCCGTACGCGACACCGCCACCTACCGATTCGACGGCGTCTACCGCATAGGCGAGCCGAAGCCGGTGATCTCGTGACCGCGCCGTACCGCACCCCAGCAGGTGGCCGCATCGACCGCGCAACCCGTCACGAATTCACCTTCGACGGTCGCACCTTCACCGGCCATCGCGGTGACACGCTGGCCTCGGCGCTGCTGGCGCACGGCGTGCACAAGATCGGTACGAGCGTCAAACTCGGCCGTCCGCGTGGCATTTCGGCGGCATGGGCGGAGGACACCGGCGGGCTGGTGCAGATCGAGGCGCCGTTCCCGGAGCCGATGCTGCTGGCCTCGACGGTCGAACTGCACGACGGGCTCGCCGCCCGCGGGATTCCCGGGCAAGGCCGGCTGGCCGATATCGCCGACTCCGCCCGCTACGACGCCGTGCATGCGCACGCCGACGTACTCGTCATCGGCGCCGGCCCCGCGGGGCTGACGGCGGCGCTGACCGCCGCGCGAGCGGGCGCCCGGGTGGTTTTGGTCGACGAGCAGTCCGAGGCCGGTGGTTCGCTGCTCGGCGGTGGCGACCGCATCGGCGGCGCCGATGCCACCGAATGGGTTCAGGAGACCGTCGCCGAGCTGGCGACCTACCCCGAGGTGCGACACCTGCAGCGCACCACCGCGTTCGGTCACTACGACGACGGCTTCGTGCTGGCCCTCGAGCGGCGCACCGACCACCTTGGCAACGCCGCCCCGGCCCAGCTGTCCCGTCAGCGGGTATGGCGGATCCGCGCTCGCCACGTGCTCGTCGCGACGGGCGCTCACGAGCGCCCCATCGTGTTCGCCGACAATGACCGACCCGGAATCATGTTGGCGCACAGCGCCAGGACATTCCTGCATCGCTACGGTGTGGTGGTCGGACGCGCGGCGGTGGTGTTCACCACCAACGACAGTGCTTACGCCGCGGCGTTCGACCTCACCGACGCGGGCGTGCGGATCGAGGCGATCGTCGATGCCCGCGACCGAGTGTCCGACGCCCTGCGGCACGAATGCGACAGCCGGGGTATCCCGTTGCGTGCGGGCGCTGTGGTCGCCGGCACGCGGGGCGACGAACGCATCAAGCTTGCTTTGGTGGCGGACTTCGACGGTGTGAATGTCGGTCCTGCTGAGGCTGTTTCGTGTGACGTGTTGCTGGTGAGCGGTGGCTGGAATCCGGCGGTACACCTGTTCAGTCAGGCTCGTGGTGTACTGCGCTACGACGCGGCGCTTGGCGGCTTCGTCCCTGGCGAGCACCTCGCCGGGCTGAGCGTTGCGGGCGCGGCCAATGGCGTCATGAACCTGGCCGGTTGCCTGCGCGAAGGCCGCGACGCCGCGGAAGCGGCGCTTTCTGAACTCGGTCTGGCGTCCGGTGATTCCGCCCCGCTGCCCGACATCCAGCTCGCCGAGACCTCGCCGGGTCTGGTGCTGTGGCGGGTGCCCGGCCGCGAGCAGGATCAGTTCGTCGACGTGCAGCGCGACGCCACGGTCGCGGACGTGGCGCGCGCGGTTGGCGCCGGCATGCGGTCGGTCGAACACATCAAGCGCTACACCACGATCGGGACCGCGCACGATCAGGGCAAGACTTCAGGGGTGATCGCCTCGGGTATCACTGCCGAACTGCTCGGCCTACCCATCGAAGCGTTGGGCACCACGACATTTCGGCCGCCTTACACCCCGGTCGCGTTCGCCGCGCTGGCGGGGCGCGATCGTGGTGCGCTGTTCGACCCGGTGCGCACCACGGCGCTGCACGACTGGCACGTCGCGCAGGGCGCCGTGTTCGAGGACGTCGGGCAGTGGAAGCGTCCGCGTCACTACCCTCTGGACGGCCGGGCCGCCCTGGAAAGTATGGACGCCGCGGTGTTGCGTGAATGCGCGGCGACGCGCACCGGTGTCGGCATTCTCGATGGCTCCACACTCGGCAAGATCGACGTGCAGGGCCGCGACGCACCCGAGCTGCTGGACCGGATCTACACCAACCTCATGAGCAGTCTGAAGGTCGGCTCGATCCGGTACGGCGTGATGTGCGGCGTCGACGGCATGGTGATCGACGACGGCACCGTGCTGCGGCTGGCCGAGGACCGCTTTCTCGTCTACACCACCACCGGCGGTGCGGCCAAGATTCTCGACTGGATGGAGGAGTGGCTGCAGACCGAGTGGCCGCAGCTGCAGGTGAGGCTCACCTCGGTGACCGACCACTGGGCGACGTTCCCGGTGGTCGGCCCGCGGTCCCGCGATGTGATCGGGGCGGTATTCGGCGACCTCGACGTGTCCAACGAGGCCTTCCCGTTCATGACATGGCGCGATACCAGCCTCGACGCGGTTCCCGTCCGGGTGGCGCGGGTCAGCTTCTCCGGTGAACTCGCGTTCGAGGTGAACGTGAACGCCTGGTACGCGCCTGCCCTATGGGAGCGCCTGCTGGACGCCGGCCGTCCCTACGGCATCACCCCGTACGGCACCGAGACCATGCATGTGCTGCGCGCTGAGAAGGGCTACCCGATCATCGGGCAGGACACCGACGGCACCGTCACCCCGCACGATCTCGGCATGGCATGGGCGGTGTCGAAGAAGAAGCCCGATTTCATCGGCAAGCGTTCGTTCAGTCGGGCCGAGAACCAGAACCCGTTGCGCAAGCAGCTCGTCGGGCTGTTGCCGGTCGACCGGCTCACGCGACTTCCGGAGGGCTCACAGATCGTCGAGTTCTGTACGGACGACGCGCTCCCGCCGCCACCGGTTCCCATGTTGGGTCACGTCACGTCGAGCTACCGCAGCGCCGAGCTCGGGCGCACCTTCGCGCTGGCGCTGGTGAAGGCGGGCCAGTCCCGGATCGGCGAGACGCTGCATGTGCCCGTCGACGGGACGTTGGTGCCGGTGGAGGTCACCGGTTCGGTGCTTGTCGACCCGGAAGGAGCGCGCCGCGATGGCTGACACGTTGGAACGCACGGGCCCACTGCAGCCTTGGGCCGCACAATTTGCGCGGCTGCCGAATTCGGTTGAGATCGTTGAGGAACCGTTCGTCACGATGGTCGACCTGCGTGTGGACCCGTCAGGTCCCGGTGGGCTGGCAGCGGCAGAGCTGCTCGGTGTCGAGCTGCCTATTGCAGCGTCCACCTACGCGAAAAACAGTGACACCACGGTGATCTGGCTGGGTCCAGACGAGTGGCTGGTGACCGGCACCGCGCTGGCCGGGCACGAGTTGGAAGCACGGCTCCGAGAGGCGGTCGCCCCGCACGGCGGCGTCGCGGTCGATGTGTCCGGGCAGCGCACCACCCTCAGGTTAGGCGGCCACCATAGCCGCGATGTGCTGGCCAAAGGCTGCGCGCTGGATCTGCATCCGCGTGCCTTCGGCGAGGGGACCGCCGCGCAGACGATGCTCGGCCAAGCCGGCGTCATCCTGTTGGCGGTCAATGAAACCGGTGCCGACTATCGCATCCTCGTGCGCTCGTCTTTCGCCCGGTATCTAGCCGACTGGCTGTTCGACGCGGCGGGGGAGTACGCAACAGGCGAGCGGTGATCTGATGTACCCTGACGGTCTACTGACATGTCAGTGTCAGTGCGGGTTCGAAAGGTCCTCGGGTGTCGACACCGCGACGCGCAGCAGGCAGGCCGGCCGTAGGCGGTCAACTGCTATCCGATCTGGCGTATGAGGCGATCCGCGACAAGCTGGTGCGTCTCGACATCGCGCCCGGTGACGCCATCGACGAGGCCCAGCTGGCAGCGGAACTCGGGCTCGGTCGTACGCCGGTGCGCGACGCGATCAAGCGGCTTGCCTACCAGAAGCTGGTGGTCGTCTATCCGCGCAGCGGAAGCTACGCGGCGCAGATCGATGTCGCGGATCTCGCGTCGCTATGCGACATTCGTGAGCGGTTGGAAGGCCTGGCCGCCGAGCGAGCCGCCAGCGAGGCCCGCTACGACGAGCGCCAGGAGCTGAGCCGGCTGCTCGACGAACTCGAAGGTGACTGTCTGCCAAGCCGACTGCTTGAACTCGACACGGCCGCGCATCGCGCGGTGCACCGGCTGTCGCACAACCAATACCTCTACGACGCCCTGACCCAGTGCCTGGATCTGTCACTGCGGATTTGGAACCTGGCACGTGAGCGCCTGCCGCACCTGGAGCACCATGTGCACGGCCAGGTGGCCATCCTGCGGGCCATCCTCGATCGCGACCCGGCGAAGGCCCGCGAACTCGCCGAACGCCACGTGCGCGAGTTCGAGGACGAGGTCAAGGAGATGTTCTAAAGCGTGTCGAACCGTCCGCTGTGACAGTCTGAATACCGGACCACCCGGTCAGGTGAACATGCCTGTTGGTCACTATTGGTCAGGGTTCGGGACGGACCGACATGGATCGAGGGATTCGACCGCTCAACGTCACGCTGCTGACGCTCCTAGTGGTGGCCACAATCAGTGGCGTCGTCGCGTTCGGGGTGGGGTTCTCGGGCCCCGCGCGGTGGGTCATCGCCGTGCACGGGGCTGCCGGATTGGGCCTGCTGCTGCTCGCCCCGGCCAAGATCCGCCTCGCGCGCCGGGGCCTTCGGCGGCCCGGACGATCGCGGAAGGTGATCAGCCTGACGTTCACAGTCCTCGTGCTCGCGGCGATCGGAAGCGGACTGCTACACGCGGTAGGCGGATGGCGGCCCTACCTTGGGCTGCTCCCGATGCAGCTCCACGTCGGCGCGGCGGTCGGGGCGGTGGCGCTGCTTATTGCGCATGTCGTGATGCATCACCGGAGCGCCCGTCGCCGCTGGCGGCCATTGCTGCGCCGCACCGACCTGACGCGACGGCGAGCACTGGTGGGTACAGGGGTCGTCGCGGGCTCAGCGGCGCTGTGGGTGATCGCGCCGGGTTTGCCGCGTCGCGCGACCGGATCGCACGAGGTCGGCTCGGGGAACATCGCGATCGTTCCCGTCACGCAATGGATGTTCGACTCGGTGCCCCAGATCGAGCCTGCAGCCTGGCGCCTCCGAACCCCGGGCAGATCGTTCGACCTTGCCGCCATCGCCGCGCTCCCGCAGAGCACCGTGCGCACCGTGCTCGACTGCACCGGCGGTTGGTTCACCGAGCAGGAGTGGCGCGGGGTGCCGCTCTCGGCGCTCGGGTTGCCGCAGGGTGCGTCGATCGAGGTCGTGTCGACCACCGGCTACCGCCGCCGTTTCCCCGCACACGAGGCCGGGACGCTGCTGCTGGCAACGCATGCCTCAGGCCGTCCGCTCTCGCGCGGCCACGGCGGCCCGGCCCGGATCGTCGCACCGGGGCGGCGCGGGTTCTGGTGGGTGAAGTGGGTGGCGTCCATCGATGTGGTCGACGAGCCGTGGTGGTCGCAGCCGCCGTTCCCCCTGCAATAACCCGAAATCGCCTCAGAGCGCCAGGCACAGTCGGAATGCATCGAACACAGCCGCGTGAATGTTGCGGCTGGCCACCGCATCTCCGATGCGGAACAGCTGATAACAGCCGTCCGGATTGCGCCGCACCTCTTGCGGGCGCAGGTCGAGCAGCGCCTGCTGGTCCACCTCGCCGAGATTCGATGATCCGGGTACCAATGAGAAATACAGCTCGTCGGAAGGCAGTGTGCCGTGCTCGACGACCACCTGATCGACGATGCGTTGCCGAGTGGCGTGTGCGTATTCGTTGTACAGGTCGGCCTCGAGCCGGCCGTCCTTGCGGCGCACCGCTGTCAGCCGCTCGTTGAGGGTGACCCGCACGTCGTGTTCAGCGAACACCTTGAAGTAGCCGGGATAGTTGACCCCGCCGACATCGGGGGCCAAAATCCGTTCCGGCGTGACGAATTCGATGTTCGCACCGGCCCTGGCCAGTACCTCTGCGGCGTCCAGGCCTGGATGCTGACCGTTGTCGTCGTAGAGCAGCACGTCGCCCCTGGCCCGGAACGATCCACTCAGCACGTCCCAGCCGTCAGATACGAGATGTCCTCCTTCGGCGAGGAATTCGGTGTTCGGGACGCCTCCGGTGGCGACGATGACCAGGTCAGGTTCCTCGGCGAGCACGTCGTCGGCCTCGGCGTAATTATTGAACCGGATATCGACGTCGTGGTGTTTGCATTCGGCCAGCCGCCAGTCGATGATGCCGACCAAATCCCGCCGACGTGGCGACGACGCGGCGAGCCGGATCTGGCCGCCCGCAGCGTCGTTGGCCTCCAGCACGACCACTCGATGCCCGCGCTCGCCGAGCACCCGGGCCGCCTCGAGCCCCGCGGGGCCGGCACCGATGACCACCGCTTTGCGCGCTGTCCCGGTCGCCGCGGGCACGTCGTGCGGCAGTCGGTCCTCGCGCCCGGTCGACGGGTTGTGGATGCACTTGGCGTCGCGGGCTTGATAGATCTCGTCAAGGCAGTAGCTGGCTCCGACACACGGCCGGATTCGATCCTCATCGCCTGCTTGAATCTTCGCGACGATGTGCGGGTCGGCGATATGTGCGCGGGTCATCCCGACGAGATCAAGCAACCCGTCGCGGACCGCGTGCCGGGCGGTGGCGACATCGTTGATCCGGCTGGCGTGCATTACCGGCACGCCCACCGCACGCTTGATCTCGCCCGCGAACTCCAGGTGCGGCGCCACCGGAGTACCCATCGGCGGGATCACGCGCGACAGCGCCTCGTCGCTTGCCATCCATCCCCGGATCACGCTGATGAAGTCGATGCCCTCGGCCACAACCCGATCTGCGATCGTCAGCGCCTCCTCACGGCGGAGTCCGCCGGGAGTGTCCTCGTCGAACGACATCCGGATGCCGACGACGAAATCCGGGCCCGCTGCCTCGCGGACCGCGCGGATAACCCGAAGCGGGAAACGCAGCCGGTCCTCGAGGCTGCCGCCGTACTCGTCCTCACGGTGGTTGGTCAGCGGTGACCAGAAGGCATCCAGCAAATGCGTGTAGGCCTCGAGCTCGATACCGTCCAGGCCGGCTTCGCGGCAGCGCGCGGTGGCGTCGGCGTAGGCGTGCACGATCCGGTCCATGTCCCATTCCTCGGCAACCTTCGGGAAGGCGCGGTGCGCGGGCTCGCGTAGCGGAGACGGGAACACGACCGGCAGCCAGTCACCGTCGTAATTGCTGGTGCGGCGGCCCAGGTGGGTTATCTGGCACATCACGCCGGCGCCGTGCTCGTGGACGTCGTAGGCAAGCTCGCGCAGCCACGGCACCACCTCGTCTTTGTAGACGTGCAGGTTGCCGAACGCGGCCGGGCTCTCCGGCGCGACGACGGCGGAGCCGCCCATCATCGTCAGCCCGATGCCGCCTTTGGCCTTTTCCACGTGGTAAAGCCGGTAGCGGTCCTTGGGCATGCCGTCCTCGGTGTACGACGGCTCGTGTGAGGTGCTGACGACGCGGTTGCGCAGCCGGAGGCTCTTCAACGTGAAGCTCTCCAGCAGCGGGTCGATGATCTGACGGCTCATGGCGATCCCTGATCTGAAATATTTGATGTGCAATCTGACACATCAATGTACCGCAGAATGTATTTCAGGTCACAGCGAAAGTCAAGTTGTCGCCGCCCTTGACCCGGCAGCCGTGGCCCTCTATCGTCCGTGATATATCAGTTGTCGCTGACTGCTCGGTCTGATGTTCCCGCGCGGTCGACGGCCCGAGCCGCGAGGTCACCACATGCCCCAACAGGTCCAGGGCGTCATAGCCCGCAGCAAAGGCGCGCCGGTCGAGCTTGTCGACGTCACCATCCCGGATCCCGGCCCGAACGACGTGGTCGTGCGGATCCAGGCGTGCGGGGTGTGCCATACCGATCTGACCTACCGCGACGGCGGCATCAACGACGAGTTCCCATTTCTGCTTGGTCATGAGGCAGCCGGCGTCGTCGAGTCGGCCGGAAGCGCGGTCACGCACGTCGAGGTCGGCGACTTCGTCGTGCTGAACTGGCGAGCGGTGTGCGGCAACTGCCGGGCGTGCCGCCGAGGCCGGCCGTGGTATTGCTTCGACACCTTCAATGCCAGCCAGCCGATGACGCTGACCGACGGCACGGAGTTGACCCCGGCACTCGGCATCGGCGCGTTCGCCGACAAAACGCTCGTGCACGAAGGGCAATGCACGAAGGTCGATCCGAATGCCGATCCTGCGGTGGTCGGGTTGCTCGGCTGCGGCGTGATGGCCGGCCTGGGCGCGGCGGTGAACACCGGCAACGTCTCGCGCGGAGATTCGGTCGCGGTGATCGGCTGCGGCGGAGTCGGCGACGCTGCGATCGCCGGAGCGCGGCTGGCCGGCGCGTCACCGATCATCGCCATCGACCGCGATCCCAAAAAGTTGCAGTGGGCAACGGAATTGGGCGCCACCCACACGATCGATGCCTCGCAGGCGGATGCCGTCCAGGCGGTG
>Ga0207688_10000456_pt1 | contig 19431 bp, 20 predicted proteins | sample KBSMiscanthusM4_FD_184296 | JGI IMG/M metagenome (GOLD analysis project Ga0207688, IMG submission 184296) | Miscanthus rhizosphere microbial communities from Kellogg Biological Station, Michigan, USA - M4 (SPAdes) (version 2) | ecosystem: Host-associated > Plants > Roots > Rhizosphere ...
CCCGACACGGTCGCCAGCGCACACGGGCCGCTGCTGACCGGCGACGCGATCGGCGACGCCTTCGACCGCGTCCGAGCCATGGCCGCAGCCCCCCGCGTGATGCCGCCGGGCCAGTCCGCGCTCGACGAACTCGTCGCGGCCACGGTGCTCGGCCCAGCAACTGCCTGACCGCGATCAACCCACGCGCCCATGCCCGGCCCGCTACCGCGTCACCAGGATCCTGGGATGGCCGGACGCCCGCAGGTTCCGCAGCGTGGGGTGCAGGACATACCAGGACCGCCCGGAACGGAGTTCGTCGATGCCCGCACACAGCCCCGAGGAGATCCACGCGTCGATGACCGCAGCGTCCAACGCCGACGACCCTCGACGCGTCAACCGCGCTGCAAGAGAAGCACGCGAGCGCACTGATGCCGTGTCCCCACGACAGCACGACGGCAACTGTCGCGTTGTGCTGGACAACCCGATGATCCCGAGCTGATGCGCGCCGTCATCGTCGGGGCGGGGATCGGCGGCCTGGTGGCCGCACTGCGGCTGCACCGAGTGGGTATCGCCTGCACGGTGTACGAGCAGAGCGAGTCGGTCCGGCCGCTGGGGGTCGGGCTCAACCTGCTCCCGCACGCGGTCGCCGAGCTGGCCGAGATCGGGCTGCTCCCCGCCCTCGACGCGGTCGCCCTGCGGACCGTCGAGCTGGTCTACAGCCACCGGCTCGGCCAGGAGATCCTGCGGCGGCCCTGCGGTATGGGTGCCGGCTTGGCCGTCCCGCAGTTCTCGATCCACCGCGGCCGCCTGCTGAGCGTGCTGCTCCGCGCGGTGCAGGAACGCCTCGGCCCGGACACCGTGCGCACCGGGCGACGGCTGGTCGGCTACGACCAGGGCACCGACGCCGTCGTCGCGCGGTTCGTCGACCGGCGAGGCACGTCGACCGAAACGGCGACCGCCGACGTCCTGATCGGGGCCGACGGCATCCACTCCACGACGCGCTCGACGCTGCAGCCGACCGAGGGGCCACCGCGGTGGAACGGGGTGACGGTGTGGCGTGGCGCGACCGACTGGCACGCGTTCGACTCCGGCCGTTCGGTGATCATCGCGGGGGGCACGGTGGCGAAGCTGGTTGTCTACCCGATCGCCGCGGGCACGCGGCCGAACCACCTGCTCACCAACTGGGCGCTGTGCATCAAGACCGGTCGCGACGCCGACCCCGCGCCCGCGCGCCAGGACTGGTCGCGGCGCGCCGACCCGGCCGCAGTGGCCCGACACCTCGCCCGGTTCCGGCTGCCGTACTTGGACCACGTCGGGCTGGTGCGCTCCACCCGGGAGTGCTTCGAGTTCCCGATGTGCGACCGCGACCCGCTGCCGCACTGGAGCCGGGGGCGGGTGACGCTGCTCGGCGACGCCGCGCACCCGATGTACCCGATGGGCTCCAACGGCGCAGGCCAGGCGATCCTGGACGCCAGCAGCCTCGCCGACGCGCTGGGCCGGCACACCGACCCGGTGCGGGCGTTGGTGGCCTACGAGAACCGGCGCCTGCCGCCCACCCGCGACGTGGTGCTGCGGAACCGCGCAGGCGGCCCCGAAAGCGTCATCGACGAGGTCGAGCGCCGCGCCCCGCACGGATTCACCCGGCTGACCGACGTGATCGACCCCGCCGAGCTGCAGGACCGGGTCGACGCCTACGCCCACGCCTCCGGAGCTGACCGTGAACAGCTCGATCGCCAGTCCGCAAGAAGCGAATAGGTCCCTGCTTCGGCAGCACGGGCGGGGGTGATCCGCACGCTCCCGGCGTGCGCGTCGTCGTGACCCGGCCGGTCGGCGTCCGCTTTGGACACGTAACGACCGGAGGTCGCGCTCCGAGCCACAGGTGTGTGATGCAGATCGCAGTCGATGGTCGGTGCTGCGGGTTGGGCATCGGCCGGATTCTCGGCGAGGACGCCGCCTGACGCCCTGTGCCGGGTCGCGGCGGCATCCGCAGCCGAAGCCGCCGGGAACCCTCTCGGCGGCAGGTCACCGAAGGAGCCGCCATGCCTACCGTGATCGGTCACCACGATGTGAAGGACACCAAGCACTGGCTGTCGTCGTCGAAGCGGGAAGAGTTCTTCGGTCCCCTGGGCGTCACCAACATCCGGACCTTCGTCGACCCGCGGAACCCGGCCCACGTGGCCATCGTCATGGACGTCCCCGACCTCGATGCCCTGATGGCCGCCATGCAGGACGCGAAAGCCGCCGAAGCCATGGACCACGACGGCGTGCTCGCCGAGACCCTGGTGATCCTCATCGAGGAGCGGGCGGGCTGACCTCCACCAGCGGACCACTGCAGCTTCGCGTGGGTGAGCAAGGGTGGTGGAGCGCCAGCGGTTCGGCTGGGATCTGGACACGTAAGGAATCGGTCACCCTCGACCGGTGCGCCGCGGCGTAACGGGACGCCCCGGTCCCGGAACGAGGGAGGCATGGGCATCACCATCGAGGAGCACGTCGGCTCCCACCGCGAGGTCGCGTGGTCCTTCCGCGAGGCCGAGGACTCCGAGGAGCTCCTGGAGCGCTACATCGACCTCGGCCGCGTGTGGGTCGCGGTCGATCCCGCCGGGCGCACCGTCGGGCACCTCCAGGCCGTTCCGCGCGACGACACCTGGGAGGTCACCAACACCGCCGTGCTGGAGTCCGAGCGCGGCCGCGGAATCGGCCGGGCGCTGCTCGAGCGGGCCGTCGAGGAGGCGCGGTCGGTGGGCGTGCGCCGCGTGGTGCTGGCGACCGCCACCGCCGACATCGGCAACCTGCGCTTCTACCAGCGCTGCGGGTTCCGGCTCACCCACGTCGTGCACGACGTGTTCACCGAGGCCCACGGCTACCCGCCCGGGCTGGAGGTCGACGGCATCCCGCTGCTCGACCAGGTCTGGTTCGAGCGGGCGCTGTGAACGCCGCGAGCGCCATCGACACCGACCTGGACCTCTACCGGCGCGGCGTCGAGACCGCGGTCGCGTGCTGGACGTCGTACGCGCGCGCCATCCCGGGGGCGGACGTGCACCGACTGCCGCACGTCGATGTCGCGGTGTTCACCGACGGACCCGAGCGCGACGTGTTCAACAACGCGGTCCTTGCCCACGGCCTCGGCGCGCAGGAGCGTCGGGACGCGGTGGACGCACTGGTGACGACGTACGCCGACGCCGGCATCACGTCGTACGCCGCGTGGGTGCACGAGACGGACACCGCCATGCTGGCCGAGCTCACCGGGCGTGGCTTCGTCCACCAGGAGACGACCTGGGCGATGGGGCGCTCGCTCGACTCGGAGACCGGGGCGAGCCACGCGGACGTCGGCGCGGATGTCGAGGCCGGGACGTGGGCGGAGTACCTGCGGGTGCTCGAGCTCCCGCCCGGCTTGCTCGAGCGCGCCGACCCCGGTGACTTCCACCTCGCGCTCGGGCGTCTCGACGGGGACCCGGTCGCCACCGGCACGGCGTTCGACCACGACGGGGACGCGGGCGTCTACAACGTCGGCACGCTGGAGCGCGCGCGGCGCCGCGGACTGGGCTCGGCGGTCGTCGGCGTCCTGCTCCGCGACGCGGTGGCCCGGGGAGCGCGTACGGCGACCCTGCAGTCGACCGGGATGGCCCGGGGGGTGTACGCCCGCCAGGGCTTCCGCGACCTGGGCCGGATCCTCGAGCTGGCTCCGCCACCTGCCCGGCCGTAGCCCTTCAGAGGCGAGTCGGCTGAACGGGTGGGTACTGCGCGTGATGTTCGGTGTCACCCGGCGCCGCCGCGGCGGGGCGGCGTGAGGGGCCACTGCCTGTCGGAAGTTTGCCCGAGGCGAAGACCGCGTCGATGCGGTGGATCGCCGTGGTGAGGTGCACGCGCATGGCAGCGGCGGCGGCGTCGGGGTCGCGGTTGGCGATCGCCCTCGCGATCGCGACGTGCTCGGGCTTGGTGGCGGCGGCCTGCCCCGCGTGGTGGTACAGGCGGTACATGTGCATGTGGGCGCGCAGCCGTGCTAGTGATTCGCGCAGCCACGGGTTGCCTGCCAGCCGCGCGATCGTGTCGTGGAAGGTCGCGTCGTAGATCATGTCGAGGCGGTTGGCCGTGGCGTCGTTGTGGCCCGCTCCGCCGCTGCGGGCGAACGCCCGCAAGGCCCTCGCCTCCTCCTTCGTGGCATTGGCCGCCGCCTCCGCCGCCGCGGCGGGCTCGATGAGCAGCCGGAAGTCGATGAGGGCTCGCAGGTCGGCCAGGGTGATCAGGGGAGCCACCGTGTAGCCGCGGCGCGGTTCCTTGGCGACCAGGCCCTCGGCCTCCATGCGCGCGAGCGCCTCGCGGATCGGTGTGGGCGAAACGCCGAGCGAGCGGGCGAGCGCGTCGATGTTGAGGCGCCCGCCCGCTTCGATGGCGTGGTTCATCAGCATGTCGGCGAGCACGTCATGGACGTCGTCCACCAGCGCCGACCGTGCATGCAGGCGCCGACCCGCCTGCGTCGCGTGCACCACGTCCGCGAGGTCGATGTGTTCCACGCCGCTCCCCAAAGTCTCGTCCCCTCCCACATCCTAGGTCGGAAGCCCGCCTGCCATCGATCCTATAGGAAATTTGCTATTGACTGTGGGAAATCGAGGCTCCTATGGTGCGGCGTGACAGCTGACCGCGAGATGGGGGCCAGGTGACTGCGCAGAGCCGCGAGACACTGGTGGCGCGGGACGATGCAGGGTCGGCGGAGCCGCGCCCAGCCCGCCGTGCGCCCGGCGCCGCCAGGGGCCTCACCGCTGCCCTGACCGCGTTGCGGGCCGGTCCGGTCGTGATCCTCGTGCTGCTGGTGGTGCTGCTCAGCGTGCTGTCCGACGTCTTCCTCACGCTGGAGAACGTCGGCAACGTGCTCAAGCAGTCGGCGGTCATCTGCGTGTTGGCGCTCGGGCAGCTACCGGTCATCGTCACGCGGGGGATCGACCTCTCGGTCGGCTCCAACCTCTCCCTCAGCGCCGTCGTCGGGGCACTGGTCTGGCGCGACCAGGGCTCGGCCACCTTGGCGGTGCTCGCGGCCCTCGCCACGGGCACGGCCGTCGGCCTGGTCAACGGCCTGCTGTACGTGAAAGGCAGGCTCCCGCACCCCTTCATCCCGACCCTGGCGATGCTCACCGCCGCGAGCGGTCTGGCGCTGTTCCTCTCCGACAGCGGGACCATCCAGGGCGCCCCTCCGATCGTCGACGAGATCGGGGCGGGCCGGATCGCCGCGATACCCGGAGGCGGCGAGGTCGGCTGGTTCCCGACGGCCGCGCTCGTGGTGGTCGCCGTGGCGCTCGTGCTCACCTTGCTGACCCGTGGCCTGGTATGGGGCCGATGGATCTACGCGGTGGGTGGCAACCCCGAGGCGGCGGTGCGCAACGGGATCCCCGTGCCCGCCGTGCTGATCTCGGTCTACGTCCTCTGCGGGCTGCTGGCGGGCGTCGCCGCGCTGCTGATGATGGGCAAGGCCGACGCCGGGTCCCCGATGGCGGGCAGCCTCGCCGAGCTCGACGCGATCGCGGCGGTGATCATCGGCGGTGCCAGCTTCCTCGGCGGCCGCGGCCGGGTGCTCAACGCGCTGACCGGGGCGCTGGTGATCGCGGTGCTCCGCAACGGGCTCAACCTGCTCGGCATCGATCCGAACTGGCAGTACATGGCCACCGGCGCGGTGATCGTGGTGGCCGTCGAGCTGGACGTCCTGCGGGGGCACCTGGAACGCCGGTTCCGCAGCCTGCAGGCGGTGAGCAGGCCGTGAACGACCTCGGCGCGCGGCCGGTGCTCGAGGTGCGCGAGGCGGGCAAGCGGTTCGGGGCCGTGGTCGCGCTGGACGGCGTGTCGTTCGCCGTCGAGCCCGGCGAGGTGTTCGCGCTCCTTGGCGACAACGGCGCGGGCAAGTCGACCCTCATCCAGGCGATCAGCGGCGTCCACCGCCTCGACAGCGGGACGATCCTGCTCGACGGCGTCGACATCACGGCGGCGGGCGCCATGGCGGTGCGCGCCCAGGGCGTCGAGACCGTCTACCAGGATCTCGCGCTCTTCGACAACCTCGACCCCGCGGCGAACTTCTTCGCGGGCCGCGAGCTGTCCGGGCCCGCATGGCTTCCCCGCGGACTGCGCCTGATGCGCCACCGCCGCATGGCCGAGCGCACCCGCGATCTCCTCGACCGGCTCCAGGTGCGCCTGCCCGACCTCGACGCCGTGGTCGCGCTGATGTCCGGCGGCCAGCGGCAGGCCGTGGCGGTCGCGCGGGCGGTCGCGTTCTCGTCCAAGCTCGTGATCCTCGACGAGCCGACGGCCGCCCTCGGGCTGCGCGAGGCCGCCCGCGTGCTCGACCTGATCCGCAGGCTCAAGGACGACGGCGTGGCCGTGATCCTCATCTCGCACAGCATGGACCAGGTCATGGCCGTGGCCGACCGGGCCCTGGTCCTGCGCCGCGGCCGGGCCGTCGGCGAGACGGTGCCTTCCGCCGAGAACCACGAGCAGCTCGTGTCCTGGATCGTCGGCGCGGTCGGGGGCCGCGCCGTTTGACGCACCACGCAGTACCCGTCGAGCGAGCAAAGGAGTTCGCCGTGAGTCTCAGCAAGGTCATGATCGCGGGTGTCGGTGCCCTGTCGCTGGCCCTCGCAGCGTGCGGGGGCAGCAGCGCAGGCCAGCAGTCCTCGGCCGCCCCCTCCGCCGGTCCGGCGGGCGCGGCGGTGAAGGTCGCCTTCATCACGAAGTTCCCGGTCGCGTTCTTCACCGCCATGGAGGACGCGGCGAAGAGCTACACCGCGCAGAACAGCGGGATCGAGGTCAGCTACTTCTCCTGCAAGACGCCGTCGGACGTCGCGTGCCAGACGGCGCAGATCGAGGACGCGGTGGCCAGGAAGTTCCAGGCCATCGTGATCACCCCGATGGGGCCCGAGGTGGTCCCCGCGATGACCGCTGCGGCCGACAAGGGCCTCAAGGTGGTGCTCGTCGACAACAACCTGGACGCCTTCACGAAGAAGACCGCGGTGGCGGCGACCGACAACGTCAAGGGCGGGCAGGCCGCGGGCGCCTACCTCAAGACGGTGCTCAAGCCGGGCGACTCCATCGGCCTGATGGAGGGGGTGCGCGGCGTCCCGGCGCTCGACGCCCGCATCCAGGGGGTGAAGGACGCGCTGACCAGCGCGGGCGTCAAGGTCGTCATCGGGGGCGCGGAGACGCAGTGCGACGCCGCGAAGGGCGCCACCGTGGCGGAGGACCTGCTGACCCGCGAGCCGAACCTCACCGCGATCTACTCCGCCTGCGACGACCCGGCGATCGCAGCGGCCAAGGTGGCCAAGCAGAAGGGCAAGCCGCTGTTCGTCATGGGCTACGACGGCCTCCCCGACGCGGCGAAGGCGATCGAGGCGGGCGACATGCGGGCCACCATCGCGCAGTTCCCCGGGAAGATGGCCACCCTCGGCCTGCAGGCCGCGGTGAGCTCGGTGCAGGGCAAGACGGTCGAGCCGTTCATCGACACCGGCACCGCCTTGGTGACCAAGGAGAACGCCGCGCAGTTCACGACGTTCCAGTGACCCGCGCGGGCGCGGTGGCTCGCTGCAGCCGCCGCGCCCGGCGCGCCGACGAAGGGCGCATCAGATGCAGGCGGCGGTGTTGACCGGCCCCGGCCGGATCGACCTGGTGGAACACCCCGAGGCACCGGACCCCGGACCGGGGGAGGTGCTCGTCGCGGTACGGCGGGTGGGCATCTGCGGCACCGATTACCACGCCTTCGGCGGCACCCAGAACTTCGTCGCCTACCCCTGCGTCCTGGGCCACGAGCTGGCGGTGCAGGTGCTCGAGGTCGGACGGGGGGTGACCGGCGTCGCACCGGGTGAGCTGTGCGCCGTTCTGCCGTACCTGTCGTGCGGCACCTGCCCGGCGTGCCGACGCGGCCGTGGCAACTGCTGTGAACGCATCGAGGTACTGGGTGTGACGACCGCGGGCGGGCTGCGGGAGCGCATGGTGCTGCCCGCCGCCCAGCTGTTCCCGGGGCGGGGGCTGACCGTCGACCAGCTCGTGCTCGTCGAGACCCTCGGCATCGGCTGGCACGCCGTGGCGCGGGGTCGGCCGGAATCGAGCGACAGCGTGCTGGTGCTCGGCGCCGGACCGGTGGGCCTGGCCGTGGCGCTGGCGGCGCAGCCCCGTGTCGAACGGCTGTTGGTGGCCGACATCGCGGCCGAGCGGGTGGCCTTCGCCGCGGCGTCCGGCCTGGACGCGCTCGTGGTCGACGAGCACTTCCCGCAGGTCCTGCGCGACCGAGGCCGCGGTGACCTGCCGACCGTCGTCTTCGACGCCAGCGGCAGCCCGGATTCGATGGAGGCGGCGTTCGGCCTCGTCGGGTTCGGGGGCACGCTCGTCCTCGTCGGGCACACCAAGGCGGCACTGCGCTTCGACAACCCGGGCTTCCACGCCCGCGAGCTGGACCTGCGCGCGTCGCGCAACGCCACCCGCGCCGACTGGGTGCAGGTCATCGCCGCCGTCGAAGACGGCTCGATCGACGCCACCGGCTGGCTGAACCACCGCACGACGCTCCCGGCCGTCGTCGACGAGCTGCCGCGCCTCGCGGAGCGCCGCAACGGGGTCGTCAAAGCGGTCGTCGACGTCAGCGAGGGGGGCGCCGGGTGAACGCCGCGCCGCACGACCTGCTCCTGCTGGCCGAGGGGGACGACGTGCTCATCGCCGTGCGCGACCTCGAACCGGGCGCGCACCGGGCGTCCACCGGCTCGACCGTCGTGGTCGGCGAGGCCGTCGCGCTGGGCCACAAGGTGGCCGTCCGGGACATCGCGGCGGGGGAGCGGATCACCCGCTGCCGCATGCCGATCGGGTCGGCGACCGCGCCGATCGCGACCGGCGCCTGGGTGCACACCCACAACCTGGCCAGCGACTACCTCCCCACGTTCGCCCATCGCGGCGGTGCCCGGTGACCGGACCGGTACTGGGCTACCCGCGCCGCGACGGACGGGTGGGGATCCGCGACGTCGCGGTGGTCGTGTACCTCGTCGAGTGCGCGCGGCAAGTGGCCGAGGCGATCGCCACCGGCCCGGACGTCCATCCCATCGGCTTCGGCGGCTGTTACCCGAGCGCCTACGCGCAGGAGATGCTGGAACGGCTGTGCACCCATCCGAACGTCGGTGCGGTGGCCCTGGTGTCGCTGGGCTGCGAGGGGTTCGACCGCGAACGTCTCGCCGACGTCGTCGCCGCCTCCGGGCGCCCGGTCACCACGCTGGTCATCCAGCGCCTCGGCGGCACTCGCGCGACGGTGGCCGCGGGCCGGGCGTGGATCGCGGAGGTGCGCGGGCGCCGTGCCGCGCGCACGGCGCCCCTCGGGCTGTCCGACCTGGTGGTCGGCACCATCTGCGGTGGCTCGGACGGCACGAGCGGCATCACCGCCAACCCCGTCGTCGGCAGGGCGGTCGACCGGCTCGTCGCCGCAGGCGGGACGGCCGTGTTCGAGGAGACGGGCGAGCTCATCGGCTGCGAGCACCACATGGCGCAGCGCGCGGTCACCCCCGAGCTCGGGGTCGAGATCGTCGCGAGGGTGGCCAAGGCGGCCGACTACTACACGGCGATGGGGCACGGCAGTTTCGCACCGGGCAACGCCGAAGGTGGCCTCACCACGCTGGAGGAGAAGTCGCTCGGCGCCTACTCCAAGTCGGGCAGCGGTCCGATCCACGGCGTCGTGACACCGGGACAGCTCGTGCCGACCCGCGGGCTGTACCTGCTCGACGTCGTCCCCGAGGGCACCCCGCGCTGGGGCTACCCCAACATCAACGACAACGCCGAGATCGCCGAGCTGGTCGCCTGCGGCGCCCACCTGGTGCTGTTCACCACCGGCCGGGGCTCCGTCGTCGGGTCCGCGATCTCGCCCGTGGTCAAGGTCTGCGCCAACCCCGAGACCTACCGTCGCATGGGCGACGACATGGACGTCGACGCCGGGCGCATCCTGGAGGGGCGCGCCGGGATCGACGACGTGGCCGACGAGTTGCTCGCCCTGGTGCTCGCCACCGCGGCCGGTGCGCCCACGGCCAGTGAGGAGCTCGGGCACCAGGAGTTCGTGCTCACCTACAAGTCCAGCGAGCCGACCGGGCCCGCGTGCCTGCCGATGGCGCGATGATCCCGTTCGCGGCCTACGACCGGCCGTCCCTGCGGCCGACCGTCGTGCACGTCGGGCCCGGGGGGTTCCACCGCGCCCACCAAGCCGTGTACGCCGACACGCTCCTGCGCTCGGGCGAGCGCTCGGGAGCGATCTGGGCGGTCTCCCTGCGGTCATCCGCGGTGCGGGACGCGCTGGCCCGCAACGGATTCGTCTACCACCTCGTGGAACGACCGTCGGGCGACGCGCGCCCGATCGGGGCGCTGCTGGGGATCGACGTCGCGGCCGAGGGGATCGAGCCCGCGCTGGCCCGGCTCGCCGACCCGGCGGTCACGGTCGTCACCGTCACCGTGACCGAGCACGGGTACTGCGCGGTCGGCCCCGGCGGCCCACTGGATCCGACCCGGGCCGCGGTGCGGCACGACCTTGAGCGTCCGCACGCGCCGTGCTCGCTGCCCGGGCTCCTGCTCGAGGGCCTCGTCCGCAGGCGCGCGGCGGGCACCGCTCCGTTCGCGGTCGCGTCCTGCGACAACCTGCCCGGCAACGGCCGGGCCACGGCGCGGGTCGTCGGTGACCTGGCCGAGTGCCGGGACCCGCGCCTGGCCGAGTGGGTGCGGGGCAACGTCGCCTTCCCGTCGTCCATGGTCGACCGGATGGTGCCCGCGACGACCGACGTCGACCGGGCGCTGCTGCGGGATGCCGGCGTCGCCGACGACTGGCCCGTCCTGGCCGAACCGTGGTCGCAATGGGTCGTCGAGGACGTGTTCCCGGCGGGCCGTCCCGCGTGGGAGCGGGCGGGCGTCGAGATGGTCGCCGACGTCGGCGGGCACGAGCAGGCCAAGCTGCGGATCCTGAACGCCGCGCATTCCGCACTGGCCTACTGGGGTCTGCTCGCGGGCCATCGGTGGATCTGGCAGGCCGCCGCCGACCCCGCTCTGCTCGCGGCGACCCGGGACCTGGTCACGACCGAAGTGCTGCCCACGCTGCAGAGCCCGCCCGGCTGGGACCTGCCCGCTTACCGCGACCGGGCGTTGGCCCGCTTCGCCAATGCGGCGCTGCCCTACGCGACCGCCAAGGTGGCCGCGGACGGTTCGCAGAAGCTGCCGGTGCGACTCCTGCCGACCGTGCGCGCCCGGCTCGCGGCAGGGGCGCCCGCCCCGCGGTGCGCCCAGCTCCTCGCGGCTTGGGCGGCGTGCGTCCGCGGGCCCCGCGCCGGTGGGTTCGCCGTGGCCGACGCCGGGCTCGGCGACGGCGGACCGCCGCAGACCGAGGTCCCGGCCGTCGGCGCGCTCCTCGCCCAGCCGGGGTTCCTCGACCCGGGCGACCCCCGCGAGCGGGCGTTCGCCGCGCAGGTCGTCCGGTACGCGGGCGGGATGTGGCACGACGACGTCCGTCGCGTCCTCGCAGCGCACGCCGCCGCGGCGGAGCGGTCGTGAACGGTCCGGCGACCTTCGTGGACGGCCACCTCCACTTCTGGGATCCCGAGCGGTTCCACTACCGCTGGCTGCGCGGCGACCGCCACCTCGATCGCGCGTTCCTGCCCGAACACCTGGACGCCGAGCCTGCCGGGATCGTCGTCGTGCAGGCCATCCCGCGGATGTCGAGCGCCGCCGACCGCACCGTCGGCGCGGGTGGCTCCAGGGTGAGCCCGGCGAGCCGGCCGAGCTGCACCTGCCGTGATCCGTGTGCGGCCGTCTGCATCGCCGCCAGCGCGGGGGCGCCCGCGTGGTACGACCGCGCTGCGCCGCAACGCTTCTGGGCGTGGCCCAGCTCTGCCGAGATCGCTTCGGTGGTCTTGCGCAGGTCCGCCGGGCACGCAGGCGCCTACCGTAGCGACGTGACCGCCGGTCGGGGACCGTGGTCGACGGCGACCAACGGGAGTCCACGATGTTCCACCACCACACCGCGACGATCACTCCCTTCTCCGACAACCCGGACTTCGACTTCGAGATCCGCAACGTCCTCGGGCTGGCCGTGGGCGGCGGGGCCGACCCGGGCGAGGTCCTCGCCGCCACGGCGGGCATCCACAAGAACGACCACGCGGGCTGGTTCGGCGCCTGGCAGCAGCTTGGCCGACGCACCGTCGAGGCCGCGCAGGCCGCCGCGACCGCCGGTCACCGGGTCAGCGCGGCCGGGGGGTTCCTGCGCGCCTCCGCCTACTTCGGTGTCGCCGTCAACGCGGCCAGCTCGCTGAAGGACTCGGCCGAGCTGGCACCGACGTTCCGCGAGCAGCACGAGGCGTGGGAAGCGTTCGTCGCGAACACCCCCATGACCGCGCAGCGGGTCGACATCCCCTACGAGAGCTCCACGATGCCGGGCTGGTTCTTCCGCCCGGCGCAGACGGCCGCGGCCCCGACGCTGGTCGCCGTGAACGGCAGCGACGGGTCGCTCGCCGGGCTGTGGGCCTCGACCGGTGCGGCTGCCCTCGAACGCGGGTACAACGTGCTCCTCTTCGACGGCCCCGGGCAGCAGTCGCAGCTCTTCGAGCACGGCGTGCCCTTCCGCCCGGACTGGGAGCACGTGCTCACCCCCGTCTTCGACTTCGTCGCGGGACTCGACGGCGTCGACGCGGCCCGCATCGCCGTCTACGGCATCAGCCAGGGCGGCTACTGGGTCGCGCGGGCCCTCGCGTTCGAGCACCGCTACGCCGCCGGGATCACCGACCCCGGTGTCGTCGACGTCTCGGCCTCGTGGACGTCGCACCTGCCGAAGAGCCTCATGAAGCTCCTCGACGAGGGGCAGGACGAGAAGTTCGACAAGGAGATGAGCTTCGGCATGAAGTTCTCACCCGGTACCGAACGCACCTGGCTGTTCCGGGCCCGCCCCTACGGCACCGACGGCTACGCCGAGACGGTCAACGCGGTCCGCACCTACACCGCGGCCGACGTCGCGGGGCAGATCACGACGCCCCTGCTCATCACCAGCCCCGAAGGCGAGCAGTTCTGGCCCGGACAGGCCGAGCAGCTCGCCGCCCTCACGCCGAACGTCTCCACGACGGTGCGGTTCACCGCCGCGGAGGGGGCGGGCGAACACTGCCAGCCACTCGCGCGCACCCTGACCGCCCAGCGCATGTTCGACTGGCTCGACGACCAGATCGGGTCATCCACCGGCCAGGGCTGAGAGTGTGGGGCCATGGAACCGGACTGGGTGGAACACGCGATCTGGTGGCACGTCCTCCCGCTGAGCTTCGTCGGCGCGGAGGGCGACGGCGTCGGGGTCGCGCTCACCCACCGGCTCGGTCGGGTCGTCGACTGGTTCGACTACGCCGTGGAGCTCGGTGCGTCCGGTGTCGCGCTGGGGCCGGTGTTCGCGTCGGGCACGCACGGCTACGACACCACCGACCACTTCCGCATCGACCCGCGGCTCGGTGACGAAGCCGACTTCCGGGCGTTGACCGCCGCCGCGCACGACCGTGGCCTGCGGGTATTGCTCGACGGGGTGTTCAACCACGTCGGGCGGGAGTTCCCGGCCTTCGTGGCGGCCGAGGCGGGCGGCCCGGAGGCGGCGTGGTTCCGGCGTGCCGACGACGGCGGCTGGGCGACGTTCGAGGGCCACGACATGCTGGTGGCGCTCAACCACGACGAGCCCGCCGTCGCCGAGCACGTCGTCGCCGTGATGGGCCACTGGCTCGCCGCGGGCGCCGACGGCTGGCGCCTGGACGCGGCCTACGCCGTGCCACCGGCGTTCTGGGCGCGGGTACTGCCCCAGGTGCGGGAGCGGTTCCCCGATGTCTACGTCGTGGGTGAGGTGATCCACGGCGAGTACGCCGACATCGTCGAGGCCTCGGGCGTGGATGCCGTCACCCAGTACGAGCTGTGGAAGGCGATCCGCAACGCGATCGAGGAGCGCAACCTGTTCGAGCTCGACCACGCCCTCGGCCGCCACAACGCCATGCTGGCGACGTTCGTGCCGCAGACGTTCGTCGGCAACCACGACGTCACCCGCATCGCCAGCGCCATCGACGACGAGCGGCACCTGCCGCACGCGCTGGTCACGCTGTTCACCGTGGCGGGCACCCCGTCGGTGTACTACGGCGACGAGCAGGCGTTCCGCGGGACCAAAGAGGAACGCGCGGGCGGCGACGACGCCGTACGACCGCAGTTCCCCGCGAGCCCGGCCGACCTCTCGCCGCTCGGGGAGGGCACCTACCGGCTGCACCAGGAACTGATCGGGCTGCGCCGCCGCCACCCCTGGCTGCACCGGGCGGGCACCACGACGCTGCACCTGACCAACACAGCGTTGCTCTACGAGGTACAGGCGGACGGACACCGGCTGGTCACGGCGCTGAACCTGGACGACACGCCGCTCGAGCACGACGTGCCGGGCGTCAGCGAGGTGGTGGCGGGTGCGGCCCGGCTCGACGGGACCGCGGTCACGGTGGCGCCGCACGGCTGGGCCGTCTTGTCCTGACGGTTACCCGCTCAGCGGGAGGCGTGGCCGGAGCGGTGCTCGCGGTGGTGTGATCGGAGCATCGAGCGGCGCGCTTCGGAGAACCTGATGACGATCAACCCCCCACGGATCGCGGTGGCCGGTGCGGGCCTGATCGGGAAGCGGCACGTCGAGGAGGTTGCCGGGGGCGCCTATTCGACGTTGGCGTCGATCGTCGACCCCGGCCCGGCCGCGCCGGAGCTGGCCGAGAAGTTCTCGGTGCCGCTGTACCGGTCGCTGGCCGAGCTGTTCGCGGCGGACAAGCCCGACGGGGTGATCCTGGCGACCCCCAACCAGATGCACGTCGACGGCGGGCTGGAGTGCGTCGCGGCGGGCGTCCCGGTGCTCGTGGAGAAGCCGATCGGCGACACCGTCGAGGGCGCCACCCGGCTGGTCGAGGCGGGCGAGGCCGCGGGCGTGCCGGTGCTGACCGGCCACCACCGCAACTACTCGCCCGTCATGGCCAAGGCCCGCGAGATCGTGCGGGGCGGGCGGCTCGGCCCGATCGTCGCCGTGGTCGGCACGGCGCTGTTCTACAAGCCCGACGACTACTTCGACGCGGGCGGTGGCTGGCGCCGTCAGCCCGGCGGCGGGCCGATCCTGCTCAACCTGATCCACGAGGTGAACAACCTGCTCTCGCTGGTCGGGCCGATCGCGTCGGTGCAGGCCGTGACGTCGAACACGGCCCGGGGCTACCCCGTCGAGGACACGGCGGCCATGGTGTTCACCTTCGCGAACGGCGCGCTGGGCACGTTCCTGCTGTCCGACGCCGCGGCCTCGGCCCGGTCGTGGGAGCAGACCTCGCAGGAGAACGCCAGCTACGCGACCTATCCCGACGAGGACTGCTACCACATCGCAGGCACCCTCGGGTCGCTGTCGGTCCCGACCATGCGGGTCAAGACCTACCCCGGCACCCGGTCCTGGTGGGAGCCCTTCGACACGGCGACGGAGCCGCTGGAGCGGAGCGATCCGCTCGCCAACCAGGTCCGCCACTTCGCGGCGGTCATCCGGGGCCGGGCCGAGCCGATCTGCAGCGGACGTGACGGGCTGGCGACCCTCAAGGTGGTCGACGCCGTGGTCGAGGCCGCCCGCACGAAGCGGCCCGTCGAAATCGCGATCTAGGCCAACCACGCCAGCAGCCGCCCCCGCGACCAGCAGCGGCCGACGGCCTCGACGCGCAGCGTCGAATGGTCGAGCTCCGCCAGACCGATGATGCTGTGGCCGGACGCGCGGCGGTCACCCAGCGTCGGCACCGACGGCGCGACGCCCACGCCCTCCACCGACACCCACGCCACCGGCCGTCGGGCGGCTTCGTCGAGGCGGTGCAGGAAGCGCAGGCGGCTCTCGAGCGGGAGCGCGGACAACGCCCACGTCGTGGTGACGACCGGCAGGGCATCCGCAGGCACCTGCGTGAACGCGGCCTGCAAGGTCTCGACGGGATCGCCCGCCAGCAGCAGCGGAGGATCCACCAGGGCGATCTCCGCTTCGAGCGCCGCGCCCTGCTCGGGAGGGAGACAAGCCCGCAGCCAGCGGGCGTCCTCCTTGTTGGTCACGTCGACCGGGTCGCGGTCCACGACGACGCGGGCGACGACCTCGGGTACCGCCCCGGACGGCACGGGCCTGCCGCCCACGATCGACGCCGACCGCTGCACGGGTGACGCCGGGTCGCCCGACGACTGCCCGTTGTCGTAGGCGACCCCGACCCGGTCGACGTTGAGGTTGAGCCCGGCCGGGCGGCCCACGTCGATCAGCCCGACCGCGCTCGCGCCCATCCGCCGCGCCGCCTCGGCCACGGCCGGGTACAGCACGGTGTGGCGGCCGCTCTCGTCGGCCCGGACCGTCCGGTGCCCGGCCACGTCGGTCGTCAGCAGCACGTCGATGGCCGCGGAGGCGGCGGCGTCGCCGTCCCGCGCGGCGTAGGCAGCGGCGAGCTCGGGGGCGTGGCCCGCGAGGGCGAGGTCGTGCAGCGCGGCGAGGATCGCCGTCGGATTCCGCCTGCGCGACGGTGCCGCCGCGATGGCACGCAACGCTTCCTCGGACCCGCTCAGCGCGAGGGCGACCCGCTCGTACAGCGGCGACGTCGCCGCAGCGGACTCGCCGAAGCGCCGGTAGACCTCCGCGAGCGCGGCCATCCCGTCGACTCTAGGGGAGCCGCGCGACTCCGCAGAACTCCGCCGACACGACGGCAGGCGCGCGTGCTCCCGGCCCGCGGTGCCGTTGGCGGGGGCCCGCGCTCGCCTGCGCGCCGAGTGCGGCGGGACCGGTCAGGCCGATTCGACCGAGGCGACGCCGTAGCGGCGCACGTCGGCGTCGAGGATGCGGGCCGTCATCTCGCCGGACGGGCCCGCGCCGCGGAACGCGAGCAGCGCGTCCTCCGATTCCCACCGCTCGAACACGTTCACCCGCCCCGCGTCGAGCGGGTCCGCCGTGACGGCGAAGTCCAGGCAGCCCGGGGCCACCCGGGCCTGCGCGACGGCCTCGGCGGACTCCGCGACGAGCGCGTCGCGGTCCGCGGGGTCGACGAGGAGGTGTCCGGCGACGATCAGCATGCGGGGCAGACCCCGCGCGGGGCGGCAACTCATCGCTCGCCGATCACGACCGTCGCGTCCTCGGCGTACTCCACGAGCGGGACGAGGCCCGCGGCGGCGAAGACGGCGGCGGTGCGCGGCGCCTGGTCCGCACCGGTCTCGATCAGCAGTGCGCCGCCGGGGCGGAGCCAGGCGGGGGCGTCGGCGGCGACCCGGCGCTGGACGTCGAGGCCGTCGGCGCCGCCGTCGAGCGCGATGCGGGGCTCGTGGTCGCGGGCCTCGGGCGGCATGGTGGCGATGGCCGCGGTGGGCACGTACGGCGCGTTGACGACGAGGAGGTCGACCCGCCCGCGCAGCCGTTCGGGCAGGGCGGCGTAGAGGTCGCCCTGGTAGACACGGGGCAGGTTGCGCCGGGCGCAGGCGACGGCGGCCGGGTCGACGTCGGCCGCGTGCACCTCGACGCCGGGCACGGCGGCGGCGATGGCCGCCCCGATCGCGCCGGTGCCGCAGCACAGGTCCACCACCACGGCACCCGGCCCGGCCCGCCGCACGGCCTGTGCCACCAGGAACGCCGTGCGCTGCCGGGGCACGAACACGCCGGGGTCGACGGCGATCCGCAACCCGCAGAACTCGGCCCAGCCGAGCAGCGCCTCCAGCGGGGCGCCGTCGACCCGGCGCGCGGCCAGCTCGTCGAGCTCGGCGGGCGAGCCCGCCGCCGCCCGCAGCAGCCGCGCCTCGTCCTCGGCGAACACGCAGCCCGCCGCGCGCAGGCGGGCGACCAGGGGATCGGGCGGCACGCCCCCATCCTGCGTGATCGTCGGGTCGGAGCGAGCGGCGGCCGGACCGGTCGTCGCGGCCGGGCGGCCGGGCCGTCGGCGCGCGGCGGGGGACTCGCGCAAGCGTCGAGCCGGGTTACCGTGGCCGCATGTGCCGCAACATCCGCACCCTGCACAACTTCGAGCCGCCCGCCACGAGCAACGAGGTGCACGCCGCCGCGCTGCAGTACGTGCGCAAGGTCAGCGGCACGTCGGCGCCGTCGCAGGCCAACAACGAGGCGTTCCAGGAGGCGGTGGCGGCCGTCGCGCACGCCACCCAGCACCTCCTCGACGCGCTGACCACCGCCGCGCCGCCGAAGAACCGCGAGGTGGAGGCGGCCAAGGCGCGCGCCCGCGCCGAGGCCCGCTACGGCTGAGCCCGGCCCCGCATGACAGGAATGTCACCCTGCGGACACTGAGCGTCCGGAATGTCACCCTGCTGACACCACCCGGGCGGCCCACCACGACCTCAGGACGGCACCACCCGGAGCACCTTGTCACCGCCGCCGTTGGACGTCGACACCAGGAGCGCGCCGTCGGGCGCGGTGCGCACGGCCCGCAGCCTGCCGTAGGTGCCGTCCAGCTCCGCGGGGATGGCGACGTCGGCCACCCGGTCGCCCTGCACGTTCATGAGCAGCAGCTTCTCCCCGCGCAGCGCGGCCACCGCGAGCCTGCCGTCGGGCAGGAACGACGCCCCCGAGGTCGCCTCCACCGGCCGCCCCGAGCTCCAGGCGGCGGGCCGGGCGTCGGGGTAGCGCTCCGCGTCGGTCATCGGCACCGACTCGTCGTACCCGCCGCGGCTGCCGCCCTGCGCCGGGTCCCAGCCGTAGTTGGCCCCGGGCACGATCGCGTTCACCTCGTCGTCGACGGTCGGGCCGTGCTCGGCCGTCCACACCCGCCCGGTGCCGGGCTGGATCGCGACGCCCTGCACGTTGCGGTGCCCGTAGGTCAACACCAGCGGTGCCTCCGGGAACGGGTTGCCCGGCGCCGGACCGCCGGTCGCGAGGTCGACGCGCAGCACCTTGCCGCCCAGCGACCCGCGGTCCTGCGGGAACTGCCCGCGCGCGGTGTCCCCGGTGCCGACGAGCAGCGTGCCGTCGCTGCCCACCGTGGGCCGACACCCCGAGTGCCGCCCCGACGGGTTGATCGGCAGCCCGCCCACCAGCGGGTCCTTGACCCGGGTGGCCGACCGGCCGTCGGCCGACAGCTGCCACGTGACCAGCCGGATGTCGACGGGCCTGCCCCCCGCCGCGTGCGTCTGGCAGGTGGTGAACAGGCGGCTGGTGGCGAAGTCCGGGTGCGCGACCATGCCCATCAGCCCGCCCTCGCCGCGCGCGTAGACGTCGGCGAGATCGGCGTCCACCGGCGTGACGGTGGCCCCCGCCTGCGTGCCCGACAGCAGCGCGATCCGTCCGTCCCGCTCGGTGACGAGCGCCCGCCCGTCGGGGAGCACGGCGATGTCCCACACGTCGTTCAAGCCGTCCGCCACGACCGAGACCGCGAGCGCGGGTGCCGCGACCTCGGCCGCCGACGACGCGGTGGGCGCCGCACACCCGACGGCGAGCGCTAGCCGGTGTGGAGGTCC
>Ga0207688_10000459_pt1 | contig 19415 bp, 13 predicted proteins | sample KBSMiscanthusM4_FD_184296 | JGI IMG/M metagenome (GOLD analysis project Ga0207688, IMG submission 184296) | Miscanthus rhizosphere microbial communities from Kellogg Biological Station, Michigan, USA - M4 (SPAdes) (version 2) | ecosystem: Host-associated > Plants > Roots > Rhizosphere ...
GCGAAGACGACGCTTGCCGACCATGCCAGACGACCGCGCAGAACAATGAGTAGAGCTATTGCGGCAATCCCGGACCGAAGCGCAGAAACCTGCAATCCCGAGAACGTGGCAACCTTGATCCCTGCTCCGCCCGTCGAAAATAAGACGGCGGCCGCGAGCGTCTGCAGCCGAGCCATAGAGGTCACGAGGAAGGCCCATGAGCTATTCGCCAGATTTTCGCTCTCATCTGATCTTTTGGAGTCTCATTTCGTCCTGTGGTAGGCTCATCACGTCGGTCCCCTCCCCACCGGCGAGTCAGCACCCGATAATAGGTCCGTGCGGTCGGGCCAGCCAGGTCTGGTCCGGAACGTGCTTTTTCCCGGTCCGAGTGAATCTGATTTGAAACAAGCCCGGCGTTACACAATTCTGGTCGCCGATCGCACCACAGGCGCCGTTCGTCGAGTCACGGTCGCAGCTCGTCCGGCCGTGGTATTTGCCTGTGCGGTCGTGACTCTCCCGGTCCTGGTAGGCATCGGGGCGGCCTGGAAGGCCAAGACCGACGTCGCGGATCTTTACGCGAGCCAGCGCGCACTCGAACTCGAAAACGAAAGCTATCGTACCGCGACAGCCGAGCTCTCCGGGCAGATTCAATCGCTCCAGAGCGCCATCACGGATTTGGGCGCGCGCGCCGCATTGGATCCCAGCCTCGCCCGGGCCATGGAAACCCTGCCGGCGTTTGTGAAATCACGGGCAATGGGCGGCAACGTCACCACCCCGGCCAAGCAAGACGCGACCTACACCAACGCCCTCACGGCGCTGGCCAACCCGGAAGACACGTTTGGCCTGCTTCGCACGCTGCTCGAAGGCCTCGAATCCCGTCTCACGCTGGTCCAGCGCAACGTCGAGCGTCGGAACGCATTGGCGAACGCGACCCCGTCTATATGGCCGGCTCACGGCTGGCTCACGTCGACCATGGGCCGCCGCGCAGACCCGATGACGGGCGGCGAAGATTACCACCCTGGCCTGGATATCGCCGGTGAGAAGGGACAGGCGGTATACGCGACCGCCGCCGGAATCGTGACCCACGCAGATCGACAGGGCGCCTACGGCAACCTGATCATCATCGATCACGGGTTCGGGCTCGAGACGCGCTACGGACACCTGTCAGGTTTCGAGGTCCATCAAGGCGCCCACGTCCAGCGTGGCGATTTGATTGGACGTCTCGGTGCGACCGGTCGCGCCACCGGCACGCACCTCCACTACGAGGTCCTGGCCAACGGCCGGCTGCTCAATCCCCTCAAGCTGCTCACCCAGCAGAAACCCCGCGCCCAGTAACCCTCCGGGAATTCGCGCGTTTCCTTGCCGATTGCGGAGCCGCTTGGCTACAATCGGTAGATATTCCTTCGTAGTTAGCTCTCTCCATTCGCATGATTGGCCAACTGCTCGCGAAGGTCATCGGTACCCAGAACGAACGAGAAATCAAACGGCTTCGGCCGCGGGTTGCCGAGATCAATGCGCTCGAGCCCGCAATTCAAGCTCTCACTGACGAACAGCTTCGCGCGAAGACCGCCGAGTTCCGGGAGCGGGTCGCGGGAGGTGCCACCCTGGACGATCTCCTGCCTGAGGCCTTTGCGGTCGTGCGGGAGGCAGGACGCCGTGTCCTCAACATGCGGCATTTCGACGTCCAGTTGATCGGCGGAATGGTGCTGCACAACGGGACCATCGCCGAGATGAAGACGGGCGAAGGCAAGACGCTGGTGGCGACTTTGCCGGCTTACCTGAACGCCCTCCAGGGCAAGGGCGTCCACGTGGTGACCGTCAACGACTACCTGGCGCGACGCGACTCGGAATGGATGGGACGCCTCTACCGCTTCCTCGGTATGAGCGTGGGCGTCATCCAGCACGATCTCAAGGACGACCAGCGTCAGGTCGCCTACGGCTCCGACATCACGTACGGGACCAACAACGAATTCGGGTTCGACTACCTCCGCGACAACATGAAGTTCGAGTTGGGCCACATGGTTCAACGCGGACATCATTTCGCCATCGTTGACGAAGTCGACAGCATCCTGATCGACGAAGCGCGGACGCCGCTCATCATCTCAGGGCCCGCCGAGGAATCAACGGATCTCTATTACGAGGTCGATCGAATCATCCCGCGGCTGAAGAAGGGCGCGGTCACGCAAGGTAACGTCAAGGCGGAAGACCGCGACGAGCTGGAAAAAACCGGCGACTACATCGTCGACGAGAAACACAAGACGGTAACGCTCACCGAGAGTGGCATGGCAAAGGCGGAGGACATGCTCTCGCATCGCCTGGTGCCCGACTCGAATGGGCTCTACGACCCGGCGAACATGCCGCTGCTCCACCACGTCAACCAGGCACTGCGCGCGCACTCGCTGTTCCACCTCGATGTGGAATACATGATCAAGGACGGCGGGGTCGTCATCGTCGACGAGTTCACGGGCCGCCTGATGCCGGGACGGCGATGGAGCGACGGTCTGCACCAGGCGGTCGAGGCGAAAGAGAAGGTCAAGATCGAACGCGAGAACCAGACGCTCGCGACTATCACCTTCCAGAATTACTTCCGCAAGTACAAGAAGCTGTCCGGCATGACCGGCACGGCCGAGACCGAAGCGGCCGAGTTCGCGAAGATCTACAACCTCGATGTCATCGTCGTGCCAACGAACCGCCCGTTGAAGCGGATCGAGGAAGCCGATCTGATTTACCGGACCGAGCGCGAGAAGTACGAAGCGATTGTCAACGACATCATCGAGAAGCAGGCGTCAGGTCGACCGACGCTCGTCGGCACGGTTTCAATCGAAAAGTCGGAGCGGCTGTCCTCGCTCCTCAAGAAGCGCGGGATCAGGCACGTCGTGCTGAATGCCAAGTACCACGCCCAGGAAGCCGAAATCGTTGCGCAGGCCGGTCACAAGAACAACGTCACGATCGCGACGAACATGGCCGGTCGCGGCACGGACATTCTGCTTGGCGGCAACGCCGAGCACGCGGCCCGGCAGCAGACCCTGTCAGAGGAGGTCGCTGAGAAACTGCCCAAAGGCGAAGAGAAGTTCGTCGACGACGAGGAGTTCGTCTACTTCTTTCACGTCGACTCGTTCTACCGCGTGCCGCGTCCGGATTGGGAGCGCATCTTCTCTCACTTCAGACAGCAGATGGATGCCGAGCACGAGGACGTCGTAGGGCTCGGCGGTCTCCACATCCTCGGGACCGAACGCCATGAGGCTCGCCGCATCGACAACCAGCTTCGCGGTCGCGCGGGCCGCCAGGGCGATCCCGGATCTTCACGCTTCTATCTGTCGCTCGAAGACGACCTGATGCGCATCTTCGGATCCGATCGGATCTCGGGGTTGATGCAGCGCCTGGGAATGGAAGAAGGCGTGCCCATCGAGCACGGCATGGTGACTCGAGCCATCGAGCGCGCGCAGAAGCAGGTCGAGGCGCAGAACTTCGGCGTCCGCAAACACCTGCTCGAATACGACGACGTGATGAACAAGCAGCGTGAGAGCGTCTACACGCTGCGGCGGGAGATCCTCGAGGGCACGATCCACCTCACCGAAGAGGAAACCGTCAACACCAAAGACTACGCGCTGGCGCTGGCCGAGGAGATCCTCGAGGACATCGTTGATCGCTACGCGGGAAAACAAGTCGATATCGATGATTGGGATGTCCCTGCGATCATCCGCGAAACCACACGCGTCTTCGGCATCGACCCGAAGGATCTCGAGTCGCTCGATCTCGGGTCGAAGGACGCGGACGACATCACCGATGCGATCTGGGACGTCGCCAAGGCCGGGTACGAGCGCAAGGAGCAATCGATCGGGGGAGAGCTCCTGAGGCGACTCGAGCGCGACATCATGCTCCAGATCGTCGATGCGCAGTGGAAGGATCACCTCTACTCGCTCGATCATCTGAAGGAAGGCATCGGCCTGCGCGGCTACGGGCAGCGCGATCCCCTGGTCGAATACAAGAAAGAAAGCTACGCGCTGTTCCAGGACATGAAAGCGCGCATCGAGGAAGAGATCGTCCGCTACCTGTTCTGGCTCCGTCCCGTGTCGATGGAGGAAAGCCAACCCGAGGCGCCCGTCGCAGTGCGCGCGCCCCGGACCGCACCGCGTCGGTCGGCACCATCGTCGATGACGATGAACAACCCCGGCGCGACTCCAGTGCCGGCATTTGCCGGCAGCCGATCGAGCCAGGCGACAGCGCAGGCGCAGACGCCGACGCCAGCGCGGACCGGCGGAGACGATGTGGTCAAGACGGTGCGGCGGGAGGAACCGAAAGTCGGCCGCAACGATCCGTGCCCATGTGGGAGCGGAAAGAAATACAAGAAGTGCCACGGGCAAGCCGCGTGAGGAATGAAAGGCCGACGAAGCGTCGGCCTTTTGTGTATTTGAGGAACCAATGGATCTGACCGCCCCCGTCTCAACACGCGATCTCACCGATACGACCATCACGACGGCGCTGACCTTCGATGACGTGCTGCTCGTGCCGCAGCATTCGAAGGTGAAGCCGTCACAGGTGGACGTCTCCACGCGGCTCACGCGGAACATCCGGCTCAACGTGCCGATCCTGAGCGCCGCCATGGACACCGTCACTGAGTCCGGCCTCGCCATCGCGATGGCGCAACTCGGTGGCCTGGGCGTCATTCACAAGAACCTGCAGATTCACGAACAGGCGGCCGAAGTCGATCGCGTCAAGCGATCGGAGAGCGGGATGATCGTCAACCCGATTACGCTCTCCCCTTCCAATCGCATCTACGAAGCGCTCGATTTGATGAAGAACTACCGGATTTCCGGCGTTCCCATTACCGAGGACGGCAGCAAGGAAGGGCGGCTCGTTGGCATCCTCACGAATCGCGACCTCCGCTTCGAGACCAACGTCAATCGCCCGATCGATGAGGTGATGACCAAGTCCCCGCTGTTCACGGTGCCGGTCGGCACGACGCTCGACGAGGCACGGTCGTTCCTGCATCAGCACAAAGTCGAGAAGCTGCTCGTCGTCGACAAGGACTTCCGGCTGAAGGGGCTCATCACGGTCAAGGACATCCAGAAGGGGATCAAGTACCCGAACGCGTGCAAAGACGCGCTCGGTCGTCTCCGTTGCGGCGCCGCGATCGGGACATCCAAGGACGCGCTCGAGCGTGCGCACGCGCTGGTGGCGGCGGGCGTCGACTTGCTCGTGGTCGATACAGCGCACGGGCACAATCAGGACGTCATCGACATGGTCGCGCGGATTCGCCGTGAATTCCCGAACACCGATCTGATTGCCGGCAACGTGGCGACGGGTGATGCAACGGAGGCGCTGATCGCCTCTGGTGTGGATGCGGTCAAGGTCGGCATCGGTGCCGGATCCATCTGCACGACCCGTATCGTCGCCGGCATCGGTGTCCCGATGATCAGCGCCATTCTGGAGTGCGCGCGGGCGGCGGCGGCACGGAACGTGCCGGTCGTTGCCGACGGCGGCATGCGTTACTCGGGCGACATCGTGAAGGCGCTGGCAGCCGGCGCGAGCAGCGTGATGCTGGGCAACCTGTTTGCGGGAACCGACGAGAGCCCCGGGGAGCTGATCCTGTTCCAGGGACGCAGCTACAAGGAGTATCGCGGGATGGGATCGATCGGTGCGATGCGGCGTGGCAGCCGCGATCGCTACTTCCAGGATGAATTCGATCTCGAGGGCGGAAGCGCGGCCGGAAAGCTTGTACCGGAAGGCATCGAAGGACGCGTCGCCCACAAAGGCAGCGCCCAGGCCGTCATCCATCAGCTGATGGGAGGGCTGCAAGCCGGGATGGGCTACTGCGGCAGCGGCACGATCCCTGAGCTGCAGCGCAAAGCCCAGTTCATCCGGATCACACCTGCGGGCGTCCGCGAGAGTCACGTCCACGATGTGACCATCACCAAGGAAGCACCCAATTACCGGATGGAATGAGGTCCTGGTCGGGGAGAATTAGGTGTCAGGCAGTGAATCGTGAACGAGAACCGTTCACGATTCACTGCCTGACACCATCACCAACGGATTCTCCGCTCGTCGCCGTCGAGAATTTCGATCGAGACACGGCGCGCGCCGGGGAGTTGGTGGCTGAGGCGATCGGGCCATTCGATTGCCAGGACGCCGCGGTGCAGTTCCTCGAGTCCAAGATCGTCGGTGGCCGCCTTTTCGAGGCGGTAGAGATCGACGTGATACAGCGTGAGTCGTCCGCCCCGGTACTCATGGACCAGCGTGAACGTCGGACTGCTGACATCCTCTGCATCGATGCCAAGCCCCTCGGCCAATCCGCGCACGAACGCCGTTTTTCCCGCGCCCAGATTCCCCGAGAGCAGGATCACGTCTCCAGCGACTAGAGTTGCGGCCAGAGCGCTGGCAACGGACGCGGTTTCTGCTTCTGACCGTGTAACGTGCTCAGGCACTGGCAGGAGGGTCGAGCAGGGCCTTCAATGCACCACCGAGATTGTCGAGAAGGTCGGTCGCGATCATGGCAGCCTGGCCACTGCTGGCCTCGGCGAGATCGCCCGCGGCGCCATGGAGAAAGACCGCGAGTCGGCATGCCGCCTCGGCATCGAGCAATTGCGCGAGCCACGCGGCGATCATCCCGGTGAGAACGTCGCCGGTTCCCCCAGTGGCCATACCGGGATTGCCAGTGGGATTGATGTACACGCGTCCCTCCGGCGTGGCGATGACGGTACGGTGCCCCTTGAGGACGACATACACACGACGTGTCGTTGCGAAATCGGTGGCAACCTGGATGCGGTTAGCTTGCACATCGGCAATCGATGACCCGACCAGGCGCGCCATTTCACCCGGGTGCGGGGTGATGATCAGGTCGCGCTCGTCGCGTCCCGTCAGACACCCGGGATCGTCAGCCAGCACGGTCAACGCGTCCGCATCCAGAACAAGCGGAACCGTCACTCGATCGAGAAGACCGCGGACAAAGTGCGCGACCTCAGGTGTGCGGCCAAGGCCGGGTCCACACGCAATCACATCGTGGGGCTGCTCCAGCAACTTCTCGACACCACTCGCTGCCAGCGTGCCCGAGGAATCATCGGGCAGATCCACCGTCATGAATACCGGTGACATGGCGGCTAGAATCGGAAGGCAGCATCGCGGCGTCGCCACGGTCACGAGTCCCGCACCCGATCGCAAGGCGCCGAGCGCGGCAAGGTGTGCGGCGCCGGTTTTTCCGACCGACCCCGCGACGATCGTCAGCCGCCCGAAATCGCCTTTGTGTGAATCCGCCGCCCGTGGTCCGACGACGGTGCGCAGCTGCTCGGGTGTCAGCAACTCCACATGCGGCCCTTCGAGGCTCTCAATCACTTCATACGGGATGCCGATATCGGCGATGACGACGTCGCCGGCATAGGCCTCGCCCGGCGGCAGGACGAGCGGCAGTTTCGGCGCGGCAAGAGTCACGGTCAGCGACGCGTCGATGCAGTCGCCAATCAAATGCGGGGTATCCGCCGACAGACCGCTCGGCAGGTCGACGGAGATGATCGGAATCTCGGACGCGTTCACGTCGGCAATGACGGTCTCCATCATCCCGGTGACAGCCGCCCTGAGTCCGGTTCCGAAGATCGCGTCGACGATCAACGAGCACTGCGAGATCTCGGAGAAGTGCAGCTCCCAGCTTTGCTCATCCGCAATCTCTACGACGGTAACACCCAGCCGCCCGAGGATATCGAGGTTCGTCCGCGCATCACCGCCGACGTCGGCGAGCGCGCCAATCACGAACACGGAAGTCTCGATACCGTGCTGCAGCAGCGTGCGCGCCACGACGAATCCATCGCCGCCGTTGTTGCCGCGCCCACACAAGACCGCCACGCGGCCATCGAGTTTCGATTCGTACGTGGACTCGATCGCCGCCACGACCTGGCGGCCCGCGTTTTCCATCAACACGAGCGATGGAATCCCGATTTCATCGATGGTGTACCGGTCGGCTTCGCGCATCTGCGCGGCGGTCAGGATCCGCATGCTGAGCGCACTCCGCTACTCTGTCAACGGCGGACACGAACAGAACAAGTTGCGATCCCCGTACGTATTGTCGATGCGTCCCACGGGAGGCCAGTACTTCCGTTCGCGCACGAATGGGAGCGGAAACGCGGCCTGCTCGCGGCTATAGGCGTGCCGCCAGTCGGTGGCCGTGACAGCAGCAGCCGTGTGCGGAGCGTTCTTGAGGACGTTGTCCTGTGAATCGACCTTGCCGGTCACCACGTCTTCGATCTCGCGCCGGATGGCGATCATCGCATCACAGAAGCGATCGAGCTCGGCTTTGTCTTCGCTCTCGGTCGGTTCGACCATGAGCGTACCAGCAACGGGAAAGGAAACCGTTGGGGCATGAAAGCCGTAGTCGATGAGCCGCTTCGCCACATCCATCTCTTCAACGCCGCCGGCTTTGAAGCCGCGCAGATCGAAGATCAGCTCGTGCGCCACGCGGCCGTTCGCCCGCGCATACAGCACCGGGAAATGCCGTTCGAGCCGGGCCTTGATGTAGTTCGCATTCAGGATGGCGTGGCGTGTGGCGTCGGTCAGCCCCTCTGCCCCGAGCATCCGAACGTAGGCATACGAGATCAGCAGGATGCTTGCGCTTCCCCACGGTGCTGCTGACACGGCATGGATCGCCTTGCTCCCACCAACACCCACGATGGGGTGGCCTGGCAGGAATGGCGCCAGATGTCGTGCGACGCCAATCGGTCCCATTCCAGGTCCGCCGCCCCCGTGCGGGATCGCGAACGTCTTATGCAGGTTCAGGTGGCAGACGTCAGCCCCAATCGCCGCAGGGCTCGTCAACCCGACCTGCGCGTTCATGTTGGCGCCGTCCATGTACACCTGTCCGCCATTCTCATGGACGACGTCGCAGATGTGTCGGATGTCGTCCTCGAAAACCCCATGGGTCGAGGGGTAGGTGATCATCAGGCAGGCAAGACGATCGCGATGCTGGGATGCCTTCGCCTTCAAGTCGTCAACGTCGACACTGCCGTCCGGCCTGCTCCGGACCACGACGACGCGCATGCCGGCCGTGACTGCACTGGCGGGATTCGTCCCATGCGCCGATGCCGGGATGAGGACGATGTTGCGCTCAGGCTGGCCGCGATCATGGTGATACGCGCGGATCACCATGAGACCCGCGAACTCTCCTTGCGCGCCAGAGTTCGGTTGCAGTGAGACTTCCGCGAACCCCGTGATTTCGCACAACGCCGACTCGAGCTCGCGGAAGACCTGCGCGTATCCCTCCGCCTGCTCTTCCGGCGCAAACGGGTGCATCCGGCTGAATGCATTCCACGTGATCGGCAGCATCTCCGTCGCCGCGTTCAGCTTCATCGTGCACGAGCCGAGCGGAATCATCGACGTGTCGAGCCCGATGTCTTTCCGCTCGAGGCTGCGGATGTAACGCATCATCTCCGATTCGGAGTGGTGGGTGTTGAAAACGAGATGCGTCAAAAAGCTGCTGGTGCGCCGAAGCGGACCGGGCAGCCCATCCGGAGATTGCGCCTGCAGCCTCCGCGCCGTCGACTCGCAGTCGACCGGATGCGAGTTGCCCGCCGCAGCGGCAAAGACGTCGACGATATCTCGAATGTCGGAGGTACCGACAGTTTCGTTGAGCGCGATCGACAGCGTTCGTTCGTCGATGACGCGAAAGTTGATGGCCGCCGCCTGGGCGCGCCGGAGCACGGACTCGACGCCTCCTGGAACCGAGACCCGCAGCGTGTCGAAGTAGTGCGAGTTGAGCTGCGTGTAGCCAAGCGCACCGAGCTCGGCTTCCAGCACTCTGGTCAGCAGGTGCACGCGAGAGGCGATCGCGGTGATCCCCTTGTGTCCGTGATACACGGCATACATCGCCGCGATGTTGGCGAGCAGTGCCTGTGCCGTGCAGATGTTCGACGTGGCCTTCTCGCGACGGATGTGCTGTTCGCGCGTCGCCAGCGCCATCCGGTACGCGCGGTGTCCGTGGTTGTCGACCGAGACCCCAATCAACCGGCCCGGTAATTGCCTGACGAAGGCATCACGCGTCGCGAAGAATGCCGCGTGCGGGCCTCCGTAACCGAGCGGGACGCCGAGACGTTGCGCGCTTCCGTAGACGACATCCGCCCCCATTTCACCGGGAGGCACGAGCAACGCCAGCGAAAGTAAGTCAGCGCCAACGGCCACGAGCGCGCCTGCGCCGTGTGCCCGGGTGATCACTGCTCTCAGGTCGTACACGTCGCCGCCTGCATCGGGAGACTGGACGATCGTACCGAAGACCGCCTCGTCGAACGTCATCCGGTCGAGCGGCACGATGCGCAGCTCGATACCGAGTGGCTCTGCCCTCGAGCGCAGGACGTCGATGGTTTGCGGGAAGCAACCATCGCTGACGAGACACACCGCGTGTGCCTGATCGCTGCGGTTGCTCGGCCGAGCGCGATGCATCAGCGCCATCGCTTCCGCGGCTGCCGTGGCCTCGTCCAGCAATGATGCGCTCGCCACGTCCATCGCCGTCAGATCGGTGACCATCGTCTGGAAGTTCAGAAGTGACTCCAGCCTCCCTTGCGCGATCTCAGCTTGGTACGGTGTGTAGGGCGTGTACCAGGCGGGATTCTCCAGCACCATGCGCAGGATGACGCTGGGTGTGATCGTGTCGTAGTAGCCGAGGCCGATGTACGACCGGAAGACCTTGTTTCGATGCGCAACGTGCCCGAGTCGATTGAGGTACTGATATTCGCTTTCGGCCGAAGGCAGCGACAACGGCGCCTTGTGCCTGATCGAGGCTGGAATAGCCTCGTCCACGAGCGCATCCAGCGATGACGTACCAATCGCCTGGAGCATCTCGTCGCGCTCGTCTGGCGATGGTCCGATGTGGCGGCGCGCGAACCAATCGCTGGCGTCGAGTGAGCTCATTACGTGCGCGTCAACGCTTCGTACTGCGAGCTGTCGAGCAGCGACCCCGTCGCCTCGGGATCCGACAGCCGCACCTTCACCATCCATGTTTCATGAGGCGTCGCATTGACAGCTTCCGGGTGATCCTTGAGCGTCGGGTTCACTTCGAGGACCTCACCGCTCATCGGCGCAAACAGCTCCGAAACCGCCTTCACCGACTCGATGGACCCGAACGACTCGCCTGCCGTCACATGACGTCCGGGATCGGGCAGCTCGACGAAGACGACGTCGCCGAGTTGATCCTGGGCGAAATCGGTGATGCCGACTTCGGCAATCTCGCCGTTGAGCCGAATCCACTCGTGGTCCTTCGTGTATTTGCGATCTGCGGGATAGGGCATGCTGACTCCAAATGGGGTCGGGGGTCATTTAAACAGGACATCCACGATGTGTCCTCTTCAAATGACCCCCGACCCCATTACACGTTTGTAAAAGGGCAGCGGCACGACCTGCGCCTTCGTGACGCGACCGCGAACGTCGATCTCAATCTGGCTTCCGGGTGTGGAAAAGGCCGTCGGAACGTAGGCCATGCCGATGGCCTTCTTGAGAAACGGCGTCTGTGTGCCGCTCGTGACCTGGCCCACTCGATTGCCCTGATGCAGCACCGCGTATCCCTGCCGCGCGATTCCGCGCTCGAGCATCTCGAAACCAACCAGCGTGCGCGCGAGGCCTCGCTCCTTCTGCTCGAGAAGACGCTCGCGGCCGATGAAGTCACTCTTCCTCCAGCCGATCGTCCAACCGAGGCCTGCTTCGAGTACCGTTGTCGACTCGTCGATGTCGTTCCCGTACAGCCGCATCGCCGCTTCGAGCCGCAATGTGTCACGAGCGCCCAGCCCGCAAGGAATGACGTCCGCGTGTCGGCCCGACTCGAGGAGCGCCTGCCACACCCGATCAGCCATATTCGGCGGCACGAAGATCTCGTACCCATCCTCGCCGGTGTACCCGGTTCGCGAAATCGTCACCCGGGCCGCGGCGACCTCTCCATAAGAAAACCAGTAGTAGCGAATGTCGCTCAGCTCGACCCCGGTCAGCGGCTGCAACACGTCGCGAGCCGCGGGGCCTTGAATCGCGAGCAGCGCGTATCGGCTGCTGGAATCGACACAAGCCGCGTCGCCGGTAAGCTTCACCTGCTCGCTGATCCACGCGAAGTCTTTCACCGTGTTGGCGGCGTTGACGACGAGCATGAAGTGACTCGGCCCCATGCGATAGACGAGCATGTCGTCGATGAACGTTCCCTCTGGCGTCAGCAGACCTGCGTACTGCGCCTGTCCGACCTTCAGCGCGGCGGCGTCGTTGCTGGAGACCCGCTGAACCGCCTCGAGGGCTCCCTTGCCCGCAACCTCGATTTCGCCCATGTGGCTGACGTCGAATATGCCAGCGCGTGACCGAACGGCGAGATGCTCGTTCACGATTCCGGAGTACTCGACCGGCATCTCCCAGCCGGCATAAGGCACCATGCGGGCGCCCGATGCGCGATGCCGTGCATGTAAGGGAGTTGTGCGGAGACTGGCAGCCGTGTCGGTCATGAAGCAGAGCGCGAGGGGGGAACCAAACTGGTAAAACTGTACTCGCCGCCGAACGAGAGGGTCAAGGAGGGGTTCGCGGTTCAGGATGTCGCACGCAGCAACATCGTTCCGCCGCGAAGGCGATCGAACACACTGGCCAGATGCTCGGCCGTTACAGGCCCCACGGTTACGATCTCATGCGCACGCAGGACAGTGGCCTGGTGAGGCAGGAGAAACACGTATAGATCGCACAGGCCGGCCAAGTCGTGCAGGCGATGCGATGACAACACCGCGGCAGCGCCGCGATCGCGTTTGGTCTCGAGCATCGTCGACAGCCATCGGCCGGCATCTGGATCGAGACCTTCCCACGGCTCGTCGAGGAGGATAAGGCCGAGCGGATGACGGCCAAGCACCGTGCGGAGGCCTAAAAGCTGTCGCGTCCCTCGCGACAATGTCCGGAGCCGCCGGTTCTCCCGCGTGACATCGTCACCAGCGCCAAGACTTCCCCACTGCGCCGCGCGTACGCTCCCCGGCATTGTGGCCTCGCCCGCGAAGTAGCCGACGCCGGTGCGCGCGAGGGCGTCGCGCGGCGTCAATCCGTTGATGCGAATCTCTCCGGATCGCGGCGTGAGGCATCCCGCGAGCGCGCGAAGCAACGTCGTTTTCCCCGAACCGTTGGGACCGACGACACCCGCCGCCTGGCCGGCGGCGAGATCGAAAGACAGTTCTTGAAACACGAGACGCCGTCCGTACTGCATCGCGAGACCACGGACCGACACGGCTAGTGTCACTGAGCGGCCTCGAGTGGCACATCGCGGCGAGACACCCACCGGCACGCCGCGACCATCGCACACAGCGCCAGCGCAAGCGCGGGGACGACCGCTATTACCTGTGGCCATGCGAGATGACTTCCAACCACCCCGACGGGATAGATGAAGAAGGACCACGCTGGCCAGGCGAGGTCTTCGATCCGAGTCGAGGTCGCCGTCCATTCTCCGATCACACCACTCGAAAACGTGGTGGCTTCCGTCACGGCAATCAGCAACCAGCCGATGCCACCCGAGAATCGCGGTAGTGCGACCGTGACTGCCCACGGCACCGTCGACACGACGAACACTGCGGCACAGGTACCCGACGCGAACAGGCTCTTGCTCGAGCCGGCGCTCACCATCAGTTCCACTATCGCTAACACCAGCCAACTGGCCACGCCAGAGAGGATAGACATCGCCCAGTGGACAAGGGCGATCAGCGTGCGGCTGCTCCCGCGCGTGAACAACAAATCGTAATGTCCACGCCGCGCCGGAAGCGAAAACCCTGAGGAAGCCGCAAACAATTGCAGGACGAGAATCGGCACCAACGCGCCGGAAGCTCTCTGTGGATCACTTACGATCGCCAGCGCGGACGCGGTCGTCAACGCGACGAAGGTGCTCACCATCATCGAGGGAACCGGCGGCACGATGTGGAAGAAGCGAACGAGATACCAGAGATCGCGCATGCCTGTCCCGGCTACGATTCAGCGCGAGGCGCCGTCATGTCGTGGACCCAGCGCGGAAGACGTTTGGCATGTCCGCGGCCGAGCCGGCCGGCGACCCTGAGGTACGCTTCCAACGTGTGATAGCTGATATTGAGCCGCTTGCAGGCTCGACGCTTGTTTCGCCCACACTTCTCGAACACGAGACGTGCGTAATGGCACGCCCAGGCGCGCATCGTCTCGTCACGAGCAATGGAAGGCACCAGCACTTCCGCAAACTCGCCGCGGATTCGAGCTGGAAGATCGTCGAGCTCGATGCGGTCCGATTCCATCAGCGCGAGTGCGCGCTCGACCAGGCGCTCCAACTCCCGCACGTTGCCCGGCCATGGATAGATGCGGAGCGCATGCTCGGCTTCAGTGGACAGCGTCAGCTCACGGCTGCGCTGCCGGCCCAGGAAGTACCGCACGAGCTCGGGCACATCTTCGCAACGGCTCCGCAGCGGCGGCACATGTATTTCAACTCCGCTGAGCCGGTAGTACAGATCGGCGCGGAAAAGACCTCGGGCGACGAGATCAGACAGCGGCCGGTTCGTGGCGGCGACAATGCGAGTATCGATGCGACGAGTGCCGTGACCGCCAACCCGCTCGACGGCCAGATCCTGCAGGACGCGAAGAAACTTCGCCTGTGCCGACAGCGACAGGTCTGATACTTCGTCCAGGAACAGCGTGCCGCCATCGGCGTGCTCGAACTTGCCGCGGCGCCCGCGCACGCCGGTGGCCGTGCGTTCTTCGATCCCGAAGAGCTCAGCCTCGAGCAGCGTTTCCACGACGGCGGCGCAGTTGACGGCGACAAACGGACCTCGACGACGGCGGCCGAGATCGTGCAGCTGACGGGCAACAAGTTCTTTGCCGGTTCCGCTCTCGCCTTCGATTAGAGCGGTGAAATCAGTCGCAGCGACGCGCTCGATCTGCGCACGCAGCGCCTGCATCACCTGGGTCGATCCGATCAGCGGACCGGCGCCAAGTACTGAACTCGCGGTCACTGCTCTTCCCCGCCCGATCTCCAACACCAGACCGCCGACATGTGCCAGCGTCATCAGCACGTCGTAGTCGCGCCCGGCCATCGGCCGATCCGGCTGACACGATGCCTCAAGCACCGCCTGGACGCGCGGATCGGCAGTCGGCACGCCAAGAACGATCGAATCCGCCGTGCGCGTCGGAGTGACCAGCCGCGCCTGGTAGCGGTCGCGCACTTCGCGCAGACGCACCGCGCGCAGATTGAGCGCCTGACGAACCTGTTGCTCGAACGTCGCTCCCAGATCGTGTTGTGGCGCTTGACTGGCAAGCGCGGTCCCAAGCGCCTCGAGGACCTGACGGACGCTCGCGACGTTGTCTTCCCCGCGCGGTTCAGTGACCCCATCACCACCTCGCATCACCGCCGACGATTCGCTCACGAGAACCTCCGCTGGTGGCCTACCAAATGCGGTGCCATCGTGACCAGCCCCCGGTAACGTTCGCGCAGGCAACGCTTTCGCTTTGATGAGCATGCGTCCGAGTATCAGGCGCGGGTAGGCCGTACCCCGCACAACTGATAACGTGCATGAAACTCGGAGAAGTGCCTACCCCGCGAGCGACGATGAGCCGCTTCAACCGCCTCGCTCGTCGGAGGCGGGGGCTGCGATACACTGGCGGCCGTACATGAAACGCCTAACCCGACATTTATATTTCTGGGTCCTGCTCGCGATTCTTGCGGGAGGCATTCTCGGCTACGCGCAGCCAGCGACGGCCGTCAAACTCAAGCCCCTTGGCGATGGATTCATTGCACTCGTCAAGATGCTCATCAGTCCGATCATCTTCTGCACGGTTGTCCTTGGCATCGCCGGGGCCGGTGACATGAAGAAGGTCGGCCGCGTGGGCGCCAAAGCTCTCATTTACTTCGAGGTGGTCTCGAGCTTCGCGCTCGTCATCGGTCTCGTCGTGATCAACGTCATGAAGCCGGGGGCCGGCTTCAACGTGGATCCGGCGACTCTCGACGCGAATGCCGTAGCGGATTACGCGAAGCGCGCGGCCGCCCAAACGACCACCGACTTCATCCTCAACATCATCCCAGCCACGTTCTTCGACGCGTTCGCGGGCTCCGGCAACCTCCTGCAAGTCCTGTTCGTCGCAATTCTGTTTGGCTATGCGATGACACACATGGGAGCGCGAGGAGCGACGGTTCACCACTTCATCGAAGCCTGTTCGCATATTTTCTTCGCCATGATGAACGCGCTGATGAAACTGGCGCCGATTGGCGCTGGCGGCGCAATGGCATTCACCATCGGCCGTTATGGCATCGCGGCGCTCAAACCTCTGGCTGCTCTGATGGGCAGCTTCTACCTCACGTGCCTGCTCTTCGTGTTGATCGTCCTCGGAGCCATCGCAGCCTTCACGGGATTCAATATCCTGCGCTTCATCGCGTATATCAAAGACGAGTTGCTCACGGTTCTCGGCACGTCTTCGTCTGAGTCGGCGCTCGTGCCGCTCATGCAGAAGCTCGAGAAGCTCGGATGCTCGAGATCCGTAGTGGGATTGGTCGTGCCGTCCGGCTATTCGTTCAACCTGGACGGCACAAATATCTATCTGACCATGGCCGCGATATTTGTCGCGCAGGCGCTCAATATCGACCTCACGCTGGGGCAGGAGCTGACGCTGCTGGGCGTAGCCATGCTGACGTCGAAAGGGGCATCTGGTGTTACCGGCGCCGGGTTCATCACACTCGCCGCAACGCTGGCTGTGGTCCCATCGATTCCAGTGGCCGGACTCGCATTGATCCTCGGCATCGACCGTTTCATGTCCGAGGCGCGGTCGCTCACCAACTTCATCGGCAATGGCGTGGCTGCCATCGTCGTTGCGCGTTGGGAGAATGAGCTCAACGCGACGCAGCTGGCTGCCGAACTCAGCGGTAGTCGCTCAATGCCGGCTCCGCAGACCGAGCGATCGCGACAGGTCGTCGATCTTTCATAGCAAGTTGCCGGTCTCGTGCCTGGCTGCCTCGGCAGGTACGAGATCGACTGGCGCGCTGAATGCCAGCGCACCACGATAAGTAACCACGTCGGCCGTCACCGTCCAAACGGAGCACCGAACGACGCGAGCGCGAACGAGAACACGACCGTGCGCCCCCGTCACGTGCACCTCAACGTGGGTTCCCGGCAGCAGCCGCGTGGTGCTCTCGACCAGCGCCCCGCCAGCCGACACGTTGACGACGACGAGTTCACGGCCGGCGCGCAACCTGACCCGCGATAACGCGTCGGTCGGACCAGGCACCCAACGGGCGCTCCGGCGACGATCATCTAAATCAGTCGGCACTGACCCATCCATTGGTGGCGCGCTCGTATCGAAGCACGCGTGCACGGGCCGTTACACCCAGCACCCGCACCACCCACTGCGTACGATCGCGTCCAACAACATACACGCTGCCGGACGTCGCCGTTCCGTTAGGACTGAACGACAGGATTCTCGTCCCCCCCAGCGCGACGGCTTCGGTGGCTGGCGTCCCCGGGGCAAGTCCGATGGAAGCACCCCGAAACAAGTCCGACAATACTACCGGTGCTTCGATCACGCGATCAATCTGTTGATCGATGTCTTGCGTTCGCACTCCGTCACCGTTGCCGTCCGCTACAACCGAGAACGCGGTGCCCCGAGGGCCATCCTCGAAATGGAGCGCCATCATTGTTGAGCGGCCAACTGCCTGCGCCCGGGCCAGCGCCATCCGCGACGCGAGGTACCGGGCGGCACCCGCGCCGCGCGAACGATCGATCGCGCCCAGCATGTTGGGGAGGCTGATGCCAGCGAGAATGCACAACACGGTCAGGGCAAACAGAATCTCCAACAGCGTGTAGCCACTACTTCGCCCGGCGGGCGGCCGCGGGCGCTGGGGGAAGCGCCCGCGACCACACCCGCGCGCCTCTACTGGCCGGCCGACTCTCCTTTCGTCGGTGAGACCGTGATGAGCGGTTTCAGCTTGAGGAAGCTCTTCTCCCCCACACCGCGCACGTTCATCAGATCTTCGACCTTCTTGAAGGAGCCGTTCTTCTGCCGGTATTCGAGGATGCGCTCCGCCGTCGCCTTGCCGATGCCCGGCAATGTTTCGAGCTGCGCCGCGCTCGCCGTGTTCAGGTTGATGGGTGCCGACGCCGAAGCAGAACTTGCCGCCGAACTGCGTCGAGTGGTGTCCTGGGCCGCGCCTGTAGCTACACCGAGCCCCAGCACCAGCAGAACCGCGATGACGATGCGAATCATGAACAGCCTCCTGTCCGCATCTGGCAGGCGCACTCACGCATGACTGCGGGAACGTGCGGACGATTCGGGACGTAAGTCGATGCGCGGTGACCTGCCACATGGCTCCTCGGCGCGCGAACGAGTCCCGGCGGGAGATGGCTGACCACGGGCCTGGGTGCACGAAAGGTCCACACAAACCCGCCGGGACGCTTCGAGTAAGAGCAAGCGCATGGCCGCCTCAACGCCGCGAGATGTGTCGACGCAGCGTGATGACGTGGAAGCGGTTAGACGAAGAGGACGAAACTGCCGCGCGTCAGGACCATGCGCGGCTGTGAACTACGGTTGGCGATTAGACGACATCCGCGCAGTTGTTGCCTGTCAGCCCCGCTTGCTGGGCGCTCGCCGCGCCGGCATCCTCCGCATGACGTGGGGTCGTAATCAGGCGTAAGTCCTGGGCTCGGTAGTCGTCGCGAACCAGCGCGGCTAGCTCCGAATTGTGGAAGATCCCGAATCCGCGCTCAGGGCGTCGCCGGAGGGCCGCTCGCCGCCTGCGCGAGCTGGCGAATGGCGCCGAGGTGATACGCAAGGTGCGGAATGCTCGAGGCGGCGTCGGTCCATCCGGTTTCGTCCCATGCCGGGGGGGTTTTCATGTGGTCCAACCACGATTGCGCCTCGTTGGCAAGAGCCGCACGCAACGTGCGCCACTGATCGTCAGAGACCGTCTGACGCTTCCAGGCCTGTGACCAATCGGCATCGCCAAGCTGTTCACCCCGAGCAGCTCGATTGAGCAATTCCAATCCGTAACGCAGGTGCTCAACGTGGGAAGCCACCGACGTCCGTCCTCCCGGGCGGGCGCTCGCCGCCTCGGCCGAAAGCGCATCGAGGGACGACAGCAAGCCGTGATCGCCGCGGTTCAGGAAATATGCGCTGCCGGACGGTCCGTACAGCGCTTCGCTGAGGAGCGTCACGAGCACGCGCGGCAATACGGACGCGCGCGTATCCAGCGCGACGGGATGTCGCGGCTCATACAGCATCACGTGAGCACCCCCAGGCAAGTCGAGATATGCAGTGATGCCAAATCCCTGATCCTTGGGCTCTCCCATGACGGTGACGCCTTTCGCTCGCAAGTCGGCGATCGTCGAGCGAATGTCGTCGCACATGAAGTTCAGCTTGTGCGGAGTGCCGGCCGCGTCCATTCCCTCCTCGATTGGATGGATGCCCAGTTCGGCTGGCGGCAGCGTGAAGATGAGCCATCCACCGCCGGCATCCACGTGTTTGAA
>Ga0207688_10000464_pt1 | contig 19362 bp, 13 predicted proteins | sample KBSMiscanthusM4_FD_184296 | JGI IMG/M metagenome (GOLD analysis project Ga0207688, IMG submission 184296) | Miscanthus rhizosphere microbial communities from Kellogg Biological Station, Michigan, USA - M4 (SPAdes) (version 2) | ecosystem: Host-associated > Plants > Roots > Rhizosphere ...
CAGCACACTGGGATCGACGTCGATGTCGGGATACCGCCGCGCTAACTCGCCGGCCCACTGCCAATGGGTGGTGGCGCGCCTGCCATCGAGCAGGCCGGCGGCCGCCAGCGTGAACGTCCCGACGCACATCGCTGCGATCCGCACACCGTTGTCGGCAGCTGCTCGCAGCGCCGAAACTGCCTGCCGGTCGGGCTCTTCCAAGAAGCGGTGCGTTCCCGGTACCACGATAAGGTCCGCTTCCACGAGGGCGTCCATCCCGTAAGAGGTGCGAATCTCGACCAAACCCCAGTCGGCGGACGTACTGATCGATCGGCGCTGCCCGCACACCCGAACCTCATATTTCGGCGGGACGACGGCGGCCCCTCCTTTGCTCGCGGCACCGGGCTCCGCTGCCGCCAGATTGGCCATGCCGAAGACTTGGCCGGGAATCATCAGTTCGAAGCCCATCACCTGGTCGAGCGCCAGCACACCAACGATCATGTGGCCAGATCTTAGCGATATTTGTCTATCTGGCCACTGGCATTCGATGAAGGCGTTCCGGCACTGTTGGAGTATGTCAGCCCCGACCGGTCGGATAGATCTCCCCGATTCCGAGATCGCCTCCGCGGCAAAGCAGTTCGTCTACAACGTCTCGCCAGCATTCGTCGCTCACCACAGCCTGCGCAGCTACCTGTACGGTCGCGAGCTCGCCGCCGCCAAGGGACTACGACCTGGTGTCGACTATGACGACGAGCTGGTATTCCTCAGCTGTATGCTGCATGACCTTGGTGTCACCGAGCACGCCAACGGCGATCAACGGTTCGAAGTCGACGGCGCCGATGCCGCCGCTGAGTTTCTGCGTGAGCACGAGGTGCCGGAAACGCGCGTCACCACCGTCTGGCAGGCGATTGCGCTGCACACCAGCGCCGGCCTGGCGCACAGATTCGGTGCGGAACAAACCATCACTCATTTGGGTATCGGGGCGGACATCGTCGGCGCCGACAAACACATGCTTCCGTCGGGTTTCGCCGATCGGGTGCACGCGTCGTGGCCGCGCCACGACCTCGGCTATGCGTTGGCCGAAATCATTGCAGCACAAGTGGAGGCCAATCCGCAGAAGGGACCTCCCCTCACCTTTCCTGGCCACCTACATCAACTCATGTACCCCGCGCCAACGGTGACATGGTTCGATCTCGTGCGCGCCGCTGGCTGGAATGACCAACCCCGCGCGGCGGCGTCGAGGCCATCATAGCGAATATTGTTGTGTACGACAGTTATTCGCGGGACCGCATCGCGCGAACTGGCCCGCGGTGAACGGGGGGTCGAGGTCACCATCTTCGGCCGTAGCTCTGTCTGGGCGTCAACAACGTTGGCGAGTCGGCACGTTCGTTCTGCCGCCGACGCCACCCCGTGCGTGTGCGATCGCGACTACGAACCAGATGCGGACGGAGCTTGAGACAGTTCGCCGTGAGGCTCCTCCCCGGCAGGGCCGAACTTTGATCCCGACCTCTCCAGGCGGCGTTCGAACAGTCGCTGCAGCGGTGAGGCGACGAACGTGGTGATGATCGTCATGAGCGCCAATATGGTGTAGAGCTTCCCCGAGATGAGTCCCGCCTCAAACCCGATGTTGAGCAAGATGAGTTCCATCAGACCACGAGCGTTCGCGAGTGCTCCCATTGAACCGGCCTCGTACCAACTCATGCCCTGCCAACGCGCTGCCAGCCCGATGGCACCGAACTTTGCGGCGAAGGATACGACGAGCACGATGCCCGCCATCAGCAGAGTGGGTGCGTCCAATATCAGGGTGAGCTGAGTATTCAGCCCCGAATAGATGAAGAACGCGGGTAACAGCAGATACGCGACCAGCGGTTCGAACCGCTCGCGGATCGCCTCGAGCAGCGCACCGCGTGGCATGACGGTGCCGGCCACGAAAGCGCCGAACACGGAATAGATTCCAACGAGATCCGTGAACCAGCTCGCCGTCAACACGACGAGGAGAACGATGCTCGTATGCGTGATCGGTAAGCCGCCCGTGCGTTCGACATCGGCGCGGAGCGGCGTCCATGTCTCCAATCTCCCGAGCAGCGGACGGCCGACGTACACCATGAACAGCAGGTAGGCCAGCCCGCCTCCGATTGCCAGAAACGCGCCGAACAAACTTCCCTTGGCCGTCGCCACCACCGTCGCCAAGAGCACCCAGGAGCACGCGTCGTCAACGGCGGCGCAGGACAGCGCCATCGTCCCCAACCGGGTATTGAGCAGTCCGGAATCGCAGACGATCCACGCCAACATCGGGAACGCCGTGATGGCCACGGCGGCGGCGACGAACAGACCTCCCTGCCAATGCACGACCTTGTCCGTGAAATATCCACTGAGGCCGACCATCCACCATCCGACGACGCCACCGAGGACCAGAGGGACACCGATGCCGGCGGCCGAGGTGATGCCAGCCTGCCTGACGTGTGCGCCGAGGATGTCCAGCTTGAACGACGCTCCCACCAGAAACATGTAGAGCACGAGTCCGAGTTGGCCGACGACGTAGATGGCGGTGAGGTTCGGGTGTGTGAACGTTTCGGCACCGATGGTCAGCTTTGTGGGGAACAGCCAGTGCTGCCCAGCGGGCCATATCCACCCCAATACCGAAGGGCCGAGCAAGAATCCAGCCACCATGATTGCGATCACCTGCACCTGAGCGAGTCGGCGGAACACCGGCCAGAGCAGGCGATAGGTCAGGAGTATGACGGCGATCTGCAGGAAGAAGTGATAGGTGATCGAGAGAAGAGACGGCATCGACATCAGCTCCTGTCCGACCATCGGAACACGTAGAGGCAAGCAGTCAGACCGCCGATGCTCCACGCGGCCAGGACCAGGAATGTCCGCCAGTGCTCCCAGCTGCCGGCCGGTTCGAAGAGGACCATCTGCGCCGGCAACAGCACCGACCGAAATCCCTGAGCCATCCACTTGACGGGAAAGATCGATCCAGCGATCAACATCCACGTCGGCAATACCATGAGTGGCACATAGGTGCCCGACAGGAACTGTAAGCCGACTGCTGGACCGTTGGTGATGACAGCAGCAGACACGGCGTTGCCAGCGAAGTTGCTGACGAAGATGCCCAGTAGTGAACAGCTGATGATGCCCAGGATGAACACCCACGTCAACGTGAACCATCCGAAGACTTCGGTGGGTAGATCGAGTCGAAAGACCAGTACGCCCACCAATAGAAGAATGATGGCCTCGGCGAGACTCGCGATGGCAACCAGCATGATCTTCCCGATGAAGTACGACGAAGCGGTCGCCGGAGTTCCACGCAGTCGCCTCAAGGCACCCGTTTCGCGGTCGGCTGCAATGCTGATGCCGAGATTGATGAACGATGTCGAGAGGATTCCGTAGGCAAGCATGCTCGCTGCGATCACCGCACCGGTACTGGTCTCCGTACCCGGCAGTTTCGCCGAGAAGATGGAACCCAACAGAAGGCAGATCACCGCTGGCATTGAAAAGGTAAGGGCCAGTTGTTCGGGGCGCCGGTAGAACATCTTCAGCTCGGGGACGACTCGTGACCACCCGATGCGCACTGCAGAAGGGAGGGCTGATCCCGAGTCGTCAGCGCGGCGTCTGGGCCTGGAAGCATTCTCCGCAGATTCGATCGCCATCACACCAGACCGACCAAATGCAGGTAGGCGTCCTCGAGTGTGGGTCGGGTGACGGTGAGCTGAGCCAATTCCGCCCCCTCCGTCGACCGCTGCCTGATCAGCTCGGTCGGATGGGGGGTCTGTTCCACGTGGCACTCGTCTCCCTCCATCCACCGCACCGTCGCAGCCGAGTTCACGTGTGCGGTCAATCGTGCCGGCGAATCCACTGCGGCCAGCCGGCCGCCGGCAATGACCGCGACGCGATCTGCTAGAGCGGCGGCCTCCTCCAAGTAATGAGTGGTGAGCAGAATGGTGGTGCCGTCGCCAGCCAACAGCCTGATGAGATCCCAAAACTGTCGTCTCGCTTCGGGATCGAAACCCGTGGTCGGTTCGTCCAGGAAGAGCAGTTCGGGCTCGGCGATGATGCCGAGAGCGACGTCGAGCCGCCGTCGCTGTCCCCCAGAGAGCGTCCTGACCTTCGAACCAGAACTCGAGGCGAGCCCGACGAGTTCGAGTAGCTCCTCGGGGACGCGAGCGTCGCCGTAGCACTTCGCGAACATTCGCACGGTTTCCAGCACGGTGAGCATCCCGAAGTCGCTGGTTTCCTGCAACACAATGCCGATCCTGGCGCGCCAACTACGCCCCGCAGTCCCAGGATCTTCACCCAAGACGCGCACCTGCCCAGCATCGCGTTTCCGGTGGCCTTCAAGAATCTCGATGGTCGTCGACTTGCCTGCCCCGTTGGGACCGAGGATCGCGAAGATCTCGCCGAAGCCGACCTCGAGATCCAGATCCCGCACTGCGTGTAATCGCCCGTAGGCCTTCGACAAACCACGCACGGTTACCGCGGAAGTCACGAGTGTGCCCCTCCCGCTTCCGGCTCGGCCTGTGCCTCCAGTTCAGCCAGCAGCTCTCGCAGATCGGCGTCCGACAGCTCGTCCATCAGCCGGTTAATATCCCTCTGTTCATCGCGCAAGCGCTCATCACTGTCCCCGTCGGTGACAGGGGCCTGCGGTGGCGATGAATCTTCGGTGGCCGCAGGCACATCGCCGTGGATCGAGTGGAGCTCGGCGAGTACTCGATCGGACAATGAGTTCACGCTGACGCCCCTGAGTATCTCGAGCACTGGGAGGTCGATCGAGAACACCGTGTTGATCCTTATCCGGAAATCCATTGCCATCATGGAATCCAGGCCGATGTCCTCCAGCATGTCGTCTGGCTCGAAATCATCTACGGCACAATCGAAGACAGCTGCGACGATGTGTCGCACCTGTTCCGCAATGACGGCCGGCCTGTCGACCTCCGGAGTAGCCGCGAGAACGACGAGTATCGGGTCATCAGAATCGGTATCAGCAGAAGATGTTTCGGCTGTTCCGAGATCCGAGAACATCAGCGGCAGCCGTCCCCCGAGTCCAGAGTGGCGGGCTCGACTCCAGTCGACACTGATGGCCACGACATTGGGCGTCTTCTGGTTGATGAGCCGATCGAGGATCCGTGCGCCCACTGCGGGTGTGATCAGCTCGATGCCCCGCTGAGCATAGATCTTCTCCAACTTGAGCTCTTCGACCATTCCCACCGACCACGGTCCCCACCCGATGGTGAGTGCTGGGAGGCCCTGCGCCTGGCGGTATTGCGCGAAGGCGTCGAGGAAGGCGTTGGCGGCCGCATAGTTCCCTTGGCCCGGCGAGGCGATGGTCGACCCGGCGGATCCAAACATGACGAAGAATTCGAGATCGTGATCCTTGAAGGTGTCGTGCAGCACGCGAGTACCGGTGACCTTGGGCGCCATCACCTCGGCGAAGTCGGCTTCGCTCGCGTTCACGAGTAGTTGGTCGTTGACCGATCCTGCGGCATGGACGATTCCGCGGACCGGCCTGCCGCCATCTCGGATGTGGTTGCTCAGCCAGGCCCTCACCTGGTCACCGTCGGCTACATCGACACTGGCGGTGGTGATCTGGACACCGATGCGTTCGATCGCCCGGATGGTGGTGACGGTCGCTAAGTGGGGGTCGTCATCGGTAAGTGCCAGCCAACGGTTTCTCGGTGGGATGATGCTTCGGCTCAGCAGCGTGATGTGCCGTGCTCCACGTTCGGCCAGATAAGTGGCCACAATGCGGCCGAGCGCTCCTGGTCCGCCAGTAACGACATAGGTCGCATCGGGGGTGAGCTTGGTGGGGAACGGTCGCGTCAGGCCGTTGCACAGGCGCAGCCGCGGGACGAATGTCGTTCGGCCGCGGATCGCGATCTGATCTTCGGGCCCGCCGTCGAGAAGGTGCTCGCAGATGCGCGCGGCGGTTTGAGCGCGATCGGGGGCTGAATCCGTGTCCAAGTCGATGTCGATGAGGCCGCCCCAGTGTTCGGAGAATTCCTGGTGACCGATGACTCGACCGAGCCCCCAGATGGCGGCCTGGTCGACGGCACCCAGTTGGGTTCCGGGTGCCGGTTGGGCGTTGGCGGTGATCAGATAGAGGCGGGACTTGACGGTGTCGTGCTCAGCGAGGGCTTTGACGAGACGAAGGATGGTGAACGCGCCAAGCTGTTGGCTCTCGTCAGTGGCGGCTGCATCCACGTAACGGCTCTCGGCGCCAAACGAGGAGATGTCGAGTGGCCAGCAGTTGACGATGCCTTCGAGGTCGCCTTCACTGCCGAGGTGTGTGAACAGCTGGCCCATCTGCTCGGGGCATCCGCTGTTCATCACATAACCGCCGTCGATCTCGGTGAGCCCACCGACGGGTTGGTGTTCGACCTTCAGGACGCGGTGCCCGCGGCGGCCCAGTTCTTCGGCGAGGGTTGCGCCGAAGCCGGAGTCGTCGACGAGGATGAGCCAGGACGAATCAATGGCCGGGTTTTCGTGTTCGTCGCGGGCGTCTGTATTCATCTCATCGGACGCGACGCACCATTGAATTTCGAACAGTCCCGTGTCGATGCGATCGGGCGACGTGCGCGACGAGGCGCTCAGCGACTGCACCGAGAAGCCGTCGAAGACGGCGAGCGGCCTCCCGGCACGGTCGGTGATCGTGATGTCGCTCTCGACCTCCTCTCTGGTCGCCGACACGACGCGAACGTGAACCCTCATGTGTTCTTCGGGTGCACCGTAGACGGCGCAATGGCGTATTCGGGTCGGGAGGTATGGTTCCTCGTTTTCTTCCTGCCCGAGAAATGGTGCGCCGAAGAGCGTTTGGAAGGCGCCGTCGACGAGCGCCGGATGAAATCGGAAACGATCGAGTTCGTCGGCGATCGCAGCTGGAATGGTGATGTCGGCTACGGCCCAGTCCTCGCCGGCGGTCACGCCTTGGACGGATCGGAACGCGTCGCCGTAGTCGAATCCGATGGATTGGGTACGGATGTAGAAGTCGTCACCGCCAATCGAGGTGATCGGCTCGGCGCCGTCCGGCGGGTCGTGACGGCGCGGCGCCAACGGAAGGGTGTTGAGCTCTGCGGTCGCGGTGATCGTCCATTTGGAATCCCCGTCAGCCGTGGCCGTGAACGCAGCGAACTCCAGCGTGCCGTCGTCCTCGTTGAGTGTGGTCCTGAGGATGGGGTCACAGGTCTCGTCGAGTATGACGGCGCGGTGAAGCACGAGGTTGTCCACACTGTGGTTCGACCCGTAGATGGCGTTGGCCGCGGCTAGAGCCATTTCGACGTACACCGCCCCGGGTACGACGACGCTTCCCTGCACCCGGTGATCGGCAAGGAACTCGTTGAGCGCGGTGCTCAATTCGGCTTCCCAGGTGGGATGGAGGGCGCTCACCGATTGCCCCAGAAGGTGATGCACCGGCTCGTAGAACAGGGCCTCCGCCGCTTCCTGGGTTTCGTTCCAGAAACGTTTCGTCTGCCACGGGTAGGAAGGGAGCTTGAGGAGTCGACCCCCGTGACGGGGGTGCACGACGTTCCACGCGACGTCACGGCCGTTGCAGTACAGTGCGCCAACGCAGTTGAGCAATGCGCGGCTGTCGTCGTGATCCCGTCGCTGGGTCGCCGTGACCGAGACCTTTTTCTTTCCAGCCGTTTCGAAGATCGATGCCGTCAGAACGGGATGTGGACCCAACTCGACGAAGTGGGTGAATCCGTCCTCCAGCATCCGACGGATCGCCGGTTCGAAGAGGACGGTGGCGCGCGTGTTCTGCCACCAGTAAGCGGCGCCGGCCTGGTATCCGTCCAACCGTTCACCGGTGACCGTCGAATACAGCGGAAGCGTGGCCGCTTTCGACGACAAACCCTCGAATGCGCTTAAGAGGACGTCCTTCACCCCCTCCATGTAGTGCGTGTGATACGGCACCTTGACGGAGAGATACCGGTTGAAGATGCTGGCCTCGTCCAACTGCCGGGCCATGTCGTCGAGGAGGTCGCTGTCGCCGGCGACGGTCACTGCCGACGGGCCGTTGATCGCAGCCACCGATAGCCGCCGTCCGAATTCGCCGAGAACCTTCCCGTCGATCGTCCGCATCAGCGATTCGGCGTCGAGGCCGACGGCGAGCATCCGGCCCTTTCCGCTCGTACGGTGCTGGAGTCGGCTTCGGTGGTAGATCACCTCAATCGCCTGCTCGAAGGTGAGCAGACCGGCGAGATAGTGAGCGGCTACTTCACCGGCGCTGTGGCCGATGACGGCATCTGGGCGTATCCCGAACTGCGCGAGCTGCTCGGCCAGTGCGATCTGAATGGCGAAGTTGGCCGGTTGCGCGACGTCCGTCTCTGCCATGCGAGAACGGGTCTCATCGCGTCGGAGCTCGTCGATGAGAGACCAGTCCGTGTAACGGGACAGCTCTCGGTCGCTGCGCAGGATGCTGTCGGTGAATGCGGCGAAGACATCCAGCAGCCCCCGGCACATCTTCCACCACTGGGGGCCCATGCCAGGACACACGAATGCGAGTCTCGGCGCGGTGGCAACAGTGCAGCCGGAGGAGATCTGCCCGCCGTCGGCAAGGGCTTGAAGCTGTTCTCGCGCATCGGCGATGCTGTCTGTGATCACGGTGTGCCGGTGGTTCAGATGCGTGCGTCGCTGGCCGAGCGTGTAACCCAGATCCGACAGCGTGACATTGGGGTGAGCGGCCAGATTCTCGGCCAATTGACCGGCCGTCGCGACCAGTGCTTCGTCGCTACGCGCCGAGATCGGCAATATGGTTGGCACCAGCTGAGGGGGGGCCGTGCCGGAGGCGCAGACCGGGGCAGGCGGCTCGGCGAGCACCACGTGGGCGTTGGTGCCCCCGAATCCGAACGAGTTCACCCCAACTACGCGTCGCTCGTAGTCGGGAAATGGGCGACCCGTTCCAGGGACTTCGATCCTCAGGTCCGCGAGAGATACGCGTCGGTTCGGAGTCTTCAGATGCAGATTGGCCGGGATGTATCCGTGCTTGACCACCAACGCCGCCTTGATCAGTCCGGCCACACCGGCGCCGGCCTCGAGGTGGCCGATGTTGGTCTTGACCGATCCGATCAGGAGGGGATTCGTTGCCGGCCGATCCAACGTCAGCGCGCATGCGAGCGCCCGCATCTCGATGGGGTCGCCGAGAGGCGTTCCGGTGCCGTGCGCTTCCACGTACCCGACCTCGGTCGGCCGGACACCCGCTCGTCGAAGTGCAGTTCGGATTGCAGCTTCTTGGGCTTCCTCGCGGGGCACGGTGATGCCGTCGGTGTGACCGTCTTGCGACACCGCCGTGCCGAGGATCTGTGCGTAGATCTCATCGCCGTCGTCAAGCGCCCGCTGAAGAGGTTTGATGACGACGATCGCGCCGCCTTCTCCACGCGCGTAACCGTCCGCGGAGTCGTCGAAGGCCTTGGAGCGTCCTTCGGGACTGAGAAATCCGCTCTTCGATTCCGCGATGGCAGTATTGGGCCCAATCATGATGTTCACGCCGCCGGCCAGGGCGAGATCGCACTCACCGTTCCAGATGCTCTGCGCCGCAAGGTGCACCGCGACAAGCGAGCCGGAACACGCCGTGTCGATCGTCATGCTGGGTCCGCGGAAGTCGAAGGCATACGAGATCCGGTTCGCCAGCATCGTCATCATCATCCCGGTGGCTGAATGAGACTTGAACCGGTAGCGACTGGTGCGGCCCTGATTCTGCAGCAGTTGATAGTCGAGGGTGAAGCCGCCGATGAATACTCCGACATCGGTGCCCGCCAATCCGTCGGCGGGTATTCCCCCATCTTCCAGCGCCTCCCACGCGGCGCGCAGCAGGAGGCGCTGCTGCGGATCGAGTGAGTGCGCCTCGCGCGGGGACATCCCGAAGAACTGGGGATCGAATTGATCGATCTCCCTTAGGAATCCGCCTCGGCGGGTGACGATTTTTCCGACCTTCGACGGGTTTGGGTCGTGATATCGTTCGGCGCTCCAGCGTGTTTCGGGAACGACACACGTGGCGTCGGTTTCGCTGCACAGCAAGCTCCAAAGGCTTTCCGTGGAATCGGCACCGCCCGGAAGGCGGCATCCGATCCCGACGATGGCCAACGGCTGGTGGCTGCCGTGTTCAGTGAGCATGGTCATCTTCTGCCCTCACAACCGGCACGGATCGCGGGAACCTGGTCAACTCGACTGAAGGGCCGGTGAGCTGGCGACGATCCAGTCGCCGATAATCGGGTTGTTCGCCTGTTCCTGGCGGTAGGCCGATCGCAGCTCGTGCAGGAGCGAATCCCGTTGCCACGCTTGCACCTGTCGCATGACATCGTCGTCTCCGAACATCGACGATTTCTCCGCGATGATGGTCTCGACCAGCTGACCTGCCAGCTGACGCAGCAGCCGAGCATTCGCGTCGAATTGTTCGGCGAAGTTTGGGCTGGTTCCCATCATCGCGGTGTGCAGCGCCACCATGAAGTTCAGAGGCGAATACAAGTCGACGAACGGCACAGAGGAGGTGCCGCTTTCCACTGCGGCCCACTCCCGAAAGAATCGTTGAACACGGTTACTCAGAGCGATGAGCCCGTCGAGGTAGGGGACGAAGCCAGGATCGTCGGCGACGCTCACAAACCGGCCATTCATGTAGAGCAGACCGATGAAGCCCCAGTAGAACGCGACATCCCAGATGATCTTCGCCGACATCACGGTCGGCGTGCCCATCAGGGTGTATTGATCCTGATAGACGGCGAGCCACATTTCGGCGAGCGATCGGAAGATAGAGTCGCTGATTTGAGTTCGTGCGACGACGTCCTCACCGTTCAGTTCACGGGCGATCATGTCGGTGATCAGGCCGTTGCCGATCGCGACCAGATCCAGTCCCGACGAATACAACGGATCCAGGAATACGCCAGCGTCGCCGGTAAGGCACCATCGGTCGCGTCCGTCGAAGACCTTCGTCGCACTGTGGCTGTATTTCTTCATGACCCGGAAGTCCCTGATCAGGTGGGCATGCTCCGCGATAACCGCGGCGCACTGCGGCTCATGTTCACGAAGCCACGCCCTGGCCTTGGCCAGCGTGTTGAACTCGTCGAATCTGTGGAATGCCGGGTCGGCCACGATACCGACGCTGGTGGCACCCGAGGCAAGTCGAATCAGCCAGACCCAGTACCCCTCGCCCATGAGATGGTTGGTGGACATCGCACGGTCACCCTCGATGAGGCGCCCTTGCCAGGTCGGGTCGTCGCTCCAGCGGCCGACGTCGATCTCCGTTGCGACGCGAAACCAGGAAGCATTGCAATCGTGCTCGTTGGCCCGCTTGAGATGCAATTGCCGAGGCAGCATCCGGTTCCGGCCCGACGCGTCGACCACCCACCGTGCCGTGGTCCGCGAGACTGCGTCGCCGTTCTGAAACGAAATCGTGTGCGGACGGTTCTCGGAGCCGAATTCCACGGAACGCACTCGGCCAGCGGCGATATCGACGCCCTCCGACTGGCAGCGTCGGTTGAGCTCGTTTTCCAACCTGCCGCGGTCGATTTGGTAAGTCACCTGCGGGACGAACGAGGAACTTCCGAGTTCCATCCGTTGCGAAATATCGGTGTTTTGCTCGTGTGAGAAGAACATCCGCAGGCCCATCTTGCGAATGTGTGAGGTGCTCAAGTGGTCGGCCAAACCCAGGTGATCCCGTAGGTAATGCGCCGACACCTCGACGGTCGACTCACCGACCGTGTGGATAATTTCGGGCAACGGGTGGGCGTTCGGCTCGATCACCAGAATCCGCGTGGTTGGACGCGCTCCGCGAATCTCCAGCGCCAACGTGAGAGCAGCCACGCCTCCTCCGACGATGCTCACGTCGTGATCTGTTGCTGGGTTATCGGCATGCGAGAGCCGCGATCTGATGCGTTGCGCGAGAGCCTCTCGTGTCTCCTGACTCATCTGCGACACCTGCGCTCGCCCGTCCACGCGTTAGTCCTCCCTCGAGTAGTGCCGACGTACCCAACCGTCCGACCGCCAAGCAGGCTCCGCCTGCCGCCACGGAGATGGGGACTCGCTCGGCATTCGATGCACAAGCGATGCAACACCGGGTCCGCGACGAGCGAATCACACTCGCGGCACGGGTGCATCGTGAGATTGATTACGGATTTCTGACGTCTTCCCCGGCGTCGACTTTCGAGGGCTGGTTGGCCTTTCTTGGAGACGGGAGGGGCCACCACTCCCGCAGTCGGACTCGTGGCACAGCATCCCGCCTTCTTTGATCTTGACGGCATCGAGTTCCCGACGTTGTCCATGTCGGCAAACCACATCCCGAAGATTGACAGGACACGCCAGCCTTCGCCGTTTTGCGACGTTGTCGTTGCCGGCGCAGAGCGCGGCCGCGTTCACACTCCGGCGGATAGACGACTTCCGACGGGATACCCTTACACACTGCTGGGCGTTGCCACTGTGGTGACCGCCGTCAGAGCTGACGCTGGGTCGGCACCAGACTCGCGCATATCCTGTGCACGGTTCGACAATGAGTTGAGGTCAACCCACCACCGAGCCGCTGCTGTGGTGCGGTGCGCGCAGTCGCGAGAAGTGTCCCAGGTCAAGGCTTCGGTTAATCTGCGGAAGGTGCAGTTGCACAGGGTCGATGTCATGGTCGCGGCCCTCATCGCTGGCGGCAATCAGCGCAGACATCACGAGACCAATCATCGGCGCATTTTTGAATTGATTACCGCTAGTGCCAATTGCCAGATAGAAACCCGGTCGCGACGTCTTGTCGTAGATCGGTGTCCAATCGTCAGTGACGTCGTAGGCCGATGCGAGACCGCGTGGCGAAGGTGGAATGCGCAGCCCGGGCATACGGCGGGCAGCACGGTAGACGTTGGACTCGTAGCCGCGAACGGAGGCCGTTGTTGAGTAGCAGTCTGGGTCGTCGATCCATTCCAGTTCGTCGCACGCGGGTTCCAGCCCTCCGACGAGCAGAGTGCCGCCGGGATGGGGTCGGAAGTAGGTGCCGAGGTCGGCATCGGTGACACACATTCCGTCCGTGTCGACGGTGAATCCGTCGGGTGCGTCGAGTACATGAACCTCTTGGCGAAGTGGTCGTGTGCGCACGTGCATTTCATCTGCGACGCCGGCCATTTCGACAACCTGCGACGACCACGGGCCTGCGCAATTGATCGCGATCTCGGCTGCCACCCGTTCCCCTGATGCTAGAACGACTTCGCTCACGCGCCCGTCCCCTGGGATGGCGACGACCTTCTGACGGAAACGGAAAACCGCACCGAGACGGCGTGCGGCATTTGCGAGATTCACTGCGGCGAGTTGTGGATCGTCGACGAAGCCGCCCTGCGGAGTCCATAGGCATGCCAACTCGCCATCGGGGTCAGCGAAAAAGGCTGGCGAGTCGACCGGTGCCGGCGGCCCGAAGCGTCGGGGATCCAGTTCTGTACAGCGTCGCCGCGCTGTCTCAGCGTCCCAAAATTCCCACACGACACCGGCCGTGTCGAAGAGTGACTGCAGCCGCTCCAGTGACAGCAACGGGGTCTCGTAGACCACCGCGCCCACCTGGTAGAACCGGGCGAGCGGTTCGGTTTCGCCTGTCACATCGGGCCATTGCCACCACATGTGCGCGGATTCGAGGGCGAGAGTTACGCCGTCGATGTACGAGTAGTGGAATCTGATGACTGCGGACGAAGAACTTGTGGTTCCGGCGGCGACGCCGGGTCCTGAGTCGAGGACGGTGACTTTGTGTCCGCGCTGGACCAGTGCCAACGCCGCCGAGCAGCCGACGATTCCTGCGCCGATGATGATGGCGTCTGACCGATCTGTCATGCCCTTAGGCCCCGGAGGGCTCGACGACTGGTCGACCCGTTCGAGCGCGTTTCGAGCTACGCGGTGCTTCTCGGCTAGGCCGCCGCTCCATCCGGCGCGCGAGAACTGTCAACGGATAGCAGATGACGAAGAAGAACAGGAGCACGCCGGCAAAAATCGGCGCCGCATGGCCGTCGCCGGCGGACAGCTGGTAGTACTCCACCGCTTGGCGGGACCGCTGGAGAACCTCGACCACGCCGATCAGCGAGGCTAGCGTCGTGGCTTGGATGAGGTCCACGATGAGATTGACGACGGGCGGAATCATTCGCCGGCTGGCTTGCGGCAGCACTACGAGGCGCATGACGGCTGCCCACTTGAATCCGAGAGCCGTCGCAGCCTCGAACTGGGCGGTGGGTATTGAGCGCACTGCGCCGCGCACGACCTCCATCACATTCGCGCTTCCCCACAGTGAGAGTGCGGCGATGGCTGCAGGAGTCGACGCTAGATCAAGTCCTAGTGACGGGGAGACGAAGAAAACGATGAAAAGCGTTACCAGTACCGGAAGTCCACGGAACAACTGAAGGTAGAGCGTAAGAGCCCATCGGACTGCGTTGTTCCAGCGTCCCGCGGGCAAGCAGAGCAGCACGCCCAGGATGACCCCGAGGACGACTGCGATCACAACAGAGGCCACGGCGATGACGATGGTTTGCAGGGCGCCCGAGGCAACGAGCTTGAGCGTGGGGCCGATCCACGAGAAGTCGTTCATCAAACACCTGCTCCCAGTGCGTAGCGACGGCCGATGAGGTGCATGACTGAGCTGAGAACCAAGACCAGGGCGAGATATACGATGCCCAGGACCACGAATAATTCGACGGTTCGGAAGGTTTCGGCCGATAGCTTTTGCACGGTGAACGTCAACTCGGCCAGGCCAATGCCGAGCATGAGTGCCGAGTTCTTAAGGATCGAGATCATGGTGTTGGTCAGCCCGGGCAAAGATAGCCGCGCACCGATTGGCACCGTGATGCTGAGAAACGTTCGCGTACGCGAAAAGCCAAGCGCCCAAGCGCCTTCCAGGTAACGATGGGCCACTGCGCCGAGGCCGGCTCGGAAGTTCTCGACGTTGTACGCACCACCCCACGCCACCAGAGCGATGCATCCGACAACGAATGGGCTGAGTGTGATGCCCAGTGTCGGCAGAACGAAGAACAGCGTGAACACCTGGACCAGCAGCGGCGTGTTGCGGATCGCTTCGACGTAGATGCGTACGGCCTGCCGCAGCACTGGAATGCGAAGTTCGCCAATGGCGGCGCCTATCAGACCGACGATCAACGACCCGACGATGCCGATGGCGCTGATCTTGAGGGTCATCAAGAATCCAGCCCACAGCACGTCTGCGTACTCGATAACGGCGAGGTCGCGCAGGGCGGTTGCCGAGGTCATGAGCAATCCGCGAGAGTGTCTTCGTCTGTGTAGGCGATGTTCTGGCCGGGTCGTGGCATGTTCTTGGCGAACGCATCGCGAGCTTTCGGGTCGGTCACTACGCTGCCGAAGAACTCCCAGAGCTTGTCTTTCGCCTGAAGGTCGGCCAACACGGCGTCTACGTACTGCTTAGCCGCCTGGTTGCCTTGCTTTATTCCTATGCCCCATGGTGTTTCTGCTTTGTCGTCACCGACGACCTTGAGGCTTGGGTCTTTCAGCGTGAGGCCGAGCAATAGCGTGCTGTCTTCGGCGAACGCAACTCCCCGGTCTGCCTTTAGGGCCGCGACCGCATCGCTCGTCGAGTCGAGGAGTAACTGCTTGGAGTCGGCAAAGCAGTTGGCTAGGTATGTGCTCGACGTGGTACCAGTCTTTGTGATGACGGGCTTTCCCTTGATATCCGGCCATCCGTTGATCGGCGAAGAGTCGGTGACGAGAAGCTTTGCTCCACTGGTGAAATACGGCGTGGAGTAGTCGATCGTCTGATCGCGATCCTTCGTGTAGCCCAACGTTGAGATGATGAGGTCGATCTTGCCGGTATCGAGATAGGGAATTCGATTCTGTGGAGTCACGCAGGTGAACGCCACCTTCGACTCGTCGCCGAATGCGTAGGCGGCCAGGGTGCGCGCAACCTCGGCGTCATACCCCGCGTTCTTCCCCTCGATGTCGGTATAGCCGAATGGCGGATAGTCACAAGCGATTCCGACCCGGATTGTCCCGTGCTCTACCCACGGTTGGGGTGCTGCAACTGCGAGGCTGACCGGCTGATTGGGCTTGGCTGGTGAATTGCCATCCGGACTGCCGCCGCATGCGGCGACGGAAAACGTCATGCCGATTCCCGCGATGGCGGCGATGGCGCGCGTTAGGTTCACGATTCAGGTCCTCTGCTTGGTGGTAGGTGATTGACGGTGTTGTTCGTTCAGGCGAGAACTTTTTGCAGGAAGCGGCGCGCCCTGTCGCTGGATGGATTGGTGAGCACCACTTTGGGCGGACCGTCCTCGACAATCTCGCCACCATCGATGAAGATCACGCGGTTGCCGACTTCTCGGGCGAATCCCATTTCGTGGGTAACGGCGAGCATGGTCATGCCGCTGTCGGCGAGCTCTCGCATGACATCGAGCACTTCGCCGACCAGTTCGGGGTCCAGCGCCGACGTCACCTCGTCGAAGAGCATGACGTGTGGCTTCATCATCAGCGATCGGGCAATGGCGACCCGCTGCTGCTGGCCCCCCGACAATTGATGGGGCATGCTTGTTTCCTTGCCCTTCAAGCCGACCCGATCGAGCAGCACCTCGGCTTCTTGCTCGGCGGCGCTGCGCGGCGTCTTGAGCAGCCTGCGGCACGCGAGCGTGAGGTTGTCCATGACGTTGAGGTGAGGGAAGAGATTGAACTGCTGGAACACCATCCCCACTCGCTGACGGATTTTGTTGAGATCAGTCGATCGATTGGTGATGTCGTGTCCCTCGATCACCACCTGTCCGGCGGTGGGGCGTTCCAACAAGTTGATGCAGCGCAGTAGTGTGCTCTTCCCGCCGCCCGATGGTCCGATCACGGCGACGACATCGCCGCGGCTAACGGCCAGATCCACGCCACGTAACACAACGTTGTCTCCGTAGGACTTCTCGACGCCGCGCAGCTCGATCATTGGCCCCGCGTCGAGCGAGCGGTGTTCGGCATCGCTGTTGATTTGCTTGTCTGCCATCAGTTGCTCACCCGATCTTTTGTGGTGTGTATCACGTCTGGGTGGGCTCAGGTTAAGAGCACATGCGATGCGTGCAATACACATGTTGCTTCTACAGCAACGCAAATATGCGGCGATCCTTGGCTACCTTGGATGGCAGCGAGGCGTCTGTGCTGCGGCGTTGTGCACTGACAACCGGCATCACTCATGATGAGGCCAGCGATGCGAGCGCCCCGGTGTTGTCGATCCAGCAGCCAGAGGCCGGCCGCTTGTTGACACTCAGCGCGCGGGTCGAGAGTCCCTCGCCTCTGCGTGCCCCGCGAGGAATCCTCGGCGGTCTCCGGTGGTTCGGGGTTCGTCGAACATGGCGAATGCACGCTCGCGTGCGCCCGCGTCGGCTTCGGTGGTCAGCAACAGTTGAAGGAGCAGCCGCGACTTCAAACTGTCGAGTAAACCGCTGGGAATAATGCCCATTCGGCGCAGATCGAGTTCGCCGCCGGTGCTGCCGTACGTGGATCTCAAGGTAGGCCCGGCGAACGTTCGTGGGCTGTAGACCACGGGTACGGCGCGGACAAGCTGCTTCAGCCCCGCAACCCACGCTGACGGGACGGACCCACCCCCCAGCGCCTCGATAACCAGACCGCGGTAGCCGGCCGCGGTGGTCAGCGAAAGAATCCGCCCATCGTCGCCGAGTGCTGATTGCACCAGCGCGACAGGTGCGGTGGCTGTCGGCGGGCTCAGCTTGAACAGTGGACGATCGATGACAGACATTGATGTCATCCGCACGGTGTCTTTCTGCACCGATCCGGCGGGTCCGGAAACCGCTGAATTGAAGGCTGCCAATGCGCCAGAGTGGGACTTACGGACCTGCCAGGCGTAATGGATCTCTCCGCCCATAGCCACCAAGACACCCTGGCCACGCGCATGGGGGTGCGCAGCCACGCGTAGTCCATCGCGGAGATTCGCCGGTCCGTCACTACCTGGAAGGGCGCCGTGTCGCATCGCTCCCACAACGATGAGGGGCTCGTCGCGATCCCAGAGGAGATCTAGCACGAAGGCAACCTCTTCGAGCGCATCTGTGCCGGTCGTCACGACGACCCCAGAGGCACCCGCATCGATGTGTCCGCCTAACTGCTCGAGCAGGGCCGCCAGGCGAGGAATGTCGAGTTCGGCGGAAGAGACGCCTTCCGACAACAGCAACTCGGCCTCCGGCAGGTCGTCGATGGGCCGCAGGGACAAGTCGAGCACACCACGCATGAATGTAGGGTCGGGTCGGGCGATGGCCTGACTCCGCCCCCAGCAGTTGGCACACACGCGATGGTGCCACCCAGAGGTGCCACGACTACCCGGTGGAAATTGTTCAACCGCTTCACGGCATGCCGGACCTGCCAAGCGATTTGGTGATGGCCGTGCTGGCCGCCGTCAGCAGCCGGCCATAGTTGTCCACCGAGCCGATGACGCGCGGCGTCGGCCCGGAGATGTTCACGACAGCCATGATGTGCCGGTCAACACCGCGCACGGGTGCGGCCACCGAAGTAAGACCTACCTCAACCTCTTCAGAGGCAACCGCGTAACCCTGTTGGCGCTCCCGCCGAAGCCGCTCCGTCAAGGTGTGCAGATCGCGCGGCGCGTTGGGAGCGGCCCTCAGGTTGGAAACGATGTCGTCACTAGTCAACGCCTCGATGACGTCGTCGTCGGCGTCGAACATCAAGGCCCGGCCCGACGCCGTGTAATGCATTGCCGAACGTCGGCCGACCCATCCCCCTCCCCGCAGTGAATTCTGCGACTCCTCACGCATGACCGTCAGCGAACGATTGGCCTCCTGCACCGACAGCAAGGCGACCTCACCTGTGCGTGCAACCAGAGTCTGCAACACGGGCCGTGCCGCTCGAATCAGCACTTGGTCACCCGCGCCGGCGGCCATGACCCTAACCCGCCAACCGAGCCGATACCGGCGCGTTTCGGGGTCTTGCTCGAGTACATGTGCACGACTCAGGGACCGCAGCATTCGCGAGACTTGACTGCGCTCGCGCCCAACGAGCCGCGCGAGTTCACTCACGGAACGTTCGACGCTTCTGCCGGAGCTGTCGACCTCGAAGGCGAGCAGCAGCTGCGCGACCCGCTCGGCGGTCGACATCAGACCCTGCTGGCTCGGTTCGTTACGTGCACTCACAACAACACACCACCTTGACGAGTCCAACACCTAGCCGACTAGAGATATACCTCTGTTGCTGTTAGAGCAACAAGAGGCCTATCACTGCAATCCACGTATCTAGGGTGTGAATGCCCCAACACTTCCCGGAAGGACGCTGACACGATGTCGGAAGACGCCACTGCTGCACCGAAGCTCAACAGAGTGCTCTACGGAAAGCAGACTCAGCTATCCCTCCAATCGTTCACCCAAAGAGCGAGGCGCCTTCGCGACATCCCCGCCTTCGTCCGCAATTACGCGTTGGTGAAACGAGCTG
>Ga0207688_10000465_pt1 | contig 19361 bp, 20 predicted proteins | sample KBSMiscanthusM4_FD_184296 | JGI IMG/M metagenome (GOLD analysis project Ga0207688, IMG submission 184296) | Miscanthus rhizosphere microbial communities from Kellogg Biological Station, Michigan, USA - M4 (SPAdes) (version 2) | ecosystem: Host-associated > Plants > Roots > Rhizosphere ...
TGGCTCGGCCTGTGCCTGACCGGCCGCGCCGCCACCACGGCGGTCACGGCCACGCTGCACTGGCTCACCAACACCCGTGACCTGCACCGCATCCGCTACGACGACGGGCTGCTGCGGGCGGCGGCCGTGGATGCCGCCAAGCTGCCCGAGCTCCTGCCCACGAACACCGTGCTCGGCCCGCTCGCGCCGAACGCCGCCGAGGCGCTCGGCCTCGCCGCCGGCGTGCCGGTGGTCGCGGGCACGCCGGACACGATGTCGGCCGCGGTCGGCGCCGGCGCCGTGGCCGACGGCGCCGCACACCTGTACGTGGGCACGTCGTCCTGGCTGTCCTGCCACGTCGACTTCAAGCGCACCGACCCGCAGCACGGCATCGCCTCGCTGCCCTCCGCCCTGCCCGGCCGCTACCTCGTCTCCGACGAGCAGGAGACCGCCGGTGCCTCGCTGGAGAAGCTCAGCGCGCTCGTCGGGGCCGAGATCCCCGAGCTGCTGGCCGAGGCCGCCGCGGTCCCCGCGGGCGCCGGCGGCGTGCTCTTCACCCCGTGGCTGAACGGCGAGCGCACGCCGGTCGACGACCACCTCGTGCGCGGCGGGTGGCTGAACATCGGCCTCGACACCACGCGGGCCCAGCTCGCCCGCGCGACGCTCGAGGGGGTGGCGCTGAACCTGCGCTGGATGCAGGGGCCGGTCGAGCGCTTCGCCCGCAGGCGCCTGGACCCCCTGGCGTTCGTGGGCGGCGGCGCGCGCTCGGAGCTGTGGTGCCAGATCATGGCCGACGTGCTCGACCGCGAGGTGCGCCAGATCGCCGACCCAATCGACGCCAACGTGCGCGGCGGCGCCCTCCTGGCCGGGCTCGCGCTGGACGCGCTCTCCGTCGACGACATTCCCGGCCGCGTCGCTGTGGCGGGCGTCTATCGGCCGCGGCCGGACACCCGCGCGACCTACGACGCCCTGTTCGCCGCGTTCCGCGGCCTGTACAAGTCCACGCGTCGCCTGTACCGGAGGCTGAATGACCGATCCCCTGGATGACATCCGTGCGTCGCTGAAGCCCTACCGCGGGCGGGTGGACGCGTTCGCGCGCCTGCCCGAGCGCGGGCGCGCGCGCGCCGACGTGCTGACCGAGCTCGCCGAGCTGGCCGACGCCGAGCGCGAGGCCTGGCTGAGCGGGCACGCCTCGGGCGCCGTCTACCAGGGCGACCCCGAGCACGTGGCCTTCCTCAGCGAGGCCTACCGGCTGCACTCCCAGAGCAACCCGCTGCACGTCGATCTGTGGCCGAGCGCGACGAAGTTCGAGGCCGAGATCGTCTCGATGACCGCGGGCATGCTCGGCGCCGACGCCACCGAGGACGCGATCGTGGGCACGGTCTCCTCCGGCGGCACCGAGAGCATCCTGCTCGCGATGAAGGCCTACCGCGACCAGGCGGGCCGGCCGGACCCGCAGATGGTCATCCCCTCCACTGCGCACGCGGCGTTCATGAAGGCGGCGGCCTACTTCGGCATCGAGCCGGTGCGGGTGCCGGTGGGCGCCGACATGCGCGCCGACGTGGCCGCCACCGCGGACGCGCTGACCGACCGCACGGTGGTCGTGGTGGGCTCGGCGCCGAGCTACCCGCACGGGGTCATCGACCCGATCGAGGAGCTGGCCGCCCTGGCCGCCGGCCGGGGCGTCGGCTTCCACACCGACGCCTGCCTGGGCGGGTTCGTGCTGCCGTGGGCGCGCCGCCTGGGCCGCGACGTGCCGCCGTTCGACTTCGCCGTGCCCGGCGTGACCTCGATGTCGGCCGACACGCACAAGTTCGGGTACGCGGCCAAGGGCACGTCGGTGGTCCTGTACCGCGGCGCCGAGCTGCGCCACGCCCAGTACTTCGCCATCGCCGACTGGCCCGGCGGCCTGTACTGCTCGCCGACCTTCGCCGGCAGCCGCCCCGGCGCGCTGAGCGCCGCGTGCTGGGCGGCCATGGTCTCGATCGGCGAACAGGGCTACCTCGAGGCGACCGACCGCATCCTCCGCGCGGCCGACACGATCAAGGCCGGCATCGCCGCCATCGACGGCGTGGACGTCATCGCCGACCCGCTGTTCTGCGTCGCCTTCGCCTCCGAGGCGGTCGACATTTACCGCGTGGCCGACGCCATGACCGCCCGCGGCTGGAGCCTGAACGGCCTGCAGCTCCCGCCCGCGGCGCACATCTGCGTGACCCAGCGCCACACGATCGAGGGGGTCGCGGAGCGGTTCGTGGCCGACCTGCGCGACGCCGTCTCCGACGTCCGCGTCGCCCCCGACGCGCAAGGCGGGATGGCGCCCATCTACGGCGCTGCGGCTACCCTGCCCGCGTCGGAGGTCACCGGAATGCTCCGGGGCTACATGGACCTCTGGTTCGAGGTCTGACGAGACCCCTACCCTTGCTCTCGCGTTGATTCCGCTCAAGGCCAACGTGCCGGCGTGGCGCCTCGCGTACGCCACGCTCGCTGTGGCGGCGGCGTGCGCCGTCGCCTTCGCCCTGCTGCTCGACCGCGCAGCGTTGCTGTGGCCCGCGGTGTTCCTGGTCGGGAACATGGTCGCGATCTGGACCTTCGGCAGCGGCGTCGAGCCGCTGATCGGGCACCTGCGCACGCTGGCGCTGCTCGCCGGCGCGGGCGCCGGCGCGGTGGGGCTCAACGCGCTGCTGGCCGATCCCGCCCCGGCGTGGGCGGTGGTCAGCGCGGCGCCCGCCCTGGTCGGGCTGGTGACGCTGTTCGCCCTGCGGCCGCGCGCGCGCGTGATCGTGTTCAGCGCCGTACCGCTGTTCGGGGGCGTGATCGAGGTGCCGCTGGCGGTGGTCGCGGTGGCCTGGCTCGGGCTCGAGGCCCTCGCGGTGGCGATGTGGTGATGGCCCGCTCCCTCATCCTGATCATGGCCCTGGCCTTCACGCTGCTGCTCGGGGCACTGACCGCCGTGACCGCCGCCAAGCACGGCGTGGACATCCTCGTCGTGGTCTCGGCGATCGTCCTGGCCCTGTTCGCGGTCGGGATCCTGGGCGCGCTCCTCAACCCACCCGAGGGGCCGGACGAGTGAGCCCGTACTCGGTGCTGTCGGAGCCCTCGCGGCGCGGGCGCCCGCCGCGGCGCCGGCGCGTGTGGCCGTGGGTGCTCGTGGTCCTGGTCGTGCTCGCCGCCGCCGTGGCGGTGCCGACCGCGCTCGACCACGCCAGCGACGAGGGCAACGCCAACACCACCGCCAAGCGCAGCGTCGGCGGTGGCGACGACTCGGGCCTGAACGGCAAGCCGGCCGTGGCCACGTCGCCCAACGTCAACCCGACGATCGCGGCCTACGCCCGCCATCCGATTTCCGCCGCCGACCGGGTGACCATGCACTTCAAGGTCCCGCCCACGGCCGGGCTGCTGTTCGACGTTCGCACCGGCAAGGTGCTGTGGGCGCGGCACCCGAACAAGGTCCTGTCCATCGCCTCGCTGACCAAGATGATGACCGCGCTGCTGGTGGTGCGGAACGAGCCCGCCGACGCCGACGTCCGGGTGACCAAGCAGGCGCTGGCCTACAAGGGCTCCGCCATCGGGATCCTGCCCAAGCACAAGACGGTGCAGCTCGAGACCATGCTCTACGGGCTCATGCTGCCGTCGGGCAACGACGCGGCGATCGCGCTGGCGCAGAAGGTCACCGGGGGCAGCGTGCGCAAGTTCGTGCGGCGCATGAACCGACAGGCCCGCAAGTACGGCCTGACCTGCACCCACTACTCGGGCCCCGACGGCTTCGACGACAAGGGCAACAAGTCGTGTGCCCGCGACCTCGCGGTGCTCGGGCGCCAGATCCTCAAGAGCCCGCGCCTGGCCCGGATCGTGCGCACGCGCAAGGCCGTGCGGCCGTTCCCGGTCAAGGGCCACCGGATCTACCTCTACAACAACAACACGCTCATGGTGCGCCGCAACTACCCGGGCGTGACCGGCGTGAAGACCGGCTACACGAACAAGGCCGGCCACTGTCTCGTAGCCACGGCCAAGCGCGGCGGCCGCCAGCTCGGGATCGTGCTCCTGCACTCGCCCGACACCGCCGACCAGGGCTCCAAGCTGCTCAACGCCGGCTTCAAGAAGGTCGGCACGTAGGCGTTTGAGACCGACTTGACATTGCCGCCGCCGGGCGGTGGTGGGATGCTCGTTGTGCGAAGGAGGTTCCGATGCGCTCGCTGTGGGCGCTGTGCCTATCGCTCATCGTGGTCCTGGCTGCGGCGTCCGGCGCCGCGGCGGCGCCGAGCATCGTCGAGTTCCCGCTGCCGGCAACCGGCGGCAGCCCGACGGACCTGGCCACGGGCGCCGACGGCAATCTGTGGGTCTCGCGCGAGGGCGCGATCAACCGCGTGACGCTGGGTGGCTTCGCAACCCAGTTCCCCCTGCCCGACGCGAATGCCCTCGCCCAGGGCATCACCGCCGGCCCGGACGGACGGCTGTGGTTCGCCGAGTTCTTCAAGTTCAACGAGTTCGGCAGGATCGGGTTGGACGGGACCTTCTCGATGGTCCCGTTCGCGGTCCCGGGCCAGCTGGGGGACTTCGCACTGGGCCCGGACGGCAACATGTGGGCTGCCGTGCCCTTCGGGGGGACGCCGCGGGTGACCAAGTTCTCCCCGTCGGGTGTGGTGCTCGCCGACTACAACTCCGGGCCCGAGCGCCTTCCCCGGCGGATCGTCTCCGGGCCCGGCGGCGCGCTGTGGCTGACCGAGTCGCGCGACACCCAGAAGTTCCCCGACCGCGTCGCGAGGATCACCACGAGCGGCGCACTGACGGAGTTCATCGCGCCCGTGAGCCAGTTCGTCAACGACATCGCGGTCGGGCCCGATGGCAATCTGTGGACGATCGAGACCGTCGACCCGACCGGTCCGACGCTCGCCGTGCGCACGACGCCCGCCGGGACCCGCGCGCAGTTCGACCTCGCGCCCGGCTCCAACTTCGGCAAGATCGTCCTCGGCCCCGATGCCAACCTGTGGGCGACGCTGCCCCAGGCGGGCGAGATCGCCCGCATCGCCACCAACGGAGCGGTGGACCGGTACCCGTTGCCGACGGCCGGAAGCGCGCCGGGCGGCCTGGTCACCGGGCCGGACGGCAACCTCTGGGTCGCCCAGACGAAGCCTCCCCAGCTCGCCCGCGTCACCCCCGAGCCCCCCGGCTCGGGCTTGGGCGGCGGTGGGGCGGGCGCGGCGGGCCCCACCGGTGCGGCGAGCCCGACGACAGCAGCGCCGCCCGCGACGGCTGCGGACCTGGAGGGGCCCACGGTGAGCGGCCTGCGCGCCGACCCGCGGACCTTCGTCGTCGGCCGCGCGCCCACCCCCACAACGGGCGTGGCCGTCCGCCGCAAGCGTGCCACGACCCTGCGCTACACGCTTTCGGAGGCCGCGACGGCGGCGCTGCGGATCGAGCGCGCCCGCGCGGGCCGGCGCATCCGTGGCACGTGCCGCCGGCCGGCCAAGACCGGGCGCAAGGGGCGCCGGTGCACGCGCTACACGCTCGCCGGGACGCTGGCCCGCGCCTCGCACGCGGGCGCCAACGCCGTCCCCTTCAGCGGCCGGATCGGGCGCCGCAAGCTGAGCGTCAGCCGCTATCGCGTGACCGTGACCGCGACCGACGGCGCCGGGAACGCCACCGCTTCGCCGCCGAGCGCGCGCTTCAGGATCGTCCGTCGCTAGCGCTGCGCGCTTGCCTGGACCGGTAGGTTCTTCAGGCCGTCGACTGGCCAGTCAGCCAAAGGAGTTTCCCCGCCACCATGGACCTGAACGACACGCCGGAGCAGGCCGAGTACCGCGCTCGCGTCCGCGACTGGCTCGAGCAGCACGCCGACGAGGCGCCGAAGATCACCCGCGACGACATCACGCCCGAGGTCATCGACGCCCGGCGAAAGTGGCAGGGCAAGCTCGCCGAGGCGGGGTTCGTCGGCATCACCTGGCCCAGGGAGTACGGCGGCCAGGGTCTCGGCCCGCTGGAGCAGGTCGTCTTCACGCAAGAGCTCTCCCGCGCGAAGCTGCCCGGCATCCTCGACGTCATCGGGATCGGCATGCTCGGCCCGACGATCATCGCCCACGGCTCCGAGGAGCAGAAGCAGCGCTACCTCGGCCCGATGCTGCACGGCGACGAGGTCTGGTGCCAGCTCTTCTCCGAGCCCGCGGCGGGCTCCGACCTGGCCGGCATCCAGTCGCGGGCCAAGCTCCAGGACGACGGCACCTGGCGCGTGTCGGGCCAGAAGGTGTGGACGACCAACGCGCAGTTCGCGTCCTTCGGCCTGATGATGGTCCGCACGGACGCCGACGTGCCCAAGCACAAGGGCCTGACCATGTTCGTCGTGCCCATGGACGCGGACGGCGTGACCGTGCGGCCGCTGCGCCAGATCTCCGGCGAGGCCCACTTCAACGAGGTCTTCTTCGACGACGTGGCGCTGGACGAGGCCGCGCCCGTCGGCCCGGTCGGCAACGGCTGGGGCGTGGGCCTGACCACGCTCATGTACGAGCGCGTGGCCATCGGCCTGGGCGGCGACGGCTTCGGCTGGCGCGCCGACCGGTTCGCCACCGCGCTGGCCGCCGACGAGGGCGCGTCCGCCGACCCGGAGACGCGCCGGCGCCTGGGCGAGGTCGCAGCCGACCTCCTGTCGCTGCGCTTCACGGGCTACCGGCAGCTCTCGCTGCTGCAGCGCGGCCAGGTCCCCGGCCCCGAAGGCGCCCTGGGCAAGATCACCACGATCCGGGCCGCGATCGAGGCGGCCGATCTCCTGGTCGACGCGCTCGGCCCCGACGCCCTCGCCGACCACGAGTGGGGCGGCATGGTCTCCGAGCTGCCGGGGCTGAAGTCGGCCGGCGGGACCGAGGAGATCCTGCGCAACATGGTCGGCGAGCGCGTGCTCGGCCTGCCGCCCGAGCCGCGGCTGGACAAGGGCATCCCGTTCTCCGAGCTACGCGCCAAGGAGAAGGAGGTGGCGGCCGGATGAACCTCGCCCTCTCCGACGAGCAGGTCTTTCTCCTGGAGGCCGCGCGCGGCGCGCTCGGCCGCTTCAACACGATCGCGGCCGCCCGCGACGCGCTCGACGGCGGCGAGCTGCCCGACCTGTGGCCCACCGCGCGCGAGGCGGGCTGGTCCGGCCTGCTCGTCTCCGACGAGCACGGGGGCGCCGGCCTGGGCCCGTTCGAGGCCATGCTGGTCATGGTCGAGTGCGGCCGTCGGCTCGCGCCCGTGCCGCTGCTCGGCCACCTGCCGGCGACCGCGCTGCTGGACCGCAGCGGCGAGCACCCCAAGCTGCTGGCCTCGCTGGCCGAGGGCGAGCGCCGCGCCGCGTTCGTGCCCGCACGCCCGCCCGACTCGCTCGACGACGCCTGGACCGTCGACCCCCTGCGCGGCGGCCGCCGCGCCCCGGTGCCGCGCTTCGACGCCGGCAAGCAGGAGGGCGGCCCGCACCCGGTCGACGGCACGGTCACCGGCGACGTGTCCTGGGTGCCCGACCTGCCCGGCGTCGACGCCGTCGTCATCGTCGCCGTCGGCGAGGAGGGGCCGGTCGTGTTGCTGGCCGACGTCGAGGGGACCGACGGCCTGACCATCGAGGCCGTCGAGCGCTACGACGCCACCCGCTCGCTCGGCCACCTGAAGCTCGACGGCGCCCCGGTGACCAGGCTGACCCTGGACGCCGACGACGCCGCCTTCGCCTGGTACCTGGACCAGGCCCTGCTGGCAGCCGAGGCGCTGGGCGTGGTCGAGGAGGCGCTGCGGCGCTCGGTCGAGTACGCCAAGGAGCGCTTCGCGTTCGGGCGCCCGATCGGCTCCTACCAGTCGGTCAAGCACGACCTCGTCGAGATCCTGCGCCGCAAGGAGAACCTGCTCAGCCTCGTCTACTACGCGGGCTGGGCCGGCGAGGCCAAGCCGGACGAGCTGCCCATGGCCGCCAGCGCCGCGCGCACGGTGGGCGACGGCGCGCTCGACTTCGCCACGCGCGAGCTCATCTCGGTGCACGGCGGGATCGGGGCGACGTGGGAGCACGACGCTCCGCTGTTCTTCCGCCGCGCGCAGCTGTCCAAGCGCCTGCTCGGCGGGGGCGCCGACAGCGCCGAGCGGGTGGCCGACCAGCTCCTCTCCGCAGCGGCGCTCTAGCCGCGACCCCACACGGCGCGCATGACAGGGAGGAGGACGGACCGGGGCGCCAGGCGCCCCGCGTTGGCGCTCGCCTTGTTCATCACGCCGGGCAGCACCGTGCGCCGGCCGGCGAGCATGCCCACGATGGCGTCGCGGGCGACGTCGGCCGCGCTCTGCCAGAACAGGTCCGGCGTCTTCTCGAACTCGCCCATGCCCGCGACCTCGGTGAACTCCGTGCGCGTCGGGCCCGGACACAGCGCGGTGCAGGACACGCCGGTGCCCGTGAGGTCGGTGTGCACCGCCTCCGAGAAGGCGAGCACGAACGCCTTGGTCGCGGCGTACGTCGCCTGGTAGGGCAGCGGCTGGAAGGCGGCGGTGGAGGCGACGTTGAGGATCGCGCCCTCGCCGCGGTCGATCATCGTCGGCACGAACGCGCCGGTGAGGTCGTGGACGGCGTCGACGTTGACCCGGACCTGCTCGCGCTCGCGCTCGGGATCGATGTCCTGGAAGCGGCCGTAGGTGGAGAAGCCGGCGTTGTTGCACACGCCGACGACCGCGCGCTCGCCCTCGCGCAGGGTGGCGACGAGGCCATCGCGCTGGGCCGGATCGCCGACTGCGGCGTCGTCGACGTCGACGGCGACCCCGTGGCGGGCGCGCAGCGTCCCCGCCATCTCCTCCAGGCGCTCGCGGCGGCGAGCGACCAGCACGAGGTTGTAGCCGCGCTCGGCGAGCTGGCGGGCGAGCTCCTCGCCGATGCCCGACGAAGCGCCGGTGACGAGGACGGTCGACTGGGGATCGGGCTCGGGAAGGCTCATGCCCGCATGTCTAGCAGCGGGCACGAGCCTCCTCCGCTCACGCGCCTAGCAGCTCGTCGCCCAGCTGCAGGCGGCGAATCCGTCGGCCTGCGCGTCCGGCGCCGAGGGCGTCCCGATCACCGTGCCGTTGGCGTCGGTCAGCTGCACCGCTTCCGACGCCTTGAGGCCGGCGCCCGCTCCGTTGGTCTTCGACAGGTCGAAGGCCGGGTTGGACAGATTCGGCAGCGAGGCGAGGCCGGCGTCGGTGCCGATGAGCAGCGGCGTCTCCTCGATCCACTCCGCCGTCAGATGCGTCGACGGGTACGGCACCGTCGTCGTGAACGTCTCGTTGCGGGTGACGTCCTGGAGCGTGATCTTCCAGACGTCGGCGCCCGACACCGTCTCGGTGATGTCGGCGTGCATGTGGTCGCCGGGGGCGACGGTCATGGACGCGTCCAGCGACGGCGCCGGCACGAGCTCGTACCAGGCCGAGTAGCTCGCTTTTCCGGTGGCGGCGACGTCCTGCTCGGTGCCGGTCTGGATCAGCGTGCTGTCGGTCAGCGAGCAGTCGGCGTTGACGCACCCGCCGCCGATCCCGATCCAGTCGGAGGAGTTCTCCGCCTGCCCCGGCGTGTGCTGGGTGGCGGTCGGCACCGTCCAGTCGCCGCTGATCGAGTGGAACTGCTTGCTGCCCTGCTCGAGCGTGCCCTGGTTGTAGCCGAACCAGTTGTTGCTCTGGCTCGCGTTCGCGCGCGCGCCGGGCTTGACGACGTGCAGCAGGTCGCCGTGGGCCGGCGGGAGCGCGACCGCCGCGCCGGCCGAGCCGGCCAGCGCGACCAGCAGCGCGCCCGCGGCAACGGCCCCCACAGCCGTGGCTCTGAACATCACTTCTCGTCCCCTGTCTTGTTGGCGTCCTACCCCCGCGCGGGAAGGTACAAGGATTCCCGGGTCCGGGCGCCGCCGCGGCTAGCCGACCGACTCGCCGCCCCAGTCCTCCGGAGCGCGGTCCGCGACGGTCTCGGAGAACGTCCACTGGTGGCCCCAGGGATCTGCCGCGTGGTACTGGCGCTCGCCGTACTCGAAGTCCTGCGGCTCCATGCGGATGGTCGCGCCGGCGGCGCGGGCGCGCTCGCAGTGGGCGGTGGCATCCGCGACGCGCACCATCACGGAGCTCGTGCTCTCGCCCTCGCGGGGCGGGCGGCGCTCGCCGCGCACGTCGCCGATGATCAGGCCGCCGCCGTCGCCGACGCGCATCTGCGAGCGGTGGTCCTCGCCGATCCTGACCCGCTCGCGGAACCCGAAGGCCTCGGTCAGCCAGGCCACCGCCGCGCGCACGTCCGGGTAGATGAGGACGGGGATGACGGTGGCGTCGGGGATGGAGCGATTGCTCTTCACAGCCTGCAGCTTGCCACCTAGTAGGTTCAGCCCGCCGTGTGCCGCTTCGTGGCCTACCTGGGTGAGCCGATCGTCCTCGACGAGATGCTGTTCCTGCCCGACAGCTCGATCGTCGAGCAGTCGGTGCACCCGCAGCTGCTGTCGGCCATGAACCTCGCCGGGTTCGGCGTGCTCGCCTGGGACGCGGAGTCGGCCGACCCCAACCGGCCGTGGACCTACCGCACCGCCGGACTCCCGTTCTTTGACCGCAACCTGCGCGCGCTCTCGCGCAAGGCGCGCGCGACGGCGCTGATCGCGCACGTGCGCGGCGTCGTGCTCAGCGACCGCGAGGTGGTCGACGAGGGCAATGTGCACCCGTTCCGCTTCGACGGCGTGCCCACGACCCTGGCCATGAACGGGGACCTCGAGGACTTCCCGACCATGCGCTACGACCTGCTCAGCCACATGCGGCCCGAGCTCGCGCGGCAGATCGAGGGCACGACCGACTCCGAGTGGCTGTACGCGCTCATCCTCTCCCAGGTCGCCGACCCGACCGCGCCGGCCGACCCCGACGAGCTCGCCGACGCAACGATGCGCGCGTACAAGATCGTGCGCGAGGTGCGCGCGCGGCACGGGCTCGAGCGCCAGTCCGCCGTGAACCTCGTCCTCTCCGACGGGCGCTGCCTCGTGGCCACCCGGTTCGCCTACGACTACGGCTGGTACCACGACAGCTGGACCTTCGCCGGGCGCGAGCGGGCCAACGACTTCACCACGCTGTGGTTCGCGCAGGGCACCGGCTACGCCCGCCACGACGGCGAGTGGAGCGTCGGACCCGGGCGGCCGGAGTCATCCATCGTCATCGCGTCGGAGCCGCTCACCCACGACCGCTCGCGTTGGCTCGAGGTGCCCGAGTACGCGATGCTCGTCGCCCGCTCCGGGCCCTCAGGGCTCACGACCGAGACGCTGGAGCTCGACCTGTGAGCGCCACCGCGGACACGATGGCCCTGCTGCGCACGCTCCCCCTGTTCGAGGGCCTGCCCGCGGAGGAGATCGACAACCTCGCCGCCCTGTCGCAGCCGTTCGCGCTCGAGGCCGGCCAGGTGCTGTTCGAGGAGGGCGATCCCGCCGAGGCCGTGTTCATCATCGCCTCCGGGGAGATCGAGTCGCTCAAGCGGCTGCCCGGGGACCGCGCCCTGTCCGCCGCTCGCCTGGGCCCGGGCACGGCGCTGGGCGAGATGGCGATGATCGCCGGAGTGCCCCGCGTGGCCACCGCGCGGGCGGTGGAGGCCACGGCCGGCATCGCGCTGGACGCGCGCGCCGTGCAGTCGCTCGTGGCCGGCTCGCACCCGGGCGCGCGCGAGCTCGTCTACCGCGTCGGCCAACAGGCGCTGCACCTGCTGCGCACGATCGTCGAGCGACTCGCGCGGGAGCTCGACCTGGACAAGCGCGCGACCCAGCCCATGCGCGCGATCGCGCCCGCCGAGGGCGAGCTCGCGCCTATCGCCCCCGGCCCCGACGAGGCCGCCTACCTGGCGACGATCCTCTTCTTCAACCGCTTCACCCCGGACCAGCTGCGCGAGCTGTTCGGCGGCATGCGGCGGCTGGCGGCGCCGCGCGGCACCGAGCTCGTGGCCGAAGGCCAGCGGCCCCACGCGCTGCTGTTCGTGCTGCGCGGGGCGGTCGAGTCGACCGTCCACCACGGCCGCGCCGCGGCCCGCGTACGGCTGTCGGGCCCGGGCCGGATCGTCACCCACCTCGGCGTGCTCGACGACGGGCCCTGCCCGTACGACTGCCGCGCCCGCGAGCGCGTCGTGCTGCTCGAGGCGCCGCGCGAGCAGCTGCTGGAAATCCGCGAGCGCGACGACGCCATGTGGCGCCTGTTCCGACACGGCCTCTACCAGGACATGGTCGACGCGATCGTGCAGGCCGACCGCCCGCTGGCGCGCATGGCCGCCGCCGGCGACGGGTTCACCGACCGGGTGGGATGACCGCCATGACCGTCGAGGCGACCGCCCGCGGCGAGGCGCTGTTCCGTGAGCTCCAGTGGGTGCACGGCATGGTGCGCCGGGACCTGGCCACGGTGGAGCGGCTGGCGCAGGACGTGGCCGACGGCCTCCCGGCCGCGGACGTGCGCGCGGCGCTCGACGAGCTGCAGACCAACGGCCCGCTGTGGCAGCTCAGGGTCAACTGCCTGGCCTACTGCCGCTTCGTGCACAGCCACCACCGCGCCGAGGACGTGATGCTGTTCCCGGCCCTGCGAGCGCGCAACCCCGCCGTCGGCCCCGTCATCGACCGGCTCGAGGCCGACCACCGGCGCGTCTCCGACCTGCTCGACGCCGTGGAGGCGGCCGCCGACGCGCTCGACGCCGACGACGCCCGCGCCCGTGTGGTGCTCACCCTGGAGGAGCTGCACGTCCACCTGCTGGAGCACCTCGACTACGAGGAGCGCGAGGCTGGCCCCACCATCCGCAGCCTCGGCTGAGCCAGCCGCGCCGCTAGGCCCGCGCCGCGCCGATCAGCGCGTCGAGCACGCGCGCGGCAGGTGGGTCCAGCGGGCCGGGCAGGCGCGCGGCCGACGCCAGCGCCGACCTTCGACCCCGCTTTCTACGGCGAGCTGGTCCAGTTCGGGAAGGTCCTGCCGTGGGAGTCGGGCATCCCGGTCGCGCACCGGGCCGCGTGACGCGCGTCAGGCGCCTGCGCGCTCGGCGATTGCCCGCAGCGTACGCACGGTGGTCTCGATGTCCTCGACGTCGAACTGACTGAGCAGGCGATCGCGCGGGATGGCGACGTACTCGCGCAGGCTGCGGTGAAGCGCGCGTCCGTCGTCGGTCAGCTCGATCTCGCGGTCGCCGCGGATCAGGCCCTCGGCCTCGAGCCGCGCCAGCAGCGCGCGCGTCGAGTCGGGGTTCAGGGCGCGCGAGCTCGCGAGGTCGGCAGCCAGCACCTCGCGCTCCAGCACCGGCCCGCGGACGGTGAGCAGCTGCAGCGCGTACCAGGTCTCGGGCCGGACGCCGCGCTCCGCGAGATGGTCCTGCAGCACAGCAGTCAGGCTCCGCTCGGCCAGGGCCAGCGTGTAGCCGAACTGGGTGTAGACGGTGGGTGCGGTGGTCATGACGAGGATCCTTCGAGTAGGATGGGTAGGTACCTGACCACTGTACCAGCGTGGGCAGGTACCTGTCTACCTATGGAAGCGGATCGCTCTGCCCGTCCCCTGATCGGCCTGCTCCTGCGACTCGTCTACCAGAGCTACTCCCAGGAGATCGAAGCCGCGCTGCGCGAGGCCGGGTTCGACGACGTCCGCCCCACGGCCGGGAACGTGTTCCCGTTCGTGCCCCCGGAGGGCATCACGGTCTCCGCCCTCGCCGAGCGGGCCCGGGTGCGCAAGCAGACGATGACCCAGGCGGTCGAGCAGCTCGAGCGCGCCGGCTACGTCGAGCGCCGCCCCAACCCGCGCGACCGCCGCTCGCGCCTGGTGTTCCTCACCGAGCGCGGCGCCTCCGTCCCGCCGGTCACCCACGCGGCCGCCGAAGGCGTGGAAGGGCGCTGGGCGGAGCTCACAAGCCCGGAGGAGCTGGAGGCCCTCCGGGGCTCGCTGCTGCGACTGCTGGGTCAGCTCGACGCTCGGCCTCCAGGCGGAATGAGCGTCAGGCCACCCGCTCCCCGGCGGTGATCGCGACGGTCAGCCGGTTTCCCGGCGGGGCGAGCGGACAGCTCCAGCGCGGGTCGTACGAGCACGACGGGTTGTAGGCGAAGTTGAAGTCGAGCACGAGCCGGCCGTCGTCGGTGCCGAGGTCGGCGCCCTTGACCGTGTCCAGCAGGTAGCGCCCGGCGCCGTAGGTCGTCTCGCCGCTGGTCGCGTCCGCGAAGGGAACGAAGAGCCCGCCTGCGTAGCCCTCGAGCCAGTAGAGGTCCAAGCCGAGGTCGGCCCCGGCGAGGGAGAACCGTGCGGTGGCGAACCGGCGCGCACCGAACGTCGCGCCGGCGCTTCCCGTCAGGGTGATGGTGCGCTCCGCCGCCGGCTCGGCATCGGCCAGCACGCGCGCCGATGGATCGTAGGCGTAGACCGGCAGGCCGGCGAAGGCGTCGCGTGCGTCCGCGGGCAACGGCGTGGCGGGGTGGTGCCCGAACAGCGCATCGCGTTCGGTCCGCCACCGCTGCCATCCGAGCGCGGGGTCCGGCGCTGCGCGGAGGGCCGCGTAGAGCTCGAAGACGCGTCGGCGCCAGTCCTGCAGCGTCAGCGGGTCGAGGTCGCCCACGCCGCGACCCTAGCGACGCAGTGGAGGCGGGGGGAATCGAACCCCCAACTCGGCGTTGCAAACGCCGCGTGTTCCCGTTAGCACCACGCCCCCGGACGGTTGGCAGGTTAGGCCACGGGCGGACGTGGGACCATGAGGGGCCATGGCCGCGGCGCCTCCCTCCCAGCAGCGCGCGGAGATCTCGAACTACGACATCGTGCGCCACTGGTTCGCCGCCGCGGCGGACCGCATCGGGCTGGCCGACGACCTGCGCGAGGTCCTGCTCACCGCCTACCGCGAGGTCCAGGTCCAGATCCCCGTCCGGCAGACCGACGGGAGGGTTCACGTCTACGCCGGCTACCGCGTCCAGCACAACGGCGCGCGCGGACCGTACAAGGGCGGCATCCGCTACCACCCCGACGTCGACCTCGACGAGGTCCGCGCCCTGGCCTCCCTCATGACCTGGAAGACGGCGATCGTCGGCATCCCGTTCGGCGGCGCCAAGGGCGGCATCAACGCGCCCGCCGGATTGCTCGAGCAGGCCGAGATCGAGCGCATCACCCGCTCGTTCATCGACAAGATCGACAAGATCATCGGGCCCACGCGCGACATCCCGGCGCCCGACGTCAACACCAACGCCCAGGTGATGGCCTGGATGATGGACGAGTACGGGAAGCTCCACGGCCACACGCCCGCCGTGGTCACCGGCAAGCCGATCGCGCTCGAGGGCTCCTACGGGCGCGAGTCCGCGACCGGGCGCGGGCTCGTTTACCTGTTCCGCGAGGCGGCCCCCGCCCACGGCCTGATCCCGTCCGAGACCCGGTTCGCCGTGCAGGGCTACGGCAACGTGGGCTCGTGGGCGGCACGGATCATGCAGCAGCTCGGCGCCACCCTGGTCGCCGCCTCCGACGCCCACGGCGCGGTGCGCAACGACGGCGGCATCGACGCCGACGAGCTGGCCCGCCACGTGGCCCACGGCGGCACCGTGTGCGCGTTCGAGGACGCCGAGGCGGTCACCACCGAGGACTTCCTGCGCACCCCGTGCGAGGTGTTCATCCCCGCCGCGCTGGGCGGCATGATCCACGCCGAGAACGCCGACCTGCTCGACTGCCGCATGGTCATCGAGGGCGCGAACTCCCCCACCACCCCGCGCGCGGACGAGATCCTCAACGACAAGGGCGTGTTCGTGATCCCCGACGTCATGGCCAACGCCGGCGGCGTCGTCGTCTCGTACTTCGAGTGGGTGCAGAACCTCCAGCACTTCCGCTGGGACGAGCGCGAGGTCAACGACCGCCTGGGCACGATCATGCGCCGCGCCTTTCGCGAGGTGCGGGCCCGCACCCAGGCCGACGACTCGGTGTCGCTGCGCGTCGGCGCCTACCAGGTGGGCATCGAGCGCGTGGTCGAGGCCGCGCGCCTGCGCGGCTACATCTAGGCGCTCACAGGGACAGCGTCCCGTCGATGAGCACGACGACGTCGCCGGCGACGCGGACGCGATCGCCCTCGACCTCGGCCACGATGCGCGACGCCCGCCCCATCTCGGCGCCCTGGTCGATCTCGAGCCGCTGTGTGGCGATCCGCTGCGCCGCGTACGCACACAGCGGGCCGGCGGCCGACCCGGTGGCAGGGTCCTCCCCGCCGGCGACCGCGGGCGAGAACCCGCGTGCGTGCGCGCGTCCGGCCTCGGCGTCCACGGCCGCCAGGTAGATGACCACCGCCTGGAGGTCGTCCAGCAGCCGGCCCAGGGCGACGTGGTCAGGCGCAGCGCGGGCCAGGACGGAGGCCGCGGCCACCGGCGCGATCAGATGGGCGACCCCGGTCGAGACCACCTGCGGCGGCAGGGTCGGGTGGGCGTCCTCGGGGAACAGCCCGGCCGCCGCCATGGCCTTGGCGGCATCGACCTCGTCCCCGAACACCGCCGGCTCCTGCAGCACCCAGGCGCTGGCGCTGCGTCCGTCCTCGGCCAGGTCGACCCCCACCGGCTGCAGCCCTGCGCCGGTCTCCTGCACGTAGCGGGCCGAGCGGTCGCCGCGCGCCCGGGCCACGACCACCGCCGTGCCCAGCGAGGGATGGCCGGCGAACGGCAGCTCTCCGGCGATGGTCCAGATGCGGTTGCGGTAGTCGGCGCCGGCCTGCGTGGCCGACTGCACGAACGTGGTCTCGGACAGGCGCGTCTCGCGGGCCATGGCCAGCATCGTCTCGTCGTCGAGTCCGTCCGCGTCGGCGATCACCGCAAGCGCGTTGCCGCGCAAGGGTGCGGCGGTGAAGACGTCGAGGACGGTGTAGGGCCGGGTCAGCGGTCGAAGTCGAAGTCGCGCGGCGGCTTCTGCTCGAACCAGAGCCGGTCGTGCTCCGGGGTGTCCTCGAGGAACTCGGGCGTCTCCTCGAGGACGTCCTCGTCGGCCTTGGCCTCCTCCTCGGGCTTCTGCGCGGGCTCCGGCGCGAAGGGCTCGTCCTCGAAGTCGAACGGGGCCGAAGAATGGTCGGACGGCGGGGGCGGCGGAGGCTCCTCGTAGGGCTCCTCGTCCTCGCTGGGTACCGCGACGTCGTGCTCGTCGGCGGCCGGCTCCGGAGGCTCGTCGTGCAGCGGCGCGGAGTCGTCTTCGACGTCGTCGTCTTCGACCACAGCCGGCTCCGCGGCCCGCTGGATGGGGCCCAGGGCCTCCCGTTCCTCGGCGGCCACCTCGCTCGGATCGGCGCCGTGCTGGCGCTTCAGGTCGAGATGCTCGCGGATGGCGTCTTCAAGCAGTCCCATGGTGAGGCAAGGCTACCCGGGGATCACAGCGGGGCAAGGCTTCAAGCCTACTCCGCTGCGAGGGGTTCGCGGGGTGACTTTTCGGCCCGGACGGTTCGGTTCCTGCCCGTGCGCTTGGCCTGGTAGAGGGCGGCGTCGGCGGCGGCGATCAGGGACCCGGTGTCGTCGCCGGTGCCGGGCATCGCGGCGGCCCCGAAGGACGCGGTGACGCGCAGGGCGCCGCCCGCTCCGTCCAGGCGCGGGATGCGCAGCGCCTCGAGCGCGGTGCGCACGCGCTCGGCGAACAGGTAGGCCCCGTCGAGGTCGGTCTGGGGCAGTGCGACGGCCAGCTCCTCGCCCCCGTAGCGGGCGGGCTCGTCGATCTCGCGCGAGGACTCGCGCAGCACCCGGGCGACCTCGCGCAGCACCACGTCGCCCTGCTGGTGGCCGTAGGTGTCGTTGACCGACTTGAAGTGGTCGATGTCGAGCATGACCAGGCCCAGGTCGTGCCCGAAGCGCTTGGAGCGCCCGACCTCCTGGGCCATGACCTCCTGGAAGCGGCGGTGATTGGACAGGCCCGTGAGCTCGTCGGTGACGGCCTGGCGCTGCACGAGCTCGTGCAGGTCGACGTTCTCGATCGAGACCGCGGACTGGCCGGCGAGGTAGGCGAACAGCTCACGGTCGGCCTTGTCGAACCGGCGCCCGCGGCGCGCCACCGCGATCAGGCCGAGCACGCGGTCGCCGGTCTCCGAGGCCCGCAGCGGGTACGCGAGCGCGCTGGCCTCGTCGGCGGTGGCCTCGGCGGGAGCGCCGGTCTCCAGCGCCTGCTGCTCGGCCAGCGTGATGACCTCGACGAACCCGTCCAGCGTGCCGGCACGCCCGCGCTCGATCAGGTCGTTGCCGGGGCCGGCGAGCACGGTGGCCCGGCCGCCGGTGGCGTCGACGCCGTCCAGCGCCGCCTCGAGCACGACGTCGAGCAGGGCCTCGCGGTCGAGGTTGGAGGCCACGCTCTCGCCGATGCGGCGCACCGCGTCCTGCAGGCGGGCGCGCTCGCGCTTGAGCTCGTCCAGGCGAGCCTCGAGCTGGTGCGACATCTTGTTGAACTCGCCGCCGAGCTCGGCGAACTCGTCCCGCCCCTCGGTCGGCACCTCGGTCGAGAAGTCGCCCGAGCCCAAGCGGCGGGCCGCGTCGAGGAAACGGGCGATCTGGGACTGCAGCGAGCGCGACACGGCCACCGCGAAGGCGAAGGCCAGGACGAGGAAGCCGCCGAGCACGAGCACGGCGAGGAGGCGGCCGGTGGACGTGGCCGAGCTCGCGCCGGCGAGGTCGGACAGGACCGCGACCCGCACCGAGCTCCCGTTGAAGTCCGGGGCTGTGAACGTGGCCACGCGGTAGTTGTGGGTGCCGACCTTGAGGTCGCCGTGGTCGGGCAGCTGGCGCGCGGTCACCCCGGGCAGCGAGCTGGCCACCACCTGGCCGTCGCGCAGCACCACCGCGGGTCGGTGCTCGACCCGGCGCACCAGCCGCGTGTAGGCCGGCGCGGTCGTCACCGCGACCTGCAGGCGCCCGATGCCGCGCCCCGAGGACCCGACCACATCGCGGCTGGCGGGCGCGATTGCGCTGCGCGTGCCGACGTCGACCACGTCGCCACCGGTGCCGGCGAGCACGATGCGCGTGATCCCGGCCGCGCCCAGCAGCGAGCGGGCGTGCGCGGCCGCGACGTCCTTGTTGCCCGTGCGCACGGCGGCCACGAAGCCGCCGTCGGCGCCTACTCGCCGCAGCGCGCGCAGGGCGTCCTTGCGCGCCTCGTCGTAGAGGCCGATGGCGGCGGCCTGCCCCTCGGCCAGGCGGGCCTCGACCTTGGCGGTCTCGTTGTCCGCGATGAGGCGGAAGACGACGATCCCGACGGCCACCATCGGCACGACGACGATGAGCACGAAGAACAGCGTCAGGCGCGTGCGGAAGCTCATGTCGGCCCCAGCAGTATGGACGGCGGGCGATCAGCGGATGCCGGACACCATGCAAGCGCCTATCCTTGTCCGGCCCCGGGGCTATAGCTCAGTTGGGAGAGCGCCTGGATCGCACCCAGGAGGTCGGGGGTTCGAGTCCCCCTAGCTCCACTTGGAGAACCCCAGCACG
>Ga0207688_10000469_pt1 | contig 19333 bp, 18 predicted proteins | sample KBSMiscanthusM4_FD_184296 | JGI IMG/M metagenome (GOLD analysis project Ga0207688, IMG submission 184296) | Miscanthus rhizosphere microbial communities from Kellogg Biological Station, Michigan, USA - M4 (SPAdes) (version 2) | ecosystem: Host-associated > Plants > Roots > Rhizosphere ...
TTCCTGCTGATCGGGCTCGGGCTCGCCGCGCTCGCCGACCCGCGCCGCGCCGCCTACTTCCGGTCCGCAGCGCCGTGGGTGACCGTGGCGGTCGGCGCGCTGGCGCTCGCGCCGCACGCAGCCTGGCTTGTTGCCAACGATTTCGCGCCGTTCTCGTATGCCGTGGTCGTTCATGGCGCGAGCTCGCTCGTTTCGACCCTGGGGGCGGTAGGCGGCTATCTCGCCGGCAGCGTCGGCTATGTCGCGATCCCCCTCATCATCGTCTACTTTGCCGCGCGTCCCGTCGGCGCCACCGTCAGGGACATGGCCTGGCCGGCGCAGCCCCAGCGTCGGCTGGCAGCGCTGGCATTCTGGGCCGTGCTGCTGACGCCGGCGCTGGTGGCCCCCTTCACCGGGGTGCGTCTGACTTCGCTCTGGACGATGTCGGCGTGGACGCTGCTGCCCGTCATGCTGCTGTCCTCGCCGCTGGTGATGATCAGCCGCCGCGACGCGCTCGGGATCCTGACTCTGGCCGCCGCCTTCCCGGTCGCGGTGGTCGTCGCCGCTCCGGCGATCGGCTTTGCCATCCACAGCTCCGAGCCGCCGCCAGGCACTGCTCAGTCCTCGCTACTGGCCGAGCCGGTCGAGCGGGTGTGGCGCGAGACAACCAATCAACCGTTGCGGCTGTTCGGCGGCTACGAGGAATTCACCGACGCCGTGCCCTTCTACATGCCGAGCCAACCATTCGCGGTGCATGTGCTCGACGGGGTCGCGGTTTCCCAGGCGCTGGAGGCGCGCATCGGGCGCGACGGCATCGCGCTGGTCTGTCCGACGCGCTCCCCGGAGCGCCCGACCACCGGCCTGTGTATCGACCGCGCGGTCGCGCGGGCGCGCTGCTCGCTGCCCGGCATGCAGGTCGAAGTCGAGGTCTTCCGGCGTTACCTCGGCGTCGGGGGCAAGCGGGCGCGCTATCTCATCATCACCATTCCGCCGATGCAGGCGGACAGGCTCCCCCCGCTGCGCGACCTCGCTACGGGCTACCCGGCGCGGCCCTTCAAAACGGAATGACGGCGGCCTTGAGCAGCGTGACGGCGTTCTGCAGTGTGGAGCGCCCCTGCGCCTGCGTCCGCTCGAAGTCGGCGTAGGATCGATCGAAGCGATCCAGCTCCTCGCGCTTTTGGCGCTCATCGAGGAAAGAATGGATCAACGCGTTGCGGGCGATCGCCTTCAACGTCCGGTAGCCGAGCCCCTGGTCGTCGACGGCTCGGAAATATTCGTTGGTCATATTGATGCGGGAGACGCCGGCATCGTCGGTCGAGAGCACCACCGGCACGCCGGCGGCAAGGTAGGTTGCCAGCGGATGGTTCTTGCCGCGCACGCCGAGGATGATGCTGTTGCTCGAGAGGTTGATCTCGACCACGACCGGCCGCCTTCGCATCTCGGCCAGAAGGCCTTCCATGTCATGCTCGAATGCGAGCGCGACGCCGTGGCCGATGCGCCGCGCATGGGCGATCTCAACCGCCTGGCGGATATGGAAGGTGAGGTCCGGCGGCGGAACATCGCCCAGCCAGAGCTCGCCTGCGTGCAGCGCGACCGGCACGTCGCTCGCCAGGAATGCGACGATCTCCATATGGCGGGTGTAGTCGCGCCGCGCGATCAGGTTGTCCTCGGACTGCACCAGGTTGAGCGCGACCACCTGCGGTTCCGCGCGGGTCAGCGCGGCGGCGATGGCGGTCTGCAGGAATACGTCGTCCGGCGAGGTGTTGCGCAGGATCTGCGCGATGTAGCGGAAAGTGACCGCGCAGCCCGGTCGGGTTGCCTGCTGATCGCAGCCGAGCTCGCTTTTGATCTTGCCGATCGAAGCGGTCAGATCGTTGCGCTTCGCGGTGACGCAGTCATCGAGGCCGTTTGCTCGCAGCGCCGCAAGCCTGCCGGGATCGTCGGTCTGCTCGGCCATCGCCTTGATGAACCGGTCGCGATCGTTCCAGCAGGCAAAGGACGCCATGAACTCGACGTACTGCACGTTCTCGCTGTGATACTGCTTGAGCTGGTCGATCGTCATGTCGACGAAACGCGAGCCGGATGCCGCGCCGAATTTATCGAATGCCGCGAAGAATTTGTCGTGATCGCTCGGCACCGCGACGGTCGGCACGAATGAGCGCGTCGAGAACGCATTGACCAGCTGATCGTAGAGCTTTTGATTGTGCATGGCGTCGGCCGCGGGCACGTCGCCCGGAAGGTCGCATTGCGGCTTCGACAGCAGGGTGTTCGCAGGGTCCGCGCAGAGATGCTGCTGGGCCGCCCACGCGATGAAACGTTCCGCATAAACGGCGCCGGACAGATGGGTGTGGAGGTCGCCGCCCTTCGGCATGCGGCGCAGGAACGCGCGCAGCTCGGTATGGTTGTCTCGCGCCGCGTCGAAGCTGGCGGCGGTAACGACCATGTCGAACTCGCGCGCGACCATCGCCAAGCGAATGACGACGATGACGGCCGCCAGAAGAACGACGGCGAGAAGAATGCGGCGTGCCACCGATGGCCCCCTGCTGTGCTCCATTGCCGCGCAAGCTAGGATGCGTTCAGCAAAAGGGGAAGCAGGCGCCGGTTCGAAATCGAACTTGCGCGAACACCGCGTCAGCGTGCCACGGAGGACGAAAAGGAGCGAAATCGCGATGCAACGCGATTTCGCTCCCAAGGTCGATGTGACGAGAGGCTGGCACGGGCTCCAAGCGGCCGCGAGCTACGCGCCTCAGTAGCGGTAATGATCCGGCTTGTAGGGTCCCTCGACCGGCAGCCCGATGTAGTTCGCCTGCTTGTCCGACATTTTCGAGAGCTTGACGCCGATCTTGGCGAGGTGGAGCCGCGCGACCTTTTCGTCGAGATGCTTCGGCAGCGTGTAGACCTTCTTCTCGTACTTCTTCGGATTGGTCCACAGTTCGATCTGCGCCAGCACCTGGTTGGTGAACGAGGACGACATCACGAAGCTCGGGTGTCCCATGGCATTGCCGAGATTCACCAGCCGTCCTTCCGAGAGCAGGATAATGCGCTTGTTGTCCGGGAATTCGATCTCGTCGACCTGTGGCTTGACGTTGTGCCACTTGAGGTTCCGCAACGCGGACACCTGAATCTCACTGTCGAAGTGGCCGATATTCGCCACGATCGCCCGGTCCTTCATCTTGCGCATGTGCTCGATGGTGATGACGTCGAGATTGCCGGTGGCCGTCACGAAGATGTCGGCGCGCGGCGCCGCATCCTCCATGGTGGTGACCTCGTAGCCTTCCATCGCCGCCTGCAGCGCGCAGATTGGGTCGATCTCGGAGACCAGCACGCGGCAACCGGCCTGCCGCAGCGAAGCGGCCGAGCCCTTGCCGACATCGCCGAAGCCCGCGACCATGGCGACCTTCCCCGCCATCATCACGTCGGTGCCGCGGCGAATGCCGTCGACCAGCGATTCACGGCAGCCATAGAGATTGTCGAACTTCGATTTGGTCACGCTGTCGTTGACGTTGATCGCAGGCCACAGCAGCGTGCCCTTCTTCTGCATTTCGTAGAGCCGGTGCACGCCGGTCGTGGTTTCCTCGGTCACGCCGCGGATGGTCTCGGCATTCTTTTTGTACCAGCCGGGCTTGTCCTTCACCCGCTGCTTGATCGCCGCGAACAGGACTTCCTCTTCCTCGTTGGTCGGCTTGCTGATCAAGGCTGTCTCGCCGTCCTCGACGCGCTGGCCGAGGTGGATCAGGAGCGTGGCATCGCCGCCGTCGTCGAGGATCATGTTGGGCGTGCCGCCGTCACTCCATTCGAAGATGCGGTGCTGATAGTCCCAATAGTCCTTGAGCGTCTCGCCCTTGACGGCGAATACCGGCGTGCCGCTGGCGGCCACGGCGGCGGCGGCGTGGTCCTGGGTCGAATAGATGTTGCACGAGGCCCAGCGCACGTCGGCGCCGAGCGCCTTGAGGGTGTCGATCAGCACCGCGGTCTGGATGGTCATGTGCAGCGAGCCGCAGATGCGGGCGCCGCGGAGCGGCTGCTGCGGGCCGTATTCCTCGCGCGTCGCCATCAATCCCGGCATCTCGGTCTCGGCGATGGCGAGTTCCTTGCGGCCCCATTCGGCAAGGCCGATGTCCTTGATGACGTAGTCGGAAGTCGCGGAGCCAGCGCTCTTGCTCGCGGAAGCAGCATTCTTGGCGGCGTTCGATGCAGCGTTCATGACGGTCCTTGATGGCTGGGAAGGCGGACGCGCCAGGCGGCGCGCCGGTTCGACGGTGGCTATAGCAGGGCTGCCGGCACCCCGCAATAAGGATATAAAGATTTCTTTATGTGCCCCAAGGGGTGATCGCGGCGAGCCGGTCGAACTGCCGGGGCGCGGGCGCGTTGATCGGTCAAAGTGCTGCCTTGCCAGGAGCGCCCCCGGTGCCGGAGAAGACCCAGCTTGAGCTCGATGTGGTTCCGGCAATCAAGTCGCTGGCGGAGCTGGCCAAGGTCGAGAACGCCTGCGCGCGCTGTCCGCTGTATAAGGATGCAACCCAGGCGGTCCCCGGCGAAGGGCGCCGCCATGCGCACCTGATGTTGGTGGGCGAACAGCCCGGCGACAAGGAAGACCTTGCCGGCAAGCCGTTCGTCGGGCCTGCCGGGCAGGTCCTCGACCGCGCCCTGGCGGAAGCGGAGATCCCCCGCACGGAGGTTTTCGTCACCAACGCGGTGAAGCATTTCAAGCACGAGATGCGCGGCAAGCGCCGCCTGCACAAGCGTCCCAACGCCTACGAAATCGAGCGCTGCAAGGTCTGGCTCGAGTTCGAAAGGGAGATGGTCAAGCCAGCGGTCATCGTCGCGCTCGGAGCGAGCGCGGTGCGCAGCCTGCTCGGCCGCCCCGTCACCATCACCAAGCTGCGCGGGCGGAGGTTGGAATTGTCCGACGGCACCGCCGCCTTGGTCACCATCCACCCCTCGTTCCTGCTGCGCATCCGGGATGCCGCCGACAAGAAGCGGCAATACGCCCAATTCGTCGCCGATCTGCGGCTGGCTGCAAAGATTCTGGCAAAGGACGCGGCGCGAGCGGCAACAAGACGCGTGGCCTGATCCGGCGTGTCATCCCGGCGGCGCCGTCCACGACTGCGTCTTATTCGTCTTCCGTGAACCGACCGCTCACAAGCGCTGCCAATGCGTCGACCACCTCGGCCGCCTGGTTTCCGCTCGCTTCGATGGTGATCGACGTGCCGGGACCGGCCGCCAGCATCATCAGGCCCATGATCGAGGTCCCGCCGACAACCTCGTTGCCGCGCTTGACCCTCACGTCGGCGTCGAACTTTTCCACCAGCTGAACAAACTTGGCTGACGCACGCGCATGCAACCCCTTCTTGTTGCAGATCTGGACCACGCGGGTAATGGGCGCCTCATCGGAGAGGCGATCGCCGGAGGGGGAGCTGTTCACGCCGCTGGGTTCGCTCATTTGCCGGTCAGGACGCGACTGGCGATCGTGATGTACTTCCGGCCGGAATCCTGGGCCGCCGCCACCGCCTCGGTCAGCGGACATTCATCGCGCACTTTGGCGAGCTTGACCAGCATCGGCAGATTAATGCCGGCGAGCACCTCGACCTTTGGGCGGCCCATCACCGAGATCGCGAGGTTCGACGGGGTGCCGCCGAACATATCGGTGAGGATCGCGACCCCTTCGCCGCTGTCGACGCGCTTGACCGCCTCGATGATGTCCTTGCGGCGCTGCTCAACGTCGTCGTCGGGGCCGATCGTCACCGCCTCGATCTGGGTCTGTGGACCGACCACATGCTCGAGCGCCGAGCGAAATTCGACGGCGAGCCGCCCGTGCGTGACGAGTACGAGACCGATCATGGAAGCCCCCGCCGGTGCATCCCCGGTTGCACCGCACGAAAGGGGGCCATCATGACCATCCGAAGGCCGCGCGCAAGGGCCTTTCCGGCAGTTTGGGAGGGTTGCTGCATCGCAGTAAGGGGGCGTCCTAGCAACGCTCCAGGGATCGAAATGGGGGGTCGGAGCGTGCCCGCGCTGCCGTTACTTTTGTGCCGCCGGGCCGGGCTGCAAGGATCATGACGGAGGTTTAATGTCGCCGGCGGGAAAACGCAGGGCGGCAAGCACCGCAGACAGGGGATCCGCACTGCCCGCGACCGCGAGTCGCGGCAGGGTAATACCGCAAATCGCAGTTTCGGAACTTTCCGGCAGCCGGTTGGCGTCGTCCGCCGCGAGGTCCACCACCAGGCCAACCAGCGCAACCGGCTCGTGAGCGAATCGGCGGATGCCGAGCCCGCGTACTTCGATCAGTCCTGCCAGCGCGGCCGCCGGCTTGACCAGCAGCCGTCCATGGCGCGGTTCGAGATGGACGCGATCGTCTCCAACCAGGCGCGCGAAAGCCAGCAGTCCTGTTTGCGCGGCGTCGATGAGCGCAAGCGCCAGTTTCGATTTGCCCGCGCCGGCGCCTCCGCGGATCAGCACGGCGCGGGCGCCGGTCAATACCGCCGAGGCATGGACGGTCGGAGCGTCGGCAACCATCACGGCGCCGGCAGGCGCACGATGAAGCGTGCCCCGAGGACGGTGGGCGGTTCGTCAGGGCTGGCGGCAGGGCTGGTGCGGTTCTCCACCCAGATGCGGCCGCCATGGGCCTCGATAATGTGTTTGGAGATGGAGAGACCGAGGCCGGAATTCTGCCCGAAGTCCTGCTCCGGCCGGTAGGTGTAGAAGCGCTCGAAAATCTTCTCGACGGCCTCCGCCGGTACGCCTGGCCCGTCGTCGTCGACAACGATTTCCACCTCGGTCTTCAAACGGCGGCAGGTGACCCGCACCGTTGTGCCGGCGGGCGAGAACGAGCGCGCGTTGTCGATCAGGTTGTCGATGACCTGCCCGAGGCGGGAATCGTGCCCGAGCACCGTGAAGGCGCCGGCCCGGCCGCCTTCGAAAGTCAGCGCAACCTTCACGCCGTCGTCATGGCGTTCATTCGCGACGCCGGTGACCATGGTGAGAAGTTCGACCAGATTGACGGGGTGCGCGTCGTTGCGTTGCATTTCGGCATCGAGCCGGCTGGCATCGGAAATATCCGAGATCAGCCGGTCGAGCCGTTTCACGTCATGCTGGATCACCTCCAGCAGGCGGCCGCGGCTGTTGTCGGTCTTGGCCAGCGGCAGCGTCTCGACCGCCGAGCGCAGCGAGGTGAGGGGGTTCTTGAGCTCGTGCGCGACGTCCGCGGCGAAGCTCTCGATCGCCTCGATGCGGCTGTAAAGCGCGTCGGTCATGTCGCGCAACGAGCCCGACAGGTGTCCGATCTCATCGCGCCGATGGCTCAGGTCCGGGATCTCCACCCGCGAGCGGATGCGCCGGCGCACGAGTTGCGCGCTTTCGGCGAGCCGTCGCACCGGCCCCGCGATGGTGCCCGCGAGCAGGAACGACAGCACCACCATCACGCCCGAGGCAATCAGGAACACCTTGAAGATGGCGAGCCGTTCGGCGCCCACCATGTTGTCGATGTCGGCGCCTTGTGTCGACAGCATGAGCGCGCCGCGCACGGCGCGGAAGCGCTGCACCGGCACCGCGACCGAGACGATCACCTCGCCGCGTTCATTGATGCGCACCATGCTCGACTTGAAACCCTGCAGCGCGTTGCCCACCTCGCCGTAGCTCTTGCCGTTCTGCGGTCCGAGCTCGCGATAGAGCGGCAGCGTGCCGCGGCTGAACCAGGTGCGGATGGCGACATAGGCGCGCTCGAGGACGCCGGGCTTCTGCGTCGGCGGCGGCAGGTCGAAGCGCAGCACGTCGTACAGATTGCGGCTGTCGAGGATGAGGACGCCGTCGCGGTCGTAAATGCGCGCGCGGGTATTGGTGGGAGAGACCAGCCGCCGCAGCACCGGGGCGACCCGCTCCGGGTTGACCGGGAATTCGAGCCCGGACAGCGCCTCTTCCGAGGGGCCGTAGCTCTCGCCGGCCTGAAGGTCGAGCAGGCGCTCGGGGTCGATGGTGATGGTGTCGGTCTCCACCGTCGCGGAGGCCGCGATGGCGCCGGCGATGATCTCCCCTTGCACCAGCAGGCTCTGGATGCGCGCGTCGATCAGCCCGGCGCGGAACTGGGAGAGATAGAGAATGCCGATGACGAGTGCGAGCAGCCCGGTGACGTTGAGAAAGATGATGCGCCGGCTGAGGCTCGAAAACGTGACCCGGACGAAGAGGTACCAGCCCTGCTCCAGCAGGGCCGCCAGCCGTCGCCGCGCTTTCTTGAGCGCGGTCTCATTTTCGCCGGGCCGTTTCGGCTCGACTTCGGTCGCAAAGCTTTCCGGCGTTCGGTTGAGCACGGTGGTCGGTCTGCCGGTTGCGCGCCCCCACTCAAGACGCCGCCGGCGTTCTTGGGCGATCAAGTTCTTGAGCGATCAAGTTCTTGGGCGTTCCAGTTCTTGGACGATCCCAGCTCTTCGGTGTCAGGTCTTCGGCGTCAGATCCCTGGACTCTGCTGCGACGCCGAGGTCCTTCCTGACGCTACATCTCCTTGAACCGATAACCGACGCCATACAGCGTTTCGATCATGTCGAAGTCGTCGTCGGTCCCCTTGAACTTCTTGCGCAGGCGCTTGATGTGGCTGTCGATGGTGCGGTCATCGACGTAGACTTGGTCGTCGTAGGCGGCATCCATCAGCGCATTGCGGCTCTTGACCACGCCGGGCCGGCTCGCGAGCGCCTGCAGGATCAGGAACTCGGTGACCGTCAGCGTGACCGGCTCGTTCTTCCACGTGCAGGTATGGCGCTCCGGGTCCATGCGCAGCAGGCCGCGCTCCAGCACCTTGGCGGCGTCGGTCTCCTTTGGAGCGCTGCCGTCCTTGGGTGCGGCGCGGCGCAGGATCGCCTTGACGCGCTCGACCAGAAGCCGCTGCGAGAACGGTTTGCGGATGAAATCGTCGGCGCCCATCTTGAGCCCGAACAACTCGTCGATCTCCTCGTCCTTGGAGGTGAGGAAGATCACCGGCATGTCCGACTTCTGGCGCAATCGCCGCAGAGTCTCCATGCCGTCCATGCGCGGCATCTTGATGTCGAGAATGGCGAGGTCAGGCGGCGATGTCTTGAAACCGTCGAGCGCCGAAGCGCCGTCGGTATATGTCATGATCCGATAACCCTCGGCCTCGAGTGCGATCGAGACCGAAGTCAGGATGTTGCGGTCGTCGTCGACGAGAGCGATGGTCGGCATGAAGCCCCTGTCTGGCATTCGCCCCCGGCTTTGAAGCCCGGAAAGCAAGGCCGAAATGTGGCAAATCCCTGACAAACACATGATTCGTCAAAGGGCTGCTTAGCATAGCTCCCATCGGCGTTCAGCGCCAAGGCCAAGTTAAGGGCCAAGTTGACGCTGCGCGAGGCACCGATCCGGTGTTTCACGCCGGCGGCTGTGCTTGGTAAGTATACCTCCTGCAGTGGAGGCGCCAATGAAACCGACCCCGGATTTCAACCCCGTAGTCGCCGGCAAGAAGCTCCTGCGCGAGGGCCGCTCGGGCGCATTGGCGACCCTCATGGCCGGCTCGGGCGATCCCTATTGCTCCCTGGTGAACATGGCGACCGCGGCTGACGGCGCGCCGCTGCTGCTGATCTCGCGGCTTGCCGTGCATACCAAGAACATCCTCGCGGACCCGCGCGTATCCGTGATGATCGACGAGCGAAAGGAGGGCGATCCCTTGCAGGGGGCCCGCATCATGCTCATGGGCAGTGCGGCCGCGACCGACGATCCCGACATCCGCCGGCGCTATCTCGACCGCCAGCCCGAGGCCGCGATGTTCGCGGGCTTTGCCGATTTCGCCTTTTACCGGGTGACGCTCAAGGCCGCGCACCTCGTGGCCGGCTTCGGTCGCATCGTCGATCTCACGCCGCAGGACATCTTGACCGAGACCGCCGACGCGGCCGAGCTCGTCGCGGCCGAGCCAGAGATCCTTACGCACATGAATGACGACCATGCCGACGCGATACGGCTCTATGCCACCAAGCTGCTGGGCGCGCCTGACGGCGAATGGCGCTGCGTCGGTTGCGACCCCGAGGGGCTCGAGCTGCAGCTCGACCGCGCGGCGCTGCGGCTGCCATTCCCCCAGCGCGTGCGCGCGCCGGGCGTGCTGCGCGTGGTGCTCAAGCAGCTGGCTGACGCGGCGCGCGCGGCGTGATCACGCCGCGGCCATCGGCGTGCGCGATCCACGACACGCCGGCGGCCTATAGCTACCGCCGCGATCCTGCCGTGCCGAAATTTTCCGACGACCGGCCGATCATCATCTTTGACGGCTACTGCGCGCTCTGCTCCGGCTGGGCGCAATTCGTCCTGCGCCACGACCGCCGCGCGGTCTACCGGCTGCTGCGCGCGCAGTCGCCGCTGGGCCGCTCGCTCTATGTCCACTACGGCCTCGATCCCGAGGACTACCAGACCAACATCCTGCTGGCCGATGGCATCGCCTGGTTCGAATCGGAGGGCAGCATCCGCATGGCCGAGGGCCTCGGCTGGCCATGGTCGCTCGCCGGCTGCATGCGCATCTTGCCGCGGCCGGTGCGCGACCGGCTTTACGCCTTCGTCGCGCGCAACCGGCTGCGCTTCTTCGGCCGGCGTGCCACCTGCTACGTTCCCAACGCGGGCGATGAAGATCGATTTCTGGGATGACGCCGCTGCGGACCGACGGCCGCGCGCCGCTTTACCGGCGCGTTCTCGGCGAGGCCTGGGATTCGCTGCCCGCGCCGCTGCAAACCATGCACGACGTGCAGAGCGAGCGGACCGCTGGCGGTGTCGCTGTGGTCGAGCGGGGAAGCGGATTGCTCGCGCGGCTGGTGGCGTTCGTCATCGGCCTCCCGCCGGCCGGCACTGACATTCCCATCACTGTCTCGTTTCGGACCCGACAAGGCCGCGAATACTGGCAACGCAATTTCGTCGGCCACGCGTTTTCAAGCGTGCAGGAGCAAGGGCGCGGGCGCTTCGAACGGCTGCTGTGCGAACGGTTCGGCCCACTCAATTTCGTCATGGCGCTGGTATGCGAGAGCGAACGCCTGTGGTTCGTGATCCGCCGCTGGAGCGTGTGCGGAATCCCGCTGCCGCGGGCGTTGGCGCCGCGCGGAGATTCCTACGAGTTCGTGGAAGCGGGGCGTTTTCACATTCATGTGGAGATCGTCCACCCCTTCACCGGCCTGATCGTCCGCTATCGCGGCTGGCTCGTCGCCCAGGCGTGAAAGTCGAGCGGCCGATGTGGGCCGCGGCGGGCGATGGCCCACATCGCGTGATCATCCACGGTGTGCAAGCACGCGCTAGCACGCAACGATCGGATGCGGCACAATCGTCCGCAAAAGACACATCCGCACCAATGCGACCAGGGAGGAAATACATGCGCCGCATCCTGCTCGGGATGATTCTCTGCTGCGCGGCAATGCCCGCGCTTACGGCCGAGGAAGACATCGTATTGCGCGGCATGGGCTCGTTCCATGTCGGCGGCCGGGTGGCCGAGGTCAGCGGCAAGGCGGTGCGGATGATCGTGCGCCAGCCCGGCGGACCGCAGACCAAGCTCGATCCGAACGGTCAGTACATGGTCGAGCAGATGTATGTGCAATATTTCCTGCCGCGGCAGCGCAAGGGCAAGTTGCCGTTGTTGATGTGGCATGGCGGCGGGCTGACCGGCGTCACTTACGAGAGCACGCCCGATGGGCGTGAAGGCTGGCTCAACCTGTTCGTCCGGAAGGGCTGGGACGTCTACGTCTCCGACGCGGTCGAGCGCGGCCGTGCGGGCTTCGCGCCCCCCGACGTCTGGACCTCTGAGCCGACCTTCCTGACCTACGCCGACCCGTTCGAACGCTTTCGCATCGGCGACGGCGAAGGTTCCTGGAATCCCGACCCGGCCAAACGCAAGGTGCTGGCCGGAAGCCAGTTCCCGGTGGAGGCTTACGACAACTACATGAAGCAGTCGGTGCCGCGCTGGCTCTCGACCGACGACGCCATCATCGCCGCCTATGTGGCGCTGGTGGACAAGGTCTGCCCGTGCGTGCTGCTGCTGCACAGCCAAGGCGGCGCGTTCGGCTTCAAGGTCGCGGAGCAGCGGCCGGACAAGGTCAAGGCGATCGTAGCGGTCGAGTCGGCGACGGCGGGTAACCTCGACAAGGCCGCCGCACTCAAGGACACGCCGGTCCTGATGCTGTTCGGCGACTACGTCGACCAGCATCCGCGCTGGGCGAACTTCAAAAAGATCGATCTCGCCTATGCCGATGCGGTGCGCGCCGGCGGCGGCACCGTCGACGTGATCAATCTTCCCGACCTCGGCATCAAGGGCAACTCGCACATGCTGATGCAGGACAAGAACAATGACGAGATCGCCGATGTCATCCAGAAATGGCTGGCCGGAAAGGGTCTGGTGGAGTGAGCGCGGCCCGCCGCGCACGCAACAGCGATTTTCAACAGCACAAGGGGAGGGCGCGATGCGCCGTCTAATGATCGTGTCGGCACTCAGCTTGGCGGCGGCTTCGGCGTATGCCCAGAGCAAGGAGCCCATCGGCCTGCGTGACATGGGTTCGTTCCATGTCGGAGGCCGTGTCATCGAGATCACCGGCCAGCCGGTCAAGGAGGTCGTGTTCACGCCAGGCGGCGTGCCCGCGAAAGTCGACCCGAACGGCAAGTACCAGGTCGAGCAGATGTACGTGCAGTACTTCCTGCCGCAGAACCGCAAGGGCAGGCTGCCGCTGCTGCTGTGGCACGGCGGCGGCCTCACGGGAGTCACCTACGAGACCAAGCCCGACGGCGGCGACGGCTGGCTCACCTATTTCATCCGCAAGGGTTGGGACAGCTACATCTCCGACGCCGTGGAGCGCGGCCGCTCCGGCTGGACCAGCACTTTCAAGGGCGAGGCCGTGGCGCTGCCGCAGGGCGATCCATGGGAGCGCTTTCGCATTGGCCCGGCCGGCTCGTGGAACGACGACAAGAGCAAGCGCGCGACCTATCCAGGCACACAATTTCCGGTCGATGCCTACGACCAGTTCATGAAGCAGGGCGTCCCGCGCTGGCTCTCCACCGACGATCAGATCGTGGCCGCCTATATCGCGCTGGTCGACAAGGTCTGCCCCTGCGTGGTCATGGTGCACAGCCAGTCCGGCTCGTTCGGCTACAAGGTGCTGGAAGCGCGGCCCGACAAGGTCAAGGCGCTGGTCGCGGTGGAGCCGACGCTGGGTGGCGACCGCAACAAGGTGGACTCGATCAAGAACACGCCGATCCTCGTCGTCTACGGCGACAACGCCAAGGACCATCCGCGCTGGTCGAAGATCCGCCAGGGCGGTGTCGATTACGCGGCGGCGCTCAAGGCCGCCGGTGGCAGCATCGATATCGTCGATCTGCCCGACGCCGGTATCCGGGGAAATTCCCACATGGTCATGATGGACAGGAACAGCGACCAGGTGGCCGACCTGATCCAGAAGTGGCTGGTCGGCAAGGGTCTCGCGGAATGAGATTGCGTTGCGGCGCAACACGCCGCGGCGCGCTCAGGTGACAGTTCTCCCATACGTATCATAATAATAAAGTACTCGCCGCACCGGGTGCTGCGCCGCACACGATTGGATCACTGTGCCTGCTGCATACCCATCTTGGCAGAGCGCCCGATGCCAATTATAGGTCGCAGGATCGGGGAACGGGCGCTATCATCAGCACAGCCGTAGAGAGTGGTGTAGCTCCGGTGCCGGCCGGGTGCGTCGTGGAGGGACTTTCGTGCAGGAAACGGGTTTGAGGAACAGCGCCTACGGCGCCGATAAATTCGGCTTCCAGGGGCTGAGCGCGGTGCATTGGAATCTGACCGCGCCGACGCTCTACGAGCACGCCATCGCAGCAGGGGAGGCGTCGCTGGTCGAGGGCGGCCCGATCTGCGCGGAGACCGGCGTGCATACCGGTCGCTCTCCCAAGGATAAGCACACCGTCGTCGACGCGTTGACCGAGAACACCGTCTGGTGGGACGGCAATCGCAAGATCACCCAAGCCAACTTCCAGTTGCTCTATGACGATTTCATCGCGCATGCGCGCGGCCGGAAACTGTTCGCGCAGGATTTGTATGGCGGCGCCGATCCGAACTACCGGATAAAAACCCGCATCTTCACCGAGCTTGCCTGGCATTCGCTTTTCATCCGTCAATTGCTGATCCGCCCCGAGCGCTCCGAGCTTGCGAGCTTCATCCCCGATCTCACCATCGTTGATCTGCCCACGTTCAAGGCCGATCCGAAGCGTCATGGCGTGCGCACCGACACCATCATCGCGATCGACTTCACGAAGAAGATCGTCCTGATCGGCAACTCGTCCTATGCCGGCGAAATGAAGAAGTCGGTCTTCACCACGCTGAACTTCTATCTGCCGGCGCAGGGCGTGATGCCGATGCACTGCTCGGCAAATGTCGGCCACGACGGCGACGTCGCGCTGTTCTTCGGCCTCTCCGGCACCGGCAAGACCACCCTGTCGGCCGATCCGAACCGCATCCTCATCGGTGACGACGAGCATGGCTGGGGTCCGGACGGCGTGTTCAATTTCGAGGGCGGCTGCTACGCCAAGTGCATCAAGCTCTCCGCGGAGGCCGAGCCCGAGATCTATGCTGCCACCAACCGGTTTGGGGCGGTGCTCGAAAATGTCGCGTTCGATCCGGAAACGCGGATTCCAAATTACGACGACGACTCCAAGACTGAGAATACCCGCTCGGCCTATCCGCTCGATTTCATGCCGGGCGCGTCGCGCACCGGGCGTGCCGGGCATCCGAAGAACATCATCTTCCTGACCGCCGACGCCTATGGGGTGATGCCGCCGATCGCCAAGCTCACGCCGGCGCAGGCGATGTACCACTTCCTCTCCGGCTATACCGCCAAGGTCGCCGGCACCGAGAAGGGCCTGGTCGGGGTCGAGCCCGAATTCTCCACCTGCTTCGCGGCGCCGTTCCTACCGCGGCCGCCGGCGGAATACGGCAACATGCTGCGCGACTACATTTCCAGGCACAAGGTCGACTGCTGGCTGGTGAACTCGGGCTGGACCGGGGGCATCTACGGCGTCGGCCGGCGCATGCCGATCAAGGCCACGCGCGCGCTCGTCACCGGCGCCCTCGACGGCTCGCTTAAGAACGTGAGCTTCCGCACCGATCCCTATTTCGGCTTCTCGGTTCCGACCTCGGTGCCGGGGATCGAGCCGCACCTGCTCTACCCGATGAAGACCTGGAAGGACAAAGCGGAGTTCGATAAGACCGCGCGCAAGCTGGTGCGCATGTTCCAGGAGAACTTCGTCAAGTACGAAAAGCACGTCGATGCCGACGTGCGCTCGGCCGCCCCCGAGGTGCGCATCGCGGCGGAGTAGGCAGCACGCGCGCGGGTACTCCGAAGGGCGACCTCACGGTCGCCCTTGGTTTTTGTGCGCCCGAGCTTGCGGCATCAGCCGCGCGCAGGACTCAACCTGTTGAATCGTTCCTTTTGCTCGTCGCCCAAGGAACCATAGAACCTCGCGAGCGCGGGCTGCACCGTATGCACCGCGCGCGACATCGCATCGAGCCGCTGCTCCATCGCCTCCAGGCGGACAACCGGGGTCAGCGCCCGATAGCTCGGGCAGTCCGCCTTCAAGAGATTGGTCGCTTCGGCGGTGGCATCCTGGAGCTCTTTGAGCGCGCCGCGTTGCGCCTCGTTGGGCCGTACCGCACGTTCGATTTGGTCGAGCGGCACGTTGGCGATGCCCGACGCGCGCTCGCCGCATGCTTGCGTCAGGTCACGCCGGGATTGCTTTTGATCCTGATCGTCGTCGGGACCGAGCGCATTGAAGCGCGCCTTCTGCTCGTCATTGAGTGAGAGGTAGACCTTCTCGATCGCGGGTCGGAGTAGTTTCACCGCCTGCAGCATGGCGTCCAGCCGCACGCCCATGGCCTCGATCCGCCCTGTCGGCGTGCTGGACAGCGCGGTCGGACATGCCGCCTCGAGGACTTCAAGTGCCTTCGCCGTCGCCCCTTTGAGATCGTCGAGCGCGGCGCGTTGCGCATCGTCGGGCTCGACCACTTGCGCGATCCGCTCGATCGGCCAGTCCGTCAATCCCGCGGTCTGCCCACTGCAGAGGTCGGTGCCGATGGCGCGTGCGCCCCCGGACTTCGACGATCGCCCGACCGTGGCATAGGTGCCGCCATAACCCTGTGCATAGCGGCCGAACGCGCCCTCGTAGAGGTCGTCGTAGGCGTACGGCCAGAACGTGTCGTACGCATGGGGGTAGAAGGTGTAATCGACGAAGTCATCATAAGCATACGGCCAGAACACCGGTCCGACCCAGCCGATGACGACCGGTTGCGGCCGATGCCGTCGCCATCCAGGATCGAAGAAGCGCCCTTGGAACGTCGAACCTGCGACCGCGGAGGCGTTACGCCCTGGGCCGCCGGCTCGAGTGGCTAAAGCCTCATTGCGCAAGATGCGGCCTGCAGCGGTTCGGTTGGAGGTTGCCGGTTGCATTGCCTGGGCCGGCTGGCCCGATCTGCCCTGGCCCGGCGCGATACGAGCGGATGCTGCCGGTGGCTGCGCGGCCGGCGGTTGCGCGGAGTCCTGGGGCTGTCGTCCCGGACCTTCGCGCAACGCGGGCTGGGCAAGACCTGGCCCGCCTCGACCTCCCACGCGTTTCTCTGGCGTCGGAGCGACGACCGTCCGCTCCTTTGGCCCATGTCCTGCCGGCCCATGTCCTGCGGCGGCGGCCGGTGCGGGCGCGCCGGAAGGACGCGCGAGTTGCTGCGGCGCGACGCGGTGTGCCGGTGGCGCCGCCCGCGGCGCGGTGGTGACCCGGGGCGCTGCTGCGCGCGGTGCCGGCGGCGCCACACGCGGCGCGGCGATGTGCGGGGCGGCGGCGCGAGCGGCAGGTGCCGCGTGCGGCGCAGGAGCCGCCCGCGGTGCAGCCGCCGGGTGCGGCGCTGGTGCCGGATGTGCGGCGGGCGGCGCGCCGGGCGGCTTTGCTGTCGCTGAAGTGGCCGCCATGCCGGCGGCAAGGACAAAAAGCGCTGCGCTGCGTATGCTTGATTGCAACATGATACCGGCTCCTGCGTCGTCTTTCCGAGTCAACTTTCCGAGTCAACGTCGGAACCGGCTGGTGGTTGCGCGTGCGCCGCTGCCGCGGGCTGATTGCGAGCGGGCAATGCGATGACCAGACGTTCAGAATTGCGGCGTGTGAGAACGAACAGATCGATATGCGTTTATTCCAGGCGGCTCGCGCATATGGACAGCGAGCCGGCTCCGATCTGATTCCTGTATGTGACTAAACAGCTACGCTGGCTGCCCCACCCTTCGCGACGGGTGCTGCGCACCTTCTCGGAACGAGGGCGGCGAGAATTTTTACCGCATCATCAGCGTGCCGGCGCCATGGTCGGTAAGGAGCTCAAGCAGCACCGCGTGCGGCACCTTGCCGTCGAGGATCACCACTCCCTCGACGCCCGCTTCGAGCGCGTAGATGCAGGTCTCGACCTTGGGGATCATGCCGCCCGAGATGGTGCCGTCGGCGATCAGCCGGCGCGCGTCGTCGGTGGAGAGCTCCTTGATCAGGCTCTTGGATTTGTCGAGCACGCCCGGCACGTCGGTGAGGAGCAGGAGCCGCTTGGCTTTGAGCGCGCCGGCGATCGCGCCGGCGAAGGTGTCGGCATTGACGTTGTAGGTGAGGCCCTCGGTGGAGGTCGCGAGCGGCGCCAGCACCGGGATCAGGTCGCGGCCGAGGATCTGGTTGAGCACGGTGACGTCGACCTTGTCGGGCTCGCCCACGAAACCGAGATCGACGATCTTCTCGATATTCGAATCGGCGTCGACCACGCGGCGGGTGGCCTTGCGGGCGACCACCATGTTGCCGTCCTTGCCGCACAGCCCGACGGCCTTGCCGCCGGCCGCGTTGATAAAGCCGACGATCTGCTTGTTGATCGAGCCGCCCAGTACCATTTCGACGATCTCGATGGTCGCCGCGTCGGTGACGCGCAGGCCGGCCGCGAACTGCGACTCGATGCCGAGCCGCTTGAGCATTTCGCCGATCTGCGGGCCGCCGCCGTGCACCACCACCGGGTTGATGGCGGTCTGCTCCATCAACACGATGTCGCGTGCGAAGCTCCGCGCGAGGTCCTCTTCGCCCATGGCGTGGCCGCCGTATTTCACCACGACGATCTCCTCGTCGTAGCGCTGCATGTGCGGGAGCGCCTCCGACAGGACGCGCGCGATGTCGTGGGGCGAAACGTTCATCGAGGGGATCTTTCGAACAGTCGGCAGAGCGCCGCGGCACCAGGGTCGCTGCGCCTTTTAGCGCATGTTCCGGAAAAGTGGGAACCGGTTTTGCGAATTCAACACGCGCAAGATCAGAGAACCTGGAGCGTGGGGGTGTCGGCAGCGCATTCCGCGCTTGCGCGCTCCATGTTGCGCAGCTCCCGGGTACGGAGCCCTATGCGGCGCCGCGCTCCCGGAGCAACCGTCCGATCGCCGCGCGCAGCTCGCCGATGCCGGCGTCGGTGCGCGAGGAGGTCAGCACCACCTCGGGATAGGCGGCTGGATGCTTGGCGAGCGCCGCCTTGGTCGCGGCGACCAGGCCCGCGAGGTCGGCATTCTTCACCTCGTCGGTCTTGGTCAACACGACCTGGTAGTTGACCGCCGCCTTGTCGAGGGTCTCGAGCACGGTGTCGTCGACGGGCTTGAGGCCGTGGCGGGCGTCGATGAGAAGATAGACCCGCGCGAGATTGGCACGCCCCAGGAGAAAGGCATGGATCAACGTGGTCCAGGCCTTGATCTTGGTCTTGGCGGCGGCGGCATAGCCATAGCCCGGCATGTCGACCAGGGTGAGCTTCGAGGGCCCGGTGAAGAAGATCAGCTCCTGGGTGCGGCCGGGCGTGTTCGAGGTGCGCGCGAGCGCGCGCCGTCCGGTGAGCGCGTTGATGAGGCTCGACTTGCCGACATTGGAGCGCCCGGCAAAGGCGATCTCCACGCCGCGCATCGGGGGCAGCACCTCGATCGATCCTGCGGCCCAGGCAAACTGCCAGTCGCCCGCGAACAGCTTGCGGCCTGCTTCGGTTTCCGCGCGCGTGAAGGAGGAGCCAGCGGCCGGCGTCTCGTCGTTCATGACGACGTGACGCTCATGGCGAAGCACTGCTCACGCCGGGGTCACTTTTTTTTTTTGAAAAGATTCTTCAAGGCCTCCCAAACCCCCTTGAGATTGCCCCACAGCTCGATCTTGGCGCCGTGCTTGTGCATGATCGCACTCTGCTGCAGCACCGAGAGCGTGTTGTTCCAGGCCCAGTAGATCACCAGCCCGGCGGAGAAACTCGCCAGCATGAAAGTGAAGATGATCGGCATGTAATCGAAGATCATCTTCTGGGTCGGATCCGGCGGCGGCGGATTGAGCTTCATCTGGAACCACA